>Ga0209152_10000964_pt1 | contig 11946 bp, 8 predicted proteins | sample GraSoiAngelo_107_FD_185873 | JGI IMG/M metagenome (GOLD analysis project Ga0209152, IMG submission 185873) | Grasslands soil microbial communities from the Angelo Coastal Reserve, California, USA - 14_0903_09_30cm (SPAdes) (version 2) | ecosystem: Environmental > Terrestrial > Soil > Grasslands ...
TCGTGGTTACGCATCCAATCGAATAAATCAGAGATGTTTCGCTTCGCGCGACATGACACGGGAGAAAGTCAAAAATCCAACGGCAGTTTTTTCGGATCCTCGATGCAATCCTTCACTTTGATTAGAAAAGTGACGGCTTCCTTCCCGTCGATTGCGCGGTGATCGTAACTCAGTGCCAGATACATCATCGGCCGAGCTTCCACTTTCCCGCCTACGGCAACGGGTCGCGGCATGATTTTGTGCATGCCAAGGATTCCGCTTTGTGGCGGATTCAAAATCGGCGTGGCGAAAAGCGATCCGTACACTCCGCCGTTTGTGATGGTGAATGTGCCGCCCTGTAAGTCTTCAATCTTTAGTTTTCCGTCGCGCGCTCTGATGGCGTAATCGGCGATGTCGCGCTCCAAGTCCGAGAAACTTTTTTTGTCCGCATCGCGCACGACCGGAACCACGAGCCCTCGCTCCGTGCCGACGGCTACGCCAATGTCATAGAAATTGTTTTGGATGAAATCTTCATCCTCAATGCGGCCGTTGACTACCGGCACGGCTTTTAGCGCCTCTACGCATGCTTTAACGAAGAACGACATCAAACCGAGTTTAACTCCGTTCTTTTTCGTAAACTCATCCTGTTTGTTCCGGCGCAACTCCTGGACGGCGCTCATGTCGCATTCGTTGAAAGTCGTCAGGATTGCCGCCGTGTGCTGGGCCATTACAAGCTGCTGCGCGATCTTGCGGCGCAGCGGCGACATCTTTTTGCGGACAAACCGCCCGTCGCCCGATGGTTCAACTTCGCGAGCTTCAACCCTTTGTTCCGCCTTCGCCGGGGCTACGGCGGACAAGTCAGCTTTGCCGCGCTGTTGCGCCGCAGCCAGTACATCTCCCTTCGTTAGGCGACCTCCTTCGCCTGTGCCGCGAATTGTCCCGGGCTCAAGCTTTTCCTCTTCCATAATCCGGCGGACTGCGGGCGAAAGCGTTGTAGGCGCTGCCGTTGGCTGCGGCCTGCCGCGGTCATCCGCCTTCGCCGAGGCTACGGCGGACAAGTCGCCCGCGGCTACAGGAGCTTTTGCTTCTGCGACCTTTTTTTCTGCTTCGGGTTCCCTCTCTTTCTCCTCAGGTTCTTTCTTTTTTTCCGCAGACTTCTCAGCCTTCTTTGCTTCGGGGACTTTCTGTTTCTCTGATGGCCGTTTTGAATCGTCGATTATGGCAACTATCTCGCCGATCTTCACCTCCTGGCCCTCGGGTACTTTCGTCTCGAGTATGCCTGTTTTTTCAGCGACGATTTCGGTAGAAACCTTATCGGTCTCGAGCGTGAAGAGGGCTTCGCCTTCGCTTACGAGCTCGCCGGATTTCTTGTGCCAGGCAGAGACAACACCGCTGGTGATCGATTCACCTACCGAGGGAATTTTAACTTCAATCGCCATAGGTGGAATTACGTAAGCTAATCGAGCGTCGCGGTCGAGATGCGTTTCGTCAACAAATGGGGCGAATCGCCGGCTCAAACCGCAAACGCGTCAGCTACCAAGCGGGCCTGTTCGCGCTTGTGGCGAGCCAGCGCGCCGACAGCTGGGCTGGCGCTGGCTTCGCGACCTGCGTAGGCAATTTCGCTGCAAAAAATCGTGCGCAACAGGGGTTCGATGAAAGTCCATGCCCCCATGTTTTCTGGTTCTTCCTGGCACCAGACGAGCTTCGCGTTCTTTGAAAATGGCTTGAGCATTTCGCGCAGTTTCTTTTCAGCCAGCGGATAAAGCTGCTCTACGCGAATGATCGCAGCGTCGTCGATTTTGCGCTGGGTCCGGTAATTGAGCAGATCATAATAAACTTTGCCGGAGCAAAAGATGATCCGCTTTACTCTGTCGGCGGGAGTCACTTCGGGCGAGCCGAGGATTTCTTCGAAACGGCCATGGACGAATTCTTCAGCAGGCGAGGAAGCAAAGCTGGCACGCAACAGACTTTTCGGGGTCACGATGATCAGGGGCTTGATGAAGTCGCGCTTCATCTGACGCCGCAACACATGAAAATACTGCGCGGCCGTGGTCAGATTGCAGACCTGCATGTTGTCCTCGGCGCAGGCCTGGAGAAAACGCTCGAGGCGCGCGCTGGAATGTTCGGGGCCCTGACCTTCATAGCCATGCGGAAGCAGCAATACAATCCCACTCGGCCGCTGCCATTTGGATTCCGCTGACACGATGAATTGATCGATAATAGTCTGCGCGCCATTGGAGAAATCACCGAATTGCGCTTCCCACAAGCAAAGCATCTTCGGATAATCGAGGGAGTACCCATAATCGAACCCGAGGACCGCACCCTCTGAAAGCGGACTGTTGTAAATGCAAATGCGTGCTTGTTTCTGGGCGAGATGCATGAGTGGCACGTAGGGTTTTCCCGTCTTTGCGTCGTAAAGCACGGAGTGCCGTGTGCTAAAAGTGCCGCGTGAGCTATCCTGGCCTGACAGTCGAATCGGAATACCCTCCAGAAGCAGCGATCCAAACGCGAGCGCTTCGGCATAATGCCACTCATAGGGACCGCCCTCCTCGAAAACTTTGCGCTGATGATCAAGCACGATGCGCTTGATCTTCGGCTGGATTTCGAAGCCTTCTGGAACGCGGGTGAGACCATCGACAATGGTCTTAAACGTTTTCTGGCTGATCGCAGTTGGCTCAGACTCGCTCGAGTACTCAGGTTGAAATATCGCTGTGGATTCTCTGAACCTGGCTTTCTCGCTGGCCTTGCGTTTCTCGATGGCGTCGACTTCATCTCGCGTCATTTCGAGCCGCAAACCGAACTCGGTTTCCAGCGAGACGGCATCGTCTTCGCTCAGCGTTCCTGCTTCCAGCAACTCGCGCTTGTAAAGCTGCGTGACTGATGGGCGCTTCTCGATTTTTGCGTAAAGATCAGGCTGGGTAAATGAGGGCTCGTCGCCTTCGTTGTGGCCATAGCGGCGATAGCAATACATGTCGATTACCACGTCGCGCCCGAATCGTTGGCGAAAATCGAACGCCATATCGCTAACAAATTTAACGGCCAATGGATCGTCCCCGTTCACGTGAAAGATCGGCGCCTCGATCATTTTCGCGATATCGGTCGAGTACATTGAGGAACGCGCATCTTTGGGAAGTGTAGTGAACCCAATCTGGTTGTTGACAACGATGTGGATGGTTCCGCCGGTGCTGTACCCGGGTAACTGCGACAAATTGAGCGTCTCAGCCACGATACCCTGCGCGATGAAAGCAGCATCGCCGTGCACCAACAGTGGTAAAACATTGCGGCGATGCTCGGTGTCACCGCGAAGTCGTTGTCTGGCACGCGCTTGTCCTTCGACTACTGGATCGACAGCTTCCAGGTGGCTGGGATTCGATGAGAGCCGGATCTCGACCTCTGCTCCGGAAACGAGTCTCCGTACCGAGTGATAACCGAGATGATATTTCACGTCGCCGTCGCCGGCTGCCAACTCGGGAACATAATTTTCGCTAAACTCGGTAAAGATGATCTTGAGCGATTTGCGCAGAAAATTTGCAAGGATATTGAGTCGACCGCGATGCGCCATGCCCATGCAAATCTCCTCGACGCCGCCTTCCGGGCATTTGTGCAGGATGGTGTCGAGAATCACCATGAGCGATTCTGAACCCTGAAGTGAGAACCTTTTCTGCCCCACGTAACGTGTATGCAGGAAAATCTCGAAGGATTCTGCTTCAAGCAGCGCCCGCAATAGGGCCACCTGCACCGCTGCTGGAGTCGAATGCTTGTGCGGTCGCGTCTCCAATCGCTTGCGGATCCAATCACGCACTCGCGGATCCTGAATGTGCATGAATTCGGAACCGATGGAGTCGGCATAAATTCTCTCCAGCCCGGAAACCATCTCGCGCAAAGTCATCGACTGATTGTCGAGGAAGAATTTGGATGAAACGCGAAGGTCCAGGTCCGACTCGCTGAAACCGAATTCGCGAAGACTCAGCGATGGATTTTGCGGGCGCGTCTCTGCCAGGGGATCGACCCGCGCAATGGTATGACCAAGCGAACAATACGCGTAAATGAGACCATCAACCCGTGTCTGTAAGGCCGCTTCGCGAGCCGCAGCAGCCGTCGCGCCATCGCGCTGCGGTAAATTTCCAAGCTCGAACCCTTCGAAAAAGGCTGACCATCCAGAATCGACCGACTGAGGATTCCGCTGCCAGCGGCGATAATTCTCTTCGATCAGTTCTAAATTTGCGCGAGCACCAATTGAAGTGCGCATAGTGAAATTAATCTCCGACGATTACGCGGTGCGGCAAGTCATCGCCGGCCACTTTGCTTTTTGTCATTCTGAGCGAAGCGAAGAACCTCTGATCAGTTCTGGGCCGCTCCCAACGGAAATAAATCCGAGATGTTTCGCTTCGCTCAACATGACAGGATGATATGGCCGGGCAAGGTTGACAGTGCACAGGCAGCCTCGTTACTTGCTGCGCAAGGTTCCAACAGAGATCGTAGAATTTGGAAGCGATCTGAGGATGAAAACAAACCCACACCAAAATGCGTTAGTTGCGCTACTGATTCTGGCGCAAACAGGAGTTTGTTTTGGCCAGGCCGATCCGGCTTCGGAACCATCTGTACTGGCAGTGGCAAAGGTTTTGCCTGCGGTTGTGAATATTAACACCGAACGCGTGGTGAAGCGCACGGTGCGCGATCCGGTTGAGGATTTTTACGCGCAGTTCTTCGGCTACAATCGCGTCCGCCCCCGCCAAATTCGCCAAACCCTGCAAAGCCTCGGCTCGGGTTTTATTGTGGATCCGGCAGGCTACATCGTTACCAACCAGCACGTGGTTGAGCGCGCCGCGGACTTGAAGATTCACGTCACGACGGACGACGGCAAGACCTACAATGCGCACTACATTACCGGCGATGATAAGACCGACCTGGCGTTCATCAAGATCGATGCCGAGACCGCATTTCCCTTTATTAACCTTGATAATATTTCGCCGAACCTGCTGGGCCAGACGGTAATCGTGGTAGGCAATGCGGTTGGATATGGTAGTTCGATCAGCCGCGGAGTTCTTAGCGCGGCCAAACGCGACATCACCGTGGACGATACGGAGTATAAGGGACTAGTACAGACCGACGCGGCAATTAATCCGGGTAACAGCGGCGGACCGGTGATCGATCTATCGGGCCGGCTGGTTGGTATCAGCTCGGCGAAAATGGCTTTCACACCGCAAGGCGTGCCCACTCAGGGAATGGGTTTTGCAATTCCGGCGGACGTAGTGCGCGATATCGTAAATCAATTCAAGAAGGTCGCACAAAAACAGGGCACACCAAAGAACCAGCCTGCATCCACCGCCGATAGTTCCGCGTCGAATGCAGGAAAGCTGTTTGGACTGCAGTTACAGGATTTGAATCAGGAACTAAGCGATGCGCTGGGGTACATCCGAGGACGTGGCGTTTTGATTACCGCAGTCGAACCGGATAGCCCTGCAGACGAGGCAGGACTTGAGCGCGGTCTGGTCATTTATCGCATGGGCAAATCCGAAACGAACTCCGTCAAACAAATCGAGGAATTGCTTCGAAGTGTGCAGAGCGGCGCGAAACTCGAATTCACAGTTGGCGTCATCCGTACCGGGCGACAAACCCGGCAGCTCGGCACTTTGAGCATGACGGCGCGTTAAAAAAAAACGGCAACGCAATCGAGCTTCAGTTGTCTCATGGAAATATTGCGAAATGATTAAAGTTGAAAATCTGACAAAACGCTATGCTGGCCAGCCTGCCATCCGGGATTTGAATTTCGAGGTTAGCCGCGGCGAAATCATGGGGTTTCTCGGGCCCAACGGTGCTGGCAAAACCACCACCATGCGAATTTTGGCAAGCTTCATGCCGCCAACCTCCGGCCGCGCCACGATCGCGGGATTCGACGTTTTTGAACAATCACTGCAGGCCCGAGCGCATCTCGGTTACATGCAGGAAAACGTGCCGCTCTACAGCGACATGCGCGTCACAGAATACCTGCGTTATCGCGCAGCCCTCAAGGGTGTCCACCATCGTCGCATCACCGAACGTATTGGCGACGTAAAAGAACTTTGTGGTCTCAAGAGCGTAGAGAACAAGCTGATCGGGGCCCTATCCAAGGGATTTCGGCAAAGGGTGGGACTCGCGGACGCGCTGGTCGCTGAACCGGACCTGCTGATTCTGGATGAGCCGACAATCGGCCTCGATCCCAACCAAATCCGGCAGGTGCGCGAGCTAATCAAGAACCTGGGCGAGCAGCATACTATTTTGCTTTCGACGCACATCCTGCCCGAGGTGGAGATGACATGTAGCCGCGTGATCATCATTCACAAAGGACGAATCGAGGCATGTGATACTCCGGGAAATTTACTGGGAAAAATCAGGCAGGCCGGCGGTGTTGTTCTTGAAGCAAAAGTGGGAATGGATAACGGCGCAGATGAGCTAAAGAAGATTTCAGGTGTGCGGGAAGTAATCACCGACGGGGAGGATGATTGGAAGAGATTTTCCCTGCGGGTGGAATCAGGAGTCGATGTGCGCGAAGAGATTTTTCGTCTCGCCACAGAGCGACACTGGGCCCTGCGCGAGCTGACTCAGCGTCGGGCGACGCTTGAGGATGTGTTCGTGGAAATCACGCATTCCGACGCAGTCTGATCATATGCCACTAGCAAACGCCGAACGCTCAATGCCCAACGCTCAATGTCCAATGCAGAGCTGCCCTCTTGCCCGTGCTCCTGCTCGATTCACTGGCTGTCATCCTAAGCGAAGGGAAGGATCTCACATGGACTCGAGGCGTCGCTTCGGGATCGCTTGTATGATCAACCGCCTTACGCGAGGTCTCTCGTCGTCTGTGCGACTCGGGATGACACACTGGTTGTACCTATGAGGAAATTCTACGCTCTCCTTTCGCGCGAAGTACGCGGCTATTTCCATTCTCCGATCGCCTACATCGTGCTCATCTTTTTCCTGATAGTCAGCGGGATCGATTTCTATTTCCAGATCTCCTTTATGAACCAGCGCCAGGTACAGTATACGGTACAGGAGGCATTTTTTAACTCCGTCTTCTTCTGGTTTGCCTTTGTTCTAATTTTTCCGCTCATCACGATGCGTCTGTTTGCTGAAGAATTTAAGCTCGGCACGATTGAGCCATTGACGACTGTCCCGGTACGTGACTGGCAGGTAGTACTTGCGAAATTTTTTGGCGCGCTGGTTTTCTACGTGGTTCTCTGGATCCCGACGCTGCTTTACTTTGCCATCTTCCTTAAGGTCACCAACGAGCCGGCTGCCCATTCTGCCGGGGCATATGCCGGGTCTTATCTGATGCTCTTGTTACTCGGAATGTTTTATCTCTCGATCGGTTGTCTAACATCCGTTTTAACCCGAAACCAGATCATCGCGGCGGTCATCTCTTTTTGCGCAATTACGCTGCTTTTTTTCCTCGGTCTGGTTCAGTTCATTCTGCTCGATGTAAGCTCCGAAACGCGCGACCTACTGGGGTACTTCTCTGCGATCGAACATATGGGGACGTTCTCGCGTGGAGTGATCGATACACGGCCAATCATTCTCTACGTGAGCATGACCATCGTGATGCTGGTGCTCACGCACCAGGCATTTCAATCCCGCAAATGGAGGCTTTGAGCGATGGCTGAGGAAACAAACGCGCGCCAAACACGTCCTCGGAAAAAAATTCGCCGGGTTCGAATCGGTTTCAACGTTCTCGCGCAAATCGTGCTCGTCTTATTTCTCGTCGCGATGGTGAACTCGATCGCCTTTAAACACTACGCTCGCTGGGATTTTTCCCGCGATCAAAAATATGCGCTCTCAGATAAGACGAAGCGTTTCCTCGATACACTCAAGGGCAAGATGCGCATCACCGTTTTCTTTCCGCCTAACACGCCGATTGCCACAGATGTTCAGAATTTGCTGACGGAATATCAGTATGCTGGTAAAGGAAAAATCGATATCGAGCACCTTGATCCCGAGCGCAATCTTTCCCGGGCAAAGGAGTTGTTCGACAAATACAAGGTCGTTACCGACGAGCCTCTCCTGGTAGTCGATTACGAAGGACGCAACAAAACGGTCAAGGCGTCCGAGATGGCGGACATCGACCAGAGCGGAATGGCCTTAGGTGAAGGCCCTCGTGTAGCCGCGTTCAAAGGCGAACAAGCCATCACCAGCGCAATGATCGATCTTGTGGAAGGTAAAAAGAAGACTCTTGGTTACGTCCTCGGTCACAAGGAACCACCACTCACGGAAGGGAGCGCGATCTCCGTCCTCAAGACGTTCATCGAAAACGAAAACATCCAGTTCAAAGAACTGAATCTTCTCGATCTGGATGCGATTCCCGAAGACGTAAGAACCGTGATGATAATTGGGCCGCAGTACGATTTTTCGGACCGCGAAATGAAATTGCTGCGCAACTTCTGGGATAAACAGGGGCGGATCTTGCTTCTCCTCGATCCTGCAGCGAAAACGCCGAAGTTAGGCGCGTTTGTCAGCGAGCTGGGCGTAAGGGTAAATGACGACAGATTGATGGTTTTTTTGCGAACGGGGATCCAGGAACTGGCACTGACACGAGATGTTCAAGCGCGTTTCCTGGGCGACAGCCCGATTACAAGACGACTAGCCGATGTGCGGGCGCTCTTTTTAGGTGGCACTTCCTCGCTCACGCTCGAGCCCGATCGCGCCCGCGCTGCCAACATCGGGATCGAACCGCTAATCCAGGCAGAAAAAGGCTATTTTGCCGAAACTGATTATAACACAGACAATCAGGCGAAATTCCAGGCTGACGCGAAACGGGATGACAACACGCCAATAACAATAGGGGCAGCCATTGAAAAGGGGGGTAGCGCCGACGAACGAGTACAGGTGAACTCATCGCGCCTGGTGGTTGTTAGCAATGCCACGTTCGTTCAGGACAACGCAATCACGCAAGATCAGCAGGGACTCGATTTCATATCCGGCAGTGTGAACTGGCTGCTGAGCCGGGAACAGCTGATTGGTATTGCACCAAAAGTTTCAAAACCTCTCACGTTCAGTCTGAATGCCGACGCATTGGCTCGTCTGCGCTGGATCGTTCTCGTTTTTATGCCGTTGATCCCCGCGTTGATCGGAACGGTGGTTTGGTGGCAACGGCGCGTGTAAGCCTTTGTTGTCATGTTGAGCGAAGCGAAACATCTCTGGCTATTGTTTGGCTGCGCCGCAAGGAGAATGATCCGAGATTCTTCGTTTCGCTCAGAATGACAAGAATCGAATCATGAATTGGAAAACTACGCTAATTCTCGCTGTCGTTGTGCTCGGCGTGTTCGCCTACCTCAGGTTCTTTGAGATGAAACAGCCGAGCACCGGAGAAGCGAGACGGCAGGCGCAAAACGTCGTGAATTTCGATCGAAATAAGATCGATGGGGTGGTCATTCAAAATGGCGATGAAAAGGTAGAAATACGACGCCACGACAACAAATGGCGGCTCGAAACGCCATTCAAGGATCAAGCAGATGGTGCCTTGGTCGAAAATTTGTTGTCGGACCTGGAGAGCTGGCAGAAAGAGGGAATAATCCCGGCGAAAGATATCGACGCCGATAAGAGCAAGCTGAATGAATACGGCCTGAACCGGCCAAAGCTTAAGCTAAAATTGATCGGCTCTGACAGACCACCGGAAATCTTGTTCGGAAAGGACGCTGCGTTGGAAGGCCGGATGTATATCCGCTTTGAGAATTCCAAGGAAACCTTTCTTGCCAAACAATCGGTCAAGAAGGACATCGACAAAAAGGCGGAAGAATTCCGTGACAAAAAATTAACTGATCTGACCACTGCGCAGGTGCGCCGCACGGCATTAAAGACGCCTGCTGGTGAAATGGAGTTGGAGAAGCAGGGCGATCATTGGGATATCGTGAAACCGCTTCGCGCACGGGCGGATGACGAGAAAGTCGGCGATTTGATTGCACAAGTCACAACGGCGCGCATCCAACAATTTGTGACCGACGATCACGGCGACCTGCGACCTTACGGACTGGCCGAGCCACGCGGGGCGATCACGCTATTTAGCCAGGAAGGAAAAAAGGACCAAAAGGTTGAGATCGCTGACTCGATTAAAGTCTTTGGCCAGGAGGACAAAGGTCAAATGCTGCAAATCGGCAGCGTGCCTGAGAAAGAAAAGGATCAGGTATATGTCCGGTTTGCTCCTCGCGGGGCCGTTTACACATTGCCCAGGAAGATTGAAGAGGTCCTCAACATTAAGCCAGCGGATCTGCGCGACTATCATTTGGTCCGGATTGACACAAACGTTCTCGATCGCATCACGATCGATGTTCCAGGTAAGGGTAAGACTGTTCTTGCGCGCAAGGATGGAAATTGGACCATCGCCAGCCGAAATAATGCGCCCGCAGATTCGGGCGCCGTCCGACGCTTAATTGATACGTTGCAAAACCAGCGAGTCACAAAGTTCGTGGAAGATGTCGCTTCGAATCTGCCAAAATACGGCCTGGACAAACCGCATCTGCAATTAACGTTCAGCTCGTTCGCGTCGGAGAACACTGCCGAGACTAAAGCGGGTGAGCAGCCGTTTGCTACACTTGTCTTTGGAAAGGAAGACGGAGACAATGTTTTCGCGCGACTTACCGATGAGCCGTTTGTCGTGGCAGTCCGTCGCGGTTTGCTGGACCGGATCTCAGCCGATCCTTTGCGATGGCAGGAGTTATCGATCTTTAAGTTTAAACCTGACGAGATTCATCGCCTGAGCATAACGACGGACAAAGAGCTGTCGCTGGAACGCGGCGAAAATAACCAGTGGCATTGGCTAAAAGGCAGTGGTGAGATCGATAGGACAAATGTGCAGTCGCTACTCAACACGTTGTCGACCTTGCATGCAGTGCGTTGGCTCGGAGCAACGAAGCCTCAAGATGGCTTGGAAAAGCCGCAGCTGACTCTTGCATTCACAACTTCGCCTGACAATAAGGCATCACACAAGTTGATCATCGGCGCTCCGGCCAGCGACGGAACATGGTGCGCTCACGTAGACGGCCGCGAAGGTACGTTTGTGATTAGCAATTCGGATTTGAATAACTTGAGGGTACCTCTCGTGGCACAACCGTTGCCCATGCCAAGTCCGACACCGAGCGTTACGCCGTGATCCTGTAAGCAGCTTCGCTGTCAGAGACTCTGCGCGGTGTAAATCGTTACGATGCCGAAACTCAACGGCTGGAGCGTCGCGCGCCGAAAGCCGCTCGCTTCGATTAAATCGATCATTGCACAGCCACTGGGAAATTCTTCGATCGAATCCCCGAGGTAGTCGTAGGCACTCTTTCTTCCAGTCAAAAAAGAGCCCAGCATTGGCAGGCAGCGATGCAAATAGAAACGATAGATGGTACGCACAATCGATATTGTTGGCAGCGAGAACTCAAGCACTAACAAATGGCCGTCTCGCCTAAGCACCCGAGACATCTCAGCAAGCGCGCCTCTCCAATTCTCCATGTTACGCAACCCGAAAGCGATGGTAACGCAATCAAAGGAACCATTGGGGAATGGCAGCTTCATCGCATCGCCAAGGATGGTTTGGCGAACCCCTTTCCTCTGCGCCAGTTCCAGCATTTCAGGCAGGAAATCCACACCCGTGACTTCCGCATCCGGCAGCTTCTTCTGCAGCGCAAGCGCCAAATCTCCTGTGCCGGTAGCAAGATCGAGAATTTTGCACGGGCGCCAGCTTGCGACCGTGTTGGCAGCACGTTTTCGCCAATAAAAATCGATCCCGCAGCTAAGAGTGTGATTAGCCAGATCATACCGTCTGGCAATGCCGCCAAACATTTGCCGAACTCGTGCAGGCTCTGTTGCGGTACCGGATTTTGTCATTTTGAAGGTGGATAAAACGTCAGCTCACAATGCTACGATAGCTCACTTCTTGTTTACCACATGGATGTAACTAATGCGCGCGAGAGCCACGAGTCAGAAATGTTAGACATAAAGTTTGTTATAAAAAAGGATTGC
>Ga0209152_10000965_pt1 | contig 11939 bp, 10 predicted proteins | sample GraSoiAngelo_107_FD_185873 | JGI IMG/M metagenome (GOLD analysis project Ga0209152, IMG submission 185873) | Grasslands soil microbial communities from the Angelo Coastal Reserve, California, USA - 14_0903_09_30cm (SPAdes) (version 2) | ecosystem: Environmental > Terrestrial > Soil > Grasslands...
GGGTGAAAGACGGTCGGGCGCACCAGCAGGCGGAATCCGGCCGCGTGCGCCATGCGCGTGCTTTGCCGCTTGAGGATGAAATGATAGGACAACAGGTGGATGGTCCGGCGCAGCAGCCGCCGCGGCCCCCCCGCCCCCCGCGGGTGTGCCGGAGAGTACCCAAGCCGGCGGGCCGGGCCTGGTCGGGCGCACCACGATCGTACCCGACCAGGCCACCAATTCGCTCGTGATCCGCACCGCGCCGCCCAACTTCTCGGTGCTCCAAGAGACGATCGAGCAGCTCGATGTCCGGCCCCCACAGGTGCTGCTGGAGGTGTTGATCGCCGAGGTGACCCTCAACAAGGCGAGCCAATACGGCATCAACTGGCAGGTGTTCACCCAGCGGGGCATCTCGGGGGACTCGACGCGCGGGATCGGCGTCGGCGTCGGCCCGCAGGCCTTCGCCGACACGCTGCTCCAGGGCTCTCAGGGCCTGGGCGTGCGGCTGGTCAGCCTCGCGAGCTTGAACGTGCGCGCCATCCTGCAAGCGCTCGCCTCGCGCACCAACGTGCGTGTGCTCTCCGCGCCCCGGGTCCTCGCGCTGAACAACGAGGAAGCGCGCATCCTGGTCGGCAGCGAGGTGCCGTTCGTGCAGTCGACGCTGTCGAGCTTCAACGCGGTCCTGAACCAGGTGGTGCAGTTCCGCAACGTGGGCACGCAATTGACCGTGGTCCCCACCGTCAACAACGACGGCTACGTGACGTTCCGGGTGCTGCAGGAGGTGAGCAACGTCTCGCAGCAGACGATCCAGGCCGCACAGAACGCGCCCGTCATCACCACCCGCGAGGCGGAGACGAGCGCGATCGTGAAGGACGGGCACACGATCGTGATCGGGGGGCTGATCGGTGAGACGAGTCAGGCCACCGAGTCGGGCGTACCGCTGCTCAAGGACATCCCGATCCTCGGCTTCCTTTTCAGGACCCGGGGTGTGAGCCGGCAGCGGACCGAGCTCGCGATCTTCCTGACGCCCTACGTCGTGTCCAGCGACGAGCAGGCAGACTCGCTGCTCCGGCGGGAGCAGGAGCAGTTGCCCGGCATGAAGCAGGACCTCGACAGCATTCTCACTCCCCGCCGGCCGTGACGCGCCTGCGCGGTCGTTCCCCCGCCGGTCCCGCCCCCGCCCCCGCCCCCGCGTCCGAGCCATCGCCCGGACCGCCGGCGCAGGTGCTGGCGCCGACTCCCGGGCCCGCCGAGCCACCGCGCGCGGCCGCCGACCTGCGCGCTGCCGCGGCAGGCCCGCTCGCTCAGCGCCTCTCGGCGAAATACCTCGAAGAGCACTGCCTGTTGCCCCTCGCGATCGCGAGCAGCGGGGAGCTGGTGGTGGCGGTGGGCACGCCGCTCGACCCGACCGTGATCGATGAGCTGTGCTGGACATTCGAGCGCCCCGTGAGGCTGGTCGACGCGCCAGCGGCCGAAATCCACGCCGCGATTCTCTCGGCGCAATCCGAGGTCGCGCCCGAGGTGCAAGCCTCCGACCTCCGTGGCAGCGACCTCGTCCTCCTGGCCGACGAAGAGGAGACGATCGACGACCTGCGTGCGCTCGCGAACCAGGCGCCCGTGATCAAGCTCGTCAATGTCCTGATCCTCGAGGCGCTGCGCGCGCGCGCGAGCGACATCCATCTCGAGGCGGGCGCCGATGGCCTGCGCGTACGGTATCGCATCGACGGCGTGCTGCAGGAGATCTCCCACCCCCCCCGCCAGCATCAGGCCGCCGTCATCAGCCGCGTGAAGATCATGGCTGGCTTGAACATCGCGGAACGGCGCCTCGCCCAGGACGGCCGCGTCCGTTTGCGGCTCTCCGATCGCGAGCTCGACGTGCGCGTGTCGATCACGCCGAGCCTGCACGGAGAGAGCGTCGTGCTGCGCATCCTCGACCGGGGCGCCGGGGTGCGCGACCTGGCCGAGCTCGGCATGCCGAGCCGGCTGCTCGAGGAGTTCGAGCACCTGATCCGCCAGCCGCACGGCATCATCCTCGTCACCGGGCCGACCGGCTCGGGGAAGACCACGACGCTGTATGGGGCGCTCGATCGGCTCAACCAGGCCGCCGTGAAGATCGTTACCGTCGAGGACCCGGTCGAGTACCAAGTGGCCGGGGTGACGCAGATCCCGGTCAATCCCAAAATCGGTCTCACGTTCGCCGCGGCGTTGCGCTCGATCCTGCGACACGACCCGGACATCATCATGGTCGGTGAGATGCGCGACCGGGAAACGGCCGAGATCGCGATCCAGGCCGCCCTCACGGGTCATCTCGTCTTCTCCACGCTGCACACCAACGACGCGCCGAGCGGCGTGACGCGGATGGTGGACATGGGCATCGAGCCATACCTCGTCGCGGCGACGGTGTTGGGAATCCTGGGCCAGCGGCTGGTGCGCGTGGTGTGCGACTCGTGCGCGGAGGACTTCCAGCCGCCGCCGGATGTCGTGACGCAGGCGGCGGTCGGCCAGCCCGACATCCCCAAGCCGCGCTTCCGGCGTGGCCGGGGATGTGACGCGTGCTCCGGTACCGGCTATCGAGGACGGACCGGGGTCTATGAGCTGATGCGGATGAGCGACGAGCAGCGTGCGCTGGTCGTCAAGCACGCGCCGCTCGCCGACGCGCGGGCGCTCGCGCAGGGGCAGGGCATGGCCCCCCTGCGCGCCGCGGGCTGGGCCAAGGCGTGCGCGGGAAGCACCACCCTCGAGGAAGTGCTCCGCGTGACGCGCGACGAAGTGCTCGGATGACGGTGCGGTTCCGCTACCAGGCCGCGACGCTCGACGGCCACACAGTGGAAGGCGTGGTCCAGGCGGCGTCGCGCCAGTCAGTGCTCGAGGAGCTGCGGCGCCGGCAGCTCTATGCGGTCACGGTGGACGAGGCGACGCCCGACCGCGTGGCGCGCGCGGGGCGACGACTGGGTCGCCGGGCGGCGGCGGCGCTGTGGACCCGCAACGTCGCGACGTTGCTGAGCGCCGGCGTGCCCCTGGACCGGGCGCTCGCCTTCACCGCCCAGCATGCGAGTCATGACGGGCTGGCGGAGGCGGTGCGCCAGGCGCGCCGCGCGGTCCAAGAAGGCGCGAGCCTGGCCGACGCCCTGGCACGGCACCCTCGCTACTTCGATCCATTATTCGTTGCCATGGTCTCGGCCGGCGAGTCCAGCGGGGCGCTCGAGATCGTGTTCGATCGGCTGTCGGAGCACCTGGAGGAAGGCGCCGAGCTCCGCTCCCAGGTGCGCACGGCGCTGCTGTACCCGGCACTCATGGCCGTCGTGGGCTGCATCGGCCTTGGCGTGCTGCTGGGCTTCGTGATCCCGCGGTTCGCGGGGATCCTCGCGGACGTGGGCGGCACCCTGCCGGTCAGCACGCGGCTGCTCCTCGCCGCGAGCACGGTGCTGACCAAGGGCTGGTGGGCGTGGTTGGTGCTGGCGGCAGCGGCGGCCTATGCTCTCCCCCAGGTCCTCGCGCGTCCCGAGACGCGGCGGCGCTGGCACGCGGCGCGGCTCGCCTGGCCCTGGCTGGGCGACCTCGAGCTCAAGTACGCGACCGCGCAGTTCGCCCGCACCCTCGGCCTGCTCCTGAAGAGCGGGGTGCCGGCGCTCCCAGCCCTGAGGATCGCGCGCGCCTCCGTGACGAACTTGATCGTGCAGGCGGGCGTGGACCGGGCCGCGGGGGCGCTGGCCGAAGGGAGCGCGCTCGCGCCGGCGCTCGCGGGGACGCTGCCGCCGCTCGCCCTCCAGATGATCGCCGTGGGCGAAGAGAGCGGCCGCCTGGAGGAGCTGTGTCTCCGCGTCGCCGACAGCTACGACGGCGAGGTGCGGCGTGCCCTCCGGACCGGCGTGGCGCTGCTCGAGCCGGCACTGATCCTCGCCTTCGGCGCGCTGGTGGGGTTCGTCGCGCTCGCCATGCTGCAGGCGATCTACGGGATCAACCTCAAGACGTTCTAGCTCGAGGCTACAGGTCCCGCTCCCAGCTCGACTGTAGCACCAGCCGCCGCCCCACGATCGCAAAGACCGCCTGAATCTCGTGGGTCAGGGGATGCCCCTCCTGCCACCCGCGACTGACGAGCATCAGGCGGCTGGGAACCGTCGACACGAGCAGGGCCGCGGCGACCACGCCAGGCATCGACGGCGGGTGCACGGGGTCGAGGGTCGCGAAGACCTCGCCGCCCTCGCGACGCGCCACGATGCCCGGGGCCGCTGCCGCGACGCCGGGCAGCGCCGCGAGCACGGCCTCGGGCGCCGAGTTGATGTTGACGAGCCCGTCGCTCCAGACCGTCACGTAGGGAGCCACCGCCAGGGCCAGGGAGTCGTCGATGCCGGGCACGCGGGAGAGCTCGGCGAGGCGGCGGATGGGGTTGGCTTTCAGCGCGGCGGCCACCGTGTCCGCGCGTGCGTCCGACGTGAACTGGCCGAACAGCCCGCGCAGCGTGGCGACGTCGGCGCGGTTCAGGTCGATGCGCGCGTTGAGGTCGAGTGCGGCGACGCCGAAGCGCGCGCCCCCGAGCTCCACGTCCTTGAGCGACGCCAGGCGGGCATCGAGCTGCCGGAACAGGGAAGCGCGCTCGAGCGGGTTGTAGCTCGAGTCGACCAGCCGCTCAATGGCGACCGTCGCGGCCAGAATCCCGCTCTCCGCCGCGTAGCGCGCGACGGTGCGCGAGCGCAGACTCGTGAGCAGCGCCGCCTCCGCTCGCGCCCTGGAAGCGACCTCGGCGATGATCACGCCGAGCAGCACCAGCAGCCACAGGACGAAGATCAGCGCGACGCCACGCTGGTCGCGCCGGGTCACCATGGCTCGCCCGCTGGCCCACTCGGGAGCGTGGTACCGGGATGCGTCGCGTCGACGCGCGCGAGCCGATCGAGATCGAAGCGGCCCTCGCCGGGGAGAAACACAGTTACCGTCACAAGGGTCAACCCGGCCTGCCACGGACGGGTCGTGACCTGGCGCCGGAACCCGCCGGCGAGCGCCTCGGGCCCCGACGGCTGCGCGCTCCCCAGTTTTGTGCGCTCCGTCGCGTCCTCGGCGTACGCGATCGCCTGCGACCACTCACGCGCGCTCACGACGAGCGCGTGGCTGCCGTGGAACACCTGCAAGTAGGCGAGGGCCACGACACTGAGCACCACGAGTGCGACGAGGACCTCGAGGAGGGTGAGGCCTCGCTGGCCGCAAACGCGTTTCACTGGCTGCCTTCCAGCGAATCCCCGAGCGCCGCGGGACCCGGAGCGAGGATCACGAGCACCGGCGGCCCCAGGGGCTCCGAGTCGCGCCACAGCCTGATCGCGACCGCGCGCGGCATCACCCTTCCTGAGAGCCACTCCTCGCGCCACTGCGCGTCCCAGGGCGCGAGCACTCGCACGTCCCACCGGGTCGCAGCGGGCAGGGCGAAGGTCAGCGGTATCGGCGGCGCCCGGCCGATCGGCACCGCCACGACTTCGAGCCCGCTCGCGCTCGGGCCGAGCGTCACGAGCCAATCGTAGCCGGGATCGAACGGCGTCCCACCGCCGGCCGTCACGAGGGACAAGCGGCCGGCTTGGAGCGTGAACCCGGGATCGCCGGGCCGCTGCGGGGACTGGGCATTGCGGAGCGCGTCTTGGAGGAACTCGCGCAGGGCTCGCCCGCCCTGCAACCCGCTGAGCTCCGCACCCAGCCGGGCGCGCGCGTCGAAGCTCACCTGCGCCGCGGCGTATGCCAACAACGCCACGATGCTGGTGAGCACGATGGCGACCAGGACCTCGAGCAGGGTAAATCCACAGGCGCGCCTCACGCTCGAAACGTGCTACTCTCTAGCGTTGCGGCGCAAGCGTCGACCCTTGGGCACATCGTGGAGTTGCAGGGCACGGCCCACCGCGTAGCTTGGAAGGCATATGCAGCGTGTCAGCGAAGGTTCCCGCGGCTTCACGCTGATCGAGATCCTGGTCGTGATCATCGTGCTGGGCCTGCTCGCTGCCCTGGTCGGGCCTCGCATCCTGGGGCGCGTGTCCGAGGCCAAGAGCGCCACCGCGCGCACCCAGATCGAGCTCCTCGGCCTGGCGCTCGACAACTACCGTCTCGACAGCGGTGCCTATCCTACCACGGAGCAGGGCCTCGACGCGCTGCAGACGAAGCCCACGCGGGAGCCGGTTTCGCTGAACTGGCGGGGACCCTATCTCAAGAAAGCCGTCCCACTCGATCCGTGGGGCCGCCCCTACATCTATAAATCCCCCGGGGAGCACAACCCGTCCGGATACGACCTCTACACGTTGGGCCGCGACGGGCAGCCGGGCGGGGAGGACGAGGACGCGGACATCACGAGCTGGAGATAGGCGGCGCGTCTCACGGCGTACGGATCTCGCAGGTGAGCGGATCGAGCACGAGGGCGCTGGCCGCGGAGGCGCTTCGCACGTCGAACGCGCAGCTCCCGAGCGGTGATACGATCAGGGTGACGGGGGCGGCGACGAACGGCTCGACGCGCCCGGCGGAGAGCGTCCCTTCGAGCGGGTTCGCCCCGCCCTCCAGGCGCCACTGGCCCGTCGGCTCGATCGTGAGATGGAGAACCTCGCCGCGGCGCGCCGCGGCTTCGCGAGCGCTCGCGACGAGATCGCTAAGGGTCGCCGCGTGGTGGTGAGGCGCGAGCAGCACCGGCGCGACCAGCGCCGCAGCGAGCCCCATCAGGATCAGTACCACCAGCATTTCAACCAGCGTGAACCCGGGACGCGCTGGAGTCGGACGTGCCATCCACCCAAGTTGGCCTCGCATCAGGGCCACGTCAAAGACGCGGGGCGGCCTGTCTCCGGCCGCCCCGCTGTGACGTGCACCCCGACGCCGTTACAGGTTTCTTGGCAGGGCACGGTGCGGGCCACGCCGGACCGGGCGCACCTGGCTCGGCAGCCCCTTTGTATCGAACGGCAGCGTGCGCAGGAACTGCGGTGCACGGCGCGCCTGCCTCACATGCTCGAACCCCGAGGCAAGCGTAATCAGCATCGGCTCGCTGAAGGCCGTGCCCATGAAGCTGATGCCTACGGGCACACCGAACACGAAGCCCATAGGCACGTTGATGATCGGGTAGCCGACGATCGCCGCCGGTGACGAGCTGCCGATGGCGAAGTGGTCGCCATTGATCAGGTCCGTAGGCCAGGCAGGGTTGTCGGTCGGGGCGACGATCGCATGGAGGTTATTTTGCGTGAGCAGCAGGTCGATGCCCTCCGTGGCGCCGAACAGTTTGTCGCTCGCCAGGGCCTGGTTGACCGACATCCCGAAGCCCGGCTGCACCGCGTTGGGGTCGGTGGAGAACGTCGCCGCCAGCTCGAAGATTTCCTGGCCGAAGAACTGCAGCTCCTGGGCCGAGTGCGCGTTGTCGAAAGCGATAGCGGCGGCCATGTCGCCACCCGCGAGCGGCACGCCGGAGCGAGTCGCCAGGTAGTTCTTGAGGTCGATCTGGAAGTCGAAGAGGAGGACGACAAACTCCGGGTTCCCCGAGAAGATGTCGCCGAAGTGCGGGAATGTCACATCGACCAGGGTGGCCCCCGCGCTCTGGATTGCCGACAGTGCGTCCTCGAAGACCGCGTCCAGCTTCGGACTGAACCCTTCGAACTCACGAGCGACGCCGATGCGCGCTCCCCTCAGCCCGTCCGGGTTGACGAACTGCGTGTAGTCGACCGGCAGCGTGGGCCGTGCTTGGCCCGATTTGCCCAGCGGGCTGGTGCCGGTCGCCGGGTCGCGCGGGTCCGCCGTCCTGCTGACGATCGCGCCGAGCACGGCAGCCGCATCCGCCACGGTGCGCGTGTGCGGGCCGACGGTGTCCTGCGTGTGGGAGATGGGCACGACGCCGGCGCGGCTCACCAGCCCGACCGTGGGCTTGATGCCGACGACACCGTTGGCGTTCGCCGGACACACGATGCTACCGTCCGTTTCGGTGCCGATGGAGACCGCGGCGAAGCTCGCCGAGGCTGCGGCGCCCGAGCCGGAGCTCGAGCCGCAGGGGTTGCGGTCGATGGCGTAGGGGTTGTTGCATTGCCCGCCGCGGCCCGACCAGCCGCTGGTGGACGAGAAGCCGCGAAAGTTGGCCCACTCGCTCAGCGTGGTCTTGCCCAAAATGACTGCGCCGGCGTCGCGCAGGTTGGCGGCCACTGTGGAGTCGCGGCGCGCCGGCGTTCCTACCAGGCCCAGTGAACCGGCAGCCGTCTGCATGCGGTCCCCCGTATCGACGTTGTCTTTGACCACGACGGGGATGCCGTGCAGTGGACCGCGCACCCGTCCCGCTCGGCGCTCCGCGTCCAGCTTCTGCGCGATGGCCTGAGCGTCCGGATTGACCTCGATGATCGAGTTAACCTTGGGTCCTGCCTGATCGAGGTTTGCGATGCGCCTCAGATAGGCGTTCACCAGGGAAAACGACGTCACTTGGCCCGCGGTCATGGCTGCCTGCAGCTCGGCGACGGTGGCGTCGGTCAGGTCGCCCTGGGCCGGAACCTCAGCCCGAGCCGTGCGGAGGGGCCTCCCTCCGGTGACGGCAGCGGCGCCTCCAGCGAGCGCACCCAACTGAAGAAAGTTCCTGCGACTTAACTCATGTGGAGTCCTCTGCGCGGGTGTCGCGGTGGACCGTGCTCGGTCCAAGAACTCTTCAACTCTCCGCAGAATGGCAGAGGCCTTTAGCCCTGGGGTCATGGCGAGATCCTCCCGTCTGATCGCTGGAAACGACGTGGATGTTGAGCTGCGAGGGACAAGCGCTCATCGCATAAAGTTGGAGGGGAGCGGACGTGAAATACCGCGCCGTCAATCCGGCGTCAAGTAGCGACACGATGAATCAAACGGCAACGTTGTTGCGCGGAGACCACAGGAGTACAGGTCGCTCCTTTACTGTGGGCGACCTGTACTCGCCATGTCCGATTTGCTGGCTCCTTTGCTCCTCCTAAGGCTGTACCGATTGGAACAGCTTGACGAAGCCCGTGGTCAGATTGCTGTTCTTGTGATAGCTGAAGCCTGCCGGTCCCGTCACCGAGATGGAGAACCCGCCGATCCCCCCGGATGCGGAAAAATCGCACGCCCCAAAAGTGAACTGGTAGCCGAGCTGGCCATTCACCTTGGCGTCACCGACAAAGCTGACGCAGTTACCGCTGTAGCTGATCGAGCGGACACCATCTGAGCTGGTTACGCTCAGGCTCTGCCCAGGATCGTGGTAGATGAGGGTGCCGTTCTCCTGGGGCTGCTGCTTGTCCACAAAGGCCATGTCGTCGTGCTGCTCATCCTCTCCCTGCCCCTCGTCTTCTACTTCCTGCTCCCCTGGGACGCCGGCACAGCTGCCCGTGACGACCAGTCCCGCCGGTGCCTGCAGCCGGTAGGTGAAGTAGGGCACGCCGACGCGGAACGATCGCGCATCGTCATCGCCACAGGCGCCACCATTGCGACCGGTGCAGAGGGGACTCACCACGTGGTCGTCGGCGAAGGAGATGTTGGTGCGGTGTTGCGGATCGAGCGCCATCTGGAAGAAATCGGCCAGCTTGCGGTCAGCGCCTCCTCCCAACCCTCCGGTCGAAACCGTGCCGCGGTGGATGACGTGATCGCTGGCGGTGAACTGTGTGAACGTCGGGGTCGCGGCATGGCCGTTCACCGTCTCCAGCACGTAAACGTTCCACTGTGCCCACTTGGTCATGCAGGTCGTGGTTCCGTCCGTGCAGGCACCGTTCTGTGACGGCTGGTGGTCCGGCTCCATCACCGACCGGTCATTGGAATTACCAGCTCTGTCGGCTCCCAGCCAAGCCACCACCACGTGGCCGTTGGCGTCGGCGTCCACCCAGGGGAAGACATTGGCTTTGCCCAAGGTCGGACCCTGATTGACGACTTGAGCCGGAGTCCATGTCTTGCCGTGATCGCTCGACGACGTGAAAACGATGTTGCTGTTATCGGACCACACGGAATAGAGAAAGCCAAACTGATCTACGGCCAGCGCGGGGAAGATGTTGGCATTAGTCGCCCCCACGGGACCGGTGTAGATCTTGTGGTCGGTGAACATGAAAGCCCGCCGGTCGCGCTTCGCGTCAATCGAGATTCCGAGATAGGCGGAACGCATCGGCGCACCGGTGGCGTTTTCCGTTGCATCATTCGGCGCCACGAAGAGTTGGTACAGGTTGCCGCGGCTGGAGCAGCTGCCGTGATCGATCCTGATCTGTGCCGCAAGGTTGGCGGTTGAGGTCGGCGTTACGCCCCCCGCTGACGGGAAGGTCGTCGGATCGATGGCCTGGCTGAATCCGTCCACATACGTCAGGCCGCCATTATTGGAGCGCTGGACATCGATATTGAAGGTGCCCACGTCATGGTAGGTGAGGTACACAGTCTTTGGATCGATCGCGTCCATCCACTGGCGGTCGTCCCCCGGAATCAGAGCCACCGCCGGGTTCGGCGGAGTGAAGTTGTCACCGCGATCGGTGGAATGCGTTCCTGTTACGCCCGGAACCAACGTTAAACTGGTGAAGGGCAGGTTCGGAATGCGCGTCGTCGGGTCCGCACCATTGACGGCGATATCTGCATCGCCGCCGCCGGGCGCGAGGCCGAGATTCTCCGGAGTGCCGACATTATTGGCACACCCCCCGTTCGTGAGGCTGAAGATGCCGCAGTTGTCCGGCTGGCCTTCGTACTTGAAGGGCAGCGTGTTATTGCTGTTGGGCGCCCCGTCTACCTTCTTAGACCAGCGCCACAGGTCCACGCCTCCGGGAACACCACGGATGGAGACGACGTAGGCCGTGCCTTGGGGATCGACGCGGTCGCCGGGCTCCACTCCCTGGACGATGAACGCCAGCGGGCTCAGACCCGTCGGCACAGGTGCCAGCCGGGGCAGGCACAGGCTCTGGTTCGGGCTGAAGGGAGCGCTCCCGGGCCCAACGAACGGTGGGATCGCCTCCGCGCCCCCACGACTACTCGGGCAGTTGTGTTCGTTGGCCGTCGCCTGAGCGAGCAGTGTCGAGGCAGCGAGCGAAAAGGTGCTTGCGACAACGGTCAGCGTCCGGAGTTTGCTCATGGTTTCTCTCCTTGCGGCGGTTGGATTCCGTTAGCTTCCGCAGCGGCGCAGGATCGCACTCCCGCGCGAAGACCGGCACTGGCGTGTGGTCGGGATTCCCGGCTGGCTGGTTGTGGTCGCAGCCGAGGTAGGCGAGGCAAGCTCGGGGGACGGGTACCACTCACGGGACGCGCGGCACGACCACCTCTTTCCCGTCGCCGACCTCTCGATGGGCGCCATCGTCACGGCCCCTGCTGCGAAGCTCACGGTGCGTTTGGCTGGTTGTGAGATCCCGTGTCGCTCGGGGTGGCGGCGGCCCGAACCGCTTGGGCGCCGTGCCGCATCCCGCGTTGCGACTTGGTCCGCGCCGCAATGCCCTGTTGGGAGGCCGCATCTCACATGCCATGGAGTCGCCAGCGGAACTCGGCGCAACCTGTTTCCGCGTCATGCCAGCGCCGCGAAACCGTCGTGTGTCGAACGGTTCCACTCGCCGCGGTAGCTCACGCGTTCAACTGCACATTCCGCTGACGCTTAGGTGCGGGCTTGAGGTAGCGCAGCGCGTCTGGTGCTGCAGCCGTTTGGGGGGCCGCGGCTCCGCTAGACGCGGACCGACCGGGCATGACGATCCTCCCCGCGCCCAGCGGTGCGATGCGTCGGCGCGACAGTCTCCGTTTCCCAAGGTATCTACTGGTGAGCTCGGCAAAAAGCCCCGCGGCGGGACTCGCTGCGGGGCTTTTTGCTCGTCAGTCGGGGCGAGTGGATTTGAACCACCGACCTCCTGGTCCCGAACCAGGCGCGCTAACCGGGCTGCGCTACGCCCCGAACTACTAGCCACTTGGCTGCATGCGCCCAGGAGGACTCGAACCCCCAGCCTCTTGATCCGTAGTCAAGCGCTCTATCCAGTTGAGCTATGGGCGCGAGTGGGCGGTACTAGACTCGAACTAGTGACCTCCACGATGTCAAC
>Ga0209152_10000969_pt1 | contig 11884 bp, 9 predicted proteins | sample GraSoiAngelo_107_FD_185873 | JGI IMG/M metagenome (GOLD analysis project Ga0209152, IMG submission 185873) | Grasslands soil microbial communities from the Angelo Coastal Reserve, California, USA - 14_0903_09_30cm (SPAdes) (version 2) | ecosystem: Environmental > Terrestrial > Soil > Grasslands ...
AAGCAGACGAAAGCCGACGCGTCAGACCTCGAGCTGAAATCTTCGTTCGAAATCGCGCACATTATCAATGCTGAAGACGCGAGGGTCGCAGCAGCAGTGAAATCTGCTCTTCCGCAAATCGGCGAAGCAATTGATCTGATCGCCTCTGCCATCGCGCAAGGGGGACGTCTAATCTACGTCGGCGCAGGCACTAGCGGAAGAATCGCTGCGCTCGACACCGCAGAGTGCCCGCCCACTTTCAACGTGGCCCCTGAAACAGTTCAGTTTGTAATGGCTGGTGGACCCAAGGCTCTTGCCACAGCGGTCGAAGCCAACGAAGACTCCCGGAGGTTGGGTGAGCGGGAAATCACTAAACGAAAGCTCCAAAAACATGACGTGGTTGTAGGAATTGCGGCCAGTGGCCGCACCCCGTTCACTGTAGCTGCGCTCGAATACGCTCGACGCCGGGGAGCCAAAACAATTGCCGTCACCTGCAAACGCAATTCACCTCTGGAGAAAGCCGCCGATCTCGCGATTGTCGCTGAAGTCGGCCCGGAGGTAATCTCTGGTTCCACCCGAATGAAAGCCGGAACCGCCCAGAAAATGATCCTGAACATGCTTTCTAGTGGCGCCATGACGCGCCTCGGATACGTGTACGGAAACCTAATGGTCAATGTCCATCTGAAGAACGAAAAGCTGGTGCGTCGCGGGGTCGACATCCTCGAGCAAGCCGCCGGCGTAAACAGCAGCCGGGCACGGAAAGCTTTGAACTCAGCCGGCAACCGGGTTCCTGTAGCGCTGGTCATGCTGGCTGCGAACGTAAACCGTCGCGCGGCAAAAAGAGCGCTGAAACACGCCAACGGCCACGTGAGGCGGGCAATCGCTCTAGCTGCTTCCAAGTAACACTCGTGATCCTCGTCGTTTCGTAGCTGAGATCGCAGCCCTGCCCTTTTTGCCCCGTCCTATATAGTTGGAACAGCTCCCATGAACGTGCAGGAAAACGTGGCTCTGGCGCCGCTGACAACGATGAAGGTTGGCGGGCCAGCGCGGTTTTTCATCGACAGCAAGACCATTACCGAGGTGCAAGAAGCGGTTGCGTTCGCACGCTCGCGAGATCTGCCGCTTTTTGTACTGGGCGGTGGCAGCAATCTGGTGATTTCCGATTCGGGTTGGCCAGGCCTTGTCCTGAAAATTGGAATTGCAGGGATCGACGAGCGAAATGAAAACGGCAAAGCGATTTTCGACGTCGGCGCCGGAGAAGAATGGGACACGTTCGCCACTCGCGCTGTGGCACGAAACTGCGCGGGGGTGGAATGCCTGAGCGGTATCCCGGGGAGCGTGGGTGGAACCCCGGTACAGAACGTCGGCGCGTATGGACAGGAAGTTGCCGAATCAATCGAGTCGGTGCTCACGCTCGATCTGCAAGATGATCAGATGCGGGAATTATGTGGCGAAGCCTGCGGGTTCAGTTACCGGACGAGCATTTTCAATACCGGCGAGAGCGGACGTTACATCATCTTACGTGTAACGTATGGGTTGACGCCTGGGGGCCAGCCGCGAATCGAGTATGCTGACCTGAAGAGACATTTTTCGGGTTGGCAACAGATTCCCACTCTGGCCGACACGCGAGAGGCTGTGCGCCGCATTCGCGCTAGCAAGGCCATGCTGATTACTCCGGGAGATGCGGATGCTCGCAGCGTCGGATCGTTCTTCAAGAATCCAGTGCTTTCAAGCGAACAGCACGAGGATCTGAGCCGCAGAGCCGCAGCCAGAGGGCTCCAAATTCCCAGCTATCCCGCGCTAGACGCACAACACAAAATCTCCGCCGCCTGGCTGGTTGAACATTCGGGTTTCAGCAAAGGGTACGACAGCGGGCATGTGGCGATTTCGAGCAAACACGCGTTGGCGATTGTCAATCGAGGTGGGGCGACGGCGGCAGATGTCGTAGCTTTGAAAGAACACATTCAGCACCGGGTGCAGGAAATCTGGAGTATCTGTTTACAACCGGAGCCTGTCTTTGTGGGATTTTAATTTTGGAGGTTTTGCAGAAGACTGAAGAGTGCGGAACGGCAACTGATTTCAAGGGGCGGCGCCGCCCCGGTTCGCGACCCTGATGATTGTTTCCCCGCAATGGGGTGGGTTAAGCGATCCGGCTCCAGCGGCGGCCGCTCTCCTTATTTATCGGCCAACTGCGCCGCTTCTTTAAAGATTTGCATGAACATTTCGCGCGTCAGTTTTCCCGTCTGGGTATTTTGATTAGAGGGATGATACGAGGCCAGGAGCACCTTGCCGTTTTTCATCTCATATTTCGCGCCATGCTGGAAGACGTAAGGCTTCCGACGCTCCAGGTCACCGCGCCGTTTCAAGTAATTGAGGTAAGCATCAAAACCGATCCGGCCCAGAGCAACGATCACTTTCGCTCTTCTTAGACCTTCCATTTCGCGATCCAGAAACGAAGCGCAGTTGCCGAGTTCTTGCGGCAGCGGTTTGTTGTCCGGGGGAGCGCAACGCACTGCAGCAGTAATGTAGAGATCGCGTAGCTTCAACCCATCATTGCGATCTGTAGCATCCGGCTGATTGGAAAACCCAGCTTCGTATAAAACCGGATACATGAATTTCCCTGAAGCATCTCCCGTAAACGGCCGTCCAGTACGGTTAGATCCATGAGCACCGGGAGCGAGACCGAGCACAACTACGCGGGCATTGGGATCACCAAAACCAGGCACCGGCTTGCCCCAGTATTCCCAATCATGGTACGCGCGGCGCTTCTCACGAGCAACCTGCTCCCGATACGCGACGAGGCGTGGGCAGCGAGTGCAGGACACGATTTCTTCATTCAAGATCCTTAGCCAATGGGCTGTCATCGATTCATTAGCAGTCACCATAAATTTACACGGTGCGTGGCATCTTCTTTGTGGGGAAAAACAGCTTCCAGTTCTCAGTCCTCAGCTCTCAGCTCTCAGTTCCCAACCAGAAAATAGCGGTGATCTAATTTTATGGGATAGGAGAACTTTCGGGTCATTGACGCTCCTTCCCTCTCTCTTTACACTCAAATTAGCGAGGAGCGGGTCGCCAGAGTCTGGCCTATCGCGAAAGGTAAATGTGAGCCCCACAGAAACTGCCAGCAACACCAAACGGGAAATCCAGATTGAAATTCCCGCTGCTGAAGTCACTCGTGAAACCGATACGCTGATTCAGAAGTATCAGAAGCTTGCCCGTTTGCCTGGTTTTCGCCGAGGACACGTGCCCGCCTCCATCATTCGCCAGCGTTTCGCCGAGGACCTGAAGAGCGATGTCGTGGAAGCCCTGGTCCCTCGCTACTTTCGCAAAGAAACGGAAAAGCAGGGTCTGATCCCGGTCTCGCAGCCACGGGTCACCGACTTGCACCTGCATGAAGGTGAACCGCTGCGGTTCAAAGCCAGTTTCGAGATCATGCCAGAGATCAAGGTCGAAGGCTACAGAGAGCTTCGCGCCGATAAGCCCTCCATTTCCGTTACTGATGAAGAAGTGGAGCAAGCGCTTTCCGACCTGCGCGAGCAGCACGCAACCTTTTCGGCGGTCGAAGGCCGGCCATTGGCGGAAGGCGATTTTGCCCAGGTCTCTCTCGACGGCCAGCCTAAAACCGGCGAGGGCAAGCCGGTGCACATGGACGATATTCTCGTGGAGATCGGCGGCAAAAGCACGATGGCGGAATTCACGGAAAATCTGCGTGGCGTATCTGCCGGCGACGAACGCACGTTCGACGTCCATTATCCCGATGACTACTCCGATAAACGGCTTGGCGGACAAACTTTTACCTACACCGTTAAGATTCAGTCCATCAAGCAGAAAAGCTTGCCGGAGTTGAACGATCAGTTCGCGAAGGAAGTGGGAGATTTCGCAAATGTAGATGACGTACGCAAACGAATTCGCGAGCAAATGGAAGCTGAGCGTACTCACGCTGCCGAACGCGAGGCCAAAGACAAACTGGTTTCTGAACTGGTGAAACGCAACGATCTAGAGGTTCCGGAAGCCCTGGTCGAACGGCAAATTGATGTTCGTCTGGAGCGCGGGCTGCGCGCGCTGGCTGCGCAGGGCATGAAAGCCGAAGACATGAAAAAGATGGATTTGAATCGCTTGCGAGCAGGCCAGCGCGACCAGGCTCTGCACGAAGTCAAGGCTTCGCTGCTGCTGGATAAGATCGCCGAGGAGGAAAAAATTGAGGTCAGCGATGCGGAAATTGACCGCGAGATTGAGGCACTTGCAACGCAGTCAAAACAAACGGCGGAAGCGATCCGCGCGCGTTTGACACGTGATGGAGCGCTGGATAGAATCCGAAATAGAATCCGCAACGAGAAGACCCTCGATTTTCTGTACCATCAGTCCGCATGATGCGGACGCTTTCGAATCCTCCCTCGAAAAGCTGACGGACATTCGGGGCAGGAGTGTGGGGTGAACGTGAACGATCCAAAAATGATGCTGGTGCCCATGGTCATCGAGCAGACCGGCCGGGGTGAGCGGGCCTACGACATTTACTCGCGGCTGCTGCGGGACAACATCATTTTTATTGGCACGCCGATCGATGACAACATTGCCAACCTGGTCATCGCCCAGATGCTGTTTCTGGCGCAGGAAGACCCGGAAAAGGACATCCAGCTCTATGTAAATTCTCCCGGTGGCTCGATTACCGCCGGTATGGCAATTTACGACACCATGCAGTATGTGAAGAACGATGTGACTACAATTTGCATCGGACAGGCGGCGAGTATGGCAGCACTGCTACTCGCCGCAGGGGAGCCCAAGAAGCGTTTAGCGCTACCAAATTCGAGGATTCTAATACATCAGCCTTCGATGGGAGGCTTATCCGGCCAGGCGACAGATATTGATATCCACGCCCGAGAGATTCTTCGTATGCGAGAGATTACGAACCAGTTACTCGCCAAGCACAGCGGGCAGAAATTGGACAAAGTGGAAAAAGACGTGGAGCGCGACTTCATTATGAACGCGCAGCAGGCCAAAGAATACGGAATCATAGACGATATCATCTATAAGACGAGATAAGGGTATGATCGGCTTTCGCCGGTCGCTAAGACAGGAGTCAAAAAGGGGTGAAAAACCGAAGCGGTACCGAAGAGATGCTGCGCTGTTCGTTCTGCCACAAGTCGCAGGACGCAGTCGCGAAGTTGATTTCATCCCCCAGCGACTATCCCCGGGCTTACATCTGCGATGAGTGCGTGGCCGTCTGCAACTCCATCCTGGAAGACGACAAGGCTGCTACTCCTCCCAGCACCGCTCCCAACCAGCTTCCCAAACCCCATGAAGTCAAGACGTTTCTTGACGAGTACGTAATCGGCCAAGAGCAGACCAAAAAGAAGCTCGCCGTCGCGGTTTATAACCACTACAAGCGAATCTACATGAACCGGCAGCGCACCGGCGATGGCATTGAACTCACCAAGTCGAACATTATGCTGATCGGGCCGACTGGCACCGGCAAGACGCTTCTGGCTCAGACCTTGGCTCGCATGCTGGACGTGCCGTTTGCCATCGTGGACGCCACTACCCTGACGGAAGCGGGTTACGTCGGCGAGGATGTGGAGAACATCATCCTGAAGCTGTTGCAATCTGCCGATGGCGATGTGGGCCGGACACAGACCGGGATTATTTACATCGACGAAGTCGACAAGATCGGCCGCAAGGATGAAAACCCTTCGATAACCCGAGATGTATCCGGTGAAGGCGTACAGCAGGCTCTGCTGAAAATTCTGGAGGGGACGATCGCGAATGTTCCTCCCCAAGGCGGGCGCAAGCATCCGCACCAGGAATTCACGCCGGTTGATACCACCAATATTCTTTTCATCTGCGGCGGTGCCTTCGTAGGGTTGGAAAAGATCATTGGCCGGCGCGTGGGGAAGAAATCGCTGGGTTTCAAGGCGGGCGATAATGGCGAACAGGAAGAGGCGCCCGCAGCCAACCGCAAGCGCAATTTCGAGCTCCTGAGTGACGTACAACCGGAAGACCTCATCAAATTCGGGTTGATTCCCGAGTTCGTGGGCCGTCTGCCTGTAGTAGGTGTGCTGGAAGACTTGGATGAGGCGGCTCTCATCGAAATCCTGACCCGGCCAAAGAATGCGATCGTTAAGCAATACCAGCGGCTATTCGAATTTGAGAACGTGCGCCTGAAGTTCAGCGAAGATGCTCTGCGGGCGATTTCTCGCCAAGCCATGGCCCGAAAAGTTGGCGCACGTGGCTTGCGCATGATTCTGGAAGAGCTCATGCTGGATTTGATGTACCATTTGCCAAGCCAGAAGAAAGTCAAGGAATTCGAGGTTACCCGCGAAATGGTGGAGAAACGCGCGGTCTCACTGGCTATGATGGAGAAGGCGGGATAGACAGCTTTTAGCCCTTAGCCGTTAGCTCTTGGTTTTTCGCGCGCCACGGCCGACGACTTGCTAAACTTAGATAGCAAGCGCAGGCGTTAAGAGCTAAAAGCTGTTAGTTGAGAGCTGACGTTCGGAGAAGAAGTGACCACTGCAAAGGAAAAATTCGAAACCAAGAAGCTGCCCATGATGCCCATCCGGGACGTGGTCATCTTCCCCTACATGATGACCCCGTTCGTGGTAGGACGGGAATCCAGCGTGCGCGCCCTCGAAGAAGCGCTGACCTCGGATAAGAAGATCTTTCTGGCCACGCAGCACGATGCCAGCGTCGATGAGCCCAAGCCGAACGAAATTTACCAGGTGGGCACGATCGTCAACATCGTGCAGAGCCTGAAGCTGCCCGACGGCAATATCAAGGTTTTAGTCGAGGGCATTGAGCGCGGCAAGGTTCTGCAAATTAGTGAGAGCGACGGTTACATGCAGGTTTCGGTGCGTGTCGCTCGTTACGCGACAGAGACAAACGCACAGATCGAAACCGGCATGCAGCGGGTTACCGGCCTCTTTGAGCAGTACGTGAAGCTCTGCCAGTCGCTGAATTACGAAACCATGATTGCGGCTGTGCGCATGGAAGATCCGGCGAAGCTCACGGACACCATCGCGGCCAATCTCCAGCTCTCAATCGAGGAAAAGCAGGAACTGCTGGAAATCTTCGATCCTGCCGAGCGCCTGAGCCGCATTGGTGATGTTCTCGATGTCGAGATTGAAAAGCTGAACATGGATCGCACCATCCAGTCGCGGGTCAAGCGGCAAATGGAGCGGGCCCAAAAAGAGTATTACCTCAACGAAAAGATCAAAGCCATTCAGAAGGAACTCGGACGCGGCGAAAAGAGCGAATTCGATGAGCTGAAGAAAAAGATAGAAGCTGCGGGCATGTCCAAAGACGTGCGTGATAAGGCCATGCAGGAGCTGAAGAAGCTCGAAGCCATGCCGCCGATGTCGGCTGAGTCGACTGTCTCCCGCAATTATCTCGATTGGCTGCTGGCCGTGCCCTGGAAAAAGCGGTCGAAGGAAATTCGCAACATCTCTCGCGCTGAGAAGGTTCTCAATGAAGATCATTATGGGCTGGAGAAGATAAAGGACCGCATTTTGGAATTCCTGGCGGTGCGCCAGCTCGTAAAAAACCCCAAAGGCTCAATCCTCTGCTTTGTCGGGCCTCCCGGAGTCGGCAAAACATCTCTCGGAATGTCCATTGCGAAGGCCACCGGCCGAAAATTTGTCCGCATGTCGCTCGGCGGCGTGCGAGACGAAGCCGAGATTCGCGGCCATCGCCGGACGTACATTGGCGCCCTCCCCGGCCAAATCATTCAGATGATGAAGAAAGCGGGGACTAAGAACCCGGTCTTCATGCTGGATGAAGTGGACAAAATGTCGATGGACTTTCGCGGCGACCCGTCTGCCGCACTTCTCGAAGTTCTCGATCCCGAACAGAATTACATGTTCGTGGATCACTACCTCGATGTCGAATACGACCTCTCGCAAGTCTTCTTCATCGCCACCGCAAACGTGATGCACACCATTCCTCCCGCACTCACGGACCGCATGGAGGTATTGCGCCTGCATGGTTATACCGAGCAGGAAAAGGTCGAAATTGCCAAGCAATTCTTGGTCAAGAAACAGATGCTGCAAGCCGGGCTTACCGAGAAGAACGTGAAGTTCACGGACGATGCGATCACGTCCTTGATCCGCTCGTACACGCGCGAAGCCGGCGTGCGCAATCTGGAACGGGAGATCGGAAACGTCTGCCGCAAAATCGCCCGCAAGGTAGTGAAGGAAGGCGAAAGCTATAACGTCGCAATAGGCGCCGAAAACGTCAACGACTTCCTTGGTGTAATCAAATTCCGCGATACGCTGGCGCACGAAAAAAGTGAAATCGGCCTGGTCACTGGACTCGCCTGGACTGAGGTTGGCGGCTCCATCCTCAGCACGGAAGCCACGGTGGTTGACGGCAAAGGCAAGCTTACGCTCACTGGCAAGCTGGGCGATGTGATGCAGGAATCAGCACAAGCGGCCATGTCTTACGTGCGTTCGCGCGCTCACCGCCTCGGCCTCACGCGCGATTTCTACCGCAACCTTGACATTCACGTCCACGTGCCTGAAGGCGCGATTCCGAAAGACGGACCCTCTGCCGGCATTACCATTGCGACAGCCATTGCCAGCGCACTCAGCAAAATCCCGGTTCGCCGCGATTTAGCCATGACTGGCGAAATTACGCTCCGCGGCAAGGTGCTTGCGATCGGCGGATTGAAGGAAAAACTGCTCGCCGCGCATCGCGCCGGGCTCTTTGAAGCGATCCTACCCAAGGACAATGAAAAAGATGTCGCTGAAGTTCCCGAGAACCTGCGCAATGCCATGAAGCTGCACTTCGTTGAAACTATGGACCACGTGCTGGCGCTGGCTCTGGAGCAGCCGTTGCCGGAGATTCCGGAAGCTACGGCGCAGCCAATCGCAGCGATTGCACCGCCTCAGCCGGGTGAAAGTCCCGCCACGCACCAGTAATGCGGTTTAGTCCTCATCGTTAGCGCTCTCATCCAAGGCGGGCGCGGGCCTTTTCGTATGGTCCAAAGTCCAACGGCAGCCTAAAATGATTTTGGGACACTCACGATGGACGCGAATTCCCAGTCCGAGCCGAGAAGCCATTTTCGCGGTGCTGCCGGCCTGCTGGTTGCAGTGGGAGTAGTTGCAGTTCTATTGATCGCGCTACCTGCTTACCGATGGTTCTTTCTGATCAGTGTGGGTATCGGGATCGTCGTCGCGGCCATCTTATATCTCTGGCATAAGTTCAAGCCGGTGAAGGAAGCGGACGTGGACCACAAGCACCCGCTCGGCTTGGGATGATTGTCTGCAACTGTTGGCTAGATCCACTCGGATTACGTGTTTCTTACCGTGAGAGTCTTGGCCCAATTCGTAACCGCAGCTACCGACCCAAATCAATTCCCGCCTCCGAGCCTGCCAGAAGTGGCGTTCCTGGGAAGATCGAATGTCGGCAAATCAAGTGTGATCAATTCCCTGCTCGGCAGCAAGATCGCTCGTACCAGTTCCACGCCTGGGCGCACCCGGTCCATTAATTTCTTTGAAGTCCGATGGCCCGGAAAGCCTCGCCCAGAAGTCGTTTTCACTGATCTACCTGGTTACGGCTACGCGCGTGTTCCTCAACAAGTGTCGCAGCAATGGCCGGGTTTCATTGAACCGTATCTTCGTGAGCGGCCATCGCTCGTACTTTCTCTTGCGCTGATTGACATCAACGTTCCGCCGCAAGCGAGCGACCGCCAGTTGCTGGAATTCCTGAACGCGAGCGGACGCCCTTTTCTGGTTGTTGCCACCAAGAGCGACCGGCTGTCCGGCAATCAGTTGCGGAATTCAATCCAGAGCATGATTCAGGAATATGCAGGCACAAGCGTGATCCCATTCTCGGCGAGAACTGGGGCGGGCCGGGACGACCTTTGGCAGGCGATCCGCTCCGCAGTGGAAGGCTATCGCGAGCTACACCGAGCTTAAAAACTTCTCCAAAGGTGTACACTCTCTTTAAGTCCCACCCGGAGGTGCCCAGTGGAACGCCTCCTTTCGCTCGTCCTGACAGTCTCCTTGCTCGTGTTTTGTGGCGGCTGCGGCAATGTATTCTTTCGCGGTGCCATCCAGACCGGATCTACCATCACCGGCTCGGTAAGCATCGTGCAAATCAGTAGCGTGGTAGACGGAACGGGTACAGTACAGGTCACGTTTGTGACGTTCCTGCAAAACGGCACCTCGTCCACGATCGGCTTTTGCGGCGATCAAACCAGCCTCTTCCCTCTGGACCAAACCGTGCGCGCCAATTTCAATCCAGGATCATCCTGCGCGACGATCATCACAGTTGTAATCATTATCTGAGATCATCACCGCGGCACGCGGCACCTGCTTCGATCCGTTATTATGAATTGCTTATGGCCACATACCTTATTACGGGCATTGCGGGCTTTATTGGATCGGCGCTGGCGCGCGCTGTGCTGGAGCAGGGAGACCAGGTACGCGGAATTGACAATCTTTCCACCGGAAAAACGGAGAACATCGCGGAAATTCTAAACCGCATCGATTTTCGTGAAGCGGACTTGCTCGACATGAAAGCGGTGGAGTCGGCCTGCACCGGAGCGGATTACGTTCTCCACCAAGCGGCGATTCCATCGGTGCCAAAATCCGTGCTCGATCCTCTCGGCAGCAATCGCGCGAATGTGGATGCCACGGTAAACCTGCTGGTCGCCGCTCGCGATGCCAAAGTCAAGCGCGTTGTGTATGCCGCATCGTCTTCCGTATACGGCGACACGCCCACACTCCCCAAGCACGAGGACATGCCCCCAAATCCAATTTCGCCATACGCCGTCGCCAAGCTGGCTAGTGAGTATTACATGGTTTCGTTTTATCGCTGCTACGGGCTTGAGACCGTCTGCCTGCGCTACTTCAATATTTTTGGGCCTCGGCAGGATCCCAGTTCGCCCTATTCGGGTGTGCTGGCAAAATTTATTACGCAGATGCTTAAGGGACAACAACCGACGATTTTTGGCGACGGCACTCAGAGCCGTGATTTCACCTATGTTGACAACGCCGTCGAGGCGAACCTGCTCGCGTGTAAAGCGCCGGCGAACCAGGTTGCTGGTGGCGTGTTCAACATTGCTAGTGGACACCGCGCTGATCTGAACCAAACCTTTCGTCTGCTCAAGACGTTGATTGGATACACAGGGGACGTTAAATACGCGCCCGAGCGCGCCGGAGATGTAAAGCACTCTCTCGCGGACATTACCCGCGCCGAAAAACACCTAGGCTACAAGGCCAAGGTCGAATTCGAAGCCGGCCTGAGCCGGACCATCGAATGGTATCGCAGCCAGGAAAAGGCAGCCGGAGCGTAGAAGTTCTGCCCTCGGAATGATCCCGAAATTGGAGGTCTGAGGTCCGGAGGCGGATGTCCAATTACTTTGGTTATCTGTGGCCGCTCTGCACAGCAGACTAAAGTTGCGGACATGACGCTTTCATCCGTGGTGATTTCCCGCGATTGGCCAGAAGTCAGCGTGCTCGAGTGCATTCTGGGTGGCTTGCATATCGGAGTCGATGTCATATGCGAGCCCGATCGCGCTCGGGCGAGGCTCGCGAAATCGAAGATCGATGCCTTGATCGTCGATTGCGACCTGAATGGCGCCTCCCGGTTTCTGCGTGACGTGCTCAGTGGCACGATCCGCAATTCTGCACCTCTGATTATTGTCAGCGGTTCGCAGGGACGAAACACTCTCGAAGCTAAGGGAGCGTCGTTCGTCTTTCAAAAACCAATTTCGGTCGAGCAGGCAGTCCATACGCTATCGGCAGCGCGCAACCTCATTATCGAGGGCAGGCTGCGCTACCATCGCGAGGGTCTGAATGCGCCTGTCTCCTTTGACTGGAATTCAAAAAGCCGCGTAGCAGCTTACCTGCGCAATGTGAGCCAGGGAGGAATCGGCATTCGCCTGCGGCGCCCTATTCTATTGAGT
>Ga0209152_10000981_pt1 | contig 11801 bp, 11 predicted proteins | sample GraSoiAngelo_107_FD_185873 | JGI IMG/M metagenome (GOLD analysis project Ga0209152, IMG submission 185873) | Grasslands soil microbial communities from the Angelo Coastal Reserve, California, USA - 14_0903_09_30cm (SPAdes) (version 2) | ecosystem: Environmental > Terrestrial > Soil > Grasslands...
TGTTGCTTTTACTACCTATAGCGATTACCGTTTTCCACTATCTGCTTGCCCCCCCCAGACCCTTGCCTGAATGTCACTCCTTTCCTTCCAGTTTTCTGCTCGGGAAAGCAGGCCTTCAACTATTATTCGACTATTAACATGATGACCCTTGCCGGATTGGTAGCCGTTCTGGGCACTCTACTCTACCCCATAACCGTCAAGGGCTATCTAGTCTCCGTACCTCTTCTCGCAACGGCGACCGGACTATTTCTGTTTACAGTTCTTCCCACTCAACTGCCCCTAGCCGTCACTCTAGTCCTAATCCCCGTCACGGCGGGAGCGGCCCTAGTCGTTGTCTCTTGGATCGCGCCAAAGTCTGGAGGAAGTTTGCCGCACCTCTACGGACAGACCGTTAGGGTCTTTACGCAACATGTTACATTGATCATAATCCTCGCTATTGTTCTTCTAGGAGCGATAAGCGGGCTTTGGGGGTACGCGAATGAAACTGTCGCAAGTCTTGAGCTGACTTGCGCAACGTTTCCGCCGAGCCCGCAGGGACTTAACGAAACTCTTGGTCTAACAAACCTGACAAATGCTCCTGTATATGTCGTATGGAAAACCACTTACAACTATACCGGTGCCCCCTTGATTCGGGCACAGGCAGAATCGCTGATTCCCGCACATGCAACCGGTTATCTCATACTCATCGTTTCCTTCCCTCCTGTGAACGCAACTTATCCGCTTATGATCACGTATGAGCGGCATTACACCACCCTTCTGTGGGCATTTACCCAGCAAGGCGTAGACATAGACAGCGGAAGCAGAACACATCCAAATTTGGAGCTTCCCCCCTGCTGAAGAGTCATGGGCACTTTGATCAAATTCATTGAGGGTTGTAATAATTGAGTATTGGAGAATGCCGCGATTTCGGCGATCCATCTTTGAACTGACCCTAGTCGCTCAGACATTTATGCGACAGATCATCTCCCCTTGAGGCGCTAAATGCCGTGTTCCCTACAAGGGCCGCAAGTCCGACGACCTAAGCCTTTGACCTCGAATCTTAGGACGCATCTCATCTTTCGCGCAAAGTCTTTCGGACTCGTCCGAAAAATGGGATACTCACAGAAAAAAGGGTTTGACCCTGGCTTTTGCGGCCAGAGTCGCTGTTTTTGGGGTTTGTTTATTCTTCTGCTTCTGTTGGTGTTATCGTCAGCTGCGTCAGTTTCTCTCCGCGTAGAACTGATATGTTGACGTGTCTTCCGATGGCTTTGTCGTCTAGTAGTCCGCGAAGGTCGATGAGGCTCTCAACCGGTTTCCCGTCGAGTTTCACGATGACGTCGCCGATTGCTAGGCCTGCTTTCTTCGCAGCACTATCCTGGTCCACGCCGTAGACGATCAGTCCAGCATCCTGGCCGATACCGGCTTGCTTGGATAGATTGTCAGGGAGGTTGATGCTGTCTGCTGTGATGCCCATGTACGCGCGTTTAATCTTTCCATCGTGCATTAGCTTGTCGACGACGCCCTTGACTGTGTTGACTGGTACTGAGATTCCGCGGTTGTTGGCGTATGCAGCGTTGATCCCGATCATTCTGCCCCTCGCGTCCACGAGTGGTCCGCCGGAGTATCCTGGGTTGAGGCGTGCGTCTGTGACGACGACCTTGTCCATTGTCGATCCCCACCATCCGCGTACGCTGTACGCTGGATTTGTTACAATTCCCGATGTGGCGCTTGGTTGTCTGCCGAAGGGGTTGCTTACCGCGAGGACGAATTGTCCTACTTTGAGATTGTCAGAGTTTCCAGGTTCAACTGGTGTGAGATTGTTCGAATCGATTTTCAATAGTGCAATGTCCGAGAATGGGTCTCGTCCCACAACTTTGGCCGTGTGCTTGGTTCCGTCGCTGAAGCCTACTTCGACTTCGCGCATGTCGCCGATAACGTGGTTGCTTGTGACGATGTGTCCGTCTTTGCTCCAGACGGTTCCTGTTCCGCCTCTCCATCTTCCAGCTCCTACCCGGACAACGGATCGAGAGACTTTCTCTGTAACATCGACTATTGCATCGGAGATTGATTCAAGTATCGCTGACGAATTTGTTTGTTTACTCATTTTTTCACCTTACCCTTGTAAGGGTTGGTGGAGCTATTTGTTGACCGGGAAGGCTGAAGCCGGGTCACAATCTAGGCGAAAGACATGTCTGGAAAGAACGCGACCGGTGTCAAGAGGTTCCGGCCACGCCTTGGTCCGCTGTAGAGCCGTGAGATATGGCCCATCAGCTGGTGGGAGGCCTTCACTGCTTGACTGACATCCTTTTCCTCTCCTACCTTGGCGTCGATACCGAGGTAATTTTCGGTGAACTTTGCATCTATCTGGATGTTGTCTTCTTCGGTGATCCATTTCAGAACCAAGCCCTCATCAGTCTGCGAATAACCTAGCCAGCGTAGGCTGCCGAACCAGCGACCTTTGAGGCCGGCAATTATCCTTTGAACATCAATGTCATGCGGCAGGAGAGATTGAACAATTGGGATCCGTGGTTGAGTCGAACTTAGAGGATGAGCGACCTGGTGGCTCCCCCTATCAGTTAGTCTGTACCCTTCAGATACCTTCTCTAGGAGACCTACATCCTCCAGCCTGTCGAGGACCCTTGACTACATTTCCTGATGAACCCCGAGCAAACGCTTCAGTCCATCGAAGGCGAAGACTGTCAAGCTTTCATCCTGGATTGCGTGGAGGATGTTGCTGTCTCTCGGTGTGAGGTCGATGTCTTCAGACTGCTCAATCTGTGAGAATCGACCGAGGTCCTCTTCCGTGGTGACCATCTATGGTTCTAACCGCGTGCCCTGATTATAAACCTGGTAGTAGAGAGCTACCAAGTAGGTTGCTCCAAGCGTATCAAGTAAGCCTGACTTGACCTAGAAAAGAGCCGGGCATAAATATCGCAAAGCCCATCGTGATAGCGACATGTCGCCCAGGAGCATGAAACCACCGAAAGATGACGCTGAATACTTTGAACGATTGACCAAGTCGGTTTTCACAGCAGGCCTCAACTGGAGTGTGGTCGAGAATAAGTGGCCTGATTTCCAGAAAGCTTTCGCGCAATTCTCCCTTCCCATAGTCGCGAAGTTCAATGAGAAAGACGTCAAGACCTTGATGGGCAACACGGGAATCGTTCGTAATGAGAAGAAAATAAGAGCCACTATTCATAACGCTGGCGAGTTCCTGAAACTGCAGAAAGAGTTCGGTTCAGTCAAGAAGTACATCGACTCCTACGCCAAGGACGAGGAGCGATTACAGACGGACGTGCAAGATAGATTCCAGCACGTCGGCCCTTCGACCGCTAGAACATTCCTCTGGTCATCTGGTTGCCAACTTACTCCCAACAAAGAAGAGAAGAAATGGATGACCAGCCACAAGTAGACTGTTTTTCCAGAGCCACGTTTGTCTCTTCACTAGCGCCCATCTTTTGCAGTCGAGCCGGTCTGGCTCTAGATTACAGGATCGGTTAACTAACTTGTCTTACGACGATAGTTCCTTTCATCCAGTTGGGGTGGAATATGCAGTGATACGAGTAGTTTCCAGGAACATTGAGCTGCACGAAGAAGGTATTTCCATTGTCTACTTCGCCTGAGTCGAATTTTGTCGCTCCGCTCGGAACGGAACCGGCCGTGGCCAACGATGTAGCTGTGTGAGGAGAGTCATCTCTGTTCTTCCATTCTACAAAGCCTCCGGCGACGATCCTTGTGGTTGAGGGCAAGAAGTTCAGGGTGCTATCTGACGATACTCCTGTTGGAATGTCTATGCACGTGGCGGTCGAACAGGAGATTGGCTTCGGTCTGGCCGGAAAAACCAGAACGTAAAACATACTGGCTCCGAGAGTTATGCTGATTAGAAGAAGGGCAGACAGGACGACGGTATTCTGCTGGTACTCGGGGGCGGTCATGCGGTTCACCTAGTGTCCAAGGGATCCTAAAGCGAGTACGACGGCGAGGACTGCAAAGAAGAGCGATGCTACTGCGATGCCGACAACCGCCCGTGGCTCGTATTTTAGACCCAGATAGATGGCACCTACGGTTGCAACTTGGCTGGCGGCGAGCACGCCGATAGCGATGTTCGTGTAGGTGGTGCTGAGGGATAGACCTTTGTTGGCAAGAGCGGCCTCCAAGAGTGTCGCGATGACCAGGTAGGACCAGGCTGCGATCGGTGTTATCTTGTTCATGTGTCTCACATCAGATTAGATAGAACAGTGCGAATACGACCAGCCAGACGCTACTCACGAAGGACCAGTAGAGGTTGAGATTCTCAACGGTTCCATAATTCTTGGCCGAGAATCCTCCGGCGGAGGCTTTCCGCATCACGTAGAGGATTAGAAGTAATCCGGCCAGAACGTGCGCTCCATGAATGCCTGTAGTAACGAAGAAGGTGCTTTCTGGGAGGCCAGCGAATGGAGTGGGTGACCCTGTTATCATGTTGTACCACTCGCTCCCCTTTATCGCTAGGGAGGCTACTCCCAAGGCAAACGTGGCACCAAGCCAACCGACGAGGCGCGCATTGTTGCCGTTCCTTATCGATTGAAGCCCGAGAAACAATGCAAGGCTACTTGTCAGGATTAGAATTGTGTCCGTCGTTCCGAGGGTTATGCTATGAAGACTTCCAGGAGGAGGCCAGTAGGGGAAGTTCAATCTGATGAAGGCGTAGCTGCCAAGTAGTACTCCGAAGAGGACAGCTTCTGATCCTAGAAACGTCCACATGGCCAGCTTGTTCTTTGAAACCTTGCTGAAAGGCCAGCGTTCACCTTCCTCTTCCTCGGGTAATGTGAACTTGCCATGATAGTCATCCCACGCCCAGCCTCCAATACCCCACGCGAAGATCAGGACACCGACTATGATGACGGGCCATCCGAATGCGACCCCGGCTACACTTACGGCGAGCCCGAGGCAGAGAATTATTGGCCTCGAACTGAGAGGAGATGCTTCAGGAATTGTGTCTGATGACAAGTGTTCAATGCCATTTCCCAAGCCGTTGCCCAGACCTGTCGAAGGGTGCATCGTGGTCTCAGTGGACCATTCTCTGTCTGTCGAGTTCCATGGGTTTGCGGGCGCACGAGGACCCCTCAGGGTCATGATCATGTTGACGACGAGGAGTAGCTGTGATGGGATGAAGATGAAGGCGCCGACACTTGAGAGGAAATTGGCTGGTCCCCATCCCGTGTCCAGAGAGTATGTGACGATTCGCCTGGGCATGTCTTGTAGGTAGAACATTGGGAAGAAAAGGAGGTTGAACCCGACGAAAGATAGAATGAAGTGAGTCTTTCCCAAATTCTCATTATACATTCTTCCCGTCATTTTCGGGAGCCAATAATAGATCCCGGCGAACAGGCCAAATTCGGATGCTCCAACCATCACGTAGTGGAAATGACCCACGACGAAATAGGTGCCTCTCAACGCTATGTCGAGAGCCAATGAGGAGTTGAACACGCCTGAGAGACCGCCGATTACGAAGATGACGACCGAGCCCAGCGCAAAGAGCATAGGAGTAGTCAGCCTGAGCGAGCCCTTGTAGAGTGTGCCGATGAACGAGAGCATGAGTACGCCAAACGGGACCGATATTGTTTCCGTGTTTATCGTGAAGATCTCTCTCTCAGTCAAGTTGATCCCGGTCAAGAACATGTGATGCCCATAGACCATGTAGCTTAGCAGAACGATAACACCCACGGCGGCGAAGAGGGGCTTTCTAGCATAGATTGGTTTACCGGCGAATGTTGAGATTATCTGAGCAGCGATTCCGAAAGCAGGAAGCAGAACAATGTATACCTCAGGATGACCGAAGAACCACCAGACGTGATCCCACAGCACTGAACCACCTGCGGCGGATGTGAAGAAGGATGTCCCGAGAAGCCTGTCCGCTTCCAGCATGATCAGCCCTGCCAGTAGGGAGGGAAATGCCCAGAGAAACTGGAGCATGGTCCAGAACGTGAACATTGTAAACATCGGTAGTTTGAGGAATGTTACTCCACGGGCTCTATGGAATAATATCGTCACGAGTATGTTTATCGTGCCTACTGTGTTGGATGCGGCGATGACGATGAGCCCTGCTGCTCCTAGGGTTTCCCCTATCCCAGGCTGGTATTGGGTTGAGGTGAGGGGAGCGTAGTTTGTCCATCCTCCTGCCGGTGCGCCTCCTGGGACGAAGAAGCTGACGAAAGCTGCGAATCCGGCGAAGACGTAGAGCCAGTAGCTGGTTGCGTTGAGCCGTGCGAAGGCCACATCCTTGGCTCCTATTTGGAGGGGGACGAAGTAGTTCGCGAAAGCAATTCCAAGCGGTGAAAGGAACCAGAGGACCATGAGCAGACCATGCATGGTCACTGCTTCATTGTACTGTGGTGGCGCTAGAACGGTTTCTGAAGGGAATGCAAGCTGGGTTCTCATCAAGAAAGCTAGTATTCCTGCAAGAAAGGCGAAGAAGAAGGAGGTTACAAGATAGAGGATGCCGACTTCCTTGTGGTTGGTTGTGAACAGCCACCTTTTCAGCCATGCCGTGTTCACCTGTCCGCCTCCTAGACTACGTTTAGCTTCGCGATCATGAACGCGTGACCGTTGCCGCAGAGTTCGTAGCACTGTATTCTGTAGGTGCCGACCGGAGCACTGAACCAGATGGAGTTAGTCCTCCCCGGTATCGCATCGGCCTTTATTCGGAGCGCGGGTATACCAAACGAGTGGAATACGTCTATTGAAGTTATGTCGAGTACGATGGTAGTGTTGTGCGGGACCGTTAGCACGCTCGCAACTCCGCAGCCGCTCGTACAGTTGAAGCTCCACGAAAACCTCTGAGCAACAACACTAACGTGAATGGCGTCCGGATCATTCAGCTTACTGTTATAGACCCCGATGGCTTGAAAGCTCTCGAAGGCTGCGCTGCTGAGTATGATCGCCATGATGACAATGATGATGACGACGGGTCTAAGGGGAGTCCTTTCATCTGCTTGAGATGGCGCATGTGTGCCCGCCTTGCTCCGGTACTTGACGGTGAAGAATACCAGGGCACCAATCGTGATCGTGCCGGCCACGATGGCTAGTATCCAGTACAAATCATAGAGGGACTGCCAAGTCGTCGCGGTCGGCGCTGCAATCGTCAGTTCAGCCCGCGCCCCCGGAAGGTCCGTTCGCTCCCCGGTGCCGATATAAGTCTAGCTGTCGAGCACAGCCTGTAGGGTGAATCGAAGAATCACGAAAAACCTGTTGCCGAGAATGTACGCTTGTCGGAACCTGAATGTCCGTGCCGAATCTCGAGTCCACACTGTTCAAATAGCAACTGGGGTGAGATGGCAGCTCTTGCAAGCTGAGGCTGATTAGGATCCTGATGCTCAAGCTTCTCGCCATCATAGTTGTATCCGTCCTGGCAGTGACTGGGGTTCTTGCCCTGGTGCCCTTCGATCTTTCGAACAACATTATGTCGAGAGTCTCTTCCGTCCAGAATTGCGATAGGCCCCCAGGTTACGTCCTATTGATTCTCGATAATTCTGGACTCAACGACAGCATACATCGGGCTTCCCCGGGGACCCCTGCGATAACCCTGTTTTTTCAGAAAGGCGACACCATAAACATCCTGATTTGCAATCTGGACACGGTTCAGGCCCATGGCTTCGCCGTAAGTCACTATTTTGATAGAGGAGTCACATTGAGACCAGGGGACGCCTACAAGGTGTCCTTCGTAGCCCGGGACGCGGGAAGCTTCACCATTTACTGCAACGTGTTCTGTACTGTGCACACTTTCATGCTAGGCAAGCTGGCTGTTATTTAGCGACGACGATTCGATTTCCCAAGAACCGAATCTACTGTAGGCAGCATCTGAAGGAGTTTCCATCGATTGTTTATCGCCCTGAACTATTGTTAAATAGCCTAAAGCGGTGCCAACCATAACTTGAGGGAAAATGTCACAATCTACAGGATCTCAAGCGTCTTCATCAACCGGACGTATGGCTTTAGCCATCGGCATCGTCGGCCTTGTTCTCGGGGCATCCGGGCTGGGCTACGCAGTATACTTGGGACAGAGCCAGATCCCATCCCAATTGTCCTCGCTCGCCGTAAGCGTGACACCTTCGGACAAGGCCATCAGAGTGGAATGGACCACCGCTTTCGAAGCAACCCAAGATAGGTTCGAACCTCAATACATTACTGTCGCACAGGGGGATAATCTGACAATTATCTTGATCACCAACGACACTATCGACGCTCATACGTTTACAATCGGCTTAGCACTCCGCGGCCTTCCAGGCAGCGCTCAATTCGTCCTGAATAACAGTGCAAATGGGTTGACAAGCGGCCCGTTTCTCACCCCGATGGAGGTTTTCACAGCAGGGCCAGGACAGAGCTGCTCAGACAGAAATGGCAACACTTACGCTTGCAACACTAAGCAATATGGCGTCTTCAGTGGAACAAACGGGTTCGGTAATACGGTCAGCGGTGCACCGGGTTACAATATTACCTCCACCGGATGGCTTGGCCAAGTCACCGTCCCCGGAGTCTACAAGTTCTTCTGCTTCTACCACCAAAAGGGCGGCATGTTCGGATACTTGGTAGTCCTTCCCAATAAGGGCTATACCCCCTAACCCTCCCCCTCCATTTCTTGTCAACCCTCAAGTCTCACTCCTGCGAAAGCCGGGAGACTTCTGGACGAGATACAGTTAGAAAAGTGATAATCGTAGACCAGGACCCGGTAGCTCGTCAAGGGGAGTTGGTCGCGGCTCGCTCCAGGTAGTAAGCCTAGGGTAATGTGAATACCTCTAGTTCATATTTCACCGCTAGTTTTGCCTACACCTATGGAATCTTATGGAGAACGTAGGACAGTGAACGACAAGCTTCGCACATTCACGAGCCGCGACTTGGCTCTCGTTGCCGGACTGACAGGGTTGTATCTTGTCTACGGGTACGCGTCCGGTGTAACATTTGGACATACAATCCTAGAACTGGATCTGTTCTTTCTGATCTCAGCCTTCTTCACAATAGTAGTCTCGATGACCGGAAAACGATGGAGCGCCACCCTCCTAGGCACGGTAAACGGTCTCATACTTCTGGGAGAGCCCAATGCGCCGGTCGCGATTACCCTCGCTCTAATTCCTAATGGCATAATTTTCGACCTGGCTCTCTACACACGCGACCATACGATAGACAGATTATCGAGGAAACGCTTCGTTATCGCTGGCGCGCTTGGCAACCTTGCAATGGCCATCTCCGGGCTTATCATCCTACAAGCAATAGGCTTCTTCCAAGGACAAGGGCTAGAATTTATTCTGATCACTTCGATCATTGCTCTCGTGACCAACCCTCTAGTCGGCGCCATTGGAGCCTTCTTTGGGACTGTAGTGGTGGAGCGCGTTGGAGAACGCGTGAGATCCCCACTAATTCGTTAGAACTTTCGAGTAATAGAACTCTACAGACAACGACCCAGTTACTGCGCAGGAACCAAGCTTTCGAAAAGTAATCCCTTTGACAGGTTGGCGAGGTTCACGACCGATTTTCCGTCGTTCTTGGCGAGCTGTTGTTTTGCAGGTGGCTCTTTCAGGTAGCTGGGATTTCGTTCGCTTATCCGTTCCTCGTATATTGGCACTGTCTCGTTCTGGTAGAAGACGCCTATCGGGATCTTGTCTCCCCATTCTCTGGATTTCTCTATGACCTGGAGAAGGTTCTTGTCAACATCGTCCTCGCTCATGTCCGCTGTTATTCTGCCGTTGTAACCTGTGCTCTCTAGGTCATAGGTTCGTGGCATCGGTCTCTTTGTCGCTGGGTCAATACGATCCTCTCCGCCGTACCATTCTTTCGTGTTGATGTCGTTGTATGTTGGACATGGTTGCAGCGCGTCTATCAGGGCGAAGCCTTTGTGGGCGACGGCCTTCTTGATCATCTCCTTGAGATGTCTAGTATTGTACGCATAACTGCGTGCTATGAAGGTGAAGCCAGATGCGAGCGCGAGCATAATCGGATTGATGCTAGAGTTGATGTTCGGCTCGGGAAGCGATTTCGTCTGCATTCCCAGATGCAGTGTTGGTGCAGCTTGTCCTTTGGTCAAGCCGTAGACGCCGTTGTCGTGAATGATGTAGGCCATGTCTATATTCCGCCTCCCCGCATGCACGAAGTGTCCTACTCCTATTCCTAGTCCGTCACCGTCTCCTCCGACCGCGATTACTTCTAGATCGGGGTTCGCGAGTTTGGCGCCTTGCGCGTAACCTAGGACTCTGCCGTGTAGCGTGTGGATTCCGAAGGCGTTGGTGAAGTGGACAAGTTTACTGGAGCAACCGATTCCCGAGAACAGTGCAACCTTGTTGATGTCCACAGGCATCTCGGTGAGAGCCATTTTCAAGGAAGCTTCGATCCCGAAGTCTCCGCACCCTGGACACCAGTCGTTGTGGACTTCGGTCTTCAGGTCAGTGAGCTTAAGCGCCATGGGTTAGTACGACTCTCCTATTTTGTCCAGGATTTGATATTACTTGTTTGACTGATTGGTAGATCTCGTCCTGTGACATCGGTCTGCCATTGAATTTCACGATCTTATTCTTGATTTCTATCATTGTCTTTTCCGCTATCACGGCTGCCATCTGACCTGAATAGTTCTGTTCAATGTCCACAATGAGTTTGGCTGTCGCCAGTTTTTGCTTCACGGCATCACTCGGGAAGGGACTGACGAGTCTTATTTGTAGAAATTCTACTCCAATCCCGTCTCTCTCCAGTAGTTTCATCGCGTCTAGTATTGGTCCCTTCGGGGATCCCCAGCTTACGATTGTAATGTCGGCTTGTTTCTTGGAGGAGGGGAAGAAGTTCACCTTCTCCTGTTCAGGAATCTCCTTCGCCGCTGTTTCCAGCTTTGTCATCCTCTTCGTCATCATTTTCACCCTGTTGTCCGGGTCTTCCTCGATGTGTCCCATCTCGTCATGCTCATCTCCAGTGTTCCAGAACCGATAGCCTGGCATTCCGAGAACTGCTCTTGGCGAGACCCCGTCCTGAGTGAAAGCAAATCTTCTGTACGGTTCCCCATCACCATTTCCCTGATGGTCTCCCTGGATCAGTTTTCCCCTTTGAATTGGGACAAGATCGGCCTTTGGTGGCGAGATGGTCATGCTGTTGTTCGCTAATCCCTTATCGATTAGATGGATGCTGGGCATCTGGAATCGTTCGGCATAGTTGAAAATTCTGATTGCATCGTAGAAGCTTTCCTCCATGTCCCCTGAGCATAGTACGATTCTCGGAAATTCTCCGTGGGCGGCGCTGAGGACGAACTTCAGATCTCCCTGCTCGTGTCTCGTTGGCTGTCCCGTCGCCGGGCCACCTCTCTGGTAGTGGGTTATCACGAGCGGAACCTCGTTCATACCCGCCCAACCCAAGCCCTCAACCATCAAGGAAAAGCCCGGACCCGACGTGGACGTTGCGGCTCTCGCTCCTGTCAACGCGGCTCCTGTCGCCATGGTTATGGCAGCGATCTCATCCTCCGTCTGTGTAACTAGAATCGAGCCTTTTTGGCCCGGATTGTTTCCCCCCGAGATGTCGAAGTTTCCGTGCGACTCTAGGAACTCGCTCTCGTCAGCAGCAGGGGTTATCGGGTAATAGGTTTGGACCCTGCAACCGCCCACCAGCTTCCCAAGTGCAATCGCTTCAACCCCCATTAGCAACAACCTCGGTTGGTTTTGAATAGGGTGGAGCTGGAATGGAAACGGTTGTTTCAATTGCGTCTTGGCCGCGTCGTAGGCGAGCTTTGCACCTATCTCGTTCATGTCGACGACCTTCTTCTTGCTGGCGAACGCTCTCTCAATGGACTGGTTGAGGTAGGTCTCGTTGAAACC
>Ga0209152_10000985_pt1 | contig 11777 bp, 13 predicted proteins | sample GraSoiAngelo_107_FD_185873 | JGI IMG/M metagenome (GOLD analysis project Ga0209152, IMG submission 185873) | Grasslands soil microbial communities from the Angelo Coastal Reserve, California, USA - 14_0903_09_30cm (SPAdes) (version 2) | ecosystem: Environmental > Terrestrial > Soil > Grasslands...
GGATCTGGCCGGCCACGGCCGCGGGGGTATTGCGGTCCAGGGCGATCAGCAGGTATGCAGCCTCGGCCATGGCATGTGTGATTCTTGCCCCCTCACCCTTCATCCCTCTCCCGCTCGACTCGTCCGCGGATGCAGACTCGCTCGCGGCCTCCGCCCCTCCGACGAGTCGAGCGCCCTGAGCGAGCGGAGCGAGTCGAAGGGCTCCGGCTTCCAGGGAGAGGGAAATATGGATGGGCGCTGCCGCGCCCTCACAAGTTGACACACCCTGTGACATCCCTGTACGATGACAAACGGTAGCACCGAAGTCCCACAGCCTTACGGGGCAGGGTGACCCCGTTCCAACTCGCCTGTCAGATTGTGCAGCTACGTACCATGTGTCTGGCGAGTTGGAACGGGGAATTCCCGATCGGCGGTGACAGCCCGTGAGGCCTCCGGAAAGCGAGGTTACAGGTTTCAGCTCAGAGATATCAGGTAATCTTGTAACCTGTGAGCTGTGACCTGTGATCCGCAGTTCGGGGGCCGTGGCCCGGTGGAATTCCGGGGTCGACGGTAAGCCCCGTTCCAAGTCGGCTGATACATGCTGCGACCGGCAACCGGTACCTGCCGACTTGGAACGGGGTTAGTCCGTATGAGGCGAAGGCTGCGGGGGATCGGCGCCTGAGTGCCCCCAGGACGCCCGAGTTCGGGCGTCTTTTGCTTTTGGAGCGAAATCCAAGACCAGGGAGGGAGAGGTCATGAGAACCCGTGAGCTCGCTGCCGCCGCCATCTTTGCCGCGGTGACGTTTGTCGTTACCAGGTATACCGTCATTCCTATTCCTGCAACGAAGGGGTACTTCAACCTTGGAGAAGTTGCCATCTACATCGCGGCCATCGCTTTTGGCCCGGGGGTAGGGGCAGTCGCCGGCGCGCTCGGGTCGGCCCTCGCAGATGTGGCAGCGGCCGCCCCGCAGTTCGCGCTCTTTACGTTCATCATCAAGGGGATCGAGGGATTCATCGTCGGCCGGTTAGCCGGGTCCACTGCCGGCGCCAACGTGCGGGCCACCATCAGCGGCGGGGCCTGCATGGTAGTGGGATACTTCGCCGCCGAAACTCTGTTCGCGCGCTTTCTCGGCATCGCGCCCACGCCGGCGGCGGCGGTTGGCGCCGCGCTGGCGGAGCTCCCCTTCAACATCGTGCAAGTCGCGGCCGGCGTTGTGGTTGCCGCCCTTGTCGCCGTCCGCACGGTTCGCGAACAGGCACCCCGGTGAGGGCGGGCAAAGTCCCTCCTGAGCTCCTGGCGCGGCTGGTGTATCCGTATCTGGGGCGCCGCCCGGAGGTGCTGCGCCGGGCCGGCATTGGAGAAGACTGCGCCGTCCTGGACTTTGGCCAGTGGGCGGCCGTGGTTACCTGCGATCCCATCACCACTGCCCGTGAGCATCTCGGCCGGCTGGCGGTGCACGTGGCGTGCAACGATCTGGCGACCAGCGGCGCTGAGCCGTTCGCGCTGGTGTTCACGTTGCTGCTCCGGGAGGGCACCACGCCAGAGGAACTCGAGGCCATCATGCGTGAGGCCGGACAGACTGCAGATGGTCTACGGGTGGAGATTGTCGGAGGCCACACCGAAGTAACACCCGGCATCGACCACACCATCGCCGTGATCACCGCGATCGGCCGCGCCAGCCCGGACGCGCTGATTTCTGGGTCGGGCGCGCGGCCCCATGATGCGGTCATCCTGACGAAGGGCGCGGGGATCGAGGGTACTGCGGTCCTGGCCGCCGACCTGGCCGAGCGGTTGGTCCCGGTGCTTGGTGCGGCCGCCACGGCACACGCCAGGGCCTTTCTGGAGTGGCTCAGCGTTGTTCCTGAGGGAATGGTGGCGGCGCGCAATGGAGCGACGGCCATGCACGATGTGACCGAGGGAGGTGTCCTCGCGGGAGCATGGGAACTTGCCGAGGCATCGAAGCGAGGGATCACGCTCCGGGCGGACGACGTGCCGGTGCCAGCGGAGACGGCCGCCATCTGTCACACCCTGGAGCTGGATCCACTGGCCCTGATCGGCAGCGGCGCGATGCTGATCTGTACCGCTGATCCGCGCCGGATGCTCCGGGCGCTGGCGGAGGCCAAGATCCCTGCAGCGGAGGTGGGCATGATCACAGAACGCGACCGCGTGCTGCTGCGGGGCGGACAGACCCGACCCCTGATCCCCCCACCGCGGGATGAGATCTATCGTGCGCTGGAACAAGAGAAGTTGAAAAGTTGAAATGTTGAAGAGTTGGAGAGTCAACTTTTCAACTCTCCAACTCTTGAACTCGGCCTGAAAAGCGCTGTATGATTGTTGTGAACTTCATATCGGCGGGGAGCTCGGGGACAACCGGGCTGAGAGGGCACCATAGTCTGCACAGTCCTCTCAGTCTTCCCAGTCCTCCCAGTCCAAAACCGGAGAGATCCGGAAGTAGACTGGGGAGACAGTGGAGACTGGGGAGACTGGGTAGACGCCGGTGCCGACCCATCGAACCCGATCCAGGTAATGCTGGCGTGGGGACCGCAGCCGTGATGTGTGGACCGCCAGCCGGGTCGGGCTGGCGGTTTTCGCTTCTTGGCGGAGATCTGGACGAACAGGGAGGGATGCCCATGGACAGGCAAGGATTGAGGCGACTGGTGGAGCTGGCCATCGCCGTGGCTCTGACGGCGGTGCTCAGCCAGATACGCGTCTATAAGCTCCCCCAGGGTGGGTCGATCACCGCCGGCAGTATGGTACCCATCTTTTACGTGGCGCTACGCTGGGGATTCCGGTGGGGGTTGTTGGCCGGGCTGCTGGCCGGAGTCGTGAACTACATCACTGAGCCGTTCTACGTGCATCCCGTTCAGGTGCTGCTGGACTATCCGATCGCATTCGGGGCAATCGGTCTAGCCGGGCTCTTTCAGCGCCGGCCCGTTGCTGGAGTGGTGGTGGGAGGCGCGGGCCGATTCGTGGCGCACTTTCTTTCGGGCATCGTCTTCTTCGCGTCCTACGCCCCAAAGGGGGTGTCCCCGGCCGTCTACTCGGCCGTTTACAACGGCAGCTACATGCTGCCCGAAGTCATCATCAGTTCGATCCTGACAGTCTTGGTCTTGCGGGCGATGGAACGCGTCCAACCGGTCCAGCCGGCGTAGCCGGTGTGAACGCCGTCATCATCGGCTCCGGCCCGCTGCGACCTCGGCGCGCGCTGCGCGAGCTCCTGAGACGGGCCAACCCGATCATCTGCGCCGACGGAGGCCTCCGGGCCGCACGGGCCCTGGGGATCGTCCCCCACGCGGTGATCGGTGATTTCGACTCTGTGGAGCCGGCCCTGCTGGCGTGGGCCCGCCGGAAGGGCACGCGCCTGATCGAGCACCCGCGCGAAAAGGATCGGACCGATGCGGAACTCGCGTTGCAGCACGCGCTGGAGGCGGGAGCTGCGGAGATCGACCTGCTCGGCGTGCTCGGCGCCCGGATCGATCATACCCTGGCGAACATCGGATTGCTGATCAAGGTTGCCGGGAACGGGAAGCGCGCCCGCATTCTGCAGGGCCGCGAGGAGCTGTTCCTCGCCGAGGCGCAGACGCCCATCGACGGCCGTCGGGGGGACCTGGTGTCCTTGATCCCACTCTCGGACAGCGTGGCCGGCGTCACGACACACGGTCTCAAGTACCCGCTGACGGACGCGGTGCTTCACAACACCACCACGCTGGGGGTCAGCAACGAAATCACAGAACTGCCGGCCGCGGTGAACGCCCGGCAGGGCTGGCTGCTCGTGGTCGTCACGCACCGCCGCTGAGAACGAAGGGAACGCGGACGTTTCCCAGTGTAGGCTGCATCGCGTTCCCGCGTTCCCGTGTTCCCGTTATTTCAGTCTTAGTGGAACCTGTGCGATAATGAAAACACTTGGCCGCGGTGGAAACCGCGCGGCCCCGTGCGCAGATTCATGGAAGATTACTGGATTCGATCGGTTACTGAGGATGGCACCGTCCGCGCCATGGCGGCGGTGACCACGGCCACCGTGGAGCAGGCCAGGCGGCGGCATGGGACCGCGCCGACCGCGACCGCGGCGCTGGGCCGCGCTCTGACGGGGGCGGGTCTGCTTGGGGCAGCGCTGCGGGCCGGCCAGACGATCCTCGTCCGTATTCAGGGCGACGGCCCCCTGGGTGGGGTGCTGGCGACCAGCGATGCCGTCGGCACAGTGCGCGGGTACGTGGCCAACCCGGAAGTTCACCTTCCCCTGACAAGTAGCGGCAAACTGGATGTCGGCCGCGCGGTGGGCCGCGGGACCCTGCACGTCACCCTTGACCTTGGGCTGCGGGTTCCCTACCACGGGAGTGTCCCGTTGGTGTCAGGCGAGATCGCCGAGGATCTCGCATCCTATCTGGTCGTGTCCCACCAGATTCCCTCGGTGGTGGCGCTGGGGGTGCTCGTGGCCCCGACTGAACAGGTGATGGCGGCCGGGGGGCTGATCGTGCAGGTGATGCCGGGAGCGGAGGAGCGGGTGGTGTCCTACCTGGAACAGCGCGCGAAGGTCCTTCCGGCGGTGACGTCAATGATCTCGGGCGGCACCACACCGGAGGAAATGGTGGGCGCCGCACTGGGGGAGATGTCCAGCCAGGTCGTCGAGCGCGGCGCGGTGCGCTTCCGGTGTCGGTGCTCGCGGCGCAAAGTCCAGCGCGTCCTGATCAGCCTGGGGGAGACGGAGCTCCACGAGATTCTGGCGGAGCAGGGGCGGGTGGAGGTGCGCTGCAACTTCTGCGCCGCCCGCTATCTATTTGACGAGGACGATGTGGAGACCCTGATACTGGCCATGAAAGACGGACACGCAGGCTCTACAACGAGGCACTAGCCTTCGACGTCGTCTTTATCCGCGGTCTGTGTACCCGTCCAGAGACCAGGCAGGTCGTGCACACGGTCAACCGCCGTGGCGCCCCGTCCACGATGACGCGCACGCGCTGCAGGTTCGGAAGAAACCTCCGCCGCGTCTTCACCGCCGAGTGACTGACGGCGTGGCCGGTCCCCGGCCGCTTCCCGCAGATTGCGCATCGACGAGCCATCACTACCTCCTTCACATGCCTCCCGGATTGTAGCATGCCCACCGTGGCCAAGGAAAGGGTGGCCAACCGGAGAACACTAGTGCGAATGGCCACGTCACGTCGCACCCTCGCCGTCGCAGCGGGCCAGGCACGATCGACTTCCCGGTCCCCGCTCGACGCCCCCGCCCAATATGTGAAAGGTGTCGGTCCCGCCCGTGCCGAGCAGCTCGCACGCCTGGGCCTGCACACGGTAGAAGACCTGCTCTACCACGTCCCCCACCGGTATGAGGACCGCAGCCACCTGGCCTCGATTGCCTCGCTCGTGCCGGGCCAGCGGCAGGCCACGCAGGGGGTGGTCCTGGCCCTCAGCGAGAAGCGCCGCGGTACCTACCAGTTCGTCGCCGCGCTGTCTGACGAAACAGGCGTACTGCAGGCGATCTGGTACGGGCAGCGCTACCTGCGCCGGGTCATCCGGCGGGGCTCCCGCCTGATTGTCTACGGGAAGGTCGAGCGTGCTGGCCGGCTGCAGATGATGGTGGAGGAGTTTGAAACCCTCACCGGGGACGATGACGATACACTGCACACCGGTCGCATCGTCCCCATGCACCCCGCGACCGAAGGCCTCAGTCCAAGAGTGTTGCGGACGATCATCGCGCAGACGCTCAGCCAGCACCTGGACGGCGTCTCTGACATGCTGCCGGACGCCATCCGCAGCCGCCTCGACGTCCCGCCGCTCAGGGAGGCGCTGCGGGCCATTCACTTCCCAACCTCACTCGCAGAGGCGGAGGCGGCGCATCGCCGGTTGGCGTTTGACGAGCTTCTGATTCTGCAACTCGGCGTGCTCGGACGGCGCCAAACGTTGCAGACCGTCGACAAAGAAGTGCGGTATGCCGGTGACGGGGCGCTCCTTCAGCGCTTTGTCGGATCCCTGCCCTACGAGCTGACGCGCGCGCAGCACCGGGTCCTTGCCGAGATTACAGCGGATCTGCGCCGACGTGCTCCCATGAACCGGTTACTGCAGGGCGACGTCGGTTCCGGGAAAACGGTCGTGGCCGCCGCGGCGCTGTGGCTCTGTGTGGGGGGCGGCTTCCAGGGCGCGCTGATGGCCCCCACGGAGATCCTGGCTGGGCAGCATTACCTGACCTTCCGCCGGCTGCTGACCCCGTTGGGAGTGCGCGTGGGCCTGGTGATCGGTGGGGCGGCAAGACGCGAGCGCGAGCGGATGCGCGATCTGCTACGCGCAGGAGAGGTGGAGGTGGCTATTGGGACGCATGCGCTCCTGGAAGAAGGGGTCGCCTTCGCCAGGCTGGGGCTGGTCGTGGTGGACGAGCAGCACAAGTTTGGCGTAACGCAGCGCGCCGCGCTCCGGCACAAGGGATTCCACCCAGACGTGCTGGTTATGACCGCGACGCCCATCCCACGGACCCTGTCCTTGACCCTGTACGGCGATCTGGACGTGTCGGTGCTGGATGAGATGCCACCCGGCCGGGGGATGGTGCGGACCTACGTGCGCGGGCCAGGCAAACGCCCGGAGGTTTATGCGTGGGTCCGCGAGCAGGCCAACGGTGGCCGGCAGGCCTACGTGGTTTGCCCGCTGATCGAAGAATCTGACAAGCTGCAAGTGGAAGCCGCCGTGCGTCTGGCCGACCGTCTTAGCCAGGAAGCGCTGCGCGGCGTGCCGCTGAGCGTGCTGCACGGGCGCATGCGCCCGGAGGAGAAAGAGCAGGTCATGGAATCATTCCGGAGTGGCGCGGTGAAGGTGCTGGTGGCGACACCGGTGATCGAAGTGGGCATCGATGTGCCGCAGGCGACGATCATGGTGATCGAAGACGCCGATCGGTTCGGGCTCGCCCAGCTCCACCAGCTGCGGGGCCGCATCGGACGGGGGGCCCAGACATCCCACTGCGTCCTGCTCAGTTCGTTGGCGACCGATGCTGCCCGGACACGAATGGAGACGATGGCGCAGACGCAGGATGGGTTTGTCATCGCGCAGCGAGATCTGCAGCTCCGGGGGCCGGGGGAGATCCTGGGCACACGCCAGCACGGGCTTCCAGACCTGCGCGTGGCCGACCTGATTACCGACGTGGCGGTCCTCGAGTTGGCCCGCGACGAAGCGCACCGGCTGCTCCTCGAGGATCCAGATCTGTCTCAACGTGAGCACGCTGCGCTTGCGCGGGAGGTGCGCCGGCGGTTCGCTCAGGAAACCACGCTGGCCGTCGGCTGACCTGTGATGCGTGTCACGGATCGGGCCGCGCCCCGGCGACGCCGCGACGAATTCCGCCCAACCCTGGCGCGGGTGCGCGACGCTATGTTTAACAGCCTGGGGGCGCGGACGAGCGGCGCGCGCGTCCTGGATCTCTTTGCGGGGTCGGGAGCCCTGGGGATGGAGGCTCTGCGCCGGGGCGCAGCGCATGCGGTCTTCGTCGAGCAGAACGCGAAACTGGCGACGGGGCTGCGGCACCACTTGGCCGATGAGCAGTTGATGGATCGCGCCGAGGTGTGGAAGCGGGATGCGTTGGCGGCAGTGCGCGATCTGGGGCTGGCGGGCCGGGTGTTTGACATCATTTTCTTGGATCCCCCCTATGGACGGGGGCTCGTCGCCGCCACCCTGCGGGGCATTGGTGCCTCGGGGATTCTGGCGCCGGGCGGCGTGGTGGCGGCCGAGGGGCACTGGCGTGACCGGCCGTCGGAGACCGGCGTGCTGGCCTGCCGCCGGGAGGCCCGGTACGGCGAGACGATGGTGTGGTATTTCGAGCAGGCGGGAGGCGAAACGTTATGACCGTGGCGGTCTATCCCGGCAGCTTCGACCCGGTGCATAATGGGCACCTGGATGTCGTCACCAGGGCAGCGAGGGTGTTTGACACCGTCGTGGTGGCCGTGGCCGACAACTCCGAAAAGGAAGGGCTCTTTGCGGTGCCGGAGCGTGTGGATATGCTGCGGGCCGCCACCGCGCACCTGCGCAACATTCAGGTCGACGCGTTCAACGGGCTCACGGTCGCCTTTGCGCAGAAGAGGGGAGCGGTCGTCCTGGTGAAGGGGCTTCGCGCGGTGGTGGATTTTGAATACGAACTGAAGCAGGCGTCGATGAACCAGCGGCTCGCGCCGAACCTGGACACCGTCTTCTTCATGACCGCGCCGGCGTATTACTTTCTCAGCTCTACCCTGATCCGGGAAGTCGCCAGGCTGGGTGGGGCCGTGACGGGACTCGTGCCGCAAGCGGTCGAGGAGCGCCTCCGGAAGAAGTTTTCGGGCAAGCACTTGTTGAAAGGCGACTCGAGCTAAGCCTATACTGAAGAGTCTGGATTTCGAGGGGTGTCGGCGTGCGTATTGATGTCGCCGAGCTGGAAATCGGCCAGGTGCTGCGCGCCACCTTCGAGGAGACTGTGGACAGCCGAACCGGGGATGTCACGTTCGATGCTCCGGTGACGGGGGAGGTTGAGGCGGGCCGAACCTCCGGGACACTCTATTTGCGCGGCCGGTTGACCACCACCGCGCCGATGGTCTGCGGCAGGTGCCTGGGAGGATTCCGGCAGACCTTGGCGATTTCAGTCGACGAGGAGTTCCAGATTGGCGGCGCCCCCACTGGCGGCAGGGGCGCGCTGGGCCCCGAGGACTTTGTGGTCCCGCTCGGTCCCGATCTCGTGCTTGACGTGACCGAAGTAGCGCGGCAACACTTGCTGCTGGCGTTGCCCATGGTGCCGGTCTGCCGTCCGGAGTGCCGCGGGCTGTGCCCGGTCTGTGGGGAGAACCTGAACGAACGGGAGTGCGGCTGCCGGCGGGATGCCGTGGATCCACGCCTGGCGCCGCTGCGTAACTGGCAACCAAGCGACCAAGGTACCAGGGGACCGGGCAACCGGTAACCTCCTTGATGCACGCTTGGTACCCGGGTCCCATGGCGCCCGTGGTAGCTATGATAAGGGGAGGTATGGTTATGGGTATCCAGAAGCACCGCCGCTCGAAGATGAGCGGGGCCACGCGCCGCGCGCATTGGAAACTCCGGGGGGCCACATTGGTGAACTGTCCGAAGTGCCACTCTCCGATGAGGGCCCACCGCGTCTGCCCGACCTGCGGAACCTACGCGGGCCGCGACGTCATGAAGATCGAAGCGGCAGAGGAGAAATAGTAACAGTTGAAGAGTTGGAGCGTTGAAGAGTTGGAGAGTCACGCATTCCTGCGATGGAGTGCCGCAGGTGGTTCTCCAACTTTTCAACTTTCCACCTCTCCAACTGTTCAACTCCGGCAGGTGGTGTAGTGAGGATCGCAGTCGACGCCATGGGCGGGGATCACGCCCCAGACGTTGTCGTCGCGGGGGCGGTCACGGCGGTGCGCGACCTTGGGGCGGAGGTCGTGCTGGTAGGGCCACAGGCCCGCGTGGAACGAGAACTGGCGCGCCACCGGCCGGTACCCTCCGGACTCTCTGTCGTCGATGCGCCGGAGGTGATCGAGATGCACGAATCTCCGGCGATGGCAGTACGCCGCAAAAAACGGTCGTCCATCGTCGTGGCGATGGAATTGGTGCGCGACCGCCGCGCGGATGCCGCCGTCAGTGCCGGCCATACCGGGGCCGCGATGGGAGCCGCGCTGTTGCGGCTGGGTCGCATTCCCGGGGTGGACCGGCCCGCCATCGCGGCGGTGCTGTCGACAGTGGCCTCGCACCCAGTGGTGCTGCTGGACGTTGGGGCCAACGTCGACTGCCGGCCCCACCACCTGTTGCAATTCGCCATCATGGGCACCGTGTATGCGCGCCAGGTGCTGGAGATTCACACACCGCACATCGGAATCCTCAGTAACGGCGCGGAGGAGGGGAAAGGATCAGACCTCACACTCCGCACGACCGCGTTACTGCGCGATTCGGGTCTGGATTTCATCGGCAACGTGGAATCGCGCGACGTCTTCAGCGGTGTCGCTGACGTCGTGGTCTGCGACGGGTTCGTCGGCAACGTCGTCCTCAAGTTCGGCGAGGGGCTGGCGCTGGCGATCCGCGACATCGTGAAGGCGGAGTTACGCGGGCTGCGTGGCCGGCTGGCCCTGCTGTATCTCGCCCCGCTGGCAGGAAAGATCCGCCGCATGTACCGGCGGATCGATTACCGGGAATACGGCGGGGCGCCGCTGCTCGGGCTGGAGGGGGTCTGCGTCATTGCCCACGGGAGCAGCAATGCGCGCGCCATCAGGAATGCGATCCGGGTGGCGGTGGAAGCGGTGCGCCACGGATTCGTAGACGAGATCCGGGCGCAGATGCCGCGATGGAGCGAAGCCGCCCTCAACGCCGGGGCGCCCGCGAGTACCGTTCTGAATCCGGCGCCCGACCCGTCGGCCAACCGCCCCTAACCGTCGAACGACAAGGAGACGTGATGCGAGGTTCAACGATCACCGGCATGGGCCGCTATGTTCCCCGCCGTGTCATGACGAACCACGAGTTGGAGAAGATTGTGGAGACCACCGACGAATGGATCGTCAGCCGGACGGGGATCCGGGAACGCCGCATCGCAGCGCCGGAGGAGGCCAGTTCAGATCTGGCCTTCCATGCCGCACAGGAGGCCCTCGCAGACGCCGGGGTGAGTCCCGAGCAGATCGACCTGATCATCGTCGGCACGGCCACCCCTGACATGCTCTTTCCCGCGACCGCCTGCATCGTGCAGGATCGCTTGGGCGCCCGCAACGCCGGTGCCTTCGACGTGTCGGCGGCCTGCAGCAGCTGGGTGTATGCGGCGGCGGTCGCGCATGGGTACATCGCAGGCGGGCTGGCGAATACTGTGCTGGTCGTAGGCGCGGAGGTCCTGTCGAAGTTCGTCAACTGGAAGGACCGCAATACCTGCGTGCTCTTTGGGGATTCGGCCGGCGCAGCGGTCCTGCGACCCTGTGAGCAAGGCCGGGGGTTCCTCTCATTCTATCTGGGGGCGGACGGCTCGGGTGGATCGCTCATCGCGGTGCCTGCCGGCGGGTCGCGCATCCCGGCGAGCTACGACTCCGTTGAGCAGAATCTCCACTTCATGCAGATGAATGGCCGCGAGGTGTACAAGTTTGCGGTGCGCTGTATTCCCAAGGCGATTGAAGAGGCGGTGCAGCGCGCTCACGTGGCCATCGAAGACGTCGACTGGTTCATCCCGCATCAGGCGAATATTCGCATTATCGACGCGGCGGCGGAACGGTTAGGGCAGCCTCGGGAAAAGTTTTTCATCAACGTCGAGCGCTACGGCAACACGTCTTCCGCATCGGTCCCGGTGGCGCTGTACGAGGCGGTGCGGACCGGCCGCCTCAAAGAGGGAGATCTGGCGGTCCTCGTTGCGTTCGGGGGCGGGTTGACCTGGGGATCCTGCGCGATGCGCTGGACGATGCCGACAACCACAGATCCAGGATCCAGGGCCTAGAATCCGGGACATGAGCGTCGCATTCGTCTTCCCTGGCCAGGGTGCGCAGTACGCCGGGATGGGCAAGCAGTTGGCCGCGGCATTCGCGCCGGCCCGCGACGCCTTCCGTCGCGCGGATGAGGTCCTCGGATTCCCGCTGTCGCGGCTGTGCTGGGAGGGATCTGATGAGGAACTGCGCCGGACCGACATTACCCAGCCCGCGATCCTGGCCACCAGCATGGCCTGCCTGACCGTGTTGCAGGCGCGCGGGGTTGCTCCGCAGATGGCTGCCGGCCTCAGCCTGGGCGAGTACACCGCGCTGGTGTGCGCGGGGGCGATCCGCTACGAGGATGCCCTCGTCGTCGTGCGCCGCCGCGGCGAGTTCATGCAGGAGGCCGCCGCGGGCCGGCGGAC
>Ga0209152_10000993_pt1 | contig 11763 bp, 9 predicted proteins | sample GraSoiAngelo_107_FD_185873 | JGI IMG/M metagenome (GOLD analysis project Ga0209152, IMG submission 185873) | Grasslands soil microbial communities from the Angelo Coastal Reserve, California, USA - 14_0903_09_30cm (SPAdes) (version 2) | ecosystem: Environmental > Terrestrial > Soil > Grasslands ...
CCGAGATCGAAGTCTCCACCTCAGAAGAGTCCCAACACACTGCATGCTCCAAACCCATAATACACGTGCTAGTAATGACCGCCAAAGGAGAAGGCGCGGGCGAACACAAAGACCTCGCCGCGTTGTACCAATACTGCCCGGGATGCGGGAGCGCCGTAAGGGTCCTCTAACAGCTCTCGAGTTGAATACGGATCTAAAACGATTTCTGTCGAGAGTTTAGAGACCCGGTTTCTCGTCGAAGCTCTTCCTTCTTACAGCGACTCCTCAAACTTCTCGCCCAGACGTGATCAGGACATCTGTATGACTTGGTTCTCAATCCAAACATTCGATCACTGATTCTTCTCCCGCACAAATAACTTCCCAATCTCTACAAGTCTGGATCTACAAGGACATGGAACAGACTGAAAGCTTGAAAAGGGCCCTTGCGAATATGAGCAACCTTTGAGACGACGATAGTGGACGATGGCAGAGTCGCCGTATTAGCCCTCGAGGACGGAATCATTTTTCGAGGGAGAAGCTTCGGCGCTCGATTAGATGCCTCCGGAGAGGTCGTCTTCAACACTTCAATGATAGGTTACCCAGAACTCCTCACGGACCCATCCTATCACGAACAGATTGTGGTGATGACCTACCCCATTCTCGGATCTTACGGAGTCCCGCCATATTCGCTATGCGACGAACATGGGCTACCTCTTCACTACGAATCTGACTCCATCAAAGTCAGAGGCTACGCGATCCACTCGCTCTCAAGACCTAGTCATTGGTCCAGTGACAGGACGCTCGAGGATTGGATGGACCAGGAGAAAGTGCCCGGAATCCAGGGGATAGACACGCGGGCAGTGACTCGCAAGATCAGAACCAACGGAACAATGCTTGGACTCTTGAAGACATCCGACAACGAAATCGGCCAAGAGCAGGTCAAAGAAGAGCTCAGCCGGCTCACCGACCCGAACAATAAGGACCTCGTCAGAGATGTCACGCCCTCCGAGCCGATACATTATGTCAACAACTCTGACGCGACCGTAGTCGTCTTGGACTGTGGCATAAAATATGGGATAGTCAGAAGCCTACTTGCCTCCGGGGCGAGCGTCGTTCGTGTCCCCTACGATTATTCCGTAAATGAAATTCTCGAGTTCGAACCTAGGAGAATCGTCATCAGCAATGGACCCGGAGATCCGAAAAAGTGCACGCAGACTATCGACACGGTGAGAGAGCTACTTGAGACGGACATTCCTATCTTGGGAATATGCCTCGGAATGCAGATCCTCGCCTTGGCAGGGGGAGCAGACACCTACAAGCTGAAGTTCGGACACCGCGCAGTCAACCACCCATGTGTTGATGTGCAAACCGGTAGGTGCTACATCACAACTCAGAACCATGGCTATTCAGTTAGCTCTGAGTCACTGGCGGAAACGAAATTCTCGGCAAGATTCGTAAACATCAACGACAAGACAATCGAAGGAATCTCCCACGTAGAGAAGGCGATCACCGGTGTCCAATGGCACCCGGAAAGCTCGCCAGGTCCCTACGACACAAGATTCCTCTTCGACCAATTCATGGAGGGAGCACCTGCATTTTGAAAATCCGTGAACTAAAGAAAGTCCTCATTGTCGGTAGCGGAGCGATAAAAATAGGGGAAGCAGGCGAATTTGACTACTCGACTTCTCAAGCCATAAAGGCCCTTCGAGAAGAGGGAATTCAAACTGTCGTAGTGAATCCGAATATAGCCACAATCCACACTGACAGGAAATTCGCAGACAAAGTCTACTCGGTTCCAATAAGAACCGAGTTCATCGAGCAGATCATTGAGGAGGAGAAGCCTGACGGAATACTGCTCGGCTTCGGCGGCCAGACAGCGCTGAACTGTGGAGTCGAACTAGCCGAGAGAGGCATTCTGGAAAGGCACAAGCTCCGAGTCCTCGGAACGAGCATTAGAAGCATCGAACTCGCCGACAATAGAGAACTTTTCAAGACTACAATGCAGGAAAATGGGATTCCCGTTCCGAAGAGCAGGAAAGCATCTGATCTTGAGACCGCGATAGCAGCCGCAAAAGAGATCGGATATCCAGTCATCGTGAGGGTCGCCTATACATTGGGCGGGCAGGGAAGCGGAGTCGCCTTCGATGAGGCAAAACTGAGAGAGATAGCACAGCGAGGATTAGCCTACAGTAGAATTCGACAGATTCTAGTCGAAGAATATCTGGACAAGTGGAAAGAGGTCGAGTACGAAGTCATGCGCGACCAGGATGACAACTGCACCATTGTCTGCAACATGGAAAATCTCGACCCCATGGGTGTCCATACTGGCGACAGTATCGTTGTCGCTCCATCCCAGACGCTCACCAACAGAGAATTCAACAACCTCAGATCTACAGCCCAGAGAGTCATCCGGGCTCTTGGAATCATTGGAGAATGTAACATCCAATTCGCGTTAGACCCGCAAAGTGAAGACTTTCGAGTCATAGAAGTCAACTCCCGATTGTCTCGCAGCTCAGCACTCGCCTCGAAAGCAACCGGCTACCCCATTGCCTACATCGCCGCCAAACTATCGATCGGCTACACCCTTCCCGAACTTACCAACAAAATAACAGGAGTCACGAGTGCGTGCTTCGAGCCCTCTCTGGACTACATTGTCGTAAAGGCTCCCCGTTGGGACTTTCGAAAGTTCAGGAACGCCAGTAAAGGTATCGGCACCCAGATGAAGTCTGTCGGTGAGGTCATGGCGATTGGAAGGTGCTTCGAAGAAGCCCTTCAGAAAGCAATACGAATGCTAGACTTGGGAAGAGAACTCACCGAGGTAAGAGATCTCGGTCGAAGCCCAAGAAGGATCAGAAGAGAGCTGAGTGAGCCAACAGACCAGAGAATCTTCTACACGGTTAAGGCTCTCAAGTCCGGGATGACCATCGAAGAAGTCTCGAAACTCAGCGGAATCGATCCCTGGTTCCTCGACAAGATTCAAAACATAATACACATGGAACATCGAATTACGAACGAACGTCTGAGAGACGACACTATCAGAAGCGCCAAAATTCTTGGATTCTCCGACGCGAGAATAGGGCGCCTCGTAGGGAAGACCGCGGACAATGTTCGCCAATTTCGAAAAGCCAATCGTATCGTCCCTTTCACTAAGCAGATCGACACACTCGCCGCTGAATGGCCGACCAATACAAACTACCTCTACCTAACTTACGGGGGGAGCGAAGACGACATCGTCCATTCCGAGAAAGATCGCATAATAGTCTTAGGTTCAGGCTGTTACAGAATCGGATCAAGCGTAGAATTTGACTGGTGCTGCGTCAATATGGCGCTCGCGCTAAAAGGTTCGACTAGGGAGGTGATTATGGTAAATTGCAACCCAGAAACGGTATCGACTGACTTTGACGTTCTGGACAAGCTATACTTCGAGGAGCTGACCCTCGAGAGAGTTCTCGATATTATAGACAAGGAAAGACCCGCGGGTGTGGTGGTCAGCGTAGGAGGACAGACCGCCAACAACCTCACTACAGGACTAGCTAAGCATGCGAGAATACTTGGAACATCGCCGACGAGTATCGACACTGCCGAGGACCGGTCAAAGTTCAGTCTGCTTCTTGACAAACTGGGAGTGCAACAGCCTGAATGGAGTGGAGTAGAAAACATGGGCGATGCTAAGAAGTTCGCTCAGAGGATTGGCTACCCTGTCCTGATCCGACCGTCATACGTTCTGTCCGGCGCAGCAATGAACGTGGCATTCGATGAGAAGCAGCTAACAGGATACATCGAACAAGCTGCAAAGATTTCCAAGGATTACCCGGTAGTGATATCCAAATTCCTGAGTGGAGCTCGAGAAGTAGAGGTAGATGGTGTCTGCGATGGGAAGAATGTCTTCATTGGGGCGATCGTGGAGCATGTGGAGAACGCCGGAGTACACTCTGGAGACGCTACTATGAGTATTCCAACCCTGACCATCGGAGAAGCAACTAGACAATGCATAGTCAGATATTCTGAGATGATCGCGCAGACGCTTCTAATCAAGGGTCCTTTCAACATCCAATTCTTGGTGAAGAATGGCGACGTCCAGGTGATAGAGTGCAACCTTAGAGCGTCTCGAAGTATGCCATTTGTTTCAAAGATGATAGGGACAAACCTGATGGACCTTGCTGCCATCGCAATCATGGGCGGGACGATCAAGCCAGGCGAGGGAATATCCTCCGGCTTCGGAGTGAAGGCCCCGCAGTTCTCATTCACTCGACTCGACAATGCGGACCCGATAACCGGAGTGGAGATGGTATCAACCGGCGAGGTCGCATGCTTCGGAGACACGTTCCAAGATGCTTTCATCAACGCGCTTATCGCCAGCAACTTCTACGTTCCTAGGAAGGGCGATGCAGTCCTCATCAGCATGGGCGAGACTCGCAAGGGAATAATCCCATACGCTAAGCTGCTCGCGGAGAACGGGTACCGAATTTATGCGACCCGGCATACAGCCGAGGAACTCGCGAGCAAAGGAATAGAGTCGACAACGCTCTACAAAGTTAGAGAGCGTAGGAAGCCGAACATTCTCGACTACTTGACCAGCAAAGAGATCAAGCTCGTCATCAACATACCGAGCCACGAGAAAGAGGCTGAGTCGCGATTGATCCTGCGTGATGAGTATATCATAAGAAGAAAGGCTGCGGAATTTGGAATCCCGGTAGTGACGAACTTAGAGCTTGCCCGGGCGCTTGTCAAAGCTCTGGTAGGCTACAACGGTAGGATCGCCCACCCTGCCTCGTCGGATGCATTGGACCAAACTGCGCCCGCTTCGCCTAATGGGGCCCGTAAAACTGGGAGCCTGAATGCACGCCAACCGATGACGGTTAGTCCTGGTGTCTGAACCTAAGAATCGTGCCTTTGAGGCAGACCCGACGTAACTTCAGCCCAACCTCTGGTTCCTGTCTCAGTCTCCGTAACAGCTGATAAGTCTCCGGAATCCTTTGTCCTGGTCAGAGCCTCCGAGATTCTGCGCAGCACCTCAACCAACAGGCTCCCTTCGCGTTGCCTGATAGCTGATCTTCCTAGAACATTGCGAAAAGCTCTCGTGAGCAGAGCTCTATCATGCTCCTCTATCCCAGACCGGAGAGCCGAGTCGGACAAGAATCCGAGAATTGTCTTCTTCAATGGTTCTGAAGCAAGCCCGTCCATTGACGATGCGCTCGCTGCAACGTGCAGTTCGTAGAAGACTATCGCTGCCGCATGGGACAAGTTCAGCGTCTGATATTCCGAGACTGCGGGAATGGTTAGGGTCGCGTCACAATGACCGAGTTCTACATTGGTAAGTCCGGTGCCTTCTCTACCGAACACTATCCCGACCGTTCCTGCTCGATTTTTCAGAACATTGCCGAGTTCTCGAGGCGTCACGGGTTTTCGAACAAGATTGGAGGCAGCGTATGATCTCTGCGCTGTGGTTCCGATTGAGAGCTGTAGACCTTCCAACGCGTCTTGGAGCGAGCGATGCTCAACTATGGAGTCGAGAACATCCTGCGCATGGCCGCCCCGCATCCTTCCACTTGGACCAAGAACTGTTCTTGGATTGACGAGGTGAAGGTTCGAGAGTCCAAAGTTCTTCATCGCTCGGGCAACAAATCCGATCGACTCCTCGAAACTTGGCTCCACAAGCACGACACGGAAATCGGCCAAAGAGATCGAGACGCACTATCCTCACCGTCTTCTTAAGTCTGGGCGGAGTTGATCTATGGGTGGTTTAGGAAGACCGTCTCTACGTAATTGCCAAGAATCCTGCTCGCGACGATTATGACTACTCCGAGGACTACCATCTTTATCGCGGATTTGGCGGCTGACTGTTTCAGAGACGCTCCCCGGAATGCGCCCAGAAACGAAAGTAGAGTAATGCCCAGGAGAATGGAGACAGAGACTGAGTAGGATTGCGCGATCAAGACCAAAGGGAGCAACAGAGCTAGAGATGCGATTGACGAGGTTCCCGATGTTACCAATCCCGATAAAAGTGCGCGGCGGTGCACCTTTGATAGCAGACTGTGAAACATTGCATGCTCCTTTTTCGTTGGGACCCTTTTCTGACTATTGCCGTTGCTTGACTTTCGAGCTCTAAGGTTCTTCGAGTTTTCCCAAGCGTTGAGGAGACGGGTCTTCTTCTCCGTTGTCTCAGAGAGGTAGGTCGCTGCAAAAACAGAGAGCGCGCCGGCGGCGGCGCCTCCCATCCCGGTAGTGAATATTTGCAAGTTTGTGAGTGCGGCTGCCCCACCAGCAGCAATTATTCCCAAGACTGAGAAGATTCCGTCGATGGAACCGAAAACCAGCTCGGCCATGAGGCTCCCTGTATCAAGAGCAATCAGTTCTGTAGTCTGAATAGCCATAACACTCAGCCCCGGGGGCCTGAGGTATCTTAGGAGAATGCTCAGCTTGAGCATGCTGTTACCGTTCGGCATTCGTTAAGGAAAACCACTCGGGCCAACATATGGTAGAGCGCATCCTGGAGTCTCGATCACCCGCCCGAGGGCTAGATTCTGATATCCCGATCTGGAAAGCTGTGCGCGGGTTCGATGGGCTAGGCTATGACCTGGCCGAGGAGCCCCGCTTTTTCACAGTCGAAGCATCTGTAGGTGCGCTCGTTCTTCCATTTGCCAGAAGAGTCGAGAACCAGTTTGTCCTGGGAATTTAGTTCATTGTAATCGAACTGACCCCCGCACCTATCGCAGACGAATTCTGCCAAAACTACCAAGGATGAGAGTCTGAATCGCTACTCATAAACAGTCGTCGGCGTCGACAAGGGCTTTTGCAAGCGCTTGGGCCCGTAACCCATTTTACCATCCAGCAACGCCCTTCAATCACTATTGTCAGTTGTTTCGGACGCGGATAAGAGTAAGAGGATCCAGCAGACTTTCGTCGAGTTCAACGAGTCATGGCTCGTCTACTGGGACGCATACATTGACCTTCAAAACCAGTTGTACGACAGCTTGAAGGCCGCGCGCGACGTGACCTGGTTGGGCGCGACCGACTCCGCCAAGATGAGTGAGATCAACGCCGCTCAGCGTCAGCTGTTCTCTACAATGCCTAGGCGTCTCGACTATGTGCCTCTTGGACAGATCAATAGGAGCATGGACTACGCTCTCAGCAAGATAAACGAGTTATTGGCTGCACTTTTCTCTGAGAAGGAGAAGTGTAAACGCCTAGAAACCGCGATTGATATCCTGACTGAGAAAGCGAACAGAACCAAACAGGAATTACAGACCGAGGAGTAACCCAACCTCTCTGGAGCCATAGGAAGACTACTCGCCTCTATTCAGAGATTTCTTGGAGCCGGGGGTGGGAGTTGAACCCACCTTAGCCATCCGTTGTGGATGTTTACTACGGGTTGCTACGAGCCGCGTCTGCAGCCCGTCGCCTTATCCGATCGGCCTTCGGTGGACAAGCCAACCCCGGCCTAGTTTGGCCCCCGGCAAAAACAGGGACCCGACCGTCGTTCGTATAAGCTTGATGAAGCAGACTTCCCCAACGGTAACCATCCAATCTCAAGATCAACTCGCATCCTTCATGATCGACCGTACTGATCGGAGAGTTTGACCCCACAGTTTTATAGGCCCATTCCCGGTTTCTCCGAAACGAACAATAGGATTTCTCGGAGAACCCACGGAGCTTGTCCGGAATAGACGCGGTCAAAAAGATCGTTGAAACCGAAGCACAAGCCCGCAGAATCGTCGACGAAGCATCAGCAAAAGCTCAACAGATAATTTCCGAGACCCGCGAACAGGCGGAACGAATCAGGCAAGAAGCCATCGCGCGTGCTCAACAACGGAGGGAAGAGATACTCAGCGAGGCAAAGAACAAGGCCGAAGCCGAGGCTCTGCGATCTGACCAGGAGACGGAACAGATCCTGAACAATTACCGAAAGCTCTCTGAGGAGAGAAAAGCGACCGCGGTCAGCAAGGCCGTGGAATTGATTCTGAACGCGTGAACAAGATGTCAGAATCCCTAGAGAAGTTACAGAATCGAATCCTCTCCGACGCGAAGAATAAGGCGGAAGAAACGATCAAGGATGCTCAGGCAAAGTCCCAGCAGATTCTCGAAGAGGCAAGACAGAGAGCCCAGAGAGAATCTGAGGAGATCATAGCCAAGGCGAATGTAGAGGCGGAGTCCATTCGAAGAAGCATCCTTAGCTCAAAAGTCCGCGTGAACCGGCTCAGAATTCTCGACGAGAAGAACCGAATCGTCGAGGACATAATTCATAGTGTTGAAGACCAGCTTTCAAGAATCTCAAAGTCAGAACAGTTCGAAGAGACCGCTCAGCGCTTCGTGACGGAGGCGGTGAAAGCAGTAGATACTGATCAGCCGGTTGTTAGAATCGGATTCAGAGACGCGAGCAAAAAGAGTTTAGATGGAGTATCGAGAGTCCTTCCGAAAGGAGGGAAACTTGTTATCGACGAGAAGCCCATCGACAACCTGGGCGGAGTAGTTGCAACAGATCCTGAAGGCAGAGTCGTCTTCAACAACACCTTCAAGTCTCGCCTCGAGAGGCTCGACAACCAGCTCCTGACACTGATATCCTCCACAGTTTTTGGCGAGTAGCTTTTCATATGCTAAAGCCTGAACGCATGCAGCAGGTCAGCATAATTGTATCGAAAGACCAGTTGCCTAACCTTCTGGGATATGCTGGCTCGAAGAGACTCTTCCATCTGACAGAGATTGAGGATGATAGTATTCCTGAGGGAGCGAAACGCTACGAAGCACTTGAACTCCAAGCCAAGTCCTCCACGATAAAGAGCCGACTAACAACTCTCACCACAGCCCTCAAGGTCGCCGGGGCGACCTTCGAGAATCTCGATGCGCCAGTCAATAACATCGAGGCACTCACAAGATTTCTTGACGAGGAGACCGGGAAGCTTGAACATTCGGTCCGAGAACTCGAGGGTGCCGAAGGGAAGATTCAGACAGAGAAAGAACAGGCCTCAGAACTCTCACGATTCCTCTCAGGCCTAGAAAACGTCGGGGTCTCACTAGACGCAATAGCCGGACGCGGATTCCTTGCAAGCCTTGTCGGAGAAGCTGGCGCCGAAACAATTCCTACACTCCAGAAGGATCTCGACCGGATCACCCAGGGAAATCTGATCTTCGCGATTACCAATACATCAGAAGAAACCCAGACGTTCCTCGCCATTTTCCCAGCGGCCTTCCAAGGCGAGGCCAAACAGGTGACCACAGCCCTAGGCGCGAAACTCGGCCCACCCTGGACTGGTCTACCCTCAGACCCCAAGAGGGCAAAAGAGACCATTGACCTCCAGCTGGCAAACTTGGAGAAAGAATCGAAGAACCTTGAAGAGACGAGAGCGAGAATCGCAAAAGAGAACGGTCCCAGGATCAAAGCCTTAGCAATACTGTCAGAAATTCTCGAGGCCAGAACAAAAGCCCTAGGGGGATCATCATCGACGGAGTCAACAGCCCTATTCCAAGCGTGGATCCCTAAGACTCAAGTCAAATCAGTCGCTGAGGACCTATCGAAGGCGACCAGCGGACTCGCCTCAATATACGCCGAAGAGACGAATAGTCGACTCCATCATTCATCCCAGGAGCTATCATCGACCAAGGACCCGCAACCTCCAACTCTTGTCAAGACTCCGGGATGGACCCGACCACTCCAGTCGATTGTCGACAACTTCGGTATCCCGTCCTACTCAGAGACGAACCCTACACCCTTCATGATTTTGACATTCCCACTAATCTACGGTCTGATGTTTGGAGATATCGGCGAGGGTCTTCTCTTTCTCGCTTTCGGATTCTTCCTGCTATACGTCAAGAGGAGGAAGATCAAAGTCTTCGAGATAGGCCAGATCTTCGTCAACGGTGCTGAGCTGGTGATAATGCTTGGGATCGGCGCGACAATCTTCGGCTTCGTCTTCGGCGACTTTTTCGGCTTTGACCCGCCTATTCCAGGTTATCACGCGATATTCAGTCCAACGGCGGGAGCCTTTGACAAGATTCCTAACACGACTAACCTGATCCTTTACATGGAGTTCGTTCTCTTCTTCGGCGTAGCCCACTACCTCTCAGGCCTCGGAATAAGCGCGTACAACAAGATCCGAAACCATGAGTACCGACACGCCTTCCTCGGCCCAATCTCCTGGATCTGGTTCTACTCGATGTTCATCTACGCAGCCGTGCTCGTGGTCACGTCTGGATTCAAATTCTCTGTCCTTCTCGCTAATCCGCTAGTTCCCGTCCTAGTCTTTGTACCACTGGGTCTCATGGGATATGGCGAAGGAGGGCTCCATGTCATGGAGGCGTTCATTGGGGCCGGAAGCAATACCCTCTCCTATCTTCGAATCTGGGCTCTCAACCTGGCAGACTTCGCGGTCAAGTTTGCCTTTGCATCATTCGGAATCGGAGGAATAATCGCGGGAAATGCACTAGTCATGATTCTAGAAGGATTGATCGTCTTTGTGCAGACGCTGAGGCTTCACTGGGTAGAATGGTTTAGTAAGTTTTATGAAGGAACCGGCCACGCATTCGCGCCCTATCAAGAACCTATGAGCTGGATTGTGCCAAACTAGTGGTCTGCGTTGATCTTTCAACTTGTCCCACATTCTGGGCCAGCCTCGGCGCAGGACTCAGCGTCCTGCTATCTGCCATCGGTGCAGGCTTGGGAATCGGCATCTCTGGACCCGCCATCGCCGGGGCGGGCGTTGAAAGACCCGAAGTCATGCTGAAGACATTCATCGCCACGATTCTGGCAGAGGCGCTGGCCATCTATGGTCTTGTCGTGGGACTGTTGTCGATCTTCGCTATTCCGGCCCTAACAACCATCGAAGGCGGCACACGAATATTCGCTGCGGGGCTCACGATGGGGGCAGCCTCCCTAGGCGCAGGTTTCGGCATCGGAGCTGCAGGGAGTGCAATGGCCTCGGCGACGGCTGAGAAGCCTGACATCTTTTCGAGAGCGGTAATCTCGCTAATCCTGGCAGAAGCCTTGGCAATCTACGCACTAGTCACTGCTCTCTTGCTAGTCTTCGGCGCCAAGTAAGCGGAATAACCCGTGGTTTCAGATACACTATCGCATCTTCTAAGAGACAACTATCTCATCGCCAGGCTACGCGGCAAACGCAGCAATCTGCTGGAACGCCAACAGCTAATTGCCCTCTCAGAGTCTAAGTCCCAGACGGAAATCATCGGACTGCTCGCAGAGGGTCCCTATGGACCTGAACTGTCAAAGTTGGGAGGCGAGTCTTCAACCATCGAGACAGAGAGGGCGGTCCGGCTCGGATTCGCCGACTCAGTGATGAGCCTAATCAGAGCGTCGGGAGGAGATACTCACGAGTTCCTAATCCAGTACCGACGAAGATCCGACGCTTATGCGATCGCAGGTCTGGTCGTGTTCAAAGCCCAAGGGAAGACATGGGAGGAGTATTTGGGAACTCGACAGCCGCTTGCATTGATGAACGAGCAAGAGCTCCATCGGCTCTACTCTATTGATGACCTTTCGACTATAGCACGCGAAGCCGGCGATAGACATCTGGTCGAGAGGGTGAAAGGATTCTCAATGACGGACATCGAAGGCGAGAAAGCCTCTCTCCTCCGGGACGTCATCAATGGTTGGGGAGAAGAACGGTTCTACAAGTACATCAACGAGAAATTGTCGGGTCCAGACCGGGAGAACTCTCTCCCCATTGCAGGGTCCGCCATCGATGTTGCAAATTTCACTATCATCGTTAGGAGCAAGATTATTGGAGCATCGGGGATCAAGGATCACCTGATTCCATCTCACTGGAAGCTCAA
>Ga0209152_10000994_pt1 | contig 11759 bp, 10 predicted proteins | sample GraSoiAngelo_107_FD_185873 | JGI IMG/M metagenome (GOLD analysis project Ga0209152, IMG submission 185873) | Grasslands soil microbial communities from the Angelo Coastal Reserve, California, USA - 14_0903_09_30cm (SPAdes) (version 2) | ecosystem: Environmental > Terrestrial > Soil > Grasslands...
TTTCGCAACAATCAGAAACAAGTTTGACATATGCTTCATTCTTGAGTCAGTTGAGGGACCGCGCGCCCTAACCAGGTACACGTTCCTAGGATTCGACCCGCAGAAGATCATTCGAACCTCAAAGAACCAGGCTGAGATCCTAGATCGGCAGAAATCCGAGAGACGGATCGAAAAGTGCCAAAACCCGCTAACCCTCTTGGCCAATCTCAACAGCCCGGTCAAGGAACGAACCCCGGGGGAAAGATACGCTGGGGGCCTAGTCGGATACGCGTGCTACGACCTCGTACGTTCTTTTGAAAGAATCCCCAGATTGGGAAACAAAAACAACAGGTTTCCCGATATAGAATTCGGACTCTTCGAGGACGGGATCGTTTTCGACCATCTCAGCCGCAACACGCACTATTTCTACCGTGAAGAGAACAGGATAGAAAAGGTCAGAGAAATACTGAGAGATTCGGCCGGCAACGATCAAGTCAGCTTCGGCAAGCCAAGGTCGAATGCTAGCCAGGAGGATTTCTGTGAACGAGTCGAAACGGCCAAGAACTACATTGAATCGGGAGACGTCTTCCAGGTAGTCCTGTCGAAGAGTTACAAAATTCCGTTCAAAGGCTCGCTTCTCCGGTTCTACCGTGCGCTGAGAAGGATCAATCCGTCTCCCTACATGTACTACCTCAAGTTTGGCCACAGGGAAATCGTCGGGTCCAGCCCGGAGATGCTGGCTCGGAAGATCGGGCGCAACGCGGAGAGCTTCCCCATCGCTGGAACGCGGCCATGCACTGGCGATTCTGCCCGAAACAAAGCGCTGGCAGCCGAACTGCTCCAGGACGAGAAGGAACGGGCGGAACACGTGATGCTCGTCGACCTAGCTCGGAACGATCTTGGCAGAGTCTGCGATTATGGGACCGTCAAGGTTCCCGAGTTTATGAGAGTTCAGGGCTATAGCCATGTCCAACACATTGTTTCGAGAGTCACTGGACAACTAAGAAAGAACGCAACTAGCCTAGACTTGTTCAGGGCCGTTTTCCCAGCAGGCACAGTTTCAGGAGCCCCCAAGGTTCGCGCGATGGAGATCATCGAGGAACTTGAAACCACTGCGAGAGGTCCTTACGCGGGAGCTGTTGGTTACTTCTCTGCCAATGGAAACGCTGATTTTGCGATAACGATCAGGACTCTTTGTGCCCAAGACGGATATTGCTATCTCCAGTCCGGTGCGGGAATTGTCGCCGATTCAGTGCCTGACCGGGAATGGATCGAGTCGGAGAGAAAAACGGCCGCCTTGTTCACTGCCATAAATCAAGCTCAGGAGGAGCAACAGTGAAAGTTCTGATCCTCGACAATTACGACAGCTTCGTCTACAACCTGGCGCAGTACGTGGGTGAGATCGCTGACAAGGTTGTTGTGAAAAGAAATGATGAGATAGATGTCGCAGGGGTCAAGGAACTCTCACCGGACAGGATCCTAATCTCCCCCGGCCCAGGCACACCCAGCAATGCCCGGTACTTTGGGACGTGCACGGCCATCCTCCAAGAAGTAAGCAACGAAACCCCGACACTGGGGGTTTGCCTCGGACATCAAGGCATTGTACACGCGTTCGGCGGCAGGATAGTTCGAGCGAGGAGACTACGCCATGGCAAGACGAGCCCGATCAGACACGATGGAAAAGGAGTTTTCCGCAGAGTAAATAGTCCTTTCGAGGCTACGAGATACCATTCACTCGTCGCAGAAAGAAAGAGCCTCCCGAAAAACCTCGAGGTAACCGCTCAGGCGATCGATGACAATGAGATAATGGGCGTCCGCCACAAAGATTTCCCCATCGAAGGCGTCCAGTTCCATCCAGAATCCATCCTTACAGTGCCTGGACACAGGATCATCGAGAACTTCCTGGAGGACTGAACAGGATGATCAGAGAATGCATCCCGCTACTCCTCGAGAACCACGAGTTGACACCAGACCAGGCGAAAGCTACCATGAAGGAAATCATGTCTGGACAGGCGACCTCATCACAGGTCGCAGCATTTCTAATAGGATTGAAAAAGAAACGAGAGACAGCTGACGAAGTCACCGCCCTAGCGCAGGTAATGCGGGAATTCAGCCGTAGAATCCACCCGAAGATAAACGGTTACCTGCTGGACACATGCGGGACTGGCGGGGACAGAACGAAAACGTTCAACGTCAGCACAACCGCTGCCTTCGTAATCGCGGCAGCCGGTGTTCCGGTGGCAAAACACGGTAACCGATCGTTCACAAGCAGATGCGGAAGTGCAGACGTTCTCGAACAGTTGGGTCTGAACCTGAACATGGAAGCAAAGTTGGTCGAGCGAGCAATCGAAGAGATCGGAATCGGGTTCATGTTCGCACCCAACTTCCATCCAGCGATGAAAAAAGTAGCCTCCGTAAGACGCGAAATAGGCGTACGAACCGTATTCAACATCCTCGGTCCCCTAACGAACCCCGCGGGCGCAAATGCCCAGCTGATCGGAGTCTACGACAGTGAGCTTCTAGAACCGATGTGTCTCGCAGCACACAACTTGGGAGCGAAATCTGTGATGACCGTCTATGGACTCGACGGAGTCGATGAGATTTCCATGACAGGAAAAACGATCATTGTAAGGCGTCAAAACGGAAGAATAATCCGGGACGAAGTAGATCCGAAGGATCTGGGCTTCAAGAGAAGCACAGCTGAGGAGGTTGCTGGCTCGGACCCGGAGGAGAACGCACGCCTTACGGCCAAGATCCTATCCGGACATCTCGGTCACGATGACCCCCGCGTCCAAATGGTTTTGGCGAACGCCGCAGCAGGGCTTGTCCTCTGCGAGAAAGCCGAGAACTTCAGGGAGGGAGTCGAGGTAGCCTCCAGAGTTGTGAGTGATGGAAAACCGTTCCAAACACTGTATCAGCTTGTAGAGTTCTCCGGAGGGGACACTCACCGGCTCAAGAACCTGGCTTGAAATTCTTGGTAGACCATTTACCTGAGCTCGCCGCGTACGCAAGAGCTAGAGTCAAACGAGGCTATTACGACGGCAGCGACAGCGCAAACGCGTCTCAAAGAAGCCTAGTCAAGACCATCCAAGAAAGCAGAAAGATGCCGGTCATCACCGAGATAAAATACGCTTCTCCGTCCGCTGGAAAGATCAGAGAATCTGGAAACCCTCTTCAGCTTGCGAAGGAAATGTTGAGCGGTGGAGCATGTGGAATCTCTGTGCTTACCGACCCTGAAAACTTTGACGGCAATTTGGAAACACTGGTCACGATCAGCCGGGATACAGAAGCGCCTACGATAATGAAGGACATCATAGTGTCACCCAAGCAGCTCCAGGCCGGAGCTAGGGCCGGAGCCAGCGCAGTGGTATTAATTTCTGAAGTGTTCACCAGGAAATTGTCGAATGTTGGACTCGATAGTATGATTCTTGAAGCTAATCGGCTTGAACTAGAGGTCATAGTAGAGGCAAACAGTGCTGGCGAGTTTGAGAGCCTCCGAAGATTCAGACCGGACCTCTACGGTATCAACAACCGAAATCTATCCACTTTCCACCTGGACCTAGCGATCACGGAGGAAATCCTAGCAGAGAACGTCGACATGGATAGACCCGTGGTTTCCGAGAGCGGGATAGAATCTCCGCATGATATTAGACGGCTCAGGGCCGCTGGCGCGAAGGCCTTTCTTGTAGGTACTTCAATAATGAAATCGTCGGACATCGAGGGAAAGGTAAGGGATCTGGTTAACGCTTGAAGAATCGCGTAGAATCGAGGCCTCGTTCGAAGCCGGGCAAGTTCGGAAGGTATGGAGGGCAGTATGTCCCTGAGACCTTGATGGAGCCGCTGAGAGCACTTGAGGAGGCATACAACAAGTTCTCGCACGACCTGTCGTTCAAGAAAGAACTGGCGGGCTGGCTGGATAGTTTCGCCGGCAGACCAACACCCCTGTACCTTGCTGCCAATCTGACCCGTCACGTTGGAGGCGCTAGAATCTACCTGAAGAGAGAGGATCTCCTGCACGGAGGTGCTCACAAGATCAACAATACTCTCGGCCAAGCTCTCCTTGCCAAGAAAATGGGAAAGCGAAGGATCATTGCTGAAACAGGGGCGGGACAACACGGGGTTGCTACCGCTATGGCTTGCGCGGCTTTCGGACTGAGGGCGGAGGTCTACATGGGGAGTGAAGACATGGACCGACAGAAATTGAACGTGTACAGGATGAAGATGCTGGGTGCCAGAGTGCATCCTGTCGAGTCCGGATCTAAGACCTTGAAGGACGCGATCAATGAAGCGTTAAGAGACTGGGTTACAAACGTTCAGGACACATACTATCTTCTGGGATCTGTTGTGGGTCCGCACCCGTACCCGACAATGGTTCGAGACTTTCAGAGCGTGATCGGGAAGGAGGCGCGGAAGCAAATTCTACTGCAGGAGGGAAAGCTCCCGAAGGCGGTTGTTGCGTGTGTCGGTGGAGGGAGTAACTCGATCGGAATCTTCCACTCATTCTTACACGATCTCGACGTGGACCTTTTCGGGGTCGAGGCTGGCGGGGAAAGCTTGTTGCCGGGACAAAACGCTGCGCCTTTGATTGCTGGACGCGAAGGTGTCCTGCATGGGATGATGACCTATGTTCTACAGGATGAGGTTGGGCAAGTGCAGACGACGCGTAGTATTTCGGCTGGGCTCGACTATCCCGGGGTCGGGCCGGAACACGCCTTCCTGATGAACGCGGGGCGAGCCAGGTATGCTACAGTGTCCGATCAGGAGGCTCTGGAGGCGTTCAAGAACCTCTCACAACTAGAGGGGATCATGCCTGCTTTGGAATCCGCCCACGCTATCAGTTACGCGATGAAGTTGGCGAAAAGTCTCGGGACAAGAGATTCGATCATCGTCAACCTTTCAGGCAGAGGCGACAAGGATGTGGAGATAATTGCAAAGCACCTCCCACAGTGAGGATAGGATAGAGGCGAAGTTCCGGGAACTCCAGAGCCACCGAGAGGGAGCGTTGATCGCCTACCTGACAGGTGGCGACCCAGACCCGAACGCATTCTTGGCCAATTCTACTGCGCTAATAGAGGGCGGAGCAGACATTGTCGAGGTCGGGATTCCATTCTCAGATCCAATAGCCGACGGGCCCGTAATCCAGGCCTCTAGCATGCGGGCCTTGTCCCAAGGAGCCACCCCAGCCGGAGTTTTGGATCTCATCGGAGAACTCTCCTCACAGTGTCATGTCCCGTTTGTCGTCTTGAGTTACTATAATCCGATTCTTACGATGGGCTTGGACCGATTCCTAGAGAAGGCTCGCGAAAGTGGAGTTGACGGGATAGTCGTCCCGGACTTGCCGGTTGAAGAGAGCTACGAATTTAGGACCCTTGCCCTGAAACACAATATCGATAACATCTACCTAGTAGCACCGAACACTTCCCGGACTAGACTCCGAACCGTTCTCGAAAAGTCGAAGGGTTTCCTCTATCTCGTCTCACTCTACGGTGTTACGGGTCCTCGGGACAACCTCAGCCCACAAGCGCTCAAAGCTGTCAAGAAGGTCAAGTCCTTGACAAAGGGAAAGGTTCCCGTTTCAGCGGGATTTGGCGTCTCTCAGCCTGAACACGTATCTGCAATCATCAGGTCGGGAGCTGATGGAGCAATAGTCGGAAGCGCCCTGGTCAACATAGTTTCTCAGCATCTCGAGAGTCCAAACGAAGCTCCTCATCATCTCAAGAGTACCGTAGCAAAACTCAAAGCATCAACGAGGAGATCTTGAGGCGAATGTCTCAAGATTGAGCGAACAAGTCACCGGTCAGCTCAGGGAATTAATTACTCGGGGTTTGAAAGGCGACCTCCATCGCGTTATCATCTTCACCACAGAGAGAATTATCGTAGCCGTTCAGAGCATGCTTTTTCAGGTCGCGAGCGGTATGGGAGGAGCCGGGGGAGCAATAGGCGCTGTCGCAGGTCAGGTGCTATGAAACGCCAAGATATCAAGGGCAAGCTGGATCAGCTTTCGCCAGAAGAAGTGTTGAGTGCAAACAAGAAGAACCTTCCAAGTGCCCTACACGGGCGTCACAAAGATCCAAGTTGGCAAGAAGCTTGGGACGTCAAGACTCTACATTCAGACGCCCAGTGAAACCTACAAGTTCAAGTTCCAGTTCATCAAGTTCGAACAGGTTGAAAGCTCGATTCGGAGTTTTCTACCATCTTCTGTTCTAGTTGAGAGTGGCCAACTGGACTGAACCGGCAGCCGTGTCTGCCCTCCTCTCGGGACACCGCCTACAATAATCTGAAATCTTCCTTTACGGTTGTAAGGACGATATGGGTGTTCGTTCGTTCCACGAAGGGCATGGCTAGAAGTGCTTTAGTGAATTTGCTCAAGTCGTCTCGGCTCTTGAATTTCGCGATGACCATCGCATCGGTGAGTCCTGTAACGTCGTACACGGCTAGTACCTGAGGCATCTTGGCGACCTCCTTCTCCAGCTCGAGGAGTTTGCCTTTTGCGACGCTCACTTCTGTGATGGCGGTAAGCTGGAAGCCGATCTTGTCATGGTCGAACATCGCCGAGTAGCCGCGTATGATTCCTGCTTTCTCCAGTTTTGCGGTTCTCGATTGGACTGTAGTTGTGGAGACGCCTAGCTTGTGCGCTAGCTCCCTGTAGGAGAGGCGAGCGTCGATGAGATACCAGTGAAGAATCTTCTTATCGAGATCGTCAAGGGCGATATCCTCGACCTTTAACTCGTCCTTCATGTTTGTCATGGTTTGACTTGTTCCAAACGGGTCCGCAGTAGTTCCGTGACTTGTCGAGGGTCGGCTCGTCCCCTCACCTCGCCCATTACCAGGTTCATCATTCTTCCTAGAGCTTTGGTACCGCTTTCTTGAACCAGGGTCTGATTGGATTCGACAACCTTGCTGATTATATTCTCTAGATCCGACCTGGTCAGCATTCGGAGGTTGAGCATTTCCACCGCTTCATCAGCGGCTCCGTCTGGATGGAAGGCGAGCCATTTGAGAATGTCGATAACAGACTCCTTTGCGGTTGCACCCTTGGAAACTAGGTCGAACCCTTGCTTGAGCTGGTCTTCCCGAACATTCTCCACGGGCACTTGTTCCCTTTGCAGGCTCCTCAGAGATTCTGTGAGGATCGTTGCTACGAAGCTGGGCGCGACCCCTTTAGTTCTGGCGACAATTTCCTCGAACGCGGGAAGATAGTCGGAATCCACGAGCTGAGTCGCTAGCTTGGGGCTGAGATCATACTTTTTCTCCAGTTCCTTGGCCAGCTCTTCCGGCATTCGGGGAAGGTTCTCCCATAACCGTTCGAGTAGGTCCTGGCCGATCTCAACCGGTGGGACATCGGTCTCCGGATACATTCTAGCGGCTCCAGGCCTCGGGCGCAGATAGACCGTGGTCCCGTCAGGGTTTGCCGCGCGTGTTTCTTCCGGAACCCGTTCCACGGCTTCCCGAGCACGTTCTTCAACTGCCCTCAATCCGTCTTTCGCATTGTCGAGACTATCTGCTACGATGACGAACCCGTCAAGCTCTGTACATCCGAGCATCTTCGCGGCTTCTTCGACATGGCTAGATTCAATTCCATAAGCAGGAAGCTCGTCTGAGTGAAAGATTCCTCCAACCCCTCCCCAGAAGACGGCGCGTTTGGCCATCTCAGTTCCGAGCCGGATATTGGGGATGAGTTCGCGCTTGAGCAGCCCTTTGAAACCGGGAAGTTTGAGGGCCATTGCTACTCCTCCTTGATTGAGAGCAGATTCGACTATCTTCGATTGTGAGCTTGCGAGAATGTTGGTGACGTCAATGAATTCCTCTTTGATATCCGAAGCCTTGACGTTTCTCTGTCGGAGTTCATCTCTGATCTCAAGTAGCCCGAGCTGTCTCTGAACCTCGTATGCTACAGCCTTGGAAACGAGTTCGAGCTCTTGGACCCCTTTTATCTCGATGAGGGCGCCGTTCTTGATCGATACGTTGAGGTCCTGCCGAATACTTCCTAGACCTCGTTTTACCTTCTTGGTTGCCCGGAGGATGCGGCCAATAGCGAATGCAACTTTTCCAGCTTGCTCTGGATCGTGGATTATTGGCCCAGTGGAGACTTCTATCAGTGGAACTCCAAGCCGATCTAGACGGAAGAATACCGAGGTCTTTGTGTCGCCTGTTTTGCGTCCCGCGTCCTCTTCTAGTGTCACTTGTTCTATGGGGACTTCTACTCCATCCACGGTTATGGACCCGTTGAGTGCGATGACAGCGGTTCGTTGGAATCCGGTGGTATTGGATCCGTCGATGACCACTTTTCGCATAACGTGAATCTCGTCCAGCGGCTTTGCGTGCAGGAGCATGCTCGTGGTAAGGGCGGCATCCAATGCTTCCGGGTTCGATGGGTGCGGAGGCTCCTCGTCCAGTTCTACGAGGCATGTGGTTTCCGGGTCCGCCTCGTAAGTGATGGTTTTGCCCTTGTGGAACTCGAAGAGAGCGGCTGGATCAATTTGGCCTAGCTCGCTTTGTGTGGGCCTAAGTCTCCGTTCGAAGGCGACTGTGGGCGGCTTTGTTGATAGGATGGTTGGACAGTCGCAGAAGAGCTTGTGCCCGGTGTCGAGCTGTCGGTGTATCTCGACGCCGACCTTGAGGCCGACGGCTCGATAATCTGGGGACGACTAGGAAGCCTCCACCAATGTTCTCGAAGTCATTTCACCTGCGACCGGGTGAAGCATCATCTCACGAATCTTATCAGCTGATTTGGTCTGGGCTGCAACCCACATCAGCTTGACAATTGCCGTTTCGGCGATCATGTCTTCAAGAGGAGTGACCCCCAAGTTGAGTAAGTCGCGTCCGGTGTTGTAGACGTTCATGTCGACGCGTCCCCATATCGTCTGGGAAGTCATGAAGATGGGAAGATCTTGCTTCAACGCTTTCTTCAGGGAATCGAATAAGTGTCTGGAAACGTGTCCTAGCCCGGTTCCTTCGACGACTATTCCGCGGGTTCCTGCAGATACGGCTGAGTCAATTATGCCAGTGTTGAATCCTGGGTAGAACTTGACCAGGTATGCATGTTGGTCAAAGCGAGATTTCAAGGCCAGCTTCCGGGTCTTATCTCTCTTCTGGATTCCGTTCGTCATTTCGATCTGGCCGGTATTCAGATCGTAACTTGCGATAGGCGTGGAATTGATAGACTTGAATGCGTCTCGACGACTCGTGTGACACTTTCGAACCCTAGTACCACGATGAGCAACGATGATATGGTCGGAAAGGTCTTGGTGCATAGCAACACCAACAAGGGCCATGTCGGCTCGGGCGGCGAGGGCGACTGCTCCCGTGAGGTTGGAGGCCGCGTCTGAGCTGGGACGATCGGAAGATCGCTGAGCGCCGACAAGCAGGACTGGAACAGCTAGGTTTGCAAGCGCGAAACTCAAAGCTGCCGCCGTATAGTGCAAAGTGTCTGTTCCATGGCTTATCACGACCCCTTCTGCACCGTCAGCTATCTTCTTGGCGACTTCTTCCGCCATGCCTTTCCAATGAGTCGGGCCTATGTTCTCGCTGTACTCGCTGAAGAGGATGTGAGCGTCTATTTCTGCGATTGCTGAGAGTTCAGGGACGACGCTTGCGAGGTCGGCGGCTGTGAGTGCAGGCTGCACAGCACCAGTGCGATAGTCAACCCTACTGGCGATAGTTCCCCCGGTGCTTACTATGGCAACCATGGGTAATCCGACATGGTTCGCTGGTGGAGAAGGCTTAGTGAAATGCGGCTTCTCGCCCTGCCCGGTGACCTCCAGTTTTTCTGTTCTGTCGAGGGAGATGCCTATGTTGTAGCCATTCTTCATCTTCAAGACTATGTGAGCGTGATCGGAATATTCCGATCGAGGAATCAGGGTCCCTTCGAACACTTCACCCGATTTCGAGGTGAGACGGAGGATGCTACCGATCTTGGCCTTGGATTTCCTTAGCTGTTGAAGGACTGGCCCATGGTATCCTTCTAACTCTCGGACAGTCAATCGTGCAACACGTCGTTAGGAATCCGTGAGTTAGGTATCCGGTTAAAGGATTCTTAGGCTATGTTCTTGGACACGTAAGGTCCGTCGCGTGTGTAGCCGAAGCGTGAGTAATACCCCTTGGTACCGAGAGCGCTAATCACGAGCACTTTCTTGCGATCGTATTGTTCACGTGAGATTCGTTCTGCTTCTGCGAGAAGCTTTGATCCGTAGCCATTGTGCTGGAACGCGCCCGCCAGTCTTTCTCCTACCGGAACTGTTTGCCCGAATACGTGCAATTCTCTGATAATTGCTGTGTTCTGTTCGGCGACCTCAGGCCTATGGGCTTTCTCGGAGGGTATCCTGACTCGAACATATCCAACGAGGATATCATGTTCGGAGTCTTCGAGGGACAGGAAAATGTCAGTCCCTCCAGACCCTTCATAGTCGACTCGCTTAAGCTGGATCTGTTCGACGTCTGGAGTTTCGCCGTTCCTAAGATAAGAGATCCCGACTTCTCGGCATCTGATGCACTGACATGTCCTACCTTGACGAGCGAGCTCTTGCTGAACAAGCTGGCGGAGATTTCCGTGCTTCACACCATCTGATATTCCATCGACAGGTATCTCTCTCTGTATCCTCATGATCCGGACCCAGCGTGGAACGTACTGTTTGACTTCAGCGATGAGACGCGCGGATTCTTCTGTGGAATAGGGCTTGTACTCTCTTCTCTTCCATTCCTCGTGGAGCTGTGTTCCAGGAGTAACTAGGCACGGATAGATCTTCAGCATGTCAGGTCTGAAATCCGAATCTGCAAAAATTCTCCGGAACGCCTCCAGATCCCGTTTGGCATCGCAACCAGGGAGACCAAGCATCATATGATACCCAACCTTGATTCCTGAATCCTTCAAGACCTGCGTTGCCTCAACAACATCGGCGACAGTATGATCTCGATGAATTTTCTCGTACACATCATCGTACAGGGTCTGGACTCCAATCTCAACTCGTGTCACACCCATGGAGAGCATGTGATCAACATGGCCGACTCTCGACCAGTCGGGCCGGGTCTCTACAGTAATCCCGACGTTCCTAATCTTCGCTGATTCAGCATGATTCTTCGCTTCTTCCAAGGAAGGTGAGTCAATGCCATTCAACGCGTCGAGGCATCGTTTGACGAAATCCTCCTGGTATATTCGGGGCAGAAAGGGAAAGGTCCCGCCAACAAGGATCAGCTCTACCTTATCCACTGAGTGTCCCATCACCCGTAGCTGAGCGATTCTACTCCGAACCTGGAGGTAGGGATCGTATTCATCCTCTAGGGCTCGCATTACCGCCGGCTCCTGTCCCGTGTAGGCTCTCGGGACCCCGACTTCTGGCCCGCCAGGGCAGTAGGTGCATTTTCCGTGGGGACAGGCGTACGGCTTGGGCATTACAGCCACAGTGGTTACGCCGCTAGCACTACGTACTTGTTTTCCCGTCAGTAGTGGCTTGAGCCTTACTAGTTCGGAGCCAGGGACTCGCCGGAGAAGGTCGGAGTTAGGAGGAACGGTTGGTGATCGGTGCAACCGGCAAACTTCGATTTTGATCCGATTGATGTCTTCACGAGAAGGATGGTCAAGACTGAGAAGGCGCTCGATTATCTCGGTCGAGACAATTTCCGCTGTCTGGCTCAATCTGCGAACATTCCGCTCATGTCTCTCAAGGACTTCTGGCGTCGAGCCTGGCCAGTTATGGGTTTTCCAGGTTCCGCCTCTTCTTCGGCTCGCCTTTTGGACTTGACTTGCCCTTATCAACTCTGGAGATTACCCTCGACGGCGGGTT
>Ga0209152_10000995_pt1 | contig 11751 bp, 8 predicted proteins | sample GraSoiAngelo_107_FD_185873 | JGI IMG/M metagenome (GOLD analysis project Ga0209152, IMG submission 185873) | Grasslands soil microbial communities from the Angelo Coastal Reserve, California, USA - 14_0903_09_30cm (SPAdes) (version 2) | ecosystem: Environmental > Terrestrial > Soil > Grasslands ...
TCGTCGTTGATGTCGAACTTTCCCGTGCCGGTGGGAGTCCAGGTCAAGCTGTTTGCGTTCAACAGAGCCTGCTGCTTCGTACAGCAGTTCGCTTGCATGAGGGTGCCATTCGGCAGAATCGCAGTCTGCGCATCGCCGATGGTCGTCCAACCTGACGGCGGCCGGACCGGAGTCCACGTATTTTTCCACGGATCGTAAATCGCACCCAGGTTGGTCCACACCGCGTTGCAGCTTCCGCCGGTGCAGTTGTATTCGCCGCCCTCGACCAGAACCCGGCCGTCGGGCAGCACCGCCGAGCCGAAATAAAGTGGAGCGTAGCCGCTGGGCAGGGAGGCTACCTGGGTCCAGTTGCCCTTGACGTAGCTCCCACTGGCGTCCGGGGTTAGCTTGTACCAGGAGCTGTAATCGGTGCTCGTACAGGTGAGGCAGTTTGGTTCGGAATGAACCAGAATGGTCCCGTCCGTCAGCAGAAGCATGGAGCCGGGATTGAAGCTGGGTTGGTGGGTGAGAGGTTGCCAGGTTTGGCAGGACGCCACAGCTGTCCCGATAATAAGTCCCGCCAGGGTCAGTGCCAGCCTTGGTAGCACTTTCATCACTTCCTCCTCGGCGTTGTTGCGTGCACCGGCGAAGCTGCGCGGTTCAGCGTTTTCGCCGGCAAGCACGTGACAACTATTGATTTGTGCAGCGGGGACAAATGGGGCCGATGCCGCCAGGCGCAGGGGGTACGCCTGTCTTGCGGCGGTGGCTATAGATTCAGGAACTACTCTGGCGGGTTGCTTCTACGTGGGAATAATTAGCGACCGTGCTGGGGCGAGGTATAGCCTCGCGAAAGACCGTTCCAAGGCATAATGGGAGGCGAATATCCGGTTAACAACCTTATCTTCTGGGATGACCGCCACGCGGTGCGCATATGGAGGAATCGATACCCAAGGCCGTCCCTTTCAACAGGAAGCGGTCGCCACCAACATCAGCAGCGGGGAAGCGCCCGTCTCCAATGTTACCTGAGAATTAAGTGTGGGGGACCTGATCGGGCTCGTTCTACGGTGACAAGAAAGTCCGCTTTAGAGTTGTGTGGATCGGGGATTCCGGTACCGGGCAGAAAATGCAGGTGGCGCTTCAGAGACTCGAGCATGAAAAATGTCCTTGGAGGGAAGTGCTTTCACTCGAAAGCGGGTCAGAACAAGGTTCTGCCAAGAAACCAGCAGCCCAGGCTGATGTAGCCGAATCGGTCCAAGCTAAGGAAGGCGATAACGCGTCGGGCTACGCCGTTGCTCGCCGCTGGCACCGCTACATGCTGGACGTGCCACTCCGAGTCATTGTTCACCGTCGTGGCAAAAGCAGCATTTTCATCGGGCGCGGCAACGAAGTCAGTGAGGGCGGAATGGCCGTGACTGCTGGTGTTGAACTCAAGCCCGGCCCGACGATGAGGTCGACATCGAATTCACCCCGGCCTATTCTGCACCGCCGATACGAACGACAGGCAAGGTCTGCAATCGGGCCGGATACCGCTATGGCGTCGAGTTTCTGAGGTGCGACCCACTGGAAATCGAGCAATGCGATCAGCTGAGGGCCATATTCGAGAGTATGAGTTCGAAAGTGGCTGCCGAAGCCTCCGAACAGCCGGCTCCAAGCGCCTAATTTTGCAACTACGCTGCTGTGATTTCACTTGGCATTGTGAAAGATGATGCCAAGTGTGTAGCGGACCCCGGAAGCGACCCGGCTCACGCCATGTCGGATGTTGACCCGGTAAAAGCCTCTCGTGCCCCGAGCCGGGCGGTAGCGGGTGGTAAATATCACGATCTCGCCTTGCTGGGTGGCGACCACTTCTGCCTTGGACTGAGCCCTGGGACGCTGCTCCAGCAGCAGAAATTCGCCACCTGTGTAGTCGCGTCCTGGCTGGCTCAGAAAGCAAGTCATTTGCAGAGGGAATGCCACGTCGCCGTAAAGATCCTGATGGAGGCAGTTGTAACCGTCCTTCTCGTAGTGCAGAAGGAGCGGAGTGGGTTTGGATTGGCCGCGTTTACGGCAGCACTCCAGAAATGGGGGTAGTGTCGACGGATACTCTTCCTTTCCGCCTAGTGCTTCCATCCAACGATTTGCGACCGAGGCCAGCGGCGGATAGAAATTGCTGCGCAACGCCTGCACAATTTCCGGCAGCGGTTCGGCGAAATATTTGTAGTCGCCCACTCCGAAGCGGAACCGGGCCATGTCGATTCGGCTGCGAAATTTCGAATCGTTCGGGTACAGCTGGATCAACTCCTCGCATTCCTGTTGGCTCAGCAGCGCCGGAGTCTTTGCATAACCATATTCCCAAAGCGATTGCTCGAGTGCTTGCCAGTCCAGATCGGCAACCCGGTTCTTGATCAGCCGCTTGGAATCGACAACATACATCGGAGTTCTTGCTTCTTTTGCAACTTTCTTCGGCAGAGTCATAATTCGCTTACCCCTTAATACTATCCGGCCGTGGGGAATCCAGATATCCGAGGCTTGCGGTCGAATTCTTCGGATGCCGGCCTTCTCCCGTTAGACGGACCTGTCGTCCCGAGCAGCTCTAGCTGCGAAGGATCAGAGCTTGTGGAAAGGCACGGCTTAAGCCGCGTCGCTGAAGTCCCTAGAATGTGTGGCTTTAGCAGCCGAGGTGCTTGTCGCGAGCACTTCGGATATCGTTTATGAAACCAGCTCTATTCATTGCCATGCATTTTGCGCTGCAGGGTCCTCCGCTTCGCAGAATGACGGGCTCTTTGCAGAAAGGTCCGGCTGCGATTACAGAAATCGGCAACACCGCGACTGGCGGAGCCCGCACGAAGCAATCGGCATAGGGGGACGGGTCGCCCCGCCTCCCCTGCCACACCCTCGAAAAAACCTACAGGGTCGTCTCTGAAGCCGTGATTGGCGTTAGCTGCACCGAATATCCGAGCTTCTTCAGCTGGGCGACGAGCCTTTGCTTTCGGCGCCTGAGGGTGAGAGCACTCACGGCCGGCCCGCGCTCGACGTAGCGGACGCCTTCGTGCAAAACCTTCCAGATCAATCCGCAAAGGCGATGAGCAACTGCCCAAACCGCCTTCGCATACCCGAGACGAACGGATAAACGTTTAAACACGATTTGCAGATAACAGTCTCGCTTCCGCACGGCTGCGTGAGCGAGTTGGTTCAGCAGACGACGCATTGTGCGGTTGCCCTTCGCTGATCGGTTGCTATTGGACTCGCCATTGCTCTCCTCCCGTCCAGGACACACTCCCACCCAAGACGCCAGTTGTCCCGCCGAGGGATACGCTTCTGCACGCGGGCCGATCTCAGCGATAATTTGTTGTGCCGAATCCACCCCCAACCCGGGCAGCTCCGAAAGGCGGACGATGGCGGCTTCGTGTGCTTTCAGCGCATCCGCGATCATCCTCTCGAGCTCAGCCATTTGGGCTTCGATCACATCCAAACGCTGTAAATACAGCGTCAACAGAGCTTGGTGCGCTGGCTGAGGCTGGCCGCTGAGGGCGTCCTTCAACTGTGCATCGGTAGCATGCAAGCGCTTATCCCCCAATGCTCCCAGCTGGGCGGGGTCTGTTTCACCGGCTGCGATAGCGCGCAGAATGCGTTGCCCGCTCGCTCCGAGCAAATCACTTACGACACTGGATAATTTGATCTGACACTCTTCCAGCAGACTTTCCAGTTGGCTTTGGAGTCGCACCCGATCGCGCCTCAGTTGATATTTCGTGCGGGTCAACGTGCGCCAACACCGTTGCTCCGCGTCGGGAACGTAACTCAACCTTAAATCATCGCTGAGCAAGCGGCTGACGCAGCGTTTCGCATCTCGAAAGTCCGTTTTGCGTCCACGAGGACCTCGGTTCGACCGGGCTTGGGCCAACCAGAGCTGAAATTGTCCCTCCAACGCCAGCCACACCGGTTTCCAATATTGCGCCGTGGATTCCATCACAACTTCTTGCACGGTATGCGCCCGCAACCATGCCGATAGATTCTGCAGTTCACTGACTGTCGTACCGAACCGCCGGCACTCGAACCGTAATTCTCTTTCGCTGACGTTGGCCACGACAACTGCCAACATTGTCTTGTGAACATCGATGCCCGCCACGTAATAGGTTGCGTCCATCTTTCCACCTCCTCGGCATGGAAGCGGAGAACGCACGCAACAGTTCTAACGCACCCTCACGTGCTGCGACTGCGGAATCCAGCCAGCGCACACTTATCGGCTCAATCATGCGTTCCGGATCAAACACCACCACGGCCTCAACTCATCCAGTGTGACAACGACCTCTTACCGCTCCAAGCCTGGCCGTCATCATACCGTTGCTCGAGTCCATTTTCATTGCTATTGGTGGGCCGTTAACGGCCCATAGAAACACCACCGTACATGCGGGTCCGCATACGGCGGTTCGGCGGGTTCAGCTAGGACCGGACGACCAGAGGCGGAAGCCCGAGCGTGGCAAAGTAGGCGTTGGGTAAGGCAATGGCCAGGGCGGGCGAGTTCGCGAGCCGCCAGGGACCGTGGGGGACTTCCGGCGGCTTTCGCCGCGAGGTCCTTGCTGACCCCCGTTTGCGAAGCTCGCGGAATCGTGTCCGTCCGCGCTTCCATTGCTTCCACACCACCGAGCGGAGTCGGCGGCGTATCCCCGCTTCGAGGCTTTGCAACACCGAGGGCGTTTGACAGTTCCCGAAGTATCCGAGCCAGCCTCGCAGATAAGTCGCGATCTCCTTGACCATCCGCCGCAGGCTGATGCCGCGGGTTCTCCGGGTCTGTTCCCGAATCCGAAAACCGTGGCTGTGTTCGGAGAACGTCGGATCCCAGCGCTTCTGCAGAACCTGCAACACTGCTTGCGGAACAAAGCGGTCCAGCACACAAGGAATGCCTTAACTTGCGCACTCCCTGACCGTCCGGCTTCCGGATTTCCACCCGCTTGACCGGCCGCGGTTGATAGGTTCCGTTTCGTAGCGGTTCCCCGATTTCTAGCCCGTGCTGCTTCAGGTACTCCGGAATTTCGTCGACGGTCATCCCGTCCACTCCCGGGCTCCCTTTATTGGCCTTGACTCGTTGTAACGCCCGCTTGCAGTTTTCCAGCTCGCAGACTTCCTCCATCAGTCGTTCGGCTCCAGCCAGGCTTTCGGACTGACGCTTCGCCACGGGCGTTTCGGTCCCTTCCTCGGTGGTTTTCGGAGTATCACTCCTACTTTCCACCTCAAAGGCCCAGCACTCCTTGTTCGGGTCGGTTTTCCTGCCGCCGTCCGCTCATGAGTCGCGCCGCTTACTTGCCCTTTCCTTTATTCCCCCTGCGGGGAACCCTTCGGGCCTTCGATCACAGTTCCCGGCTTGGCCTATCTGTTTCTCCGCCTTTCGGCTTTGGAGAGCCTTGCCGACTGCATGACCTACTTTGCCCTTTGCTGACTTCTGCGACACGGTCAGGATGAATCGCTTCACCCTCAGTCCCGATTCCGTGACATGCCGCAGATCTCCCGAGGTAAGTTCGACCGCCTTCGATGCACAACTGCCGGATTTACCACCAGTGCGCTCAATGGATATGCTTCGTCGTCACTTGCCTCTTCGCCCTCCACCGTAGGCCTCATATCCGGTTCTTGTTCATCGGCTCGCATCTTTGCTCCGCGCTTCTTTCGGCCCCGCCTCGCGGCGAGTGTTATTTCACCCTTGCGCTTCGCTGTGACTTCACCTCCATCTGGTTGTCAAAGGGAGTCTCACCCTCGAGCTGTCGAAACATGCTCGGCACACAAGAAAAAGGCCGGGAGCCAAGCTCCCGGCCCGAAAGGCTTGTGCCCGATCGTTAGAAGTTGAGTCGAATACCAAACTCCATTGTGCGTGGAGTGTTGCCCTGTCCCGGCAGCGTGCCGAAACCGCTCGTGCCGCCGCTGGTGTCGAGATAGTCGCCTGGGCCGGGATCATAGAACACGACGTGGTTCAGAACATTCACGAATACAAACTGGGCTTCTGCATTCACCTGTTCCGTAATCTTGATGTTTTTTCTCACGCCGAGGTCCATATTCCAGTAGGGCAGGCCGCGAAGAGTGCCCCAGCCACCGTTGTGGGTGTCCAAACCCAGGATAGGCTGTCGGAACATGTTATATGCCGCTACCGGGTCCTTGAACAAATTGGGTAACTGACCAGGTGTTTTGTTGACTCCAGTGCTGATATGCCCAACGGGAATTGCGTTTTCAGAGTTCCCGTTACCGAAGAAGTTGCTGGAGTCGGCTTCGCCGTAGGCCTGGCCGCCACCGTTAATTGTACCCAAGGTGATTGGCGCGCCACTGCCGGCCGTGAAAATCGGTGAGAACGTCCAACCGCCCAGGATTCGACCAAGCGGACCTTGTTGTCCCTTATAGAACGGAGCTTGGTAAATAAAGAATAGGTTGTAAACGAACTTACGATCAAACCCTGTTGGACCGTAGCCGGTACGCAGGTTAAAGGGGTCTGGAGCGGTGGCTTCGCTCGTTGCCTGAACCACAGCACCCGTACTGAGCGTCTTCGACCATGTAAAGTTGGACTGCGTGGTCAATCCGTGCCAATCTGCCATTTTGAACGACACAAAGCCGCCTTGGTAGTTTCCGTAACCGATGCTGGCGTTGACGCCCACGCCGCTGGTGAGTTGCCCGTTACTGCCATTGGGCCCTGCGAGTGGCGTGTTCATCATGGTGCGCGGGAAGATGAACGCACCATTGTCCAGATCGCTCCACAGGCTCCATACGTTAGCCAAGGGTGCAAAAGTGCCGTCATTGTTCACGTCAGTAACCAGGTTCCCCGCCTCGTTAGCGATAACAGCCGCAGTACAGCTGCCATGACCAGAGCAATAGGCTGAACTCGGCCCGCCCAATGCTGCCTCGAAGAAGGGTTGCGGGGTAACGTTAGCTGGATTGGCAGCGCATAGAGTACCAGCGAGATTTGCGAGGCCTCCACAGTACTGGATCATCATGTTTGCATACGCTTGATCAAAGCGCTGGCCTCCTACTCTCATCATGTAAGGAACAGCATTGATGTTGATCGGCTGGTATTCGTGATGAATAAAGCGGCCGATGTAGCCCAATTCCATCGTGACTTTGCTCGACAACTGACGCTGAATCGTGAAGTCGATTGAGTCCACCACATTGGGCCGGAAACGGGGATCCAGCGCCTCACCTGCGCCGGCAGCAATGCCGTTGACACCCGGATATAGGGGTTGGGGCAGGGTCGCCGTGGCGGGAGGCAGCGGAGCCGTCGGACCATCAACACCAACGCGGAAGGCATTGGTAGGCGTGGCTTTAGTTGAACCAAGGCAAGTCGTGCGGTCCATAAGCGGATCAATGCACTGCACGGGCTGGATCAGGCCTGTGCCCAGCAATGGCACCAGCACCAGATCAACGCCGTTGAGACGCCCATATATGCGGCCGTAGCCGGCGCGAACGACCGTGCTGTCACGACCGAACATTTTGCTGAACGCGGAATTGCTGTCGAAATGCGGGTTCCATGCCGCCGCGATACGCGGACTGAAGGAACCATAAAACGGGTTGTAAGGATACTTGCGCCCATTCTCGGAATTGCCAACGAGAGTGAATCCAACGAGAGGGTTGTACACCTCGCCCTGCAAGGCAGCCTGTTCGCGTGAGTGCAAGTATGTCTGCGTATCCACCAATTGATTGGCGGAATCAACCAGTTCGATCTGCTTCCCATTCCTCTCCACTGGAGGCATTTCCAGGGTCCATCCCAGACCGTAGGTCAGCGTGAACGTCGGCTTCATGTGCCAGGTATCGCTGAAGTATACGTTGTAGAAAGGAATAGTGCTCTGGTCAAACGCGGGTGTCAACGGGGGATTGAGTGCTAGGTTCGGGCCGGAGCGCGTGTATGCCTGCTGGGCTATGGATACTATACCCAGCGCAGCTGTGTAGTCACGCCCGCAGCTGGTTCCGCACCCGGTATATCCCGACATGTCGATTCCGGCGCTGGACGCCCGGGAGAGTTGATAGACAGGCTGGTAGTTGATTCCGCCCCCGTTGTCGGTGCGCTGGTGCCAGTTGAAGTTGTGCTGATAGGTGCCGCCGAACTGGAAGAGGTGGTTGCCTTTCAGCGTACTCACGTCGTCGCGAAACATGTGGTCCTGACCATCCCAAAACCGCGTACGCGTCTGCTGCGTGTTCACGTTGTAGGGAGCCAGTACCTGGTTACGCGACTCGCCCAGCGGTTCCAGCGCTCCGTCGATCTGTCCGGGGAACTGGATGGTGTCTCCCGCTCTGCTCCAGGCCCACCAATTGCGCAAGAAGTTATAGTGAAACTCGTTAGTTGTGTTGGAGCTGATATTTGTGGTCAACCCTACTGCATAGAACCAAGGTACCTGTGGAGCAGTTGACTTGGAGGTCGGAACACCCAGCTTGTCGCCCGGCAACAAGCCACCAATATCCACTTGGTCATGGGTGGCGATCTTGTCCTTGAAGTAGCGGTAGCTGGCCATGAAGTGCCATTTGTCGCCAAAATCATGATCCAACCGAACAACTTCGAAGTTGCTGGTCGTCGGGATCGCTAGGTTAGCCTTGAAACCTTGTATGTTGAGACCATCGCAACGCGTCTGACCGCAATCGGAGCCAAGTTCATTAGGCATGGGCATGTACTTGGTCCACATCTGCTGCACCAGTGGGTTTATTCCTACGCGCCGGGGATCGCAAACGCCTTGCGGGAAGTTACTGCAACCGGCGTCACCTGCATAGGTAATTCCCGTGGTTGGGTCAGTCGTCGGGGTGGGGTTTAGGTTATAGGTAGTGCCGCCAAAAGTCAGCAAGCCTACTCGCATGGCAGCTGACGGAACTATCCTTTCCCATGTTTGCGAATTTGGCCAGCGATAGCCCTCGTAGTTGAAGAAGAAATAGGTTCTTCCGCCCAACATTTTCGGCAACATCGGTCCACCGACGCGAAAGCCAAAGCGGCTGCGGTGCCAGTTTGGCACCGGTGTGCCCGTGAGGTTATTGTCCCAAGTGTTGGCTGAGAATTTATTGTCTAAATAGTAATCATAAATGCTGCCGTGAAATGCGTTGGTGCCGCGCCGGGTAGCCACCTGCACCTGTGCTCCTGACGAACTGTTGAAGTCGGCGGTCTGGTTGGCGCTGTTGACCTTGAATTCCTCAACGCTATCCGACGGGGTAGGCAGCACGCCAGTTGGCCCGGCAGCCACGGCATTACTCTGGTTGGAAACGCCGCCGGTCGGGTCCCCGGCGAACGTGGCCGTGTAAATGCTCATGCTGCCATCCATGTCGTTGGTGTTGTTGCCCCCATCGAGTTGGAAGCTACTCTGATCCACCACGGCTCCGGCTACGCTACCGTCAGGACTGACTCCTGGTTGTAGCTCGACAAAGGTAGCGATGTCACGGTTCAGGCTAGGGAGAGAGTCCAGCGCGACACCCGTGATCGTGTTGCCCACTGTGGCGTTCATGGTTTGCAGTTCGGTGCCAGCGGCCTTTACTTCCACTTCGACCGTAGTGCCGCCCACCTGCAGGGTGCTGTTCAAGGTTGTGGGAGTTCCGACTTTAACCGCCACATCGGGCGCCTTCATGGTGGCAAATCCCTGCTTAGTGATGGTCACATCGTAGGTCCCAGGTGGCACGTTCACAAAAATGTAGCGTCCGGCATCGTTGGTTGTAGCCGTACGCGCGGAGTTGGTTGCTTTGTCCAGAAGGGTAACCGTAGCGCCGTTAACCACCGCCCCCGAAGGGTCGGCAACGGTCCCCACCACGGTACCGGATGAGCTTGCTTGTGCCCACAGGGACAAACTACTGCCCACGCAAAGCACAATAAGGAGAAACAGAGTCAGCTTCATGCTACGCATGTAATTGGTTCCTCCACAGAAATTTCAACACTCGAAATCGATGAACGCAGATATGCCAAGATATATATGAGGAAGTCGATTGCCAGCTAACGACGCGAAGTATCCCTGCCCCAACACGCAGCTCATACAGGTCCGCACTATTCCCCGGGGGAACCAGCTGGGGACATCAGCCCGCGCGATAAATTCTATGCGGCGCAACATTTTGCGGTCGCGATGTCTATCTGTCAAGTGAAATGAAAGGGTCAGACCGCCTCCCGGCTGCCTTACCCCACTTGAACGAACAGCACAATCCGCACCTAGACATCGTTAAAGCAAGCTGTCGGCCAAAGCTCCAGCGATGTACATTCAATGATTTATGAACGCAGCCAAGCGTGACGTGTGCTTTTGTCTATGAATAACAGTAGGTGAGACTACAGTCGGCTTCCACAATCTGGAGATTTCAGCGGCTGTCTTTGACGGGGGTAGGGAGGATTGTGACCAGGTGGTTCTGTTTAAGCGGACCGGACCAGAGCTGGCTCCGCTATCCTTCGCCAACAAACTCGCAAGCGCGGTCGAGATAAACGTCCCAGATGCAAGGCTGGGCGGGCAGGCTTTCGAGGCCAATTTCTCCTTCGTGGTGGGTTCCGGGTCTCCCGGCCCACACCACCACGAATTCCGCCTTCATGCGGTTGTACTGAACGTCCACGACCTCGCCTGGCCTCAGTGGGCAGCGCACCCCTTCGAGCAGGGCACCATTCTCGCTGATGTTCATGGCTGTAACCAACTGCATGAAAGGAAGGCAATTGGCGTCGACGCCCCAAATCCTGACCGGCAACAGAGCGTTGACTCGAGGCTGGCGTCGGCGGTCCATGTACTGCCGACATGCTACGAAAGCCGGGGCGACGCGGAAAGTCACGCCCGTCATTTAGATAGGTGATGAAAGTAAGGCACGCCGGTCACGAAGTGGCGGTGATGGAAGTAACCTTGCATCTAGCATTTTCAGGCCCCCTAATCCACGTCCGGGAGCGAACACGAGCCTCGACCGCGGGGATCGCCGCAGCTGCTGCAAGGGCCCGCCTCCGGCGCGGAAGAACTGGTGCCCTTCGCGGCGACCGCAAAGACCGAAAGCTGCGGATCCAGCTTCTTGCTATGACACTTGGGGCACTCGGCCTTATCTTGGCCGTACACCAGAGCCTCGAATTCGTGATTGCAGTCTTTACAGACGTATTCAAAAATGGGCATGGACCTCTCCCTGATCTCCGCGACGTGCCGCTCTCCATTATTTAAAATCAATTCATGGACGCGGCGCAAATAAAAGACGCGTTTCGCTCTCGACGGCTACTCCGCGGCGGGCACCGCCAGACCCTGGCCAGCTTCTTCTTGTTACGCCGGCTTCACGTCGCTCCTTCTGAGGAACGGCTCATCGAAGTCGAGCCCGGCGTGAAGATCCTTTGCCATTGCCATTGGCAGCCCAATCGTTCGCAGGCCTTGACAGCTATCGTCGTTCACGGTTTGGAAGGTTCCAGCGATTCCGGCTATGCCGTCGGCGTCGCGGCGAAGGGCTTGGCTGCAGGAATGAATGTCGTGCGCATGAATCAGCGCAACTGTGGCGGGACGGGTCGGCTCGCGCCCACGCTCTATCATTCCGGACGGTCGCACGACGTTGGCGAAGTGGCGAGGACCCTGGTCGCGCAGGAGAAACTCTCTCGCTTTGCCCTGGTTGGATTTTCTATGGGCGGCAACCTCGTGCTGAAACTCGCAGGCGAATGGGGCAGCGAAGGCCCTCCGCAATTCTCTGCGGTAGCCGCCGTGTGTCCGTCCATAGATCTGGCGGCTTCGGCCGACGCCCTTCATCGGCCGGAAAACCGGTTGTACGAGTACTACTTTCTGTGGAAACTGCGTCGCCGTCTGCGCGAGAAAGCGAAGTTCTTTCCCCGGCACTTCGAAGTCGCGCGCGGGCGGGGCGTCAGGT
>Ga0209152_10001008_pt1 | contig 11649 bp, 9 predicted proteins | sample GraSoiAngelo_107_FD_185873 | JGI IMG/M metagenome (GOLD analysis project Ga0209152, IMG submission 185873) | Grasslands soil microbial communities from the Angelo Coastal Reserve, California, USA - 14_0903_09_30cm (SPAdes) (version 2) | ecosystem: Environmental > Terrestrial > Soil > Grasslands ...
TCCTTCCATCCTTCGCTAGTCGATGGCTCAGCGGGCCAAGCTCCTACCAACGTCTGATAAAGCAGATATTCGTCATTGCGATGAGGCGCGGGCTTGCCGTCAACCCATCGTTTTTTGCTTCGATTCGCATCTCGCCAACGCCGCAAACTAAGTCGCCATACCGCTGGAATCTCTGACAGCACATTGATACGCGCACGCACGTCCTCGGACCGCTTCGTGTCGTGAGTAGAAGTCGTCAGCATAGAATGTGGCCAGCACTGCAGGCGTTTCTGATTGGCCCGGTGAAACTCTTCGACGCTCACCCCGAACCGCCCCGGATTGCCGCCCACCTCGTTCAATGAAATAAGGCGGTTGTACCGATAGAAGGCGGTATCTTCCAGGCCTTTGGCCATCACCGCGCTGGTCACCTGCTGGAACTTCATGGCGAAGCGCACGATGGCCCGCCGATACCACTGCGGCTCCTCGCCATTCACATCCACCAGTAGTACACGGCGGATGAAGTCAAAAACAGAAAGGTCCGCCGCATTGCTTTTCTTCCGTCCTGCGGCAACTCCCTGTTCGATGTACCGCCGATCCTCGGGGGAAACCTCCTTGTCGTTCACGTAGGTGCGATAAACCGGAAAACAGGCAATGATTTCCGCCAGCGCACTCCGCAGACTGTTCAGCGTGAAATCGCAGGTGCGGCGGTTGGAGAGCGCGATCCGGCTCAGCAGGTTGGCCAGCACGTTTAGTTCACTGGCTAGGGCAACTTTCAAAATCAACTTCTTACAGTCGTAGACCAATTCCTCGTAGTTAAGTGTCTCGCCGACGAAGGACCGATAAATCCGCTCCAGGCGAGTTGCTGCCGTCGGGTCGACGAAAAGCCCGTTCACCAGGTTCGCAAACTCATAGCCCGTGGTGCCATGAACCGGCCATTCTTTACGCAATCGCTCATCGCCAATGAGAATCTTTTCAACAATCACGTAACCCGGCTTGTCTTCCTGGTTCGCTGGCGAGTTGGCACTCCCCATCCCGCGCTGCAGGTCACGAAAATACTTGGCCGGATCATAAAGTCCATCGGGATGGTCAATGCGCAGCCCGTTCACCTTGCCCTGTGCAACCAACTCCACGATGAACTGATGCGTCACCTGAGAGACCCTATCGTTCTCCATCCGCAACGCAGCCAGATCGTTGATGTCGAAAAACCGGCGATAGTTAATGTCGTCGGCAGCCACTCGCCACTGCGCCAGCCGATACACTTGCGTCTTGATTAGTTCGTGCAGCGCATCGAAACTCCTGGAATCACCCACGGTTCCATTCAAACTGGCAACATTGTCGAGCAGGAACTTCATGATCTCGGGCGCTCGCGCGCACAACGATGCCAGCCGCTTCTTCTGGACCTCCTTTTCGCGATTTCGCTCTGCGATTTTTTCTGGAGTCATCTCATGCCGCGTGGGCAGATGGCCAAATGCCGTCTTGATGCTTTGCAGCTCAAGAACGTCCTCGTCGACCGCCCCTAGTTTTTGTTCCAACAGTTCGATCCGGAACCCTAGTATGCGGGGATACTCTCGCGGATTAATCGGGAACCGGTGCTCGTAATAAAAAATACTGAATTCCCCCCGCTCCGCATCGAACACCAGCTTGAGATCCCCACGCTCCAGCACGCCGCCGTATTGATCATCCAGAATTGGGATCAGGACTTTGCCCTGCAACTCGTCCTTGATCGGATCCCAATCGATATCGAAAAACTGCTCATAAGTGGACGCCTCGCCATTTTCCAAAACGTCCAGCCACCATGCGTTGTCGCTGCCCATCACGCCCATGTGGTTAGGCACGATGTCGAGGATTTGTCCCATGCCATGGCGATGAAGTTCAGCCACAAAACCTTCGTAGTCCTCGGGGCTGCCAATTTCGGGGTTTAAGGAATGGTGATCGATGATGTCGTAGCCATGCATGCTTCCCGGCCGGGCTCGCAGATAGGGCGACGCATAGCAATGCGTAATGCCCAAAGAAGCCAGATACGGAACCAGCTTGGCTGCGTCGCGAAGAGTAAATTCCCGGTTGAACTGCAGGCGGTAGGTCGAGAGCGGAAATTGATCTGTCATCGCTGGAACCAGGCCGCGGACCAAGCTGGCACCCAACCGCTCTCCAGCGCCGGAGTCACACTCTCGTCGCTGGCGAATACCAGTTTTCCGATCGGACGCGGTGCCTCCGGAAGCTCTTCATTCCCCAGATTCGCGATCAGGGTTAACCCCGACCGGCTATTCACAAGCCAGTTCACAAGCAGCCCTCGTTGGCCCCAGGGCTCGAACGTCGTCTGTCCGGCAAGAATTTCAGCTGCGAGGGGAACAATCTCCCGCTTCCGAGTCTCCAGCAGTTTCCGATAAAACCCCATCCAGCTGCGATGCTGTGGCTCAGTGGCCGAACTCCAATCCAGTTTGGCCGCTTGAAACGTGCTCTCCGCATTCGGATCGGGAATCTGGGAGCGCGCGGCCGGATCCCTGAACCGTGCAAATTGCGAGAACTCGTTCCTGCGCCCTTCCGTCACAGCCTTGGCCAGATCCGGTCCAAAATCACAAAAGAACGGAAAGGGTGTCTCCGCGCCAAATTCCTCGCCCATAAACAGCAAGGGCGGCGAAGGCGAGAGCAGCACGATCGTCATCGCAGCCTTCACGGCCCGAGAATCGGCTACTCTCAAGATTCTCTCCCCAAAGCCGCGGTTGCCTATTTGATCATGGTTTTGCAGGAATGAAACAAATGCAGTCGGGGGCAAGCCCCGGCTCGCCTCACCCCGGCGAGCGCCTTGGCGAAAGGAGGAAACCTGTCCCTGGTAGTCGAACCCCTCCGCCAGACACCGTCCCAGTCGCTGCACCGGGCAATCGGCATGATCCGCGTAATATCCGTCCTTCTCTCCTGTGAGGGCTACATGCAGCGCATGATGGATGTCATCATTCCACTGCGCGTTGTAGAGCTCGGCCTTGCCCGCGGGATTGGGCCTCAAATATCGTGCCGTATTGTTGTCATTTTCCAGCACCAGGTGCACGTGCCGCTGCGGTTCGATCACCGTGCGCACCCGGCTCGCCAGTTCGGTCAGGATGTCCGGTGTTGAATCATCAACCATGGCATGGACAGCATCCAGCCGCAGCCCATCAAAGTGGTACTCCGTAAGCCAGTAAAGTGCGTTGTGGACAAAGAAATCGCGCACCACGCTGCTGTCTGGACCGTCGAAGTTGATCGCCTCGCCCCACGGCGTTTGGTGCCGGTCGGTAAAGAATTGCGGCGCGTAAGTACGCAGATAATTCCCTTCTGGGCCAAAGTGGTTGTAGACCACGTCCAGAAAAACCATCAGCCCTTTGCGGTGAGCCGCCTGAATCAGCCTCTTCAAGTCATCCGGCCAGCCATATTGGCTATCAGGAGCAAAGAGCAGAACACCGTCGTAACCCCAGTTCCATTTACCCGGAAAGTCAGCGACAGGCATCAGTTCCACCGCAGTGAAGCCGAGTTCCGCAAGGTAGTCGAGACGATTCTCCACCGCTGCAAATGTCCCTTCCGGAGTAAAGGTCCCCACGTGAACCTCATAAATGATCGCCTCTTCCCAGGACCGCCCGCCCCACTCCTGATCCTCCCACTCGAAACTGGCTGCATCGACCACCTCGCTCGGGCCCTGTACATCCTGTGGCTGAAGTCGGGAAGCTGGATCAGGAACTTCTGGTCCGCCGTCGATCTGGAATTTGTAGCGCATTCCGGCACCGGCCTGATCGGTAACCAACTCAAACCAGCCGGCTACCCGCTGCATCGGCAAAGAGCCTCCACGCTTCGCCTCACCCATGCAGAGGCCCACTTCTCTCGCTTTTGGTGCCCAGAGCCGAAATCGCACTCTGCCGTCCGCAAGACACTCTGCCCCGAACGGCATTGTGTGCAACCGCCTCATAAGCCATTTCTCCTCTCGTTTGCTTGGTGCTCAATCAGCAAGGCCAGCGAGCGCCCCTTCAGCGGATAGACTTGACTGGCGCTGTGCACCGAGCGCTGGCTCTGATCACTCCGCGTGGTATCCACAATCGATCGCCAATTAGCGCCCTGCGCCGCGCTGGGGAGAGTGAACGGGATCTCTTCGCTGTGGGCATTCATGAGCAGCAGGAAGTTGTCGTCGGTGATCTTCTCGCCCCGTTCGCCATACTCCAACAGTCCTTGTCCTGCCAGGAACATGCCCAGACAGCGCGCGGATGATTGCTTCCATTCCTCATCAGTCATCTCGTGGCCATCGGGCGTCAACCAGAGAATGTCTTTTACGCCCGCGCCTTTTATGGGACGGCCCTGGAAAAAATTCCTCCGCCGGAACACCGGATGCTGCTTCCGCAACCGCACCATGCGCTGCGCAAACGCTAGCAGATCGCGATCTGCCGCCTCCCAGTTCAACCAGCTGATCTCGTTGTCCTGGCAATAGGCATTGTTGTTTCCCTGCTGGGTGTGCCCGATTTCATCGCCGGCCAGCAGCATGGGAACGCCCTGGGAGAACATCAGGCTGGCAATAAAATTTCGAGATTGCTGTATGCGACACGTATTCACGGCCGGATCGTCCGTCGGGCCCTCCACTCCGCAATTCCAACTCCGGTTGTTGTCGCTGCCATCACGGTTTTCTTCTCCGTTCGCCTCGTTATGCTTCTGGTTGTAGCTGACCAGATCGCACAGCGTGAAGCCGTCATGGGCGGTCACAAAATTGATGCTCGCATAAGGCCTGCGCCCGCTGCGCTCATAAAGATCGCTTGATCCCGTCATGCGATAGGCGAGCTCGCCGATCAGGCCACCGTCGCCTTTCCAGTAAGAACGCACAGCATCGCGATAGCGGTCATTCCACTCGGCCCACCCTACGGGAAATTTGCCAACCTGGTAGCCGCCTTCCCCTAAGTCCCAGGGCTCCGCAATCAGCTTCGTCTGCGAGAGCACCGGGTCCTGCTGAATGATGTCGAGAAAGGCGCCCAGACGATCGACTTCGTGCAGTTCCCGGGCCAGGGTGGCTGCCAGGTCAAAGCGAAAGCCGTCTACGTGCATCTCCTGGACCCAATACCGCAGGCTGTCCATGATGAGCTGTAACACGCGTGGATGCTGCATGTTCAGGCTGTTGCCCGTGCCGGTGTAATCCATGTAATAGCGCGGATTGTCGGAGAGCAGGCGGTAGTAGGCGGGGTTATCAATACCGCGAAAGGAAAGTGTTGGGCCCATGTGGTTGCCTTCGGCGGTGTGGTTGTAAACCACATCGAGGACGACCTCGATTCCCGCCGAATGCATCGTTTTCACCATGGTCTTGAACTCGCTGATCGGATCCAGCACCCCGTACCGGCGTTCCGGGGCAAAATAGCCAATCGAGTTATAGCCCCAGTAGTTACGCAGCCCTTTGTCGAGCAGGTGACGATCGTCGATGAAATAGTGCACCGGCATCAATTCCACGGCCGTCACTCCCAGTCGCTTGAGATGCTCGATCACGGGCGCCGTAGCCAAACCTGCATACGTGCCACGCAGATTGGCCGGCACATCCGGATGCCGCATGGTGAAGCCTTTCACGTGCACTTCGTAAATGACGCTCTCATGCCAGGGAATTTTCGGCGCCCGATCGGCGCCCCAGGTAAAAGCCGGGTCAATGACCTTGCACTTCGGCATCCCGACCCCACTGTCGCGCCGGTCAAAGGAAAGATCCTCATGCCTGCTCCCGACCCGATATCCAAAATGCGCGTCGCTCCACCGCAGCTCCCCTTCAATCTGCCTGGCGTAAGGATCCAGGAGCAGCTTGTGATGGTTGAATCGCATACCCCGCGCGGGATCGTAGGGCCCATAAACCCGGTAACCATAAAGCAGACCGGGACGGGCTTCCGGCAGGTAACCGTGCCAGACCTGGTCTGTCTGCTCGGGGAGCGGGATACGAAAGAACTCGTGCCGCCCTCGGGGATCGAATACGCACAACTCCACCTTTTCAGCGTGCTCGGAAAAAAGTGAGAAGTTCACCCCCTCGCCATCCCAGGTTGCTCCCAGGGGATAAGGCCGTCCGGGCCATACGACGGGTTTGGTGTTTACAAACAGTTCGTCTTCCTCGATTACGGCTGATTTCGCACGGGCGGGCTGGATTCTTACGGGCTCACGGTGTGGGTTTGCGGAGTCGTGCGTTGGGCGAAGAGCTCCAGAGCGAAGTTCACCCGTGAGCCGCTGATTTCGGATTCTCTATCGAAGTGGCCAAGCAAGCTCTTGACTGTAGGGATGGCCAGTGCGAGGTTCCATAAGGTACTTACTGTACGCTAAGCCTCGGAACCAATGTAGCCCCCTTGCTTGACTTCTCAACACGCGGGGCGGGGTCTCCATCGGTGCTTTCTGCATAAGATTCGCGACTCAAGTTCCAAAACCGGCTCTCTGCCCCATTTCCTCGGGTGATTTCGGCAAACTTTCGTAATTACGTACAGACTCTAAAGGATTGCCTACATACTCGTTCAGAGTTAAAAGGAGACCAGAACATGGAGGATGGCCTTTCCTCCGAAACCAGGCGGTGAAAGCATGCGAGTCCCCGTGAAAATTTTGTACCCCGTGGTGGCCCTCCTCGCCCTCGTTTTTGTTATAACCTGCACGAGTTTTGCGCAACTCAGCACCGACGATGTCCATGTCGTCCCGCGCTCGCTGGCCGACAATCCGGAAAAACCCGCAACTTCCATCGATCCAGCGCTCCAGACCCACACCGCTCCTATTAAGAAGGACGTGGACCTGGTGCTCGTTCCCGTCACCATTACCGACCAGATGGATCGCCTCATTACCGGTCTGGACAAAGACAACTTCCAGCTTTTCGAGGGTAAGCAGCGGCAGGAAATCAGGCATTTCTCGACCGAGGACGCTCCGGTCTCGCTGGGCATCATCTTCGACATGAGCGGGAGCATGATTTCAAAAATCGAGCGCGCTCGCGAAGCGGTGGTTGAATTCTGTAAATCCGCCAACCCGCAGGACGAGTTCTTCATGATTACCTTCTCCGACGCGCCTCGTCTCCTAACCGGCTTCACTCGTAACGTGGATGAGATCCAGAACAAGCTGGTCTTCACCGCTCCCAAGGGCCGCACGGCTTTGCTCGACGCGGTTTACCTGGGCATGCACAAAATGAAAGAGGCCAAGAACCAGAAAAAGGCTCTACTTATCATCTCCGATGGCGGTGACAATCACAGCCGTTACACGGAAAGCGAGATCAAGTCTCAGGTCAAGGAAGCTGACGTCATGATTTACTCGATCGGCATTTATGACCATTCCTTCCCTACGATCGAGGAGAAGCTCGGTCCCGAACTCCTGAGCGAGATGTCGGAGGTCACCGGCGGCCGCAGCTTTACTATTGATAACCCAAACGACCTGCCCGATGTGGCCAGCAAAATCGGCATGCAGCTTAGAAACCAGTACGTCCTTGGCTATCGCCCCAGTCAAGTTCAGCACGATGGCAAGTGGCACAAGATCAAAGTGAAGCTGCATATTCCTAAGGGCCTGCCGCCCCTTCAGGTCTACGCCCGAACCGGCTACTACGCCGCCGCACAATAACCAATGTCGTCATTCTGAGCGGACGCAAGTCCGCCAGGAATCTGGCGTGCACCACCGAATATCCGCGGCTTATCGACCACTACCGCGAAATCGTCCTGAGTTCCCGGAACAGCATTCTCTCTTCTACTTACATCCAAGAACCCTGAATAAACCTTGTGTCCCCGTGTTACTGGGGGCCGCCGACCGGAGCTGGAAAAGCCATGGAGCAGAGCAACTCGCCTTTACGAGTACGTCCGTCGCTGCATTGCTGGTGTTCTAGGACGAGTCTTATACTTACCTACGCACGAAACAACCTTTACCTGCTGATGTACCTGCTCCGGTGAAGCGCAGAGGAAAAATGAAAATGAAAGACCTGTCGAGTACGGCTCTCTGCACCCTTGCGATTGCCCTGACCATGTCCTTACCCAGTGCGGTCGGCCAATCTAACTCCTCCACCCAACAACCTGCAGCCCAGAGCACCAGCCAGAGCAGCACCCTAAGTCAAAGGAGCCTGGAACGGATCACCAAAGAAGTCCGTCACCAGTTGGTGCTGCTTCCCTTTTACAGTGTTTTCGACAACCTCGGTTACAAGGTTTCCCCTGGTGGGACCGTGACCTTGATCGGCCAGGTGGTCAATCCGACGTTGAAGTCCGACGCCGAGAATGCCGTTAAAAACATCGAAGGCGTGGAGAGAGTAGTCAACCAGATCCAGGTTCTCCCCGTCTCCCCGAATGACGATCGCATTCGGCGCGCCGTATACCGGGCCATCTACGGCAATGAAGTGCTCAGCCAATATGAGCTGCGCGCCGTGCCTCCTATCCACATCATCGTGAATAATGGGCATGTGACGCTGGAAGGCGTCGTCTCTCGCCAGATGGATAAGCAAATAGCCGAGATGCAGGCCAAGAGCGTCCCCGGCGTGTTCTCGGTGACGAACAATTTGAGGCTGGAGAATCCATAGCAGCCTTGGCGGGTTCTGGACAGGAACAATCTCCGGCTCTCACGCCCCTTCCGGAGGCCGGCCAGTACCTATAAACCACAAGGTCTTGTCATTCAAGCGGAGCGGGGAATCTGCTTTTCTTAGTTCGGACCGCGTCAGGGTATCTTCTCAGAAGGCCAGGCGGGAGTATACTGCACGCAAAGGAATGAGCTTCAAGCCCTGCAGTTGATCGAATTTGAGTGTAAGGTTAGGCGAGCATCGCCCGCAAAGCCAATAATGCCAGATGTGCCGGGACTTCCTCTTAGGGCTGACTTCATCCTCCGACGCGGCAGGATTAGCGCCCGGCTTCTCCAGCGACTTCACTTCAAATTGATACAGCCTACCGTCCCGGAGATACCGGAGGGGGGTCGCACACGCCGGGTTGGCGCAATTGGACACCATCGGGGGGCCTCAACGAAAAGTTAGTTTGCTCTCAACGCCTTGAGCTTCTTATCTCATAAACCGGTCTCGAACTGAATACGGACAATCCTGTATAAGCATAGCTGACTATTCTAGAAGAGCAGAATTGGCCCGTCTGATCGAACGTATATTCCCGATCTTCTCGCCTCATGGCCTCATGAGATCCGCCAGGGACAGCCAATTTTCAGGCATGGAGAGTTCCCTCGGCGGAGAGAAGCAAGAATCAAGAATAAGGAATAGGTACGCGGTATTTTCTCCGGGAGCGTCGGGAGGGATTTTCTACATGATTTTCCCTATGAGTCTACGGTATTACCTTGATTGTTAGCCACGGCGCTAAACCTGTATAAAGTACTCACTGCGCATAAACCGACGCGAAGCGAGGCAGACGCTGGGTAATCCAAACATCTAGCGTCTGCCATTCCTATTTCAGGGCCTTATTTCCCCAACCTGCCTTCCGCCGCCCTGTGACCCGCGTCACAACGACTGGTGACGCCGCCTACAGCCGGGAACCCCGCCCTCGGTCAAAATCTACTTAGCAAATTGGGCCTCCTGCTTCTTATCGGCAAACCGGAGGACAGCATGGCGAACGACCGCATTACTGCTATTAGTAGGCAATTAGACTTTCTTATCCAGCGGCAGCTCGATAGCCTCGAAGAGGAGACGTTTCCGCGCCTCACCAAACCGGAGTTGCGCGATTACGAATTCCGCTTCGTGAGAATCAAAGCGCTTTGCCAGGACTTGGAACGCGAAGAAGGACTCCAGAAGGTACACGCCGCCGGTGCGTAGTTTGCCGCGATCGCGAAGTCTGGCCAGCAAAACCCCCCTTACGCAAGCCGCGACGCGGCACACAGAATAAAGCCCACGGCGTAAGCCGTGGGCTTCAGGCGCAAACGGGATCAACCCCAAAGGGTTGAAAGAACTGCTACGACACCTTGGCAAAAATGATAACCAGGGTGTACAAAGCCAGGGATTCAATCAGTGCCAGGCCCAGAATCAGCGCCAGCTGAATTCCCGGCCGGGCTGATGGATTGCGGGCCAGGCCTTCCGCGGCCGCCGCCGTCGCCCGCGCCTGTGCCAGTCCGCACACGGCGGATGCGATGGCCATGGCAAAGCCGGAAGTGATAGCGACCCAATCGCCGTGTGATGATCCACCGCCTTTTTCCTGCGCGAATACCGGGGCCGCAAAACATAGCAACGACAACATCACGAACAAATAGCTCAGTCTACGCATGGGTGTTCCTCTCCTCGTATGAATTGCCGCCAGGAGGTGGTTGACGTCTCCTCGTGCAGACGCCCTCACACTGGCAGCGACCAGCAGCTAGTAGCTTTGGTAGTTAGGAGTTAGCTCCTAGCGACTAGCTCCTAACTCTTAGCTACTTTCTTCAGTGTTCTTCCGCCACCGCCCCTTGCAGGTACACGGTGGTCAGCAGAACGAAAATGTACGTTTGCAGAAACGACACGCCTATGTGCAGGCCCAAAAACAGAACCGGCACGCCGATGGGAATCAGCGAAAAGAAAACCCAGGTCACCATGTCGCCAGCAAACATGTTGGCGTAAAGACGAACCGTAAGCGACAACATGCGGGCGAGATGACTGATGAGCTCGATCGGCACCATCAGGATCGCCAGCGGTATACGAATCACCCAAGACATGCTGGGATCGGACGGTCCCAAGAAATGCAATACATAATGAGCTCCCTGGTTTTTGAATCCTTGAGCCTGGTAGTAGAGGAAAGCGCATACTGCGCAACCCAGCGGTACCGTCGGACTCGCGCCTGTCGGCGATTCAAAACCGGGAATCAGGCCCAGCAGGTTCGAAATGAGAATAAAGAAACCAAGGGCCATCAGAAACGGAGTAAACCCTTCACTGTGGTGGCCGATAATCTCGTGGCTCTGCCCTTCAATGAACCCGTGCGCCCCCTCGAAGATGTGCTGCAACGTGCCGGGCTGATCCACCGACAATCTCGACCGAACCAGCAGAAACAGCATCACCAGGACGCTGAACACCACCACTTCCATGGCAACCGCATTCGTGATCGGCGCCTCAGAGTATTTGGGCTGGACATGCAGCGCCCGCAGCAAAGCCGTGACCGGCCCCGCAAAGGCATGGTTCAGGAGTTCCGTAAACCAGAGTTGTTCCGGCATGAATCAGCTATTGGTCGCCCAGTCTTTGGGAATTTAAAGTTCACGTGCTACGGTCACGTACAACTCATAACCGGCTTCGCACGCGATGGCCGCCACGGGCAGGAACAGGCCCGTCAGAAGCCCGTAGAGACTCGCGGGAGAAACACACAATATAGCATAGGCTCCCAGACCCATCAAAAAGTAACGCAGCAGAAAACGCAGCGCGATTCCCTTCCCTGACTCGCGATTACCCGTCTGCGTAATCCGGTCTGCCATGGCGCTCACCACGCGCTTCAGCCAATAAAAATTGATGTATGCAATGCCACATCCCAGGACGAATCCCAGGGCCGCCCGCCATCCGAACCCAGCCCAAGCCGCAACGCTGAGAAGCACCGCGAGGCCGATCATGCACGAACGAATCCGCTCCACCGCCCCCGCATAAAAAACTTCGGATTTCGCTTCAGTCTCCATCTCGCAAATCGTATGGTAAAAATGCGGCTTGCCGCGTCTCCTGGGACACAATTCCATACTTATCACCCAGGAATGTTGCTAGCTTTGCAGGAAGCACCCCCGCCAGTTCCTGCCACGTCAGCACCTTGCACCGTAGACGTAGGTCAT
>Ga0209152_10001010_pt1 | contig 11626 bp, 8 predicted proteins | sample GraSoiAngelo_107_FD_185873 | JGI IMG/M metagenome (GOLD analysis project Ga0209152, IMG submission 185873) | Grasslands soil microbial communities from the Angelo Coastal Reserve, California, USA - 14_0903_09_30cm (SPAdes) (version 2) | ecosystem: Environmental > Terrestrial > Soil > Grasslands ...
TCTGATCGGAGCATGCGATCCGCGATAGCAAGCCCGCGGGCCAGCAGGCTCTCGGCCGACACGCCCGGGTACCGCCAGCCTCGGTTCGAGAAGAACCCGTACACGTAGGCGATGCGGCCACGCGCGGCGGCGAATCCCGGGTCGAGGCGGAGGGCCGCCTCGTACTCCTCTACGGCATGCGCCTCCGCTCGCGCCGTACGCTGTGCCAGATAGAAATTGCCACGCAAGAAGTGGTCGTATGCGGCAGGTTGGCGCGTCGGCTGCGAGGCGAGTCGCGACCGCTCGGCTGGGAGGAGCCGACCAGCGACGGCGGCTGCCACGGCGCGGGCGTTCTCCTCCCCGATCGACAGTAGCTCGCCGCTGCTGCGGTCGAAGACATCACCCCACACCTGCAGCCCGTCGGCCGCGCGCACGAGCTGCACCGTGACGCGCAGCCGGGCGCCGGCTCGCCGCACACTCCCGCTCACCAGATAGGCGACGCCGAGGCTCCGCCCCAGCACTGCGGGATCCTCCGCCGCCCGTTCCCGGAAGCGTTTGACGGCGTTCCGTGACTTGACGGCGAGGCGCTCGATCTGGCCCAGGCGCACAATGATGTCCTCGGTCAGGCCGTCGGCCAGGTAGGCGTCTGCCGTATCGCGCGAGAGGTTGTCGAAGTACAGCACCGCGACGCTGTTCGAGGCCGGCGCGGCGGGTCGTGTGGCGCCGTGGCACGGCGGTGTCGAGCCGTCGGGGCACTGCGCGAACAGACCTGTCCACGTCGACACGACGGCAACCGGCAGGAGGAGCCAGGCGAACGGTTTCATCGCGGCGCGCCCAGCGGTCGCGACTCCTCCACCAGCCTCTGGAAGCGGGGGTTCGCCCGAACCGAGTCGTACTCGGGCAAACGCAGATCAAACCAGAGTGTCGCGCGGCGCGGCTCGACCCGTTCCAAGAACTCGAGCAGCCGATTCTCCCCGCCGGTCGCGAGCAGCGCCGGCCCCACGTAGCGCGCATCCCGCGGCGAAGGGTGCAGCGAGTCGACGACGGCTCGCACCAGTTCCTGCAAGCGCGCGCGGGCCCCGAGCGTGTCCCCGCTGCGCGCGTCCACTAGGGTGAGGACCGCCAGTCCGGGCAGCGGATAGCCCGCTCCCACCCGCAGGGCCATCTCTCCATCGGCGCGGGCCTGCGCGAGGTCACCGAGCTGCACGGCCAGCATGCCGCGATGCGCGTATCCGATGGCGAACGTGGGGTCCACGGTGACCGCGCTGTCCAGCCAGCGACGGGCTTCGGCATAGCTGCGCGCGACCACGCGCTCCAATGCCAGTGCCGCCAGTGTGAGCGGACGCTCGGGCTCGATAGCCAGCGTGTGCCGGAATGCTGCGACGGCGGCAGAATCCTGGCCACGAAACAGCAGTCGCGCTCCGCACTGATGACGTGCTTCGGCGCTGCGCGGATCGAGGGCGATCGCTCGCTCGAACGCTTGGAGGACCGCGTCCTCTCGGAGCGGGCTGCGGTAACTCAGGTCGGGAACGCTGAGGAGTTGACCACGTGCCACCCACGCGTCGGAGGATGTGGGCCGAAGCGCGAGCGCTCGGTCGGCGGCGGCCACCGCACGGGCCAGGAGAGAGTCGCGCGGTGTGATAGGGGAGGGCCAGCTCCACTCGAGAAACAGCCCGTACCCGAACGCCATGCGCGCGAAGGCGTCGGCAAATCGAGGGTCGACCCGGGTCGCCGCCTCGTATTCCTCGATGGCCCGTGTGATGGAGCCACCGGTGCGCGCCAGGAGAAAGTGATTGCCACGGAGAAAGTGATCGTAGGCCTCTGGACTTGCCGTCGGCCCGGCTGCCAACGCCGCGCGCTCCGCAGGCAGCAGCCGACCGCCGATCGCCGCGGCGACGGCGCGGGTAATGTCCTCCTCCACCGCCAGCAGATCGGCGTCCCGCCGGTCGTACAGATCGCCCCACACGTGCTCGCCGTCCGATGCGCGTACCAGCTCCACGGTCACCCGCAGTCGGTTCCCCCCGCGCCGCACGCTCCCGGTGACCAGTCGCGCGACGCGCAGGCCCCGGGCGGCGGCCAGCGGATCCGTGCCGCTCTGCCGAAAGCGCTGCACGGCAGCGCGGGACTTCACGGCAAGTCGCGGCAGTTGCCCGAGCCGGGCGATGAGCTCCTCGGTGAGCCCCTCTGCGAGATACGCGTCTGCCGTGTCCGGCGACAGGTTGTCGAAGTACAGCACCGCGACGCTGTTAAGGAGAACCCCAGGCCTGCGCCCGGGGTCAGCACGAGCCGCACGGCACGGTGGGGTAGAGCCGTCAGGGCATTGGGCCTGGAGACCGTTGTACGACGCTAGTACGCTCAGTTGCACGACGAGAGTAAGCGCGCGCAGCGCACTCGGCCCGCCCTCGACCGCCCTTGACCGCCCTCGACCGTTCGTCATCTCGGCCGCGACTCCTCCACGAGGCGCTGGAAGCGGGGGTCGGATCGGATCGGGTCGAACTCGGGTGCCCTCAGCTCCGACCAAACCCACACGCCGCGCGGCACGTGCTCCAAAAAATCGACGGCCCGGTCGGGCTCGCCCACCGCCACTAGGGCCGCCCCGAGAAAAGCCGCACTTGGGCTGGGACGTTCCGGGTGCTGCAAGTCCCGGAGCAACCTGTCCACCCGCCCCCGTGCGGCGAGGGTGTCGCCCAGCCGCCCCTCTACTAGTGCGAGAACCGTTTGCCCCGACAATCGGTCCCCCGCGCCGAGCCGCACGGCCGTTTCCGCGTCGCTGCGGGCTTCCGCCGTTTGATCGAGCAGGAGATGGACGCGGGCGCGCCGCACGAACGCGAGGTAGAACCCCGGATCAACCGCGAGCGCGCTGTCCAACCAGCGCAGGGCCTCTGCATAGCGGCGTGCACTGAGGTACAGCCACCCCAGTCCCTGAAGCGAGATCGCGCGTTGCGGTTCGATGGCGAGAGCACGATGGTAGGCAGTGGCAGCAGCGGAGTCGTCGCCGAGTACCCGGAGGTACGCGGCATACCCATGATGTGCCTCGGCGTTGCTAGGGTCGAGTGCGATCGCCCGTTCGAACGCAACCCTCGCGCGCTCGAAGGCTCGCGGGTCGCCGACGGACAGCAGCGCCGCCTTGGCCATCCAGGCGTCAGAGGAGTTGGGGTCGTATCGCAGAGCCTGGTCGTCAGCGGCAAAGGCGCGCGCCAGGAGGCTCTCCGGCGGCGCGCCTCCGTAGTCCCAGGGAAACGCCCCGAGGAATGCCGCGTAGCCACGGGCCATCCGCGCTAGCGCGGACGTGAATTCGGGGTCGAGCTTCACCGCTGCCTGATACTCTTCGATGGCCCTGGCCACCGAGCTCGGTGTCCGCTGCGTCAGGTAGTAGTTGCCGCGCAGGAATCGCTCAAAGGCCTCGGGATTCCGCGTCGGGCGAGCGGCAAGCGCCGCTCGCTCGGCCGGAACGAGCCGCCCGGCGATCCCCGTCGCGACCTCGCGGGCGATCGCCTCCTGGAGCACAAGCAGGTCCGAGGTGGCGCGATCGTAGTCTTCGCCCCAGATGCGGAAGCCGTTGGCGGCCTTGACAAGGCGCACCGACACCCGCACTCGAGCGCCAGCACGACGCACGCTTCCCTCCACGAGGTAGCGTACACGCAGCACCCGGCCCACGGCCACGAGGTAGTCGGGCACGGTGTCGCGTAGACGACGCGCGGCATCGCGGCTGGGGCGCTTGATCTGGAGTCGCTGGACGCCCCCGAGGCGGGACGTGATCTCCTCCGTGAGCCCATCGGCCAGGTATGCATCGGCCGTGTCGGGCGACAGGTTGTCGAAGTACAGCACCGCGACGCTGTTCGGAGCCGGGACGCTTACGGGGCGGGTCGCCGTCCGGCACGGCGGCGGCGCGCCGTCGGGGCATTGGGCGTACACCCTATCGGTCGAAGTAACCGACAGAAGCACCAGCACGACCGTCGCGCGCCGCAATGTCACAGGCTCCCCGATGGATCGGCCCAACCTACGCCGCTCCCGAATCCCCGGCCAGAGGCCTGTGGCCTTCTGCGCCGCGACGGCGTAGAATCTCGCCGTCCCCAGCCCCCGTCGCCATGCATCGCCACTCTCGCTGCATCGTCGCTCTCGCATCGGCCGTGTTGTTCGGCGCCGCCCCCGCCCCCCTCGTCGCACAGAAGCCGAGGCCGAAACGGCCGCCGGCCGCGGCGCCCGCCGACACCACCGCACGCCGCACGGACAGCGCGGCCACCGCCCAGGACTCCCTCACGCGGTTCCTCGAGAGCTTCTCGCTCCGCAACCTCGGCCCCGCCGCGTACAGCGGGCGGGTGACCGCGCTCGCGGTGCCCCACACGACTGGGCCTGCGAAGACGCTCTACATCGGCGCAGCCGGCGGCGGCGTGTGGAAGACTGCCAACGGCGGGATTACGTGGCAGCCGGTGTCGGAAGGCCTCGGCGTCGAGACCATCGGCGACATCGCGGTGGCGCCTTCCGATTCGAACGTCGTGTGGGTGGGGACGGGGGAGAAGAACAGCCTGCGCTCGCAATGGTGGGGCGACGGCGTCTACAAGTCCACCGACGGCGGCGCGAAGTGGACGAACATGGGCTTGAAGGACACGCGCTCGATCGGCCGCGTGGTGATCCACCCGACCAACCCCGAGATCGTGTACGTCGCGGCCCTCGGCCACCTCTGGGGCACGAACCCCGAGCGCGGCATCTACAAGACCACCGACGGGGGCAAGACGTGGAGCCGGATCCTGTTCGTGAACGACACGACCGGCTTCGTCGACCTCGAGATGGACCCCACGAATCCCGAGGTCCTCTACGCCGCCGCCTGGCACCGGCTGCGCTGGGGCGGCAGCCACATGCAGGGGGTCGGGAAGGGAAGCGGGATCTACAAGACGACCGACGGTGGGAAGACGTGGACCAAGCTCACCGATCCCGCACGCAGCAATGGCCTGCCGACCGACCGACTCGGTCGCATCGGACTCGCCGTAGCCGCCAAGGATCCCAAGATCGTCTACGCCACGATCCAGGTGGATCGCGGGGTCACCGATCCGCTCCAGGGCCGGTACGGCGGCGTGTTCCGCTCGAGCGACGCGGGCGCCACGTGGACCCAGGTGAACGACCTGCAGGCGAACCCGCACTACTACTACGACGACATCTGGATCGACCCGGCCGACGCGAACCACGTGTGGACGGTCTCGCCCGCGCTGCTCGAGAGCAAAGACGGCGGCAAGAGCTTCGCCCCCGACTCCATGCACCTAGTGCACGGCGATTACCACGCACTGTGGATCGATCCCGGCGACCCGCTACACTTGATCATCGGCAACGACGGCGGCGCGTACGTCTCACAGGACGGCGGCAAGGCGTGGGAGCACATGGCGATTCCCATCGGGCAGTTCTACACGGTGATCGTCGACAGCTCGCTCACGCCCTATCAGGTGTGCGGCGGACTGCAGGACAACGGAGTCTGGTGCGGGCCGAGCCGGACCAGGGACACCCTGGGCATCACGGACGGCGACTGGTATCCCGTGAACGGCGGAGACGGCATGTGGGTGCAGATCCCCGCGAATGATCCGTACACGGTCTACTCCGGTTGGCAGTACGGACACTTGTCCCGGCTCGATTTGAAGACCTGGCAGCGCGACGATATCACGCCGCTCGCCCTCGACGCTGGTCTGGACTCCGGGTATCCCTACAACTGGGGCTGGACCACGCCGATCCTCGTGTCCCAGCACGACCCCACCGTCCTCTACGTGGGGGCGAACCACCTCATTCGTATGACCCATCGCGGCGACGATTGGGACGTGCTCGGACCGGACATGACCCGAGCGAGCCGGGAGCACCCCGCGCCCGAAGTGGGACACACCAGCTACCACGCCGTCTTCGCCATCGCGGAGAGCCCGCGCTCGAAGGACGTGGTGTGGACCGGCTCGGACGACGGCCTCGTGTGGGTCACGCGGGACGGCGGGAAAACGTGGGCCGAAGTGAGCGCGGCGTTCCCGAAAGGCGTCCCCACCTCCTGCTGGGTCGCCGCGATCGCGGCGTCCTACCACCTGGAAAGTCGGGCCTACCTCGTGTACGACTGCCATCACCGCGACGACTACGGGCCGCACGTGTACCGCACCGAGGATCTCGGCAAGACCTGGGTGGAGATCGGACAAGGACTGCCGCGGGATCACGGCAGCCTCACCATCTTCGAGGATCCGGTGGACCAGCGCCTCCTGTGGGTCGGCACGGCGAGCGGCGTCTACGTGACGCTCGACGGGGGCAAGAGCTGGCGGCGGTTCGGCAAGAACCTCCCCAACGTCCCGGTCGAGTGCCTGGCGATGTCGTTCGCGCAGCGCGATCTCGTGGTGTCGACGCACGGCCGCGGCTTGTGGATCGCGAACGTCGCGGCGCTCGAAGACATGACCGATACGCTGCTCGCCGAAGCGGTGCACCTGTTTCCGGTGGCTCGCGCCTATCAGTACCGGCCGCGCGACACGTACCCCGACTGGGGGAGCCGACCCTACGTCGCGCCGAACCCGCCGCGCGGCGCGGTGATCGCGTACTACCTCAAAGAGGTGCAGCCCGACGGCGTCAAGCTGGTGATCACGACCGCCGCGGGGGATACAATCCGCCACCTCACCGGTCCCGGCTATCCCGGTCTCCAGCGCGTCACCTGGGACTTGACGCGCGACAAGCCGCGGCCGCGCGAGCTGGGCGGTCCCAACGACGGCTCGAGCAACGCATCGTGGTGCAGGACTGGCCCCCCGACCGGCTCGGTCGGTTGCGCTGACAGACCCGTGGCCCGCGCGCCACAGCGTGGCGCGCGTCCGACTCGTGTGCCTGTGGTCTGCATCACTGCGTCACCACACGAACTGTCGCGCCCGCGACGGAATGGTTTTTGCCCGACCTCACCGCGAGCCCGTTCCGTCGCGAGGGAGCCATGCACGTACGCACTTACGCAACTGTCGTCGCCCTGGCACTATCGTTCGCCGCCTGTCAGGACGCAGCGCGCTCGGTCGACACCGGGTCGAGTGAGACCGCGGTGCAGCGCACCGCGCCCGAGGTCGTGCCTGGTCAGTACATCGTCGTGTTCTCGGACGGCGTGGCCGATCCGGCGACCGTGGCGACGGCGCTGGTGAGCAGCCTCGGCGGGACGATGCTGCACATCTACACGAGCGCCATCAAGGGCTTCGCCGCGCGGCTGCCGAGGTCGGCGGCCGAAGTGCTGCAGCGCAACCCGCTCGTCGCCTTCGTCGAGCCCGATGAAGTGATGCGTGCGGACGTCACTCAGACGATGGATGCGAACGGCGATCCATGGGGCCTCGATCGCATCGACCAGGGCGCCCTGCCGCTGTCGGGCACGTACAGCTACACCGCCACCGGCGCGGGCGTGCACGCCTACATCATCGACACCGGGATTTGGACGCTGCACCCCGAGTTCGGCGGCCGCGCCGACGACGTGTATGACGCCCTGGGCGTGACGGGCGAGGACTGTAACGGCCACGGCACCCACGTCGCGGGGACGATCGGCGCCGCGACGTACGGGGTGGCGAAGGCGGTGTCGCTCCACGGCGTCCGCGTGCTGACCTGCGCCGGCATCGGCCTCAACTCGGACGTGATCGCCGGCGTCGACTGGGTCACGGCGAACCACGCCAGCCCGGCTGTCGCCAACATGTCGCTGGGCGGCGGCAAGTCGGCGGCGCTCGATCAGGCCGTCACGAACTTGTGGAACTCGGGGGTGTTCCTGGCGGTCGCCGCCGGGAACGACAACGCCGACGCGTGCAACGCGTCGCCGGCGGGGGCGAGCGGCGTGTTCACCGTCGCCGCGTCCGAGAAGACGGATGCGAAGGCCTCGTACTCCAATTGGGGTACGTGCGTGGAGGCGTACGGGCCGGGATCGGCAATCAAGTCGACCTACCTCGCCGGATTGACCATGACCTTGAGCGGCACGTCCATGGCCACGCCGCACGTCACGGGGGTGGCGGCGCTGTACAAGGCGGCCAACGGCGATCAGCCGTCCGCGACGGTTGCCAACTGGATCGTTACGAACGCGACGGCGGGCGCGATCTCGGGCAATCCGTCCGGGACCCCGAACCGCCTGCTCTTCAAGTCAACGCTGTAGCGGTCACGAAACGAACTTCGGCGCGCCCGCGATGATACGGCGGGCGAACAGCACCACGGCGGCCGCGTACAGCAGTTGTACGGGGCCGCTTCCCATATGGGCCCCGAATACGAGAATTATCCACAGCCCAAGCAGGACGATTGCGCCGACTAGCGTCAGGTTCATGGCACACCTCACGATTTTGCGTGACGATTCAGTGCTACGCCCCCGCTTGACGTCTCCGGTCCACGTAGTATTGTAGTTCAGGATCGGGGAGAAGAATTATTGAGCCAACAGGCTCGATCGTGGACCCAGATACTGTGACCGATGTCAGGCCCCCATCGAGGGGAAGGCAGACGCCATGGTGAGGGACCAGTCATTACTTTCGGGCTTCAATAATCCTCTCCGTTCCTGATGCACCGGTCGGCCGGGTCGCGTTTCGCGATGCCGGCCGATCGTTTTTCATCTCCTCACCGTCTCCCAGAAGTGTTTCGGCGCCAGCAACGCATGCCCCCGCACCACGAACCCGATCACCAGGATCACCATCCAGATGCCGTACGCGACGGCGATCTCTTCGCGCATGGTCGGCCGCAGGAACTGCACCAGCCACAGGACGAACAAGATCGTGGCGTCGAGCCAGTCGAACTCCATGTTCGCGAGCAGCAGCACCGCGAGACCCGACTGCAGCAGCGTGAGCAGCAGCTCCAGTCGCTGGGCGTCGTCGAAGTGGAAATCCCGCCACACCCCGTGGTGCTGCAGACTCGAGTACCCGTACACCAAGGGGATCATGGCGGCGAGCACGGTCCACTGGTTGATGTTGCTCGAGACCAGGTTCATCAGGGCCATCGGTGCCTGGGTGACGCGGCGCGCCCAGTAGAACGCGGAGACCTTCTCGGGGAACTCGGAGAGAAACGGCGCCACCCACTGGACCAGTACGAACTGGCTCACGCCGAACAGGCCGGCCACGGCGAGCATGGACTCGAGGAACGGATGCGCGGTCGCGTAGAGCAGCCCCCCCCCGGCCGCGAATAGCCCGCCGATCGCCGCTTGCCGCCGCCAACCCCGCTGGCGGTACGCCCAGCGGGCCACCACCGGCGCGTCGCTCACCTTATCGGCGTGACGCGGCGGCGTGCGGAACAGCGTCCAGAGATAGGCGGCGTAGAGCGCCAGCAGCACCACGGCGTCGATCCAGCCAAAGCTCTCCCGCAGCAGGATGATGCCGAAATACAACAGCGGCGGCACGAGCCCCACGACTTCGACGGCGTGCTCGGGTTCCAGCCGGATGGCCGGCAGCACGGGCGCAGCATGCTGCGCCCCAGCTGCCCCTGCCCCTACGGCCTGCTTCCGTCCGGCAGCCGCGAATACGAAGTAGATCATCGGCCAGCCGAGCCCGAGCAGCAGGCGGATGGCGCCCGTCAAGTTGGCGATGGCGAGGTGGGCGCGCTCGGGATCGCGCCCTGCGTCCCAGGCGATCACCGCCTCCACCGCGAACTCGGGAAGGGTCTGCAGCCAGGCGAGGATCGCGAGGGCGAGGCCCTGGGAGATGAGGAACTGCGCGGCTTCCGCGCCCCAGGCGACGAGAAACGCCGACGCGAGAATGCTGGGGAAGGTCCACAGGGCGGACAGCGCCGTGGCTCCCGCCGTGGACACAAAAGCGAGTAGCTTTAGTTTCACGTGCGCCGAAGATAGTCCGGCCCCGGAGGCCCAACAAGCATGGGACGCGACAAAATGAAGTCCGCCAGCCTGCACAGCTTCCACGAGGAGCACGCCGAGCCGCTGGAGGCGGTGCCCGGCGCGGAAGCGAGGTCGGCGTTCGAGACGCTGGTGCGCGACATGCTCGCGCAGCTCGGCGAGGATCCCACACGCGAGGGCCTGCGCCAGACGCCCGCGCGCGTGGAAGCGTCGCTCAAGTGGCTCACGCGGGGCTACCACATGTCCGTCCCCGACGTCATCGGCGACGCGCTGTACCGCGAGCGGCACGAGAACCTGGTCTGCGTGCGCGACATCGAGATCTACTCGTTGTGCGAGCATCATCTGCTGCCGTTCTTCGGCAAGGCGCACGTGGCCTACCTGCCGAACGGCCGGCTCGTGGGATTGTCCAAGATCCCACGCGTGATCGAGGTGTTCGCCCGCCGGCTGCAGGTACAAGAGCGCCTCACCGACCAGGTGGCCGATGCGCTGATGGACGTGCTCGAGCCCCGCGGCGTGGGCGTCGTGATCGAGGCCTACCACCTCTGCATGATGATGCGCGGCGTCGAGAAGCAGAATTCGAGGACGGTCACCAGCGCGCTACGAGGGGCCCTGCTCCAGGACGCCAAGACCCGCGACGAGTTCCTGAGACTGGTGCACGCCGGGTGAGCGATGGTCCCCTCAGCGGGAAGCTCGCCCTCGTCACCGGCGCCTCGCGCGGCATCGGCCGCGCGGTGGCCGACAGACTGTATGCCGCGGGGGCGCATGTCGTCCGGCTGGCGCGCAGCCTCACGGACGGCTCGACCGAGCGCCGCACCGACCTGCGCTGCGACGTCACGGATCCTGCCGCGGTAGACCGGGCGGCGGCCCGTGTGCTCGCCGAGCTCGGGGTCCCGGACGTCGTGGTCAACAACGCCGGGACCTTTTTCATCAAGCGGATCGAGGAGACGAGCCTCGAGGAGTTCACGCGCACGCTCGCCGTGAACCTGACCGGGCCGTTTCTCGTCGTCCGGGCGTTCGTCCCGCATCTCGTGCAGCGGGGCGCCGGGCACCTGGTGACGATCGGCTCGGTGTCGGACCACGTGGCGTACTCCGGGTCGACCGCCTACGCGGCGAGCAAGTACGGCCTGCGCGGCATGCACGAGGTGCTGCGCCAGGACCTCTCGCGCACGGGCGTGCGCACCACGCTCGTCTCGCCGGGACCAGTAGACACGCCGATCTGGGATCCCGTGGACCCCGACTCGAAGCCGGGCTTCACCAAACGCAGCGCGATGCTGCAGGCGGAGGACATCGCCGCGGCCGTCCTGTACGCGGTGACGCAAGCCCCGCGGGTGGATGTGACGGAGATCCGCTTGATGCCGACGGTTTATACGGCGAGAGGATGACCAAGGTGCGGAGTGTGGAGTGCGGAATGCGGAGTGTTAAGGGAGGACTCTTTGCGAGCCTCATCTTTCTTTCCGCTCAGTCTCCTTCCAACGCGCAGGCTCTTCCCCCGCTCCCTGACACCACCGGCTTCGGCGTGCACGTGCTCGCCGCCGCTCGCGCGACCGATCGCGCTATCTGGGTCGGGACCTACGGGCAAGGGATCTTCGTGCTGAGGCCGGGAGCAGCGGGCTGGGAGCAGCTGCGGCACTCGAGTGACTCGAGCGTCCGCTCGATCTCGTGGGACTTCGTGCACGCGTTCGGGTTCGGACCCGCGGGCGAGATTTGGTACGGCACGGTCGGCAACGGCTGGGGGCTGTCGACCGACGGCGGCACGACGTGGACCAACTGGGAATTCAGGGAGCTCGGCCCCGAGTGGCAGTACGTCGCACCCAACGGCATCGCGACGCGCGGTGACACGGTGTACATCGGCACCGCGGACGGGATCAA
>Ga0209152_10001015_pt1 | contig 11601 bp, 10 predicted proteins | sample GraSoiAngelo_107_FD_185873 | JGI IMG/M metagenome (GOLD analysis project Ga0209152, IMG submission 185873) | Grasslands soil microbial communities from the Angelo Coastal Reserve, California, USA - 14_0903_09_30cm (SPAdes) (version 2) | ecosystem: Environmental > Terrestrial > Soil > Grasslands...
CTTTGCATGTGGCGTCAGGTTTAGGGTCCTTTATATTTAGGGCATAGTAGTGGCGAAAGTCAAGCGAAAAAAGTCAATCTTATTGGGGAAACATGCGATATTAGAAGCAGATATTTAGGGCATAGCACTGCGTGCGAGTAAGTGCCTGCACTAAAAAGACTTACGGGAAAAGGATTGCGCTAACTCGTAAACTGGGGCTAGGTCTTGCGACAAAAGAACTATACACCAAAACCTGCGCCTTATATCCCCGTTCTCAAGAACGGAGCCTTACGGCGCATCTGGCAAATGCTAACACCGGCATTATGTTGCTTCCAGCCAGGTTCGGTTTGTTATCATGCCGAGAGGCGGGCGGAGAGTTTCGTGATCGGACATCGCTCAAATGGTTGAGGACTTATCGAAATATCATCGCCCGATTGGCAGGTTGCTTGATTGCCGTTCCCGAGCGGAGGACTGGGACGGTTATCGCCTGAGCGAAGAGCAGCTCGAGTTTTTTCAGGAAAACGGATATCTGAAAGGGATTCGAATCTTGAGCGACGAGCAGGTGGAAGTTCTCCGCGGCGAGCTCGAACAACTCATGAATCCCGAGCATCCGGGGCGGCCTTTGTTCCACGAATATCATTCCAACGAATCGGCCGATCCAGAGCGTGTATTGTTTCATGCGCTGGGCGCGTGGCGCGTGCTGCCCGGGTTTCATGACTTGCTGTGGAATCCGGCGTTTTTGCTGCCGGCGTCGCAACTGCTCGGCGGGCCGGTGCGTTTCTGGCACGACCAGCTTTTCTGCAAGCCGGCACGGCACGGAGGAGTGGTGGCGTGGCATCAGGATTATTCCTACTGGACAAGAACCACGCCGCTGGCCCATCTCACTTGTTGGATAGGGCTGGACGACTCGACACGCGAAAATGGATGTTTGCATTATGTTCCGGGAAGCCACAAGTGGCCGGACTTGCCCAAACCGGTTTTGGCGGGCGGGCTGGAAGAAAGCCGGAGTAGCTTGCCGGAAGAATTGCAAGAGAAGTTCAGGCCCGTGCCGGTGGAAATGAAAAAAGGAGAAGGCTCGTTTCATCACGCGCGAACCATGCACGGTTCAGGGGCGAACGACACGCCGCGGCCACGGCGCGCGACAGTGATCAACGCCTTCCGGGATGGGGTGACGTCCAATTCGAATGAGCCGCTGCTCGAAGGCGTTCCCGCCATTCCTCGAGGTCAAAAGATGGGCGGGCAGTTCTTTCCGTTGTTGTTCCGTTAACAGTGCGAGGTCACCTTGGGAAAGCCCGGCGACAATTTTGATTGTATTGTCGAAGAATGCCCTGTTGGTGTGGCGACCCGGAGTAATGAGCCGGGCGAGCAAGAAAAAGGAGGAGGGAATGGATATTTTTCCCTGGGGATTGGCAGGCGGAGCGATAGCGCTGGCAGTGTTTGCGTTTCTTGTATCGCAGATGGTTTTCACGATTCACACGAAGCAGGCCGCGGTGATCGAGAAATTCGGGAAATTCGAACGCATCGCGGGGCCGGGGCTGAATTTCAAGGTCCCGTTCATCGAGAAGGTAGTCTACATCGAAGACCTAAACATGCAGTTGATGGGTGTGCCGGTAATGTCCAAGACGAAGGACGATGCGACGGTGACCGTGCCGGTGCGCGTACAGTACTACGTGCTGCCCGGCAAGGTGAAAGAGGCCTACTACGAACTGGACGATCCCGAAGACTAGATCAAGGCCCACGTGGAAAATGTGATCCTGAGCTACATTCCTAAGATCAACCTCGACGATACTTATCAGCAGGAAGACCAGATCGCCCGGCGAATCAAGGAGAGCCTGTCAACCGTGATGGCGAAATTCGGTTATTCGATCGAGAACGCTTTGGTCACAAAAATCGTGCCTGCCGATGCCGTGGTGAAGGCGATGAACGATATCAACGAGGCGCGCCGGGAAAAAGTGGCGACGGAAGCGCGAGCCGAGGCAAACAAGATTACGCTAGTGTGTCAGGCGGAAGCGGAGGCTGAAGCGAAGGCCCTGGCCGGGCAGGGCGTGGCGCGAGAGCGCAAGGCGAATGGGCTGCGCGACTCGGTGCTCAATTTTGAAGGAGGTGTGCAGGGGGTCGACCCCCATGAAGTGATGGCGCTGCTGATGATGACGCAGTATTTTGACGCGTTACGAGATATTGGAGCGCAATGCCATTAGGGCCGGGAATCTGGCCGCGGCGAAGAGTATGGAGAAGTCACCGGAGAAGAAGTAAGAGAGTGCAAAGTTCCCGGGAAAGACCAGCTCAGAGTTTCTTCAAGGGACCAGGAAAAATGCGGCCAAGAGAATAGGAGCCGGGGCCGGTGAACAACAGGCCCAGAGCCAGCAGCAGAACCGTGAGGGCGAACTCTATTCCGCCTTTGCCAATGTCAAAGCCGTGAGGCAGATGGACTCGATAGATGGCGCCAATCATGACGATGATGACGCAGACCGATCCGACACGCTCGAAGGCGCCGAGAAGGATGGCCAGTCCGCCTGCAAATTGAGCCAAGCCAACCAGATAGCCGTCCATCATGGGAAGATGCAGGTAAGCCGCAAAGCCTCGCGGCCCCGGGCCGCCAAAGGCCCCAAACAGAATGCCGCTGCCGTGATACAGAACCGGGAGCGCGCAGGCTAGGCGAAAGATGAGAAGCGCGAAGTTCGATGTTGAGGATCCTTCGGGTGCGGGGGCAGTTTCATTGCTCACAGAAGCCTTCCGCGTGCACGGAGTATTTGACATCCTCCCCGCCCTCAAAAAAAGGCGAGGATTCCTACGAAGCCTGGTTTGGTTTCAACCAGAGCACTTTCGGCGGGTTCCTGTTTCATCGATCGGCCTTACTGCGCCGCATCTCCGCAGGCTTCACATCGGGGCCTGCCCGGCCCTAGGTCTTGCGACAAAAGAACTATACACCAAAACCCTGCGCCTTATAGGCTGGCCTATAAGCGGAGCCGAGCCACGGCTTTGAAGAGGACCGCGCCAAGCAGCATGACTTGTGAAAACAAAGAGGGCGGACCGGCGACCGGACCGCCCTTCTTCTACAGATCGTAATCTGAGCAAGCCTGTAAGGCGAGCCCAGAGCACCGGCAGGAGAGTGCCGGTGCCGGGGATCTTAGTACATGCCGCCCATCCCGCCTGCGCCGGGAGCGCCGGCAGCGGCCTTCTTCTCTTCTTCCTTGAGCTCGGCAACGAGTGCTTCGGTGGTGAGCATCAGGCCCGCAATGGATGCTGCGTTCTGCAGCGCCAGGCGTGTGACCTTGGCCGGGTCGATGACGCCCATTTTTACCATATCGCCGTATTCACCGGTCTCCGCGTTGAAGCCGAAGTTCTCTTCCTTCGATTCGCGGATCTTGCCGATTACCACAGCGCCTTCTGAACCGGCGTTGTGGGCAATCTGACGGGCGGGCTCTTCGAGAGCACGCTTCACGATGCCCGCACCAACAGCCTCGTCATCGTGGAGTTTGAGCTTCTCGACCGCAGCAAGGCAGCGGATAAGCGCGGTACCACCGCCGGGAACGATGCCTTCCTCGACGGCAGCGCGAGTGGCGTGCATGGCGTCCTCGACACGAGCTTTCTTTTCCTTGAGCTCGGTTTCGGTGGCCGCACCAACCTTGATGACGGCGACGCCGCCAACGAGTTTGGCAAGGCGCTCCTGGAGCTTCTCCTTGTCATAGTCGGAGGTGGTGTTTTCAATTTGCTGGCGAATCTGCTTGACGCGGCCTTCGATCTCCGACGGCTTGCCGGCGCCTTCCACGATGGTGGTGTTGTCCTTATCGATGGTGATTTTCTTGGCGCGGCCGAGGTCCTCGATCTTCACGTTCTCGAGCTTGATGCCGAGATCTTCAGTGATGGCCTTGCCTCCGGTCAGGGTCGCGATGTCTTCCAACATTGCCTTGCGGCGATCGCCGAAGCCCGGGGCCTTGACTGCGGCACACTGCAGCGTCCCGCGGAGCTTATTGACCACCAGAGTGGCAAGCGCTTCGCCTTCGACCTCCTCCGCGATGATCAGCAGGGGTTTGCCTGCCTTGGCGATGCCTTCGAGCAGGGGCAGCAAGTCCTTCATCGAGCTAATCTTCTTCTCATGGATGAGGATTCGGACATCTTCGAGCACGCATTCCATGCGGTCCGGGTCAGTGATGAAGTAGGGCGAGAGGTAGCCGCGGTCGAATTGCATGCCTTCCACAACTTCGAGCGTGGTCTCCATCGTCTTCGATTCCTCGACGGTGATGACGCCGTCCTTGCCCACCTTCTTCATGGCTTCGGCGATGATGCCGCCGATTTGCTTGTCGTTGTTGGCGGAAATGGTGCCGACCTGCGCGATCATTTCGCCCTTGACGTCCTTGTGGAGCCTCTTGATTTCCTCGACGGCAACTTCGACGGCCTTTTCTATGCCGCGCTTGAGAGCCGTGGGGCTGGCGCCCGCCGCGACGGTCTTCACCCCTTCGCGAAAGATGGCCTGCGCGAGCACGGTCGCAGTGGTCGTGCCGTCACCGGCAACGTCGGAAGTCTTGGAAGCGACTTCGCGCACCATCTGCGCGCCCATGTTCTCGAGCGCATCCTTCAACTCGATTTCCTTGGCTACGGTCACGCCGTCCTTGGTGATGACGGGCGCGCCGAACTTCTTTTCGATCACCGCGTTGCGGCCCTTGGGGCCGAGGGTGATCTTCACTGCGTCGGCAAGAGCGTTCACGCCGCGCAAAATCGCTTGGCGGGAATTCTCACCAGTTACAATCTGCTTCGCCATTTCTCCATTCCTCCTGATAATCTTCGAACTGCGAAACCCCCAAGAAAGAGCACGGGTCGGAAGACCCGCCACTACAGCCTACAGACCACTACCTGCGCGAACCGGCAGCCTTGGCCGCGCCGCTCAGCTTCGCCAGGATCTCCTCCTCGCGAAGGATCAGGTACTCTTCATCTTCAATCTTTATTTCCGTACCGCTGTACTTGCCAAAGAGAACGCGGTCGCCAGCCTTGACGTCGAGAGGGATCAACTCGCCCTTCTCGCGCTTGCCGGCGCCAACAGCGATGATTTCGCCCTCCATGGGCTTTTCTTTCGCAGAGTCAGGGATGATGATGCCACCCTTCACTGTTTCCTTCTCTTCTATGCGCTTCACGATGACGCGGTCGTGGAGCGGGATCAGATGTACTGCCATCTTGGACAACCTCCATAGGTGATCTAGCGGCTTTTTGAAAGTGGTTCGGGGAGCGGAACAGGGCCTTAGCACTCCTCGCAACCGACTGCTAATATAGCATGAAGGCCTTGCGTGTCAAGCGTTTCTCTGACCATCGAAGAATCCCCCGCGAAGCGGCTCGCCTCAGGTAAAGCTTTTGGTTGCAGAGACTTAAATAAGTGCAGGAAAAGCCTTGCACTTGGCGGTTGCCTTGCTTCATTAGGCAGAGTAGGATTCACAAAGTTTTCTTTCGCGCATTCATCAACCCTAACTATTGCGACGGATCAGACGGTTGTGGCCCTGCTGCTCTATCTCCGGTTGATCGGCTATACCCTGGGCACTCTGATCCAGCTCTTCTGGATGGTTGTCATTCTCGGGTACCGCAGACGGCGGAATTTCGAGCGCGTGTTCTTTTTCCTCTGCCTCGCCTTCTTCCTTTTTTACGGTGGTTCGCTGCTGGCCCTGAACTCGCAAATCTATTACCCCCAACCGCCCCTGGGAGTTGAGGGCTTTGCCATCGCCATTATCTCAGCGGGCCTGTGCATGTCCCCCGCGCTGTTGCTGCATCTGCACATGGAATACGCGGACACCCGCGGTTTGCTTCGGGTTAAGGCGTGGAAGCGCGGAGTTTTGGCTCTTTTTTACCTTGCAGGATTCTACCTGACACTCCAGCGCATTCCGTTGCTGTTGCGGGTGGGGGCCTTCGACTTCATCGGGCCGGGAAACTCCCTGGGCACGGGTTTCGCCATTGTGTTGTCGGTCGCCCTGGCTTGGTGCGCCGGCTGGGAGAGGCGCTTCGCGACAACCGCTCCTGACAAGCCGCAGCGCTATTTTCACTGGACACTGCTGTTCTTCTTTGCCGTAGCGTTCCTGGCCACCGGCGTATTGCATGTAGCCGCGTATCCAATCCCCCGGCAAACCAGCCAGGCCCTGGAAACGGTTTTTTCACTTCTGCCGATCGTGCCGTTCACGATGCTCATGGACCTGGTGTACCGGAGGAACTTCCTGCAGATCGGCAGGCAGAAGAATCTGCTGTATGCCGTCTCCGCGACTTTCCTTGCGCTGCTCTACCTGAGGCTGGTGCACCGAGTGGGTATTTGGTTGGAGCCGCTGCTTCCTCCGGAAGCCTCCGCATCGATCCTGTTGTTCGTGCTGGTGATTTTCATCGAGCCGCTACAGCGCGTGCTGGGACGAAGTCTCAGACAGACGGCGCAACTCGAAATGGACCGCGTTCAGAAGCTGATGACGGAAATCCACAAGGAAGCGCGGCAGGGGAATGTGGCGGGACTCATCTATTTTATCGAACGCAGGATTAAAGAGCAGTTGGAGCTGCGCGAAGTGTGGCTGGACCTACCGGATGGGAAGAGCCCGGCGGAACCGCGCTCGCAGGAACCTAGAGCGGCGCTCGCTTTCGATCCCCGCGAGTTCCCTGTTCAGCGCGGGGGAAAAAGGGAAGGCGTGCTTCATGTCGAACCCCATGGGGCGATTATCTCAGGAGACACGCGCGCAGCGCTGGAGTTCTTGTGTGAGCAACTGCCGGGGGCGCTCGATTTGTCCCGCCTCATCGATGAGAAGTTGCGGCTGGAAAGGGCATTGGCGGAGCGAGAGCGGCTGGCCGTGGTGGGGCAGATGGCGGCGAGCATTTCACACAACTTGAAAAACCCGCTGGGTTCGATGAAGACGATTCTGCAAGTGCAGTTGGAAAATCCCGAGTTGCCGGAGTCGATTCGCGGCGAGGCCAAGATGCTGCTGGAGGAGATTGGCAGGCTTTCTGCCAAACTGAATCAATTGCTGCAATTCAGCAGGCCGACGGTGCGGAGAGGTGAAGGCGTGGCCTATTGTGATGCAGCGGCGGCGATTGAAGAGGTGGCGGGCGTCTTGTCGCATGAAGCAGAGCGGCGCGGGCTCAATTTGAGCGCCGAATGGAGGGGCGCCCACGGGCAGGTTGCGGTGAGCGCCGAAGCGCTGAATGACATTCTGTCGAACCTGGTGGTGAATGCCCTGGAGGCCACGCCCCGTGGAGGAAGCGTAAGCGTGAACGCCGTCGAGGAGAGCGGAAGTCTATGCGTATGGGTGGAAGACGATGGGCCGGGGATTCCAGCGGCGCTGCGGGAAAAGGTTCTGCAGCCTTTCTTTACGACGAAGTCGCAAGGAACCGGACTGGGTTTGGCGATTGTGGCGCGTCGCGTGGCGGAATTTAGTGGGAAGGTGGATTGGGAGAGCCCAGTGAAAGACGGCCATGGCACGCGATTCAAGGTGACGCTGCCAGTCGAGGAACCAAAAAAGTAAGAGAGTTAAAGACGCAAGGAACAAAACCCATGAAAACGATATTAATTGTGGATGATGAACCGGCAGCCAGATACGGGCTGCGCAAGGCGCTCGAAGCAAAGTATCGGATCGCGGAAGCGGATTCGGCGGAAGCCGCCCGCGAGGCGCTGACGCGCGAGCAACCGGATTTGCTGCTGTTGGACGTCGTGCTGCCGGGGCAAGATGGGTTGTCGTTCTTGAAGTGGATGCGGGAGCAAGGAAGCGAACTGCCGGTGCTCATGGTATCTGCGCTGGACACGGCAAAAACGGCGGTCCAGGCGCTGCAGCTTGGCGCAGCGGATTACCTTGTAAAAGGATTCGAATTGGACGAACTGCGGCAGCGCGTGGACAATTTGGTGAAGCTTTCGACACTTGAAAAGGAAAACGACGCATTGCGCCGCCGCATGGCCGCGGACGGCCAGTTTGGGCAGATGATTGGGCGCTCGGCGGAAATGCGCCGGGCGTTCGAGATGGCGGATCGCGTGGCGCCAACGGACTCGACGGTGCTGATTCTCGGGGAAAGCGGGACGGGGAAAGATTTGCTGGCGCAGGAAATTCATGCGCGGTCGCCGCGCGCGGGGAAGCCGTACGTGGCGGTGAATTGCGCGGCGTTGCCGGAAACGCTGATTGAATCGGAATTGTTTGGCTACGAGCGCGGAGCGTTTACCGGCGCAGCCCAGCAGAAAAAAGGCAAGTTCGAGCTGGCAACGGGCGGAACGATTTTTCTGGACGAAATTGGCGACATGAACCCTGTGACGCAGGCCAAAGTGCTGCGCGTACTCGAAAACCGGACCATCGAGCGGCTGGGCGGGACACATTCGATTCCCGTGGACGTGCGGGTGATCAGCGCGACGCACCGCAACCTCCCGGCAGAGATTCGAAGTGGAAGATTTCGCGAAGACTTGTTCTACCGGCTGCGCGTGGTAACCCTCGAGCTGCCTCCCTTGCGCGCGCACAAGGGCGACACGGCCCTGCTGGCCGAGACCTTTCTCCAAATGCACGGCGCAAGGGTGGGGCGAACCCCACGCCTGAGCCGCAAGGCGCTGGCCGCCATCGAGAAATACGATTGGCCGGGCAATGTGCGCGAATTGAAGAATGCCTTGGAGCGCGGCGTAGTGCTCTGCCGCGAGGAAGAAATTGGCGTAGAGGATTTGCCGGCGGAGGTGGCGCAGGGAGAAGCAATCCGAGTGAAACACGACGGCGACCAGGCGGATAACGGAATGGGCGAGCGGGATTTTCGCGAAGCCAAGCGGAAATTCGAAGTGGCATATCTGATGAAGCAGTTGGCCGAGCATCGCTGGAATGTTTCGCGCACAGCGGCGACGATTGGGTTGCACCGGCAGAGTTTGCAGGAGAAGTTGCGGGAATTGGGGATTCGACGGCCCGGGCGCGAACCGCTGGAAGATGAGTAGTTAATCCGTAGTTGTTGATTTGCTGTCAGCAAAGAGAGTTTGCCGTGGAATTCGAACAATGGGCAGCGTCACGATAAACGGATACGTTATGGCCGGAGGCGCAAGCACGCGATTTGGTTTCGACAAAGCGCGCGCGGAATTGAACGGCGAGGCCATGCTCGCGCGGATGTGCAAGTCGGTTAAGGCGGTTACCGGATCGATCGGCATCGTGGCGCCATTTGAGCGCTACGCAGAATTTGGCGAGCGCCTTGTGGAGGATCACTGGCCGGGCCAAGGGCCGCTTGGCGGCATCATCAGTGCATTGATAGATGCGCACACACGCAATGATGAACCTGCCTGGTGCCTGATCGTAGGCTGCGACATGCCGTTTCTCACGCGTGAGTGGCTTACCTACCTCAAGGATCGCACGGTCACGACCAGGGCCGCCGTCGTCGCCCCGCAGTCGGCCCGGGGGCTTGAGCCGCTCTGCGCGTGCTGGCACACGAGCGCGACAGACAAGTTGCAGTTTTCGTTTGAAGATGGAATACGCAAAGTGACCGACGCCATGAAACGCGTTAGCATGGAAGTTGTTGACGAAAAGGAGTGGAAACGTTTTGATGAAATGGGGCGGCTCTTCTGGAACATGAATACCCCCGCGGAGTACGCGGAAGCGCGGCGGATCGTCGAAGCGCAAGGAAAATGACGGACATACTAAGAATCAACCGAGGCGGGCCCACGAAGCTGAGTCTACCTCGCGAAGAAAGCGGCCTGACCGCTGCGGAGGATTTGGACTCCAGGCCGCAGAATTTCTTCGAGTTTCGCGACGTCTCGAAGGCCTTCGACGAGCGTCCCGTGCTGGACCACGTGAGTTTTACCGTAAAGCGGGGAGAAACCTCCGTGATTATGGGACGAAGTGGCGTGGGGAAGTCCGTCACGCTGAAACACATTATGGGGTTTCTCAAAGCGGATTCCGGGCGAGTCATCATCGACGGGGAAGACGTGACCGATTACACCGAAGAACAATTTGCCGAAGTTCGCCGCAAGGTGACGATGGTTTTTCAATCCGGCGCGCTGTTTGATTCATTAACGGTTCGCGAGAACATCTCGTTTCCATTGGATGGCCAGCCGGGGCTGACTGCCGACGACATCGACGAGTATGTTGCGAAGATTGCGCACATGCTCGAAGTGGAACACGTGCTCGACAAACCGCCGAGTGAGCTGTCCACCGGTATGAAGCGCGCCGTGGCCATCGGGCGCGCCTTCGCACAGAATCCGGAGGCGATTCTCTACGACGAGCCTACGACCATGGTGGATCCCCTTATGGCGGGGCACATGGGCGACTTGATTTTGCGATTGAAAGAAGCATTTCACAAAACCTCGATCGTGGTGACGCATGACACGCACTTGGCGAAGAAGCTTGCCGACACCATCGTTTTTCTGCAAGAAGGGCGCGTGACGTACTTCGGGCCCTGGGGCGGATTTGAGAGTTCCGACGACCCGTTTATTGTTAATTTCCGCAAACAGGACGACCTCATTCCGGCGCTGGACCAGACTCTGTGAGCCAGGCGGCGAACGGCTCCTCGGATCCCATCCAGCAGCTTCCGAAAGAGATGGGTTTCTGGGACGTCCTTCTTTTCAATATCGCAACCGTGCTCGGGCCTCGCTGGATCGCCGCCGCCGCGCATAACGGCACGTCTTCGATCAGCCTATGGGTGATGGCAGCGACCTTTTTCTTTCTCCCCATGGCGTTGATCATCAACGAACTTTCTTCGCGATTCCCGGAAGAAGGCGGATTGTACGTGTGGTCGAAGGAAGCATTCGGAGATTTTCACGGCTTCGTAGCCGGATGGAACTATTGGATTTATACCGTTTTTTATTTTCCCGGACTGTTGCTCGCTAGCGTTTCCATGAGCGCCTATGTGCTCGGTGGCAAGGGCGTTGAGCTGTCAGAAAACCGCGTCTACCTAGAGATCGGGTCCTACGCATTACTGCTTGTTGCCGTGTGGCTGAATATCATCGGCTTGAACGTCGGGAAGTGGCTGCAGAACGCGGGTGGCGTTGCAACGTACTTGCCGCTGCTAATGCTGGCGGCCGTAGCGGGAATCATGTGGGTGCACTACGGGTCGGTGACGCAATTCACTTGGTCCCGCATGCTGCCGGTTTGGAATTGGGACACCGTGAATTTCTGGTCGCAGATCGCGTTTGCATTTACGGGACTGGAGCTGGTTTCAGCGATGAGCGGGGAAATCCGGGATCCCAGGCGCACCCTGCCCCGCGCAGCGCTCGCGGCCGGCGCGCTCATCGCGGCGATGTACATCGTCGGGACGGTTTGTGTGCTCGTGCTCGTGCCGGCAGCGGACGTAGATCCGAAAAGCGGCGTGTTTCATGCCATCACCGTGGCGTCGGTGGCTCTGAAGGTGGCGTTTGTAGGCATTCTAGCAGCGCTCCTGGTGACGGTGGGGAACGCCGGTGGTGTTGGAAGCACGGTGGCGGGAATCGCCCGCGTGCCTTTTGTTGTGGGGATTGACCGTTATCTGCCGAAAGCGTTTGGAAAGATTCATTCGCGCTGGAAGACGCCGTACGTTTCGATTCTGGTGCAAGCCGCCGTTTCGGCGCTGGTGCTTCGCGTGAGTCAGATCAACGAGACCACGCGCGGCGCGTACCAGGTATTGATCGATGCGGCCATCATTCTCTATTTCATTCCGTTTCTATACATGTTCGCGGCGGCGATCAAGCTG
>Ga0209152_10001022_pt1 | contig 11555 bp, 4 predicted proteins | sample GraSoiAngelo_107_FD_185873 | JGI IMG/M metagenome (GOLD analysis project Ga0209152, IMG submission 185873) | Grasslands soil microbial communities from the Angelo Coastal Reserve, California, USA - 14_0903_09_30cm (SPAdes) (version 2) | ecosystem: Environmental > Terrestrial > Soil > Grasslands ...
AGTATGGTGGGACGACTCCGTATGCCTGAACAATCATTGTCTCCGCCCAGAAGTGGATCAAGGCGAAGCTCAGGTAGAGTTCGGCTAGGGAGCAGAGTCCGAGGTATACCGCCAAATTCCGCCACCAGGCAGTCGGCCTAACGCTAGCCCCGAACAAGGCCATCGATCCTAGAATCAACAGAACGCGAGTGAAGGATCCGAGAGTATTGGCAGCTGCCATTGTGGAGGGGAGACCGAGGGCGTTTATGTGCAAGTAGAATGGTGAGACTTGGATGCTCAGGAGATTACTGGTAGCCGTTCCAGTTAGGGTCCACCATGGTTCGCTGCCGAGGGCGACGAAGAGCGCCAGAAGAGCGCCGAACAAGACGAGCAGATCGACCTGGCGCAGAAACCCAAACTTGTCATTAGTACCCTCGCTCATTATCTACTCCTCATAGTAGGGATAACAGACGAGCCGTCTTCATTCTTGAAGTCAGACCAATTAGAGGAGTAGGTGGGTTGGAATAGGAGTCCCGTTACCATCCAGTATTTCGCCTAGTCTCTCAGGATGTAGACGTTCCACGCTAGTTTAGCGTGCGGTTTTCTATCGAGGCTTCACTTGACCCTCAACAATGTTGAGGTCAGGGATCACCGTGGTTTTGATGTTTTCTGGCGAGCTGTCGGAATCACCTTAGATCTGGAACGGTTTGACATTCTGTTAGCCCAGTTCATCTGTTTCTCAAGGTTCAGCGTGTACTCTTTCAAAATATACTCAAGGTCTGCCGGTGATATCTTGTCCCGTTTGGATTCGAGCATTTCCTGAGCCATCTGGAATTGGCGGTTTGATCCGTCAACGAAGAAGGTGGCAAGGTTCTCGGGATCTATGAGTTCGATGAAAAGGCGTCGTAGGCTCCCAAAGCGCTGCTGAAAGTTGGTGAACATTTCCTTGGCGTGGCAGAGTGATTCTACGCCTTTTGGTGTGATGTGGTAGACTCGGCGTGTAGCTTCGTCTGATAGTTCTGGGTCTGATTTGATGAGTCCTTCGGAGACGAGTTTCTTGAGGATGGGGTATAGCGATCCAGCACCAGGTCTCCAAGCGCCCTCTGTCTTGCTATCTATGTCTTGAATGATCTCGTAGCCGTGGATTGGTTTCTGGGCTATCTTGTGTAAGATGTAGTAACGGAGCAGGCCCTTTGGCGCGCTGTGGAGTCGGTCATGAACGCTGATGCTTTCTTCTTGCGGCTTTGTCTGGCGCATCCTTCCCGTTCATGATGGCGGTCGGATATAAGGTATATCGTATACGATACAGAAATCGATAGCCGCGCCTAGAATGGGGATGAAGAGACGAGACGCGAGATAGAGTTAGGCTTTCGGGGTGGAGGCGGCGGAGGGAGCGTTGCTCGGGAGCGCTCGGGTCTTGCCGCGCAGGTACTTGAACCCAGCGAAGCCGACCATGATTGCGCCTATACCTCCGAGGAGGATCGCGACCGAGTCTAGCCAGATGCTGGTGAAGGTGGCTGCGTCTGTTCCGCCCCCGATCGTTGCGAGGCTGCTCTGGGCCGCGTTAGCGTCGTTGAGCGCGTTCTGATAGTCTGTTTGCGCGGTGGCGAAGTCTCCGAGTGAGTAAGCGTTGTTCCCTAGAGACATCTGAGTGTTGGCTTGAGCTAGCGAGGCTAGGGCTGAGCTGGTTCCCGGTGCGGGAGAGATGGTGCTTCCGAGGACGTTGTTGAGCGAGGTGATAATGGCACTGGCCTGCAGCTTAGAGTTGTAGCTGCTGGACTGGGCGCTCGAGTAGACGGCGAGTGAGTGGTAGGGATAGTTGTAGCTGTTGAACATGTGACACATCGCCGCGACGTTTGGTGGGGCATAGTTGTAGTCGTAGCAGCCTGCGTAAACGCTCCATGTGGCGCCCTGGGCCATGTCCCAGAGTTCAAGGGTCCAGCTGTGAGCTTGGAGGTTTAGAGCCGAGTATTGACCGGTAAGAGCGGGGATTGTGTAGGCGAGTGAGACTGTCAGTGTCTGACCTGCGTAGACGGCGGTGTCGCTGGTAGTGTTCTGGAAGTTGCTCATCCAGTCAAACTTTACGCCCATAGTCAGGTTGCGCTGGTAGACGTATGAGTTCGCGGTGAAGATGACGTTGAAGGTTAGAGTGTTGCCTGCCTGTATCGCATCAACCGTGCTTCCCAGATAGGAATCGTAGGTTCCACGTGCGACTAGGCCTGTGATGTTTAGGGTCTCGTTGGTATCGTCCCCGTGTGCTCTTGGAACAGATAATGGGACTGCGACTCCGACTAGGAGTACGGCGAATAATGGGACGAGGAACATTCGATGCTTCACCATTGCAACCTCAGAACTATTGGGCACAAGTAGGCCCGTACATTTTCCCATCGTAACTATTGAGAGCCTTGGATAGTTGCTAGATCACGGGTCCAGTCCGCGAGTCCATGCAGATCTAAGATGGGTTTGGATTTTTTTTGAAATCTTAGGACTCGTCTCTCGAGGTCGCTGTCCACAATAATGGAAGGTTGAATGAGTATGGAACAAATCGAGTCGTTGAAGTTCCCCGAGAGATACGATTCTCAACCCTTCTTCGGCGATAAACGCGGGGCCTCTGATTTTGAGAAGCTCGGATCTTTGGCGTCGCGAAAATAGCGAATAGAGAGAAAATTGCTACGCCGCCGATCGACGCGGAATTGCCAGGGTTGAAGATTCCAGCGAGGACGGATAGCAGCCCGCTGGTTGTGACTCTCACGGGGATGGTCAGGGTGTGAGAGATTGTTCCGGATGTTGCCTGGATTGTGATCGTATAGTTTCCGGCGGCTGTGTTTGATGGAACCTTAATCGTCAGATTGAGGTTCTGATTGCTGTTGGGTGTTAGTTGGACGATTGACGTGCTGAGGGTTCCAGTTGGACCATTCGGGGAAGAAGTTACCGTTAGGGTTAGGTTGCCCTGGAAGAAGTTCAGGCTCTGCAGGTTCAGTACTATCGTCGCATTTGATCCGGATGGGAGGCTGGCGGACGATGGTGTGGCAGTCAAGCTAAAGTCAGTCGCAACGAGAGTCAGAACGATTTGGTGCGAAAGGGTCCCGTCGCTAGCCGTCAACGTGATCAGATAGTCGCCCACTGGCAGGTTGGGCGGAAGCGATATGCTAACCGAGGACTGTTGTGTTTCGCCCGGGGAGAGCAGGAATGACTGTGGATTGATCGACACGCTCGGTAAAATCGCACCTGGAGGGGCGAGAATGAGCGGATGACGCCCACCCCCTGAGCCACCTACACCTGCCGCGGGAGTTTCGGGTTGAACTGTGAAAGTTAGGCTGACGTTTCCACCGTAGCCGTTTAGACTCTGAACGGTCAGAGATGAGCTGGTGTTGGATCCCATGGGAGCGATTAGGTTTGTCGGATTTCCTGTTAGGCTATAGTCGAGCATGTGGATTACGATTCCGATTGAGTGGGACAGCGAGCTTGACCTCGCCCTGATCGTGACTGAATAATCGCCGGAGGTCGAGGCGCCGACTCTCATTGTTGCTGAACCTGAGCCAGCGATACTGCTTGGCACGATGGTTGCTGTGAGTCCCATCGAAGGAGTCAGTGTTAGATTCACTATTCCGCCGAATCGGTTCAATGCGGTTATCGTCACCGTAGAATTGCCGGTGGCACCGGCCAGGATCGTAACCGTGCTAGGGTTGGCGGCGATCGCAAAATCGACGACCTGGACAGTGAGGCTAATTGAATGGGTCAGAGTTCCGTTCGAGCTGTTGATCGCTACAGTGTAGTTTCCGGCAGTGTTTGAGCTTAAGGTTAGCGTTGCCGTTCCTGATCCGCCTGAAATGATTGTGGGATTGATCGCCAGAGTCAGTCCGGTTGTGCTAGTAACAGAGAGTGATACTGCTCGGGAGAAATGGTTCTGGGGTGTGATAGTGATGATGGAAGAGCCGGTGGTTCCCGCGTTAATCTCTACGCTTTCAGGGTTAGAAGTGATCGTGTAGTCTTGAACAGTGATGACTATTGTCACAGAATGTGAGAGGGAGCCACTCGTTCCTGTGATTGTTAGCGTATAGTTGCCTGAGACTGTCGCGTGGCATGATACCGTTGCAGTGCCAGATCCCGTGATAGTGCTTGGAGTAATGTTCCCACAGGTTAGGCCGGAGGGAATCGTGACAGTCAGACTGACTATTCCAGCAAAATGGTTTACAGTTGTGACAGTCACTGTCGTGATGGAGGAGCTGCCGACGTTGGATGGAGCCGGTGAACTCGCGATGATCGTAAAATCCTGGTACTGGAATATGGCTGTAGTACTATGGACTAGGGACCCGCTGGTTCCGGTCAGGGTAAGTGTGTAGTTCCCCGCAACGGCAGCACTGCAAGAGACCGATGCCGTGCCGGACCCAGTAAGACTATTCGGAGTAATACCTCCACACGTGAGACCAGACGGAATCGTATCGCTCAGACTTACAACCCCCGAGAAGTGGTTGAGGGCGCTTATCGTGATCGTTGATGTTGTTGAGGAGCCCGCGTTAGCAGGAGTAGGCGAGGATGTTGCGATTCCGAAGTCCTTGACGTGGAAGAGTGACGTTGCGGTGTGAACTAGCGATCCGTCTGTTCCAGTAATCGTCAACGTGTAGTTGGCTGCAACGGCGGCACTGCACGAAACGGTTGCAGTACCGGAACCGATTACACTGCCAGGTGTAATTGAGCCGCAGACGAGACCCGAGGGAATCGTGTAGGTAAAGGTAACAGTCCCTGAGAACTTGTTGAGAGCGGTTACGGTAACTGTCGACGTGCCGGAGGTGCCCGCATTAACGGTGACGGAGCTAGCAGCGATCGTGAAGTCTCGGAACTGGAAGAGAGAGGTTGCGGTGTGAATTAGAGAACCACTGGTTCCGGTTATCGTCAATGTGTTGTTCCCTGCAACCGAGGCGTCGCATGAGACTGTGCCGGTTCCCGATCCGCTTATGCTGTTGGGACTTATTGGTCCACATGTTAGACCTGATGGAATAGTATCGGTGAGGGATACTGTTCCGGTGAATCCGTTGAGCGCTGAGACCGTGATCGTAGACGTGGTGGATTGGCCCGCATTGACCGGGGCTGGCGGGGTCGCGGAGATTGAGAAGTCGGCGCTTGGGGCGACGAAGAATTCAGACATAGCAGTCGCACCTTGGTCGTTGCTGGTCATTGCTACGAGGTTCCAGTTTGTCTCGATCGTCTTGGTGAACGAGTAGTGGTTGCGGAGCTGGCTGCTTGAGAAGAGGTTGGTCTGGGCCACGGGCCCTGCCCAGACAGTGTACATGCAATCTTCGCCGCTTCCGTTGAGAGGACAAAATCCGCTGCCTTCGTCGAATGTTATGAACAGGGCTGCCCGTGTGTTCTTGAACGTGTTACTGTTCAGAATGTTCGGGACGAGTCCACTGAGATAGTTGTCTCCGGCCTTCTCGCACGCGCTTGTGTAACTTGCTAGGCACATGTTCGCGCAGGCACTGTTACCGTGCGCGTTGTTGCAGTCGTTAGGTGTGAGCCACATGAAACTCAGGGCAGAGCCAGAGTTGAGATCCTTGATCAGCGCGCAGTCGGTGCCAGTGCAGGTGGAGTTGTTGGCCGGGTTTGCGAGCGCTATCTTGTTGCATCTAGTTGAGTTAGTGTCGATGTCATGGAACGAGACGAACGGGTTGTGTATGAATTCGTAAAAACCGTGGTCGCTGTTGTCGCAGCCTGCGACAGGAGTCTGATCCTCCATGTACGCCTTCCACCCAAGTCCCGCCGCGTCGAACCTGTCGACCAGGTTGGTCTCAGAGAGACTGTTTACAACGCAGCCGCTTGTGCAGCCGTTGAGTGTCGCAGCCATTATGCCGATGTAGTTGGGCTGGCTCGTCCCCGTTAGATCTACGTAACGCGTGGCTAATCCGTAGCTGTTTGCGAGGCCTGACATGTACGGGTTGTTGGGTCCATTGCACGGCGGCGGGTTGTTGCCGGATCCACAGATGTTGCTCATTCCCGCGTTCTCCATTATGATGAAGACCAGATGGTCGAAGTAGGTGCCGGATGGAGGGCCGCTGGCAGGCTGAGATACAATACTTGGCTGCTCCAAGGCTACGGATGCGTGGGGGAGAAAGGTGACCTGGGCTAAGGGGAGGGTGATGATAATGATGGGGAGAACGATTGTTACGATGATTAAGCCAAACGCTTTTCGAGTCTTGTTTCGATTATCAGACCAGAGCGTTTTCTTTCTCCTCCGCCGACCGAGTCTAGTCGCCCTTTTTCGACTTGATTGGAAGAAGAGGTCGCTCTGATCCGCAATTGAGAGCGCTCTTGGATGAGAGCAATTTGATCTGGATCTAGGATTGCCCTCTATACACATAAGGCGTGAGGCGCAGACGGTATAAATTCCTATCTACAATTGTATATCCAAGGACATCGAAAGAATTCCATTCATATTAGAAAGATCTGCCTCGATGTTCAGTCACCTGGAATGCCGGTGGATATCCACACCGTCCCCGCTGGAATCAGGCATGATCCATTCATGACGAGTCGATGCTCATTGATCTGAATCCTTCGGTTTGCCAGCCTCATTGCGAGGTTTGCTCTCCATCTCTCGTTGCTTGTGACCGCGCGGATGGAGACGATTGCGAACATGCTGGTACCAAGGACCAGGCCTATCGCTGCCAACTCATTAGCGCCGAATATTCTCGCGAAAACTGTGGTGAGGCCGGAAGGGACGGTTATTGTAATGTAGATTGTGTGAGAGAGAGACCCGGATGTGGCCTGCACTGTCAGCGTGTAGTTGCCTGCGGGCGTGTTGGAGGGGATTACGATAGTGAGAAGGCTACTGTTGCTCGTCGTTAGGCGGAGCATGGAAGGGTTGAGCGTCGCCACGGGTCCGCTGGGGCTGACTGTTGCGGAGAGTGTCAGGTTCCCCTGGAAGCCGTTGATGCTCTGCAGTCTGAGCGTCATAGTGGAATTGCTGCCTGCTCGTATAGTCACGCTGCTTGCTGAACTTCCGAGGCTGAAATCGGTGGCTGTCATTGTTAGTTGAACGCTATGGAAGAGCCTTCCCTGGATCGCGGTGATTATGATGGGGTAGTTGCCCGCCTGGACATTGAAGGATATGATGATTGTGAGGGTTGATTGCCCAGACCCGCCCCGAGGTACGTTTACTGTGACAGGGCTTAGGGTCGTGGTGGGGTTGGATGATGGAGGAGACATCTCAAGCGGTACACGCCCTCCTCCCGCTCCGCCTCCAGATATGAAGGCGTTCTGAACGGTGTCGTTTAGGCTGATGCTTCCGAAGAAGCCGTTGATACTGGTTATTGTGATAGTAGATGTTACATTGGTTCCTACTGGGGACACCAGTGTGGTGGGACTTGATGTGACGGTGAAATCTGTCACCTGAAAGATAAGGCTGGCCGCGTGAGAGAGCGGGCTGGAGACCCCCGTTATTGACAGCGTGTAGTTGCCTGCAGAGTACGCCGTACAGCTCAGAGTTGCCGTGCCAGAACCTGACAAGCTGTTTGGTGTGATAGTTCCGCATGCGAGCCCCGTTGGAACCGTATCCGTCAGCGAAACGGTCCCGGTGAACCCGTTGACCGCATTGACCGTAATGGTAGTTGCTCCGGAAGCGCCGGCGACCGTCGGTGAGGAGGTCCCGGATATCGTGAAATCCTGGAATCTGAGGATCACCGTCGCGTTATGCGCCAAGGACCCACTTGTTCCTGTTATAGTCAGAGTATAGTTCGCGGCGAGAGTGGAGGTGCATGAAACGGTCGCTGAGCCGGATCCAGTAATGGTTCGAGGCATTATTGTCCCGCAAGTCAAGCCCGCTGGAACATTATTCGCTAGACTGACTACACCGCTGAACGCGTTCAGCGCGGTTATTGTAATAGTCGGAACGGAGGATTGTCCCGAGTCGACAGGTGATGACTGGGAGACGGTTATTGAGAAGTCTGGGAATGCGAGGACAGTGACGGTGACAGCAGCAGAGTGAGTAATGGTGCCATTCGTCGCAGTGACTGTTACAGTGTAGTTTCCTTTCGTTGACGCCGTAAGGTTGCATGTTGACGATCCAGAACCTCCAGGTATGCTTGTGGGGCTGCAACCACCGGTCAGTCCAGACGAAGGAGATATCGAGGTTGAGAGGTTGACTGTACTTGAGAAGCCATATTTGCCCGTTAAGGTCGCTGTGAAGGTACCAGTGTTGCCTGCTGGTGTGAAGCTGATAGAGGCTGAGTTGATCGTGAACGATGACGAGCCGCTGACGTAGAAGATGGACCCTACTACCGTTGTTCCGGACTGGATGAAGCTTGAGATACTGTCAGAGTAAGGCACGGCACTGGTAGCTACCAGTCCGGTAGTTTTCGTCCAGCTACTACCAGACCCGGACCACTGGTCTATTCTCTGGTCCGTCGCGTTCATGTAGAACAGATCGAACAGATTGTCCTTTGCATCAAAGCTCGCCGCATCAGGGAGCGCGTAGTAGGAAGACGAGAAGGCGAGGGTCCCGCTATGGGTTTCAGCCGCCCCGATCAGGCTTACGGTCCATGTTCCAGTAGGAGACCGCGAGGCGAAGTTGTATGTCTCGGTTATGTTGTCGAAGTAGATGGCGTAGATGCTGGTTCCCGAGTTGAAGAGCCAGTTATTCACGTCGGTGACGTCGGATGAGATCGTCTCTTCGTTGCTCCAGCCTGTGCCGTTGTATAGACGGCCGTGTACGCCATACTTGGATATCCAGTACATGCTGTAGATCTCGCCACCACCGATAGATGCTAGCGCGATATGCCAGTTGAGTGAATGGCAAGCGGAGACGCAGAGCGTTACGTTTCCTGAGGCGGGCCAGGAGGCATAGTTTGTGCCTGCTGAGTGGATTATCATAGGCCTCTCTATTCCGGTGCCTCCACAGGCACTGTTGTTATCGATCAGATAGGCTATCCAGACTTGGCCGTTGCTGTCGACGGTGATTTCATCATCCGGGTAGGTCCGGTTGGCAGCGCCGGTTAGGACGGTCTGTTCGGGCTGCCACGTTATAGTCCCGGAGGGGCTTAGTGTTCCGAGACCGAAGAGCATCTTCTTGGCACACGTCGAGTCGTAGCTGGTCTCATTGTAACGGACGTAGAATACGCTCGTCCCATTCGTGTAGACGCTAAAGTCACTGTCGGTTATGTGCACCGCCACCTTGGATGTTGGGGCCCAGTGTGTGCCGTTAGTCGAGGTGGTGTAGAACATGCAGCCTGTCTGGTGTTCACACGTGAATCTCGAGTCTTCGTAGAAGAGCCAGATGAGACCCCTAGCGTAGAAGGACGTCTGGAGATAAGATGATTCAAAAAATGTTCGGTCACCAGTCGAGTTGACAGCTACGGGGGATCCAGCGGTGGAGGTTAGCTGACCGAATGTTAGTGAGCTGGGAGATGCGGAAATGGTGAAGTCGGGCGGTGCAACTGAGACTGTAATGGTTGTGTTGTGGGAGAGTGTGCTGTTCGTGCCTTTCACAGTCACAGTATAGTTTCCCACGCTGTTCGAGGAGAATGTCAGGGTTGAGGTGCCGGCTCCCTTTGCAGTTAGGGTGATGCTTGTTGGGTTGAGTGTAAGGCTGGGGCCGCTGGGCGAGCTTGTGGCTGAGAGTGCGACCGTACCAGTGAAGTTGTTGATGCTCGCCAACGTAACTGTGCTGTTGGTTCTTGAGCCGAGCGGTGAGGCTAGAATGGACGGGTTTGCTTTGATGGTAAAGTCCGGGGGCTGGTTCTTGAAGAACTCCGTCATCGGATTGGCGGTTGCATCGGTGGTCGTGAAGCTGGCGAGGTTCCAGTTGGTCTCGATGGTTTTGGTGAAAGAGTAGTGATTGTAAAGATTCGTGGTGCCGAAGTTGTTCTTGGCGACGGGACCGACCCATGTGTCGTAGACGCAGTCCTCGGCGCTCCCATTTAGTGGGCAGAAACGGTTGCCTTCGTCGAAGGTTATGAACAAAGCCGAGCGGGTGGTCGTGAATGTCCTGCTGTTAAGAATTAGAGGTACCAGCTTGGCGAGATATGCGTTTCCGGGTCCTATCAGGGATGACGTGCCGCAGACACCTGAGCCTCGCATATTGTGGCAGTCGTTTGGTGTAAGCCACATGAAGTTGGGAGCTGGAGCTGTTGCGTTGTTGAGGTCATTGACCAGTATGCAGTCTGTCATGCTACCGCAGGTGTTCGGGTTTGCCAGGAATATCTTGTTGCATCGTGCAGTGTTGTTGGTTATGTCTTGGAAAGCGATGAACGGGTTGTGAATGACGGTGTACGGGTCGTGATCCCTCATATCACAGCCTCTCGCAAGAGTCTGGTTCTCAAAATAGCCTCGCCAAGTTAGTCCCGTTGCTTCGAAACGATCCACTAGGTTTGGTGCTGTGATGACTGGGCAGCCACCACTGGTGCAGCCCTGCATAGACCCACTTAACAGAGCCACGTAGTTTGGCTGGCTAGTGTTGATCAGGGAGAGGTAGTGTGAGCCTATCGTGTAATTGTTTGCAAGTCCCGCCACGTATGGCGCGGGTCCAGTTATAGAGCACGGGGGTGGATTCTGCCTGCAGATGTCATAAATGCCCTCGTTCTCCATGACGATAATGACTACATGATCGAAGATCGTTCCAGTCAAGGATCCGGTTGAAGGCAAAATTGCCGTCGGCGGAGCTTTCTGAGGATTCGGCGCAAAACTTCTTCCCGGCTGCGAAACAACGATCGTGCCGAGGGCGACGATTAGGAGGAAGAAGGCGACTGACTTGACTCGGAGACTCCTTCTCGTTGAGAGTATTTCCATATTCCTCCCTCACGTGCGAAACTCGGGTTCGTCTATACGGAGTAGCCTTCTGTCTCCGGTGTCGTCGAAAGCTAATGATCTCATATTTCACCCTGGTGCGCAAGATATGAAACAGGAAAAATGCTCGTGAGATTGAAGATTATGCCCATAATCGTCCTAAGGAGTATCGTGCCCTACGGTATAAATCTCCACCGGACAGAATTATATCTAAAGGATTCCTAATCAGTCTCGTTCCAGCAAAGAGATAGACACCGTCCGGGTCCTGTCCTGATACTTGGACACGCTGGGCTTCTGGGAGGGAAAAACAGGGTTAGGGGTTCTTTCTTCTGATCACGACTACTATTCCGCCAATCACTGCTGCGACTAGTACGCTGATGAGGCCGTAGAACGCCGCCTGCGGTAGGCCGAAGACCGTTGGGGCAGAGGCTGCGGGAGATGGCGCTGCGGAAACGTGGAAGGTTTCTGTCGTTGTGTGAGGTGAGGCGCCGCCGGTGGCAGTCACGGTGACTGTGTAGTCGTTTGGCGTGCTGCTGGTGCATGTTAGGGTGGATGTTCCAGAGGCTTGGAGGGTTGTGTGGTCCAACGTGCAGGTGATTCCTGAGGGAGCGGAGACGGAGAGAGCTATTGTGTTTGTGAAGCCGTAGACTGGTGAGATTGTGATTGTGGATGTTGTTGACTGGCTGGCGGTTGTGGAGGCAGGTGTCGTGGATGTGATAGTGATGTCGGGGGTGTGGAAAGTGAAAGACGCGGCGAATTCGATTGTGAGAATACCGCTGGTGCCTGTAATAGTCACCGTGAAC
>Ga0209152_10001027_pt1 | contig 11519 bp, 13 predicted proteins | sample GraSoiAngelo_107_FD_185873 | JGI IMG/M metagenome (GOLD analysis project Ga0209152, IMG submission 185873) | Grasslands soil microbial communities from the Angelo Coastal Reserve, California, USA - 14_0903_09_30cm (SPAdes) (version 2) | ecosystem: Environmental > Terrestrial > Soil > Grasslands...
TTCTTGTCAGTGCTAGAGGGGCAGGTCTAGTTCTTAAAGTCCACGAAGCCAGACGCCGATTCGGCAGTCATTCTAGAGCGTCAGCTATACGGAGAAAATAGAGGGTCTCCCGGTCAGAAATGATCGTTGATCGCACGGGTTTCGCTAGAGATTCAGGATTTGGTAGTCCAGGGTCTTGGAAGAGGGTAAACGCAAGGAGCGAGTCTTTCCGTCCAATTCTCCTAATATCGGCGATGAAACTTGGAAGATTCGAGCCTGCCTTCGCCGTGGAGATGGAGACTGTGAAGTCTGATGAAGCGTTCTTGATCGGTAGCGAGTTTGAGCTTGCCAACACGTAATCGGTATTAGCCGTCTTTCTCTTCATCGCGATTCGCAACATCTTTGGAGACAAGTCGATGCCTATCGCATGATCGTAGATCTCGTGCGCTTTTTCGAGGAAGGTGCCGGTTCCGCAACCGATGTCGATGATAACTCGGAAATGTCCGGTTCCAAGGAATCCTAGGACTGTTTCGTATTTGCTTGATTGTTCCTCGCCGTAGAGTTCGTCGTACGAGCCGGAGATTGCGTTGTACCATTCTGCGAGTTGGCTATCGTCCTTTTCCAAATCATGCTGATATATTGCGGATGGAGAGTTGAATCTTTCTGACGTGGATCTTCGATGGTGGTCTTGGTCTCCCCTGGGCTAGACGAGGCTCGTTTGGAACTAGGGAAGGCGTTGGAGGCTCGGATGATGGTGACAATGGTTGCGAATTGCACTGTTAGCTATTCCGGCCGGACGGGCAGCGACATCGGAGAGGGTGAACGTCTAATCGTTCTGAAGGGTGATGGTTGTGTGCTGGTTCACAGGGGCAGAGACTACCAGCCGGTCAACTGGCAGCCATCAGGATGCGTGTTTCAGACCCGAATCGAGGGTGGACGTCTATTGGTGAAGGCTGTCCGCCCGAGTCCCTTGGAGACGCTGACGATCGAAATGGACAGAATCGAGTTTCTCAGCACGTTCAATTTGAAGGACGAGGCCGAGTTCATCCTCCACTCAAGTGAGGAGGAAATGCAGAAGGCCATTCTCGCCGAGCCGGATCTGATCGAGCAAGGGCTTCGAGTGATAGATTTCGAGAAAAAAGTTGCTCCCGGATTCGTCGACGTTTACGGAGTCGATTCTCAGGGAAACACGGTGGTCATCGAGATCAAGAAGGACCCCGCTGGAGCTGCTGCAGTTAAGCAGCTCGTCGAATATCTGAAGTACCTTTCACCAGCAGAGGGCAAGAAGGTTCGACCTATCATAGTCGCACCGTCTCTCGCTAAGGGCGTTCTGCCGACGATGGAGAAGATGAAGATCGAGTTCAAGCCGCTGACGCTGCAGAAGAGCTTGGAAACGTTGCAGAAGCGTATGAAGTCCGACCAGAAGGCGCTGAAGGGGTGGCTCGGAGATGCTCCTTCGGAGAAGTCGTGATCGTTCGATGGGAAAAACTCGGGCGCAATCTGTTACGTTCTCTCAGTCTTCTTCCGATGGAAACTTCTTCTTCGAAGCTTCGGAAGACTTGACACCGTCCTTACTGTCTGTCCCGTTTGAGCTCTTATCATCCGATTTGAATTGACTCTTCTCAGAATTCTCTTGGGTTGTTGAAGTATCCTCAGGAGTTGATGGTTTAGCTAGACTTGGACGGATTGAAAGATCTAGGCGCGGTTTAGTTGCTTCAGAGCCTGATCGGGGACTTGCGCTAGGCACTGGATTCCTGGGAAAATTGGTCGGGCGAGGTGGTCTGGGGAGAGCCTTGGGGACCAAGGGGTTGGTCATTGGCCCGATGATAACGCTTGGAGGGACTATTTTCGGCGCAGGTGCTGGGATGTAGGGCTGTCTCAGTCCCCCGGAGTCGGAGACTGATGGCACCTTTCTAGTGGGAGATGAAGGCGTGAGGATTCTCCGGGATTCTCCTATGAATTTGGGGCTGTCTTCCCAGCTGGAACCGCCTTGATTCGGTGGTGCAGGCATAGTTGGTCTGTCGAATGCTCTCTCGGAAATGACTGTCTGTGGCGGTGGCCTTTCAGCTCCTTTCTCAGTTATCATGATTGGTTTCATGAGAGCGGGCGTGCTTGTTGGCAGGGCTTCGATCCTCGGTGGAGGAACTCCTGTCTCGCGACCGAAGGGAACATCGTCGCGGTTTGCTCCCGTGGATCTTGCGCTCATTGGCGGGCCAGCCTCTAGCGGTGTTCGAAACGCTTTCTCCCATGATCCTGGACGGGGTTCGGTCTGACTGGGAGCAACGGTTGGAGTTGTTGCAATCACGGGCGCTGGGTGAACTTTTTCGATTTTCAGCTCAGCGACCTGGGCCTCAAGTACGAGGTTGCGTTTCATCAGATTCTCTAGCATCTGCAATGCTCTTTCTAGTCGAATACCTGGGCGCAGTCCTCTCTGGAACTTGAAGGCTAGGGTGATGGCGAGTGTCGCGATTATGACCATAACAGCAATGTCGATGGTACTGAACGATAGCTGTGGGAATCTCTGCAGACTGCCGGCCAATTGGTCTGCGACAGAGGGGTTATTGGCGTAGACTAGGAACAACCAGTATGAGAGCCAGCCTACGAACGCGGTCTCTATAGCAACGAGCTTGATAAGGAGTCTTCTCAAACTATCCTTCTCTCCTTCTCGGGAGCAACAAGTGGAACTCTGCTTGGTAAGAGCCTAAGACTTGCTGTAACTGGCTTGAATGGGTCAAAGTCCCTATTTTGCCTCTCCGACTCCTCGATCTTTCCGCAAAGTCTTCAATATCGTATCTAAGGCGGTGTCCCAATCCATCTCTCCTCCGCCCCCAGTCGCTGCTGGAGGGTTCTTCGCTTCGGCCCCCGGTTTTGTCGAGGACAGGTCACCGAATGATTGGGGTTTCTCTGAGGAGTCGGGTGATTCTTTGTCTGGGGTCTGGGTAGGTGGCTTCCAAGGCTGAGGCATTGGCATTGGTCCTCCAAGAGGAGGAGGTGGTCGAGGTCCGGGTTGACCTTGTCCAGGTTGGGGTCCCATTCCCGGTGGGGGTCGGGGTGGACCTGCACCGAATGGTCTTGGAGGTGCCACAGGTGGTGCCATAGGTCGTTGTTCTCCGGGTCTTCCCGGACCTTGTGTAACGAAGGGGCGGGGTCCACCCTGTGTCGGGGGTAGCGGGGGTCTCATGGGCATGGGGCCAGGTCGAGGAATTCCTTGGGGCGGCGGGGAGCCCTGTGGATAGGTGGATCCTGATGGTGGCGTCCATTTAGTCGGGAGTGGCGGGATAGATCTTACTCCAGAGGTCTCGGAAGACGGCGCGATCCCTGGCCGGTCTGGAGGAGCCCACTTTGACGGGACTGCCGAGGATTGTGAACTTTGAGGCTGACCTGCGGGGGAGGGGAAGGGGACGCCTTGTCTTGCTGATGTGTCAAGTCCCGGTTTCTGGAAGACAGGCCCTGTCTCTGATCTCCGATTGTCCATGGTCGACGGAGGGGCATTCCAAGCCGGGCTTGGTCCGGGTCTAGGCGACTGCTCGGTTGGTGGGCGGATTGTCGAACTGGGTGGATTCTGGGGGGTAGGTTGGAAAGGCGAGGAAGTAGGTCTCGACGCTTCAGCTCGCAAGGTCTGTAATACCGCGGAGGCACTCTTTCCCGCTACGTCCTGTTTCTGGGCCGGGAACGTATCGGTCGAGGATTTGGCAGCTGTTGACCATGTCAGGCTCGGGCTGGCTCTTGGACTGCTAGGGCTAGAACTCTTTGGTAATGGTGGAACCGCGTAGACTGTATGCTTTGACCCCGTGGAAGGTGGAGCGCCTGTGGGAAGGATCTGTCTCGAGGGCGAGGCGGTCGGAGTGCCTGTTGAGAGTATTGATCCTGGTTTGAACGATTTTGATTTCTGAATTCTTCCGACGAGGCCTTGGTCAAGGTGCCGTCTCTTGAGCAGCACGTACCCGAAGCCGGATCCTCCCCCTAGGCCTATCGTTAGAACTATGAATGGGGAATAGGGTCCGATGGAGGTGTTAACGTAGTTCTGGAAATAGACATCGTTAAGATACTGGTTGACGAGCCAAAAGGTGAGGAATAGGTTGACGAGGATAGAGATGGTTGTTCCGATTCGTATTTTGACCACTAGTAGTCATCCTCGGGTTTGCTAGTTTTCTTTGGAGGTTTCAGTACGGTCCGGATGGTTGAGATGAGGCGGGTGAAACCGTAGGCTGATGCGATCATCAGGACGACTACTAGGAATACTGGGTTGAAGGATCCGAAGTATTGTTGTTCGTAGATGTTGTAGAAGTATTCGGTGACTAGCCAGACGCCGAAAAATAGGATGATCCCGTATTCGAGGATGGATGTGAGGAGTGTGGTCTGGTATAGGTTGCTCCCTGCAGAGTCTTCTCCATGCCAGCCCAACAAAGTTTCGATGTACCTTCTACTTCCACTCTTCTTGGGTTGGGCCTCCTCCTCAACCCCCAATAATCCTCAACGCAAGATGCCCGTCTCCGCAATCACCATAAGCGTGCTGTAACCGGTGGAAGATGAAACGCGGTACATTGACCGGTGACATGGATTATCTTCGCATCGATCTACGGGCTAAATCAGAGACGACTCATCTTTTCGCACATTAAAATACGGCACAGAGCGAAAACAGTCTAGCTCTCAAAGTGAGCCATGGTGACTCAAGAAACCGCCCGGAAATACGAAGTTGTAGAAGACCTCCCGGGCGTAGGTCCATCAACAGCGGACAAGCTGAAAGAACTCGGCTTCCACACAGTCGAGAGCCTGGCAACCGCCACCATCAGAGAGCTCGTCCCAGCTGGGATCGGCGAGAAACAGGCCGCCAAGATCATCGGCGTAGCGCGAGACAGCATCTCACTATCCTTCATCAGAGCCGACGAGCTGATGAGGATGAAAGCCAACGTGCTGCGGCTCACGACCGGCAGCAAATCCTTCGACGAACTGATCGGCGGCGGATTGGAGACACAGACGATTACGGAAGTTTATGGTGAGTATGGAGTGGGCAAGTCGATCCTCTGCCATCAACTAGCCGTCAACGTTCAGCTTCCAGTAGACAAGGGCGGTCTAGATGGGGGGGCCTTGTATCTGGACACGGAACAGACTTTTCGTCCCGAATGGATCGTCCGAATGGCAAAGTCCGCAGGGCTGGAAGCGACGGACGTTGCTCAGAGGATAATCTATTCGGAGGCGTACAATTCGGATCACCAAGTCCTTCTCTTGGAGAAGGCGGATCAGATAATCAAAGACAACAACATACGGGTGATAATAATCGACTCGCTAACATCGCACTTCAGAAGCGAGTACTTGGGAAGAGAGATGCTGGCAGAGCGGCAGCAACGGTTGAACAATCACATGCACCGGCTAATACGACTCGCCAGAGGATTCAACGCCGTGGCGGTTGTGACTAACCAGGTCATGTCCAAGCCCGACCAGTTCTTCGCCAACTCAGTGGACGCTGTTGGCGGCCACATAGTAGCCCACACAAGCCACACACGGGTCTTTCTACGCCGCGCGGCGACTGGTCCAATAAGGATAGCGCGCCTCGTCTCCAGCCCCTACCTTCCCGAGGGTGAGAGAATATTCAAGGTCACCGAGACAGGCATACTCGACGTATCAGAGGAGGACGAGGTCAAACGTCGTCGTTAAAATCAAACAACTCAATTCCCGGAGACTCAGTCAACCGGTTCTTCCAGAACGTAGAAGCGCGAGCATGGACCGATGCGGAGAAGGAACTCGATGCGATCCGACAGAAAGCGGAGAACGCCCTCTGGTACAAGGGATACCTCAAAGCCCTAGAGGGTTTGCTGTTGACGTACCGGAGCAATGATGACAAGTACATCTATCTCCCAAAAGTTCTCGCTAGCCGCGGCGAAGAATCGATCAAACAGCTTCGGAAGGATTTCGGAGAGTTTGCAGCCAACGAGATTCACGGAGAATACGACCGAGGATATTTCAAAGCGTTAGAAGATTACGTCACGCTTCTTTCCTCGATGAAGAGCCCACAACAGGAGGGTCCAGCGACTCCTCCGGCGACCGTGGAGAAGAAGAAACCTGCTAAGAAGGATGCGGATTTAGAACAGTATACAGCAGAATCGTCGTAAAGATCATCCAGATAATGTAGGACCCCATTCCAATAGTCACGTGCTTGTTCGGACCCTTCAAGACCTCAGGTCCATATCCGAGAAGATTCTTCACGAGAAAGACTGAGACGGAATAGACTCCTATTCCCACGGTAATCATGCTCAGCGTGCCGAGTCCTACTCCCAACGATCCGAATCCCGCAAGGTTGTAGATGACTCCAGCTAACACACCAAAGCCGAGCCGTAGCCAGTAGACGAGCGAGGCAGGAGGCAGACGGCCAATGTGCACTTCCTTCGCTGTCTGGACCGCTAGGTTCGACCCAGTGCTCGACAAGGCTCAAAAAAGCCCGGCTTCAATCATGCTGATAACGTTTTGCCGAAAAAAAGGTGCGAAGTTCACATGAAGATTTTATAGAAGCCGAGACTCCTGACCATTCTGCCTTGTCGGTGCACGAGACCGAGCCTGAATCTGTGATCGTACGAGACATCATGACAAGGTCCGTCATCACCACGAAAGAGTCAGACACCGCGGCCGATGCGGCGAAGCTGATGGCTAAACACAACATCGGATGCGTGCTCGTCTCAGGCAAGAAGGGAGAGACTATCGGGATAATTACTGAACGGGATATTGTTCAGAGAATCGCAGCCAAGAACCTCTTGCCTTCGAATGTGACTGTGGGCGAGGCCATGTCGAAGCCAGTGGTCACGGTCAAGGCGGGAGCGACTATTACGGATGCCGCGAGGTTGATGAATCAACGGAAGATTCGAAGATTGGCCGTGATAGAGAATGGAAAACTTATGGGAATCTTGACTATGAAAGACATTCTAGAAGTCACTCCGGCAATAATCGATCTCGCGTCTGAGAAGAGTCAAGCTGGGCTGGGAAGGATCCCACGAACCAGCTCTTCCCGTCTCCAAGGATATTGTGACGAGTGTGAGACTTGGTCGGAAGCATTAGTGCAGAAAGATGGAGTCTTCCTGTGTCAGGATTGCGCAAAGGAACTTGGCCCGGTCGAAGACGAGAACTGATACCGCAGTAGACTTGGAAGACCGGAATTTTCTGGTCAAAGACGCCGACGTCTGGAATGGAAGAGCCTTCACCAGAGGCTCCATCCTAATCGAAAACGGCCGAATCAAAAGAATAGCTCGCCGGATAATCGACAACGGCGTCGAGAGGACCAATGCTTCAGGCCTCAAGGCGCTGCCCGGACTCATAGATGTCCACGTTCATCTGAGGGACATGGAACTCGCCTACAAGGAGGATTTCGCAACTGGCACAGCTGCAGCCGCGGCTGGAGGATTCACGACGGTGCTTGATATGCCGAACACGGTCCCACCGACCAATTCCGCTAGACGTGTGATTGAGAAACAGAAAGTTGCTGCTCAGAAGACCCGCGTCAATGTTGGTTTTCATGCGGCCGCAGTATCTGATTCTGATGAAATCGAAGCCTTAGCGCATGCGGGGGCGTTCTCGCTCAAGCTCTACATGCCGAAACCTATCGCGCCGTTCGATGTCGAGAATGATCAGGCGATAGAGAAAATGATGCGCGCCGCAAGGCACGTTGGGACGCCGGTAACCGTTCATGCCGAGGATATTGTCGGTACGGAAAATACGAGCCAGGGAGATGGCTTCGAGCAAGCCGCAGATGCTCGGTCTCCTATCTTCGAAACTCGCGCTGTCGAGAGACTATTGAGAATTCAGAAGAAAGCTCGCTGCAGCGTCCACTACTGCCATCTAACTCTCCGCTCTAGCCTCACGAAGATTAGTGGCTCTACGAGGTCGACTAGCGAGGTCACGCCTCACCATCTCCTCCTCTCCAAGAAGCTCCTGTCCACTCTTGGCTGGAGAGGATGGATGGTTCCCCCGTTGAGATCTGAAGAGACAAGACAGAGTTTACTAGAATCCACACTTGCCGGCCTCTCTAGCGCCATCGCCAGTGATCACGCCCCACACACCATCAAAGAGAAGGACCAATCCGCAAGCAAGAGCCCGCCAGGAGTCCCAGGCTTGGAAACGACGTTGCCATTGATGCTGACACTTGTCAACAGACAACAGATGCCCCTCTCACTTCTGGTGAAACTTCTCAGTGAGAATCCTGCAAGGATTTTCGGTCTCAAGTCCAAGGCCAAGCTCCAGAAGGGAGCCGACGGCGACGTTGTTCTAGTTGATCTGAAGAAGAAATCTAAGATAGATTCGAGTAAGTTCTTTTCAAAAGCGAAGTTTTCGCCCTTTGACGGGTTCAAGACGCAAGGCGCTGTTCATTCTAGCATTGTCAGCGGGAAAGTCGTCTACAAGGAGGGAGAGATCGTCGCCGGAGAAGGCTCTGGCTCCGTATTGCGAAGTGGTTCAGGTTGAGGTTTGTGGTCGACGGAATGCTTGGAGGCCTAGCGCGCTGGCTCAGAATGCTGGGATATGCGACAGAATATGATTCAAAAGCTGACGACAACATTCTCTTACGAAACTCCCAGACGCCGGACACTGTCCTCTTGACCCGTGATGAAGAACTCTACAATAGAGCTCTCGCAAAGAGTATTCATTCGGTGCTGGTTCTCGGCGATACTGAGGAAGCCCGACTGGGACAGTTAGCGAGAACTCTCGGCATCTCCCTTGATATCGACATGGCCTCTACTAGATGCCCTGAATGCGGCGGCGAGCTTCACGAGATTTCTAAGCAAGAAGCCTCAAGCGTCGTCCCGGCCAAAAGCCTCGACCTCTACGATCGATTCTGGAGGTGCAGCAATGCCCAGTGTGGGAAGACGTATTGGGTGGGAAGCCACTGGAAACAGATACGTCACACCCTCGAAGAGGCCCGAACGATAGCGACACAAGAAGAGAAGAACACGGCATGCTAAGTGTAGAAGAGGGCGCGTTATTGGTGAAGACGGCGCGGGTAGCCGTTGAAATTCACCTGTCAGGAAAAGACCCCCAAGCGGCGGCTGAACCGAGTCCTAGCTTGAGAGAAGAGAGAGGAGTCTTCGTAACTCTGCTCGATCATGCCAACGGTCGCAATCTGCGGGGGTGTATTGGGATCCCTTTTCCAACTCGATCGCTACTTGAACAGGTTCGGATTGCGGCAGTGGAGGCAGCGACGACAGATTTCCGGTTCCAGCCGGTAGGGCTTGAAGAGTTGCAGAACAGGATTGTCTTAGAGGCGACTGTCCTCTCGGCTATAGAACCTATCTGGGTAAAGAATCCGCTCGACTTTAGAGAGAATATTCTGGTTGGGAGGGACGGTCTGATGGTTGAGGGCATGGGTAGTCACGGGCTGCTGTTGCCACAGGTGGCTGTTGACGAAGGGTTTGATAGTGAGGAGTTTCTTTCGCAGTGTTGTTTGAAGGCCGATCTTCCTCCAGATGCGTGGCTCACCAGAGACGTCCGGGTCTCCCGGTTTCAAGGCCAGGTTTTTGCGGAGGAGAAACCGAATGGCCGAGTGTTTGAGAGGCGTCTGAAACCATAGTTCAACTCGCGTGGACTCTCACATCTAGACAGCACGTGTGTTGGATCTTTCAGAATTCGAGACGTGTCAGATAGAGTGGAGGCTCGGGTTACAGCATGGTAAAACGGAAAATTGTGGATACTTCTCCGGAAGACTTGTCCAACCTTCAACGCTTGGTTGGCCCGGAAAATGTTCTCGCACATTGCGCAGGGGTCAACTACCAGGTCTATGTTACGGACACACGTCTTCTAGTTGGGAAGAGGTTTGCGACAGGGGAGAAATTCATGAACGTCCCGACCGCGAGCATCAACACTCTAGAGCTGATCACCAAGAGTCTCCTTCCACCTTTGACTTTCGCGGTTCTCGGCGCGATCGCTAGTTTTCTCGTCTGGTGGTTTCCGGGGACTAGAATGTTGCCGTTGCCGGTGTTTCCTTATGATGTAGCAATGTTGGTGGGACTCGTTGTCTTTGTCGGGTCACTTGTGGTGGCTTGGTGGAGGGTGGGGATTGCGGTGCTTCGGATCCGCGTCAATGATTCTCAGAGCCCTATTACGGTGAAACTGGTCAGTACCTCCAAGGCTGAAGCAGTTTTCAAGGCCCTCAAAGGATAGACGACCATCAGGACCTATCAGGTCCGGTGCCGTGGGCGCCTCATAACGCGTGTTCGTTGTAGAACACTTAAACTCGTCACTCATTCTGAGGAATCCAAAGTTTGACAGCTTCAATTCAGGGGGGCGATCTGGTTTTCCTCTATCAGGACGCTCGCCGTAACTGGATTGCTCGGGCGGGAGAGGGACGATTCCATACTCATCGAGGGTATCTTGATCTCAAGGATCTTGTCGGGTTAGAGTACGGGGTCTTCGTCAAAACTAGCTTGGGACAGTCACTTGCGGTGTTCAAGCCCAGGCTCTTGGAGCTGGTGAACTCGTTCAACAGACCTACCCAGATAATGTATCCAAAGGATATCGGGTATGCGATCTATCAGCTTGGACTGAAAGACGGCGATACTGCGATTGAAGTGGGCACAGGTAGTGGTGCCCTAACCGGTGCGTTGGCTCAGGCAGTCGCGCCGAATGGCCGGGTGTACACCTACGAGAACCGGGAGGAGTTCTTGAGGTCGGCTAAGAAGAACGTGGAAAAGACTGGGCTGTCAAGTCAAGTCACTTTTCGAAACATGGACCCATCGGAGGGATTCTTGGAGTTGAATGCAGACGCTGCTGTTATCGATCTCGGTGATCCTTGGAAGATGGTGGGCCCAGCATGGGAAGCTCTGGCAGGAGGAGGGATGCTGGCAGGCTTCACGCCCACCGTTAACCAATTAGAGAAACTTGCTGAAGCGCTGAGGAAGGGCGGATTTCTCGTACTTGAAGCGGTTGAGCTCTTGATGCGAGAGTTCAAGACCGAAACGGGGAAGGTACGACCCGAGTCTCGAATGATCGGCCACACTGCATATGTGACGATCGCTCGAAAAGTCATTGTGAAAGAATAAGCGTTCATATATGGGAAGGATGCTTGAACCGTTCGTAACGGGTAGCGTCGCAATGAGTGCTGTTCGCGTTGGAGACTCTGATCTTGCAAAGATACTCCGTGGAGTCGCCGTCATAGTCGCCGCGGCGCTGATGATTCTTCCAGCATATCTCAACTATGAGATCTGGAAGACAGGATTCAACCCAGTAGTGGCAATGGCAATCAGCCTACAGTTGTTCGCTATCGGGATCGTGATCTTCATCCTCGCCGTGGGCAAGGATCGGCTGGCTTCAAAGTCTCAACCTCAGTAAGGGTCTCATACCGCCGGGCATTTGCAACCGATAATCTCTGCGGCCAAGTCCGCTCTAGGTGGTCGTTAGGGGCGCGTCAATCTGTTTCTCTTGGTCCGATTGAGGCTCGGGGGACGAGACTCTGTCCGCCCACTCTTTGACGACCTTGACCAATTGCAGTCTCAAGTCCTCTCCTATGAGCTGTGATCTTCTAACTGTCCTGATGTTATCTGCGAGCTGGATCGAACCGAGCACGT
>Ga0209152_10001030_pt1 | contig 11466 bp, 12 predicted proteins | sample GraSoiAngelo_107_FD_185873 | JGI IMG/M metagenome (GOLD analysis project Ga0209152, IMG submission 185873) | Grasslands soil microbial communities from the Angelo Coastal Reserve, California, USA - 14_0903_09_30cm (SPAdes) (version 2) | ecosystem: Environmental > Terrestrial > Soil > Grasslands...
TCGCTCCCTCCCTTGTCCAGCCGCTTCTTGATCTCTCCCCCAAACCAGCTCCCAAGCAAGACACCGGCGATAGAGCCGCTCAGCGTCCACGGAAGAAGCGAGAAGAACCCGGCGAGGAGGAAGAGAGAACCCCCAATCAGACCGATAATCATCACTGACCGAGTCAAAGCCGGGACCAGTCCTCCGCGGGGAGCCGCGAGGGATAAAAAATGCGACTCCTATTCGAGTAATCCCTAGCGTTCCTGAACGCCTCACCTCCGGGTGACACTCGACCATGCTTCCCGGTCTAGAGAAGACTCGGAGAGAGCTGGATTCTTGTTCTACAGTCTCTCGTCGACGAAGACTACGCAGTTACGTTCAACGTTATGGTGAACGTGTGAACCAACGACCCGCTGGTGGCCTTGACTGTGAATGTGTATAGTCCTTGAGGAGTGTTGTGTCCAGTCGCAACTGTTAGGGTTGATGTTGAGTACGGGCCAACGGTTGACGGGAGAGACAGTATGGGTCCATGACGGTTCACTGGCGAGACTGTTGCAGAGAGTGTTACTGTCCCGTTGAATCCATTCGTTCCTTTGACGGTTATCGTGTAGGTTGCTGTTGAGCCTCTGCGTATTGTCTGGTTTGTTGGAGATACGGTGAGGGTGAAGTCCGGCGGCGGAGGAGGCGACGTGACAGTGACTGCCAGGGTCACTGACCTGCTGAGACCGGGGGAGAATCCCGTGACTGTAACCTGATACGTGCCGAGACCGGTGCCGTTGGTGGTAAAGACACTAAAGATAGAGTTGGCTGTGCCGCCGCTCTGGAGCGTAACGTTTGCCGGATTCAGGCTCATTGAGAGTCCGGGTGGACTTGCCATGGCGAACATGGAGACTGTCCCGGCGAACCCGTTCAGACTGGTGACGGTGAGGGTGGAGGTTGCAGACGAGCCTCGGAGAATCGCGAGACTAGAAGGGTTCGCTGAGATAGAGAAGTCTCCAGTGGTCCGGCTTTTGACAAGGATCCCGACTTGTACCGTGTGAGAGCTGGTTCCGCTGGCGCCGGTAACAGTCACTGAATAGTTGCCCGGCGTTGTCGAGTTTGATGTTGATACTGTGAGGGTGACGGATGCTGATCCGCCTGGAGGAAGGAGGACGCTCGACCGGCTGAGGGTCGCGATGATCATATTCGACGAGACAGTTTCGGTCAACGTTATTGTGCCGTTGAAGTTGTTGAGGCTTGTCAGAGTGATTGTTGAGGTAGCGGAGGAACCCTGTGTGATTGTGAGGTTTCCGGGGAATGCTGAGATGGAAAAGTCTGGTGGAGGAGGCTGGGAGATCTTGAAGAGTACATTCACAGAATGCGTTAGGCTGCCGCTGGTGCCGGTTACCGTGATGTTTCCAGAACCTCCTGCTGATCCACCGACAATGTTGAGCGTCGCGAAGCCTCTTCCCTCCGGCGTGAGGTTGACGCTCGTAGGCGTGATCGACCATACCGTACATCTGGGCGTTGGGCACAGGGGTGAGGGTGACGTGTGCAGCGTGACTGTCCCATTGAATCCGTTAAAACTTGTCAGAGTGATCGTCGAATTTCCCTTTCCTCCCGACGGCAAGACAACAGTGGTCGGATTTGCAGAGATGGAGAAGTCGGGCTTCGACGAGATGATCGTGAATGCCACGTTTACGCTATGAGACAGGCCGCCGCTGGCACCCGTTACGGTGACAGTGTACGTTGTTGCTGGAGAGCCTTGAACTGTGAAGAACACCAGTGTCGCGCTTGCCTGGCCTCCTGACGGGAGTCCAACTTGGGTGGGGACAATCCTCCAGCTCGGACAGGACGCGCACAGCGGCGGAGCAGAAGTTGAGAGTGTGATCGTTCCGCTAAATCCGTTTATGCTGGCTAGCAAGATTGTTGAGGTGGCGTTTGCACCAGCCGGAACATTCTGGCTCAGGGGATTCGCAGAGATGGAAAAGTCAGGCTTCGTAGATACAATCGTAAACGCCACGTTTACGCTGTGAGAGAGGCCTCCACTCGCACCCGTCACGGTAACGGTGTACGTGTTCGGTGGAGAGCCGAGAACTGTGAAGAATGTGAGGGTCGCATTGGCCCTTCCTCCTGACGATAGTACAACCTTGGTCGGAGTGACCCCCCAGTTCGGACAGGATGCGCAGAGGGGCGGGGGAGAGGTTGAGAGATTGATCGTTCCACTGAATCCGTTTACACTCGATAGTAAAATGGTTGAGGTGGCATTTGCACCGGCTGGGACGTTCTGGCTCGATGGATTCGCAGAAATCGTAAATCCAGATAGGGTACTGGCTTCAACCGTGAGAGCTCCGTTGAACTGGGCCGTGATGAAGCCCCCTCCCTGCGGGGCGCTGCCTGTCAGAGTGTAGTTGTAGAATCCGATGGGAGTCGCTAAGCTTGTTGACACGGTAAGAGTTGAGGTTCCCGAGCCTCCGGGCGGAACGGTGACCTGCGTCGGAGAAAGGGTCAGCGTCGGTCCCCCGGAAACGTTGGGAAAGACGCTGCCGGTAAGGCTGACTGTCCCATTGAAATTGTGCTGGCTAGAAACCACGACGGTAGTGGAGTTTGAGAAACCTTGAGCGACTACGAACGGGTTGGCGGCGCTGATCGTGAAGGTAGGAGCGATGAATGGCTCCCCATTGATCTGGATGGTGGTTGAGTGTGAGAGACTATTGCTAGATCCGATTATGTTGAGGAACCATGTCGTGGTCCCGTTGAAATTATCATTAACATTCACGTTCGCCTGCGCCGTTCCGTTTCCTCTGAGTATTAGAACGACCGGGCTTATTCCCACTCCGAATCCGACGGGCGGGGCTGAAGTTGAGAGCGTAACATTCCCGGCAAACCCGTTCAGACTCGTCACGCTAACTGTTGAGAATCCCATGGAACCAGCGGTAATAGTAAGATTCGATGGAGAGGCGCTCATCGCAAAGTCCGGAGTAGCAGTAGGGGTCACGCTAGCAGAGATGGATACGGGGACCTCAAGGACTATGCCGGCAAGGAGGAGAAAGAGGGACAGCAGAATGGTTGGGGTTCTCAAGAACACCACGGAGTGATAATGACTCAGCCCAGACTATCAGTTTTATAGTTAACCCCTGCGATTCACTTGCGCTGTGCTGCATTAGCTAGCGACGAACACACAGACCCGCCACAACCGACGGTCAGGCGACTTGCGAACTGCTGGAAGGATGGGCTTTGCGCCATGCTTCTCTAAACGCGCTTTGCTTTGAGACCAGTGTGAATATCATCACCAAGATAGAACCCAACAAATATGCGGCAACCACGTAATTGAAAATTGGAATTACAGCTCGAATGGCGAGCAGGTTGAAACTGGCGAGTGCCATGTCGGAGATGAGAAGAAGCCAAGAAAGTCTTTTCCAATGATTGACCCAGCGTTCAAACTCTGGATGAGTTGTCCGATAGTGGACTCTTACCTGAGTGGACTCGACCTCGATCCCACAAATCCTGCATTTGTGCCGGGGCAACCACAGCTTCACATCGTCCGAGGCGGTGGATCGAGACGGGACATTCGACCAACGAATACCACGCCTCAGTCCTAACCGAGCAAGAGCATGAGTAACAGGTTCTTTGAGAGCAAGTTGTCAAACGCTTGTTTCGGCTACCTTCGATGGCTGCCACGTCGGAACACAATCTTGCCAATACGGAGCTTCAGAATGCTGAAGTTGAAGACATCTCTGCACAGCCGTTTGAAGACGAACTGCTCGGCCTCATATGGAAATTCCTAGAATCACCGGGTAACGTTCTGCTGATTCAAGGGGCTCCTGGTACAGGAAAAACCACGCTTGCGCTTGAACTTCTCAGAAGAGTGAAAGGGACTCGTATCGGGCCTCGTGAAATCTCTGCCAACAAAGTGTACGTGTCGAGCCGAGTCTCACCAATAAAGTTCCGTCGACACTTCCCTGGAGTTCATGAGATCATTGATTCTATGTCGGGGAAGGGGCTTGCAGGCACATGGACAGAGAGTGAGGACAACGCTCGTCTGTCAGGAGCCACCGCGAATATTGTACATAGAATTCTCGCTCTGAAACGGGCGAAGCAGAAAGGAATCGTTGTCATAGATAGCTGGGAAGGAGCTGTACGGAACTTAGCCGAGGAAGAACGTCACTCGTTAGAGTCAGCAATCTTTTCCGAGCTCGACGACAGCAAGCTCAGTGCAGTTCTTGTGAGCGAAGGTGAACCTGCTCCCAGTCTAACGTATCTTGCAGATGGAATCACCACACTGTCGATGTCTCGATTGGAAGGTAGGGTAGTCAGGAGTATGATGGTCGACAAGCTCCGAGGGTTTAGGCTGCGCAGACAGGGAGCACTCTTTACTCTTGACAGAGGCAGATTCACGCCCCTACCTAGGGTCGGATTTCATCTTGATGGTGACTTGTCGGAAACTCCTAGAGTTCCCGCGATTGTTCCTCACTCTGAAGCGGCATATTCGACAGGCAGCGAAGACCTTGACAAATTGCTGCAAGGTGGAATCAAGAAGGGTTCCTCTGTCCTGATAGATCTCAACAGCACAGTATCTCCCCGTGTCGGTATCATTCTCATGCATATCATAACAGCTAATTTCATCAACCAGGGTGGCTCCGCCTTCGTAGTTCCCTACAGCATATTCAACTCCCAGACCGTTGCCGACTCTATGAGGAGATACGTCGGAAACGACGCATTGAACGAGAGGGTCCGCATCGCAGAGTACAACCAGGGGCTTCCAGATGAAAAATGGCGGGTGAAGATGAAAGGCAAGATAGAGGAAGATATTCCAATCATCGACAGGTGCTGGAGCCAGCTTGGGGCCATCTCAACATCAAGAATGATGAAATTTGACTTCGACAAACTAGCACAGGTCTACGGTGAAGATATCGGGGTTCCAAGTCTCGGCGAAATTGGAGCCGGCATACGGGAGTCAGCAGCTTTTATGATGGCAGTACTCTCACGACCTACGATGATGAGAGAGGAACTTCAGAGAAGCGTCGACTATTACCTGAAAACGCAGACACTTGATGAATCTCTCCTCATCTATGGGGTCAAGCCGTTTAGCAACGTTCACGGTGTGGAATTCAGTTTTGAACGAGGCTATCCACGCCTATCCTTGATGGAAGTCGTCTGACCAATCCACCTAGGACCTGATGTAGCAAAGAACCTTTGCTAGTCGTAGCCTAGAACTCCATCTTAGCGCCGTGATTGATCCTATATTGTCCGCATTCGCAGTTGTCAAGGGGGGTATGGGAATCCCAATCTGCCTACTATCTCATAGAGGATCAGCAAGACCTCCATCTTCGAAGCATAGTTCCGTCCTAGCCACCTACGCCACGCTTTTCGCGTGGTAAACTGAAGCGCTTTGGACACACTCTTATCCATGATAGGATAACGCTCCTATCGATCGTCTATATCCGGCGATTTCAAGAATTATGATCAGGGCTTGTTCTGTTACGAATAATGAGAAGCTCAAGAGGGTCAAGGAGATTGAGATAGTCGTGCTGAACCATTTCGCATAATAGACTCTCAAACTATCAGAGTGCCAAGTATGCCTATAGCAGTAGAACATCCAGCCTAGGAACGTATGCTAAGAAGGGTCCCTTTGATGGGGTGACCGGGAGTCGAGAACACAAAGAGAAGACAAGGCTCAACCCTACGGTCCAGATAGAAACTACATCACGACACACGCAAACAAAACCATCCAACACGCTACAACAACCCGAGAGAGACCAAGCAAAACAGTCGAATTGGCTCCTGACAGTCGCGTGCAAACGCCTTTGGGCGTCGCCTTAGATTCGAAAACTGTCGGTCCTCAAGCTAATCCTCCCGGTACATGATAACACGTCAGCCTCCGGTGGTAGGGTCCTGAGGGTGCCTAGGAAGTCGCCTAGAAAACGCCTGAGGGTCCCGGTCGATGACAAAATCCGCGTGACGGTTACGAGGATGCGAACGTGGTCGTTGATGCGACCCTGTTAAGATCCGGCTAGCAGTAGACCGTCTAGAGAGAAATGGGTATGCTGGTGAGTCCCGTGACGCAGAAAAGTGATTGATTCTGGAATCCCGTGAGTACGAATAATGGATCGGCTGCTCTTAGGGTCGTCTGATGTTTGTTACTCGAAGCTTGAACTGCAGCGTCTTCCCGGCCATGGGATGATTGCCGCTCCTCCCGTAAGCCTTCTCGGGTGGAATAACGACCTCCTTCTCCTCGTTCACCTTCATACCCATTAACGCCTCGTCAAAGCCCTGAATGACTTTTCCCGTGCCTAAGATGACCATCAGAGGTCTGTACTCGCGTGCCGCGTTGTAGAGCCCTGCGCTCTTGGCCTCTTTCTCCATCGACGTGTCGAATATCTTTCCGCCAGGGAATTTTCCGATATAGTGGACTGAGACGGTATCTCCTTTCTGCGCTTTCAGTTCTAAGCTCATGATTCGTTCACTCACCAAGTTTGGTTTTGGGTCTAAATAGGTAACGGTGAGTTCCGTTGTCCGAAGACGGTTTTCTCGGTCTTCCGACCTAATTTATACGGAACCTAGGGCACATTCCACGGCATGATGGCTGAGAAGCAGACCCCGAAAGCTCGCTTCTCCACAAAGCTCCCGAATGGAGACTTCCTAGGAATCACCATATGGCCAGGAAAAACTGAACCATCAGCGGAGGTCGTTACGGTTCAGATCCGACATCCAACCGGCGATAACTGGGAGACTACCGCTCGAATCGCTCTCTATCGCACACCAGATGGCAGGTATTCCCTACTTCCGGAAAGGCCGGTAACAAAGTCTTCAGAAAAGACAGAAGCAGTAACCATAGGTGCAACGGATAGAGATTAAGAAAAATGTCGACGAGCGAGATAGTGTTGGAAGAGACCCCATACCTGAACCTCACAACGAGAGGTAGGAAGACAGGGCTGAAGCACGACGTTGAGCTCTGGTTCGCCTTCGAAGACGAAAAATTGTACTTTCTCGCACACGAATCCTCTCACTGGTGGAAGAACGTCGTCAAGACCCCGAGAGTCGAAGTGGAAGTTTCAGAGATTCTATTCGAGGGAACTGGCAGACTCGTCCCAGAAAAACTCGAACACACATTCGAGCTCTTTCGCCAGAAGTACGGAAGGCATCAGGTGGAAAGATGGTACGGCGGCGAGAGGTCAAAGAGGAAAGCGGTAGAGATTCAGCTCGGACGGGTCCTTGGTAAGAAGCCGAGCGGCAAAGGCAGTCTAATAGAGATAGCCATATAGCAAGTCCACATTACATGTCTGGGTCAGACAAGGTATGGCGTACGGTCTAGCTGAAGGGTTCAGAAAGACAGCAGTCCGGCTGGGTGGAAAGAAGAAGAGCCAGGCAGTTGTCATCGCAACTTTCGGCAACCACTTCACATTGAACGATGCGCTCGAAAAATTCCGGAAGGAAGGGCTGACGTTTGAGACAGAGAAAGGTCACATTGTCAAGATATTCTTAGACAAGAATACAAAAGAGAGAGCTGAACAGGTCCGAACCATCATACGGGAAAACTTCGGCTACGTCGAGCCTCTCTAGACGCATAAAACTAATCATCTAAGGCACTTCGTTTCGACGTTTCCTAGCGGAATGAAGACTCCCAAATTCGTTATGGTATCCTTCGATGTAGACAAGACCCTCTTCCGTCAGCCTGCGCTCACTCAGGCGGCTCGAGGTTTAGGGATCGGCAAGAAGTGGGATGCGATTGACGCGATGTATCATCGACAGCGGATAGCTCTGCGACAGTCTCTCTTGCAACAGTTTCAGCTTCTGGTCGGGATGAAACTCGTAGACGTTCTAGCTGAAGTCTCTAAGGTTCCTATGATCCAGAACATCCGAGAGTCCGTTGACAAGCTCCTGGGCCTCGGACTGTCAGTGATCCTCTGCACCGACAATCCGGACTTTCTCTGTCAGTATTTAGTGGAACAATTCGGATTCCGCGGATTCGTCTCGTCAAAAGTAGCCGTGAAGAACGGAGTAATCATAGATGACATCGAGCCTCTACCGGACAAGAGGCTCGGCATCAGAAAGTATTGCGCATGGATGAGCATTCCATTGAGCAAGACGGTTCATGTGGGAGATGGGCTCAACGATGTTCCCGTCTTTCGAGTAGTCGGCTATTCCATCGCGTTGAACACCAGCCTCGAGAAGATGAAGAGGGCGGCTACTCATCAAATGGAGACCGACGACCTTCTCGACGTTTACAAACACATTCAGTCCGTGATGTCCAGTACGAAGTCAGTAGATTAGACGGCTGCTGAGCGCGAGCCTTTTCCTGTCTGTCAAGAACGCGCATTCTTGGAGCCCCATCTTTCTCCCGAGATTGAGGGCCAGGTGTTGCAGACAGAACATGAGTTGAAGAGTTGCCAGAATGGGATCGCGCCTATCACTCTTCAGCAGATAGGCATGGAAACCATTCTTCGAGAGAACTCGAAACACTTCACTCGTCTTCTTGTCCGAACTCGGAGCTAAGAACAGAGGATTGTCTGATTTCTCTTGGAGTGAGAAAAGCTGGGAATGCCCAAGCTGCTCTGTATGCTGGTATTGAGCCGATAGCCCCAGAACCTCGTGAATCTTGAAAGCTGCATACATTGCAAGAGAGTAGCCCGTCCCGGATCCGACGAACAGGAACCCTCCTCGAGGATGGACCCGGGAGCGTCGAGCCCACCCAGCTGCTTGTCTTTCCATAATTGGTAGAGAATCGAGTTTTGGCAATCGACGGATCAGCGAGGCTACCGCAAGGAGGGAGGCCGAGAAACTCGCCGTGCCGGACGTGAGGATTCCTGGGCTTCTATAACGTAACTGAATCACGTCGTCGCATTCTTTCGCGAGAGGGCTCTCCGGGTTCGCGGTTATTGCAACGCGCTTCTTGGCTAGACCTCTGACTCTCTTAGCAAGCTGTATGTTCGTTCTGGTTTTGCCGCTGACTGATGTTATGAAGAGGGTCTTGTTCTTAGACACCTTCGCATGGAGCTGGAGCTCGTATGGGTCTGCCGCAACCGCCTGCATCTGGGATAGGTAGTGGGCGAGGAGCGAGCTTGCAAAGGAGTCTCCGGAGCCGGTGAAAATGATGCCCGAAGGGTCAAGGTTGCGAAAACGGTCATCTTTCCCGAGTTCGCGAGCGAATGCTGGAAGGTCCTCGACTTGGTTGTGGATTTCTTGCTCCATCGCATCTAGCGAGGATGTCTTATCCAGCGTTCTCTGTTGACTCTTGCCTATAGATACCACCAGAATAGGTCCATTTCTTCCCGCATTGCTTGCATTGGAGGTTGAATCCCGTCCGCCAACCGTCCGGGCTTCGTATCTCGCCGGTTATGGCGAGTTCTCCATGGCACGAGCAGCGTGGGACAGTCCTTGACAAGACGCTTTCGATGGCTCGTTGGCGGAATAAATGCACTTGGTGGTCTGACGCGTTGCTTTCGGAATTCGAGGAGAATTTCGCGGCGTGGCTTCAGTTATTCTTATATGCTTTGCCCCGTCATACGTAGACTATAGGTATTCGAATGGTCCGGTTGGATATTCGAAAACTGAGAGCGTGAAGAAAAAACGTCGTATAAGGTCATGGTGGCCTTCGGCGAACAGACCTACACTCTTCTTAGCGATGAGGCTAGAGCCCGTGGAATAACAATCCAGGAGCTTCTCCGTGCGGTCGTCATACCTGACTGGTTCAAGGTAAAGTACGAGCCCGTTCCGAGACAGAATCCTATCATTGAACGGAGGACGGGAGAGGAAGAGGCTGTAGTGCACTCGTTCTCAAACAAGCTCAGATACTAGCTTCACTGAACCAAACTCCTCTTTTTCATTCGATCAAAAGGCCGTACATGTCCCAGAAACATCACCGAGGGTTTAAGATGCATGCAGGCTCTGAAAACCGCGGGCCTGGGTGCTGTGACGCCGTTTGAGCCTAAGGTCAAAGTCGCCTCTCAAAGCGTTTTCTACGCCTTGCACACTCGTGACGGGACTTGCGCATCGGGTTGCGGGGTTTCTCAAACCGGCCTCGCCGAAATAGTTTTCGGGGTCGAAATTGTCGAATGGGACCTTTGTTCCGCCTGTCTTTCTCGGACTGGTTTCCTCGAATACTTCAACTCCCTGCCTCCAGCGACCCCGCGAGAAGCGGAGGAAATCAAAATACTCCTAGGAATCTCGAATGAGACATTTGAAAGGCACCACCGAGCTGCCCCGCCCATAAACTAATTTCGAGAATTCAGGTTGGCGCGAGACCAGCTCATCCAATAGAAGTAAAGACCAGCTTTCAGCTTTTTGGAAGGTGCAGCGATTATCAGTATCTCCGTGGCTCAACATTATGACTCTCTTTCTTCTCGTCGGATAGGCAGGATATGAGCATGGACAATATTACGAAGCGGTTCTGCCCAAAGTGCCATTCTGAGAATATCATTCTCTGGATGGGCGGATACACTGGGACAATGTACCGGTGTCCGGACTGCGGCTACACCGGACCGATAGTCATCGAGACCAACGACCCCATCCCATCCGCGCAATCCGAGACAGACGGAGAAGATTAGGCCGGCCTATGATCAAGAACTAGTTGGTGAGGTCAGATTAGAGATAGTTTCTTGCCAGCATTCTCGAACGCGTCGGCAGCTTGGTCGAGATCCGTCTTGGTATGTGCGCTTGTCACGATCGTTCGGATTCTTGCCTTATCCTTGCCCACCATCGGATAGACTATTGGTAGAACGAATACTCCAAGCTTGAACATCTCGTCCGCGAGTTTGTGGGCTTTCCCGCTCTCCCCGACCATGACTGGCGTGATTGGTGTCTCGCTCTGTCCGGTGTCGAAGCCGAGGTCCTTCAGTGCATTCTTGAAGTAGCGTGTATTGTCCCAGAGCTTCTTCACCAGCGACGGATTCTTCTTCACTAGCTGTATCGCGGCGATGCAGGCTCCCGGGACACCAGGCGGTTGGGAGCCTGAGAGGAGATAGCTTCGGACCTTGTTCTGAAGATAGGTGCACAAGTCTTTCGTGCCAACAACGTAGCCACCTACACAGCCGAAGGCTTTGGAGAAGGTTCCCATGTCAACATCGACCTTTCCTTCAAGGTGGAAGTGGTTCGTGATTCCCCGCCCGTTCTCGCCTAGGACTCCATCGCCATGAGCGTCATCAACGTACGTTATGGCTTGATACTTCGCTGCCAAGTCTACGATGTCTTTGAGGGGGGCGATGTCTCCATCCATGCTGAAGACTCCGTCGGTAATGATGAGAATCCTTCGAAAACGATCAGTATTCTGCAACTGCTTTTCTAGATCGCTCATGTCTTTGTGTTTGTACACTCGCCTCTCAGCCTTGGTCATTCGACACCCGTCGATGATGCTTCCATGATTGAGCTCGTCACTGATGATCAGGTCTCTCTCATCAACAAGCGCAAGGATCGTGCCCGCGTTCGTTGCGTAACCCGATTGAAACGTGATCGCTGATTCAGTCCGCCGATAATCGGCGAGAACCTTCTCCAGCTTCAGATGAATATCCA
>Ga0209152_10001036_pt1 | contig 11442 bp, 15 predicted proteins | sample GraSoiAngelo_107_FD_185873 | JGI IMG/M metagenome (GOLD analysis project Ga0209152, IMG submission 185873) | Grasslands soil microbial communities from the Angelo Coastal Reserve, California, USA - 14_0903_09_30cm (SPAdes) (version 2) | ecosystem: Environmental > Terrestrial > Soil > Grasslands...
CAAATCCGACGATCTCATCTTCAATTCTTGATCGAAAGTTCGATCCATGCCTCATATCAAAAGAATGCCGAGTATGATTGGCAATCTGGGCTTATCGGGGTCGGATGGGTCCTCTCTCATTCTCGCCCGGTGCTTGGCGCCGGGTCTCAAGATCCACTTCATCTAGTCCCAAGGGACATGTCCGTTGGGCCAGAGCTTTCATCCACGATGTCCTAAGATGACTTTGGGTATCGGGTCAACATTCTTGCCCGGCTTCCAGGGAGCAGAAAGAGGACGATGAATTATGTGATTGTGTTATTACTTATGGATTTCGGACATGGGTTATTGTTTCAGCTGTGCCGTCCAGACTCAGATTAGTAACCGGACTTCACGCCCGCCTCCGCTGATGGAGCACTCACTTTCGGATTTACCACTTTCATGCATCAATCTATCCCTGCAAACTTCGCGGAATACCAGGTCATCTGGATTACTGGTAGAGGACGAGCAAAGTCATCGGACCCCAACCGGTTCGGGGAGACGCGAACGAATAAAGCCTTACGTTCCTTCACAGTCGACGAGTGTCCGCTGACTGTTGGCTGGAATCACAATTGCTCCTCTCGCTTTCGAGAGCATGGGGGTGCGCTCAATGTGCAGTCTTGTGCGGACGAAAGACGTGACGGTCTTGTTGGACGCTGGCGTTGCGCTGGGACCCAGATTCCGATTGATGCCTCATCCTAGAGAATTCCGAGCACGGGATCAGGCCCGAAAAAGGATCGAAGAGGCAGCGGACAAAGCAAAAGTCGTGACGATTTCCCACTACCATCACGATCACCACACGCCGAATTTCATGGATCCGGTGTGGCTGGGGAGTAGCCCTGAATCCTTCGAGCGAATCTACAAGGGAAAGATCGTCCTTGCCAAGGACAGCCGTCGAAAGATCAACACGGCACAGAGACGGCGCGGTTGGATGTTTCGCCAGGCTGCGGAAAAGTTGGCGGAAAAATTCGAGGCAGCGGACGAGCGGACATTTGAGTTCGGTAGAACGAAGGTGAGGTTTCCAGCTCCAGTTCCTCACGGGGAAGGTGAATCCGAGCTAGGGTGGGTCCTACCTTGCATCGTGGAGAAGGCGAAAGAGAAAGTGTTCTTCGCGCCTGATGTTCAAGGACCCGTCGTGGATGAAACCGTTAGTCTGATCCTGAGAGAGAAACCTCATTTGCTTGTAATGGGGGGCCCACCGACATATCTGCAAGGATATCGAATTGGTGACGAGTTCTTTCGCAAAGCTACCCGGAACATGGAGAGGATTCTCGGCACTATTCCAATGGTGGTAATCGATCATCATCTACTACGAGATGAAGGATGGTACAAGTTTCTCGAACCGGTCAGAAAATCAGCTGAGAAGGCCGATCACAAACTATTGACAGCATCCGAGCTCTTGGAGAAGGAACCACAGCCGTTGGAGTGTAAGAGACAAAGCCTCTACGACCAAGACAAGCCAACCAAAGAATTTCTAGAGTGGGCCAATCTCCCAGAGGAGAAACGGAGCGACAAGCCGCCTCCTCTAAACACGTAATGCGACGTTCAATCGCGAACAAGGAAGAATTCCGCAATTCTTGCTCTGTCAGCGCTAGTTGTTCAAGATCTCCGGTTGTCTCTACATGTGGAGCATTCTCGTGATCTGTCTCTTCGCCTGTTCCAAGGCCTCATTCACCTTTGTCAAGCTCGACTATGACTTCCTCCTGGATGGTTAGCTCTCGGATCTTCTTGGCTTCCCTCATAGCCTCACTTATGTCGTCAGAAATCTGCATCAGCCTCGGTGGATGCGTCTTCCTACGCTCTTTCACAATAACCATGTGGGGCATCCCCGGTAATATTCGCTCTGACGGTTCTAATTCCTGGACCGCCAAGCGACTTTCGCTCTCGAATAGTAGAACATGAATCCTTCTTTCATGACTGTTAGGCAAGGCTCTCATTAGAGACCATGCGGAAAGATATGGGAACATCGTGACCAGACCTCCAGCGGCAGGGTTTTGCGCTCAGGAGAAATATCAAAGAACATCTCTAATCGCGATCCTATCTATCTCCCGGAAACAGAACGGGTCAGGAGAGAAGAGGAAAAGCCCTACTGCTGAGAAACAATTCCCTAGGAGCGATACCACGCAATATGTCGTAGGCAATTCTTCGTCTACCAGTTGACAATCCACATAGGGAGATGCGGCAACTACCACAGTTAACTTCCAATCTTGGATCATACTAGGGGGTTACCTTCTGTGACGCCGAAGCCCTTAGCCAGTTTCTCCGGCCTCTGTCCAGGCTGCGGAGCTTCACAGGACCACAGCTGCTGCGAGCTCTCCAGCGGCTCCGTCGCCGTATCCTCTAAGTGCAGTTTCTTCTCCAGTCACCTCTTTCATCGTTGCACAGAGTGCGGGGGATATCTTTCTCCCCGTGGAAGGGCACCCTCGTCAGATGAGGAGGAGCCGTGGGAGGACACCTATTGAACTCACAGAAGATCTGCCCGAACTGTGGTGAGCCAGTCATCAACTGTCTATGCGGCGACAAGACCAGAAATGGTCCTAGGCCGTGTGTCGGATAGCTTTCGCTTATGATGGTACTTACTCCGAAAGATAGACTACGGTTAATAATTGGGACTAATTCGGTACCTTAAGATGCACAAATATGGCGAAGTTCATCCTGTCAGTGGACGACGAGATATTCCGGGTTCTCGTGAACGAAGCCAAGGCTAGGGGCATCAATGTCCAAAATCTTCTAAGGGCTATTGTCATCGCGGACTGGGTAAGAAGCCGTGCTGGTATCAACCAAGGTGTTATCGGCTTCGGACCTAGAACCGTAGGCTCGGGTCTGAGGCATCCTCAGGACACTTCTAGGGAACATGCGTAGAACCGGGTCAGCCCGTAGGCATCCGTTATTCTGTCATGAAATCATGAAGTCACTCACACCAAGGGACTCGATATCCAGCCGAATATTCCCCACCTTGACAATCATAGACATAAACTGTTCAACTACCAGCCCGAACCCCGCAAACTCTCAGCTCGACCCAGCTCCCGAAAAGAACGAAACGCATTCTCTTCCACCTTAGGCCCAGTCTGAACCAAGCCCCCAACTCCCAACAGATGATATGCCAATCTCGATAGAGATGTGGCATCAGGGTGCGGCCACCATTCTTATATCGAGTGTTCGTGGTTGACGGTTTGGGCGGTGGTGGGGGGCTGGGAAGCCGGTCGTTTCCTGTGACCCGAAATCGACCTATGCGGGAGCCCGTTAACTTTGGCGAGCGGCAACCTCGACCAGGCAGAAGACCCAGTTGTCTACTGTGACATCCTGCCCCACCAGGTCGGCGGCGCGGGAGCGCTCTCTGAAGGGAGGGTTGCTACCTGCTCACGATCGAATCCGGCGAGGCCCGGAAGGGAGCAGTCGTAAGGTCGACGTTCGACGCAGGTGGGATCCCAGGGTGGAGAAAACAGCTAGGACACCGTGTCTGGAAGAGATGCCCATCGCCAGAGGACGTCACCATCGCCTTTGGTGTTAGCTACAGCTATCAATCCTTAGTTCGCCCACTATTAAGCTTCGAGCTTAGGGGCCAACAATGACAGTTGTTGAGTCGTTCGCGGATGTGCCAATCTGATCCGTTACGGTGCAGGTTGCGATCATGGGTCCAAGGGTCGTATAAGTGTGGGTTGGGTTCTGTACTGTGCCGGAAGTCCCGTCACCAAATGTCCATGAGTAAGAATAGGGTTGAATGCCCCCCGTTGCCGCACATGAGAATGAGACCGGTTGGTTAACCTTCGCAGGATTGGGACTAGCGCTGGCGGACGCGCGGAGAGGAGGGGGAGGATTGATGGTGGTGGTGTTCTGGAAGGAAACTGAGGTTGCACCAAATACGTTCGTTATCAGTAGTAGAAAAAGAAAAGGGGAAATCAGGGTGGTCGATAGACGCATTTTGCGCACTACGTGACCGTTACAGAAAATGTCGGTCCCGGATTTGCTACTAGAGCGAAGGAGCCGGCGCACACGCCAATAGAGACCGGAGAGAGCGTTGCCGAGTTAGCTGCGAGCGACACTGGAACGCCACTCGGAGTCTCGAAAACCAACCCGTTTCCGGTTGAAGGGCAGGCGCCTGGTGAGAGACTACTAGTCACAGAGGGGTTGTCAGGTACCGATCCCTGGTTATCGATGCAGAAGTACTCGAGCTGTGCGCCTCCTCCTTGTGTTAGATTCCAGAATACGGACGTGGGGTTGCTAGTGTAAGCTGGGCTGAGATGTCCAGGACAGTTTCCCGGATTGACGTTGGAAGGCTGTGTTATGAATATGTTCAAGCCAGTGTTTATCCTCGAAGTGTTCTGGAAGGCGACTTGAGTCGCAGCGAAGCCGGCGGCCACGAGTATTATCGGGATCACGAAGGCGAGTAGTTTCAGATATCGAATGTTCATGGTTGAAGACAGAATGGCAGCGGTCTATTTAGACTGTGTCTCGAGAAATACTCCTAACGATATCCGGTTATTTCAAAAGATGACACCGTGCGGAACTTCGGTCATTCCCTATCATCGATAGCTGGTTTCTGGCTGAGGGCTCTCGTTGCTCGAATCGGCCCAGGGGTCCGTTCCTAAAGGTCGGACATCCATCCCAGAAATCGAGTATCCGTAACTCCGAAGCTTCTTCAAGAAAATGTTGCTTCTTCCTCTGAGTTCTGACAGGTTCGTCGCGAAATTCTTGAAGATCCCTCTCGCTCTCGCCGAACGAACGAGTTCTTGCTTACTGAGCAGCCTAAGGCTTCCTTCAGCAATCTTTTCGACGTATCCGTTGTAAAACTCGACAAAGTCATTGGCGAGCTCGATCAGATCATAGTCAAGCAGCACCCCTGCTTTTCGCATCATTATCCTGACCTTGTCACGCATTGAGAAATACCAGAATTGGAAGACAAGGAATAGATCCTTGATTCCTGGAATCTCTGCGGACGCGATCTCCGGCCTCATTGCGTTTGACTCCGGAGGGACAATGTCCAACAGCTTAACTATCCTTTTGTCCTCCGCTCCGCCACCCTGCTCAAAGTTTAGCCGGCCAAAGTCATCCAACAAGACTTCGAACTGGGATAGTAGTTCGAGAGCGGCGCGATGGGTTTTCTTGGTATAATCAAGCCATCCCCATATTGCTGCAAGAGAGACGATGATAGGGGCGGTGTAGAGAATTGAAAGGTATCGCAGAAAAGTTAAACCGAGTAGGGCAAGTTGGGGCGTGAATAGCCAGACTTGGCCCTTGGAAAGACTTCCAAAATATTCCCTCAAAGTCGGCCTCCCCTATCTAAGTCTCCGGGCAATCGGCAGGGCGACCTCGACAATCAATCCGATTGTAACGAAGCTCCATCCACTTTGGGTGAAATCGATACCCTCTCCAAAACTTCCTAGTATGACAAGGATGAATCCTAGAAGCAGAGCCACGGCTGGTGATGCGGACGTTAGAACCCGGGTGCGTGAGCCCAAAGATTTCACTCAGGGGTTAGTCTTGAATTGGTTACTCTTCCCGAGCTTCACTTGACCCAGCGGTACAAAACGGCTTAGTAACCCATCCCGAGTGAAGCGAGGTGAATCATAGGATCCCTTGAATCTGCCTTCTTTCCTTCCTCGGCGCAGTTGCTCATGCAGAGCTCTAGTCCTATGGGTAAAGAGATCTAAGCTTCCTGGATGCCTTCAGGTCATCTGAACAAAGGATCATCCGCGATGGCCTTGTCTTCGGGACGGGGTCTCGGTCAGGTGAGTGGAAGGAGACGAGACCAATTTGCGGAAAGAGATGAAGGGGAGGGATGGCACGAAGCCTTCCGAAACTCAGTCCCGGCTGTTCGTTCCGTCATTGACCTGCCACTATTCAATCCACGTAATACTCTGGATATGCGGGGATATCGCGGTGCATAAGCTTGCCCGGATGGTCATTGGGAGACTCAGATGCACTTATCAGATTCGTACTCTTCTGGAGATTAGTAGCTTCGAGCTTTGAGGTCAACATAGCCATGGGTCTGTTACATCGAGCAGACCCTTTCGCCCTAGTCGGCTCGGCAGTCGCTCTATTTCTAGCTCTGACGAATGATCCATGGTGGACGATAACCGGTGCCCATTCGAGCAGTCTACTGGCGGTCAAGGTTTCACCGTTCTACCTAGAAACGATTGCCGCTGGACTGCTCTCGAGTACGCCCTTTACCACGACCTTAGGATCACTGACACGTGTACTATCGATTCTCGGTTTTGTGGCCTTGGCCGCGGCCAGCATTCAGAAGGTTGCCTGGTGGCGGCCGCTAGTGATATGTTTTGGATTGTGTGCCCTAATTGAATTGTACTTCAGCTTTCTACTCATGCATATGGCAGCGGATATCACGCTTCTCGGTGCATACGGGGTCATTCCACCCTACTCCGGTACTGGTTATCTCCTAGTCAACTTTCTTGGCTTGGACCTCAACATCTATCCGAACCCTCTTGTGATCGCGAGCTTCAGGTTTCCCTTCTATGCTGGCTTCCTTGCCATCGGATTAGTTGGAGGTGGGCTTATTCTCAAAGTGTTGCGTGAAAGAGGCTCGAACGGGAGTCCAGGCAATTTTCACCAAAGCCACAACTGACGCAGAATGTTTCATCAAACGTTTAAACGCGCTTAGGAGATGAGGAATCCTGTCTGGCTCCAATGCAATACGCTCGACTCGGATCCACTGGATTACAGGTTTCTCGGATCTGTTTGGGCACGATGTCCTTCGGTAATTCGGAAGGATGGATGATCGAGATTGACAAAGCAAAACCGATAGTAAAACGAGCTATCGAGCTCGGAGTAAATTTCTTTGACACCGCAAACCTGTACTCCAACGGGCGCTCAGAGGAGATCGTCGGCGAACTGCTGAAAGACCATCGGGATGATGTTGTTATCGCTACTAAGGTGAGGCTTAAGGTTGGCGAGGGACCCAACAAAGAGGGCCTCTCCCGATACCACGTTCTGCAGCAGGTTAGAAAATCTCTCAAGCGATTACAGACTGACAGAATCGATCTTTACCAGATTCATCGGTGGGACTACTCGACACCAATCGAGGAGACACTTCTCGCACTGAATGATCTAGTCCGGCAAGGAACGGTGGGCTATATCGGCGCGTCTAGCATGTGGGCCTGGCAGTTCGCCAAGGCGTTATTCTTCAGCGACCACTTCGGGATAGCGCGGTTTGTCTCGATGCAGAACCATTACAACCTCTGCTATCGAGAGGAAGAGCGCGAGATGATTCCGTTATGTAGGGATCAAGGAATCGGCTTGATCCCATGGAGCCCGCTGGCAAGAGGATTCTTGACGGGAAGATACAAGCGGGGAAAGGCGCCCAGCACGTCCAGATACAAGACTGACAAGTATTTCGCCGAGAGGTTCTTCCGTCCAGAAGACTTTGACGTTGTCGAACGGGCAGAGGAGGTTGCGAGAGAGAAAGGAGCGACCACAGCTCAAATAGCGCTCGCATGGCTTCTGCACAAGGGCGTGAACGCGCCGATCATCGGCGCTACTAAAGTTGAGCACATTGATGAAGCGATTGGGGCGCTTGATATTCAGCTCTCGGATGATGATATGAGACGCCTGGAGGAACCGTATAAGACCCACCGGATTCTCGGGCATTCATGATCCGTCTTCGGTAGCAGCGGAGTGGCGTCGTAATAGGACTCTTCGTGTTTCCCTCTAGCCGAAAGTGTAAGTATAGAGACGCAGGTCGTCAGCTTTCGTAATTAGCTTCAGCTCATGAGTCTCGAAGGCCTTTGTGCGAACAATGTCGTAAAGTCTGTTCTCAGCAACGAGAACGAAACTACCGGTTGAATCCCACTGGACATCGGCGCCGGCCTTCCCTTTTTCTATCGCCTTTCCATCAAGCTCAACGTCAACTCTCACCGGTTTCACGTCGGGTACTCCCATAACGGCGTTCGCGTTCCGAGCACCAAACTTCAACAAAATGTACCCAGACTCAGAAGTTTCGTGCATGATGTACTCAGGGAACTGCGTCCAATCTCCGTTTAGGTAGGGAATGTCTCGGGAGTGTTTCCCGGGATCGACATAGCGAGCGCGGCTTCCAGATGGGTAAACGTGTCCATTTCCAAAACCCTGCGACCTCAACGACCCTGCGTAGATTTCAGGAGTCGTGTTCGGCATGAAACCAAACTTCTCCAGCCTGTTCGATCTATCGTTGTCCTTGTTTCCTGATGGCCTCCCGGTCTCCTTCAGGAGATCTCGAATTCTGTCTTCCATCTTATCGTAATCCCCTTCGCCCGCGTGCTCCCATCGAACTGTTCCCTTTGAGTCGATTAGGGTCTGCCGAGGCCAGTACTGATTTCCATAGACTCTCCACGTAATGTTCTCGCTGTCGATCGCGACCGGGTATTCTATTCCAAACCTTCTCACTGCACTGGCAACATTCTCTGGCAGTTTCTCGAACTCGAACTCGGGAGTATGGACCCCTATCAGAACGAATGGTTCTCCTGTGTATTCAGTATAGAGCATTTTCATGTGAGGGAGCGATCGAACGCAGTTTACACAGCTGTATGTCCAGAAGTCGAGGAACACCACCTTTCCCTTCAAACCTGTAATTGTCATTGGAGAAGCGTTCAGCCATCCTCGGAGCCCAGAAAACTCCGGTGCCGATTTTCCCGTGAGAGATTCAGCTAGCATACACTCTATCCCCCCGCCCCCCGGGCTATAATCCCATCAGCAAATCGAGTAGCTTATCCACTAGTCAGGGCTGGAGTATGAATGGCCTGAAACGCTTAGGGTTGTAACCCGTTTCGCGTTAGAATTACGGAATCAGTCTATTCCATTCTAGTTCCCCGTTTTCTAGGGTCCAAACCAGTTAGTTCAACCAGGTAGCTACTATTGATGAGAGAGAGTTTAGTAAGTATGAGAACCTTAGAAATTGGGTCTACCGGACATCCGAGCAGAATTATACAGACCGTTCTCGCTTCAACCCTTCTCGTATCGGGTCTAGTTGGCATATGGATAGTGGCCCGTGATGGATGGCTCCGAGCTGTCGCCCCTAGTCACGCTTACGGTCTCCTCGCATTTGCGGCTCTAGACGTTGTCCTCGCACTTTTGGTCATGGCGGTCACCAAGCTCGGGTATATGGGGGCCCTTGTTGTTTCAATGACTCAGCTCGTGGCCATGGCGGGAGATGCTTTGACCTTCACTCCTGCGGGGTCTCTCCAAACTGCGTTCAGAGCGTATCTGCTAGGTGACACAGCGTTTGTTGCGCTACTAGGAGTCCAACTCGCCGTGGCAGGAATCACGGCAACTGCGGTCGCTATGCCCCATGGGGTAAGACACAGAGTTCACTTCGAACGGGCGAAGCATCTCAAGTCGCCGCGCCAGACCTGAGAATGAAGTAGATCTCGGCTGCATCCTGACCTGATCCTGACGAGCCAATATTAGACGGATCGTCTCCCGTTATTCCTGCAAGTCTTAATGCATGGTCGAGGTTGATTGCAAGATGGTTCAGGTGTTTCGGAACTGGCGAAAGTCCATTCTCCATCCGATACATCATGGAAACGCCTCCTTTGGTATGTTCTCGCTGGGTCACGTGGCGGAACCAATCGTGGCAAGATCATCAGTCTCCTCCGTAAAGAACCTCACAATGTCAACCAGCTCGCTGAGATGCTTGACGTTCACTATAGGGTCGCTGAGCATCACGTCCGTGCATTGGAGAAAAACAATCTCATTACTCCATCTGGTGAACGCTATGGCAAGCTCTACTTTCTCTCCCAAGAGATGGAAGCCCACCTTCACATATTCGACGAGATCTGGACTCAGATCCAACCTCGAGCTAGAGAGGTGAAAGAGTAATGGTTTCCTTGATGGATGCAAGCATGTATACGGCTGGGCTCAACGCGATTCTCCTTCTCGGGCTCATCATCGTCTACTCACGAATGTACCGCGATACACACGCCCAGTTCAGTCTCGGTCTGATGGTGTTCTCACTGATTCTATTCGCACAGAACATCCTGTCCGTCTACTCGTTCGCAACAATGTCTCCATACGTTGGAGACCCGTTCCTACCATATCTGTTCGGTATCAACATAGCCGAGGCTCTTGGGGTCATGGTCTTGTTTAGAACGACCCTTCGATAGAAACAGGCCAAATCTAGACCAGACAACGGCCACATTTCGCCAATCCCTCAAATAGATTCCCGAGCGATTTCGAGCCATTACGAAAAACTGGGAGGTGAATTTGTAAAATGAAGAAGCAAAATGTATCCGTAATCCTCACTATTGTTTCCCTTTTGGTTCTAGTTGTCCCTGCAGCGGAAGCCCGACCCAACAATGAACATCACAGCTCCAACGGAGCTGTCTACATTATGACCAACGACCCGTCAGGCAACAGCGTTCTAGTCTACAGCAGATCGGCTGACGGACCTCTAACTTGGGCAGGAACATTTGCGACCGACGGTCTCGGAGGCGTGGGTCTAACCGGAAGCAACCAAGGCGGACTAGTTCTGAGCGCAGACGCCAAATCGCTTTTGGTTGTCAACGCTGGAAGCAACGACATATCCGCATTCCGAGTCAACCATGGCGATCTAACACTCACCGATAAGGCAGGTTCCATGGGAACCTTCCCGATCAGCGTTACCATCCACGAAAACGTGGTCTACGTGCTAAATGCTGGTGGAAAGGAAGCTGCCGGAAACATTGCAGGATTCCACCTAAACGATCATGGCCAACTATCACCCATTCCAGGATCGGCCAGATCTCTTAGCGGAAAGACTGCTCCAGCGCAGATATCCTTTAACCCAACTGGATCGGTTTTGGTAGTAGCGGAGAAATCGACAAGTCTAATCGACATCTACACCGTTGACCCGAACGGAATTGCCACAGGACCCACGACACATTCTTCCAGCGGCGCCACACCGTTCGGATTCGCCATCGACAAGAAAGGTCAGCTCATCGTCAGTGAAGCAGCAGGCGGACCTTCAGGCACCAGCGCGGTCTCATCCTACAGTCTCTCGAACAAAGGCGATCTCTCCACGGTTAGTGGCTCTATACCTGACACACAGATGGCAGCGTGCTGGCTCGTCGTCACAGGAAACAGTCGATATGCATATACTGCAAACGCGCATAGCGGAACCATTTCAAGCTACTCAATCGCCTCCAGCGGAGAAATTACTCTACTCCAGGCAGTCGCTGCAAACACAGGCGCAGGTAACCTTGACCTTGCATTGACCAGAAACAGCGGGTTCCTCTACAACTTCATCAACGCAAGCCATACAATCGAAGGGTTCAGCGTACACTCCGACGGAAGCCTCACACTGATCGACACTCTCACCGGTATTCCACCAGGAGCCGATGGGCTAGCAGCCAACTAGGACCCATCTTCTCTCCGGGGGGCCCCTTTTTTTTCTAACGCTCGTTCGAGTTATCATCCGGTCGTTTTGGTTCAGAATCATTTCTCGTAGAGATGCGATAT
>Ga0209152_10001037_pt1 | contig 11430 bp, 10 predicted proteins | sample GraSoiAngelo_107_FD_185873 | JGI IMG/M metagenome (GOLD analysis project Ga0209152, IMG submission 185873) | Grasslands soil microbial communities from the Angelo Coastal Reserve, California, USA - 14_0903_09_30cm (SPAdes) (version 2) | ecosystem: Environmental > Terrestrial > Soil > Grasslands...
ATTCGGCTGCGAATAAATGATTTTGGATTTGGCCGCGAAGAGCGCATTCCCGGCGGAGATCCTCACGAGCACCAGCGTTCCCTTGGGGAACGGATTCATCATATCCAAATAGCAACCATGCAGGCTCAGTTCACTCACTCGCGAAGCGATCCGGACATCGGCCTTCTCATCGATCAGCTCAGCGCTCGCGATGAATGAATACCTGGGTGATCGACGTTTCTCTAGGTATGCGATGGCTGCCTCCGGCTGAAAACTCCAGCCATCATAATACGATGTTTTGCCCAGCGGGCCCAGAACGTGACAGAAAGGCCTTAACCAACTAGCAACTCGCGTAGACCGGGGTTACCCCAACGAGCATGCGCCCTCCCCAAAGCAAGTTCCGAAGGGAGCGGCTTAGGATATACGAATTCTTTCCGTCACTGGAACGCGGCAATCAAGTCAATGACCGGGCCTTACCTGGTTCGATAACCTGGGTCCTAAGGCCTGAACGGGCGTGGTTGCAAGAGCAGCATTTAGGATCGAATTTCCCTCGCCAAGCCGGCAGCGGTTGACCTATTTTGGCCTAGATTTTGGCGGCGGCGTCCGCAAGCCCTTGAGCCTCGCCAGGTTTCCCAGAATGTGTTGGTAGCGCTTTCTGTGAGCGGTCAGCATGGCCGCTTGCAAGTCGTTCCGAGCAATCCATCGCTTCGCTGGGTGCGCAGGCGCGCCCGTCTGTGCGATGACCGGCAATTCCGTACGAGGCGCCGAACGGGTCAAGACGTTCCCAAAGGTCGGGGCCTGCTTAACCCGGCCGCTGCTGAGCATCTTCTCCGGCGGAATTTGCAGCCAGTCTCGGATCGTTGCCAGGATCGATGCATGATCATATGGCACGTCGCTCGGTGAGCGGAACACTGTCCCCGCTTCGATGTATGGCGAAACGAGTACCGCTGGAACTCGCACCCCAAAGCGATCAAACCGGAAGCCTTCCTCTCCCGGATTGCTTGCCACATCCGGCGGAACTGCCGCTGGAGGTACGACGTGGTCGTAGCAGCCTCCGTGTTCATCAAAGGTAATCACCAGTAGCGTGCTGTTCCAATCTTTGCCCCGGCTGACAGCTTTCCAAACGCGCAGAAGAAATTGCTCGCCTAGACTCACGTCATGTGGCGGATGCTCGTCGTTCGGTGCAATCTGGAAACTCGGCTCCACAAACGAGTATTCCGGCAGGGTTCCATCTCGGCAATCCTCTTCGAACTCCTCCATACCGCGGAAATGCGGCTGCTGTAGTGGATCCCACAGCTGCGGAAATTGCAGCCGCACGAGCGACATGTTAACCGTATCGTTGTAGACCCTCCAGCTGTGCCGGGTGGTTTCCAGCACTTCAAAAATTGTTTCCGCTTGATAGAGCGGCTCTGGCTTGTTGTTCACCCGCCCCATCGACGTTCCCGCATGCACGAACGCCCGGTTCGGCAGCGTTTGGTTGGGCGTCGAGCAGAACCATCGGTCGCTCGCCGCAAAGTTTTTCGCTAGCTGGCTGATCACGCTCACTTGCTCCGGGCTGTAGCACTCCATCACTTGGTTGGCATTCTCCGGGTGCCCGGGATCGGTGGTGATATAGTCGACAAGAAATCCCTTCATCTGCGGACCGGTCCAGCCCTGTGGCCCCAGAATCTGGAACGTAATGTGGTCGAATTCCTCGTGCGGATCATGGTTCGGCGCCAGGAACGGACTTGGTCCCTTTGTGCCCTTCGTGGCGAACACTTTCACTGGCGGCGCATTCGCCGTGAAATACTCCGGATTGGAGGGGTTCCAGAACGGGCTCTCTGTACTTGCGTCGACCAGTCCATCAAACGTCGGTTGCCCTCCGGGTGACGACGCCGGAATGTTAATTGGCGGCCGGTTGTGCACGTCCGCATACAGGAATCCCAGTAGGTTGTCGAACGATCGATTCTCCATCATCAGCACAACCAGATGCTTGACCGCATCCATCCCATCGCCGGCCATGATGCCCCTCCAGGCACTGCTAATCCCTTGACGCCATGATGAGCGCCACTTTACTCCCAAGTGGAATGGCAAGCGAGTGACAACTCGCTCCCGCTTAGGCGGCGCCGTATTGGATCTGGAATTCGTAACGCCGTTACGGCAACTCCCACGGCACTCCTTGACTCAAGATGGGGTCATGAGCTTTGTCCGGGCTCCGCAACCGTCCGCCCTCCCGCTGGCGCTATCATTGCCGATGCCGGATCCAAACCGCCCTGATCCCTCGGTTTGCCGCTTTCGAGTCCACCACCAGAGCGAAATCGGTGTAACATCTCCGTTTCCTTCAGTCCTGATTTTCTCTTCTAAGAGAAGGGGGGGCGTGCCCATGTTCCGCAAACTCATCAACACCACGGACGACCCGGCCATCACCATTCTTCGTCTTATCCTTGGCGTGATCTTCTTCGCGCACGGTGCGCAAAAGGCCCTCGGCTGGTTTGGCGGGTTTGGATTTTCCGCCACCATGGATTTTTTCACTCAGGGCATGCATATCCCCGCGCCCTTGGCCTTCCTGGCCATCTGCGCGGAATTTTTGGGAAGTATCGGCTTGATTCTCGGCTTTCTGGGCCGCGCTGCCGCTTTCGGCATCGCTTGCAACATGATGGTGGCCGTGGCCTTGGTCCATTGGCACTACGGCTTTTTTGCAAACTGGCTCGGCAACCAAAAGGGCGAAGGCTTTGAGTACCACATTCTCGCGCTCGCCATCGCCCTGGTCATCATGATCAGGGGCTCCGGTGCTTTTTCCATCGACCGTGCTCTTTCCAACTAGCAAACGGGTCGCCGCAGCTCCATTTGCGGCAAGAGAAAGAACTGAATCGGTCGGCGCAACCTTTCCATCAACACGCGCCTCGCTTGCCGAAAACCAATGCAGGCCAGAAATAAAAATATTGCATTTCTTGCAGGGAACTGCATTCAAGCGCGAAACTGCGCCATTGTCGTGCTAAACGCTCGCGTCGTCAATTCTTCCAGCGGCTTCCGCCGCAGCTCCTCGGAAAGAACCTCAATTCCAAACGGACCCGTGTAACCCGCCTTCCGCACGCTGGCTATGAACCCCTTCACGTCAAACTCACCTTCGCCACATAGCCGTCGATGATTGATAGTGTCTTCATGCAAGTCCCAAGGCGCCTTGAGCGTCCCATCATTGAGCTCAACACTGATCAAGTAACGCGCGGGAATCCGCGCCACTTCCTTATACGAAATTCCCAGCTTCACCACATGCCACGCGTCCAGGATGATTCCCCCGTTCTTCGCTCCGGCTCCCTCAACCATCGTCAACGCGTCCACAAGCGTATCGATCATGGCGAAGGGCATCAGTTCGAAACCAATTGTGATTCCATGCTCGGCCGCGTCCGCACACAGCGCCGCGAACGCTTCAATCAGCCGCGCCATCTCACATTTCTCGCGAAAAAAATCTCCCACCTTCACGTGCTTGGCGTTCAGCGCCTCAGCCGCCGCAAACAGTTTCTCTTTCTCGATATCCGATTGTTTTTTTCTTTCTCCCTCTAGAAACCAATCCTTCAGAAATTCCAGCTCCACATGTTTCATTCCATTGTCGTCGAGAATTCTCTTCATCTCCTTCAAGCTTCTGGTCTTGAGGACGTGCTCCAGGTCCGCATGCCAGATTCCCACCCCCTTGAAACCTGCCCGTGCCGCCGCTGCAACCCGGTCCTCAAAATCAAACGGACTGTACTCTTTGTCCGTATGCGGCTGCGCCCCACCCGCAATCGTCCAGTACGAAGCCAGCAGCTCCACGTCTTGCGCCACCCTCACCCTCACATCCAGGATTTTCTTGTTGCTTCGGCTCAGTTCAGTGCGCCGTCGCCGCCCCGCCGCCAAGAAATGCAGTCACCGCCGCTAGAAACTCTTCCGTTTTTTCAATCGGGGGGACGTGCCCGCACTTCTCAAAGCTGACCAGCTTCGCGCCCGCGATTCCCGCGGCGTACCGTTCTCCGGCTCCGATTGGCAACAACTTGTCCTGTTTTCCCCACGTCACCAGCGTCGGCACCTTGATACTGGCCAGCTTTTCGTCCAATCTTTCGGTTCCAAGAGTTGGATTCCCCAACAGGCTCCGCACCGTGTAGCCGTCGTGAACCGCCAGCTTGTCCGTGAAAGTCCTTCGCAGCGCCTCCTCATTCAGCCAGCTGGTGTCGTAGAAGACCGCCTCCATCAGTCCGCGCATCCCCGCCAGTGAGCTCGGATTCAAATCCGGGATCGGCTTGTCCTGCTTCAATCCTGCCGCATCTACAAGCACGAGCTTCTCCACGGGTATCAAGTGCGCGCCGCTGCCGATCTCCGCCACGTAAAGCCCGGCGATCCAGCCGCCCAGGGATTCGCCCACCAGGTTCGCTTTTTCCACCTTCAATTGCCGCAAGAATTCATTCAGAAAATCCACATATGTTTGAATGCTGTAATCCAGCAGTGGCTTGTCCGAGCGCCCGAACCCGATCTGGTCGGGAACCAGTAATCGGTATTTCTGCGCCATCGGCTCGAGCACCGGCATCCAGTCTTCCTTGCGGCTCCCCAATCCGTGAAGCAGCACCACGACCGGCCCCGAGCCCATATCAAAATAATGAATTGATTGTCCGAATACCATGATCGTTTTGTCCGCCGGTTGCCCCTGGCCAAATACCGGAACCACCAACGCCGCCAACAGTAGGATGAGCCCGAATCTCCGCTTTCCGCGCATAATCCCTCCTGTCCTTGCCGGCCCTCTTTAGCACACCTCCGTCCCGAATACTACCAATGTCAACCGCCGCGATTTCACTTCCAGGAGCGCCCTTGCGGCTCCATTCTTCTCGGGTTTTCGCCGTGATCCACCCCACCTTCCTGCCCAACCACTGAATCGTGTCAATCGCGTGCGCTACCTCCAAGAAAAAGCGGTCATAGTCCGCCTCGAGGTATGCGGTCGAAGCCATCTGTCTGCGCAATTCTTTTTTCAATGTTGCCTCCATCCCTCTCCCCGCACGGGCTGCCCGTCCGCCAGGAATCCGTTCGGTGCGTCTACACCTTAGCCCGCGGTCTGTTTCGATTCGCAGGAACATACCAACACAGTAATTGACAGGCGGGGAGCCATTTGCTTACCCGTCCTAGCCTTAAAGCCCCGGCGTTCAGGCCGGGACTTTAAGGCTGCTTTCTTTTTTCTTCGGTTTGTTCTACCATCCTCGCGTCCAAAAGACCTATGGGCGGATAGCCCAAAAGTTAAGCCTCTTCGTTGTCCTGGCCTTAAGCAAGGGCGCTGCGGGAGGAATCCACTGAAGAGACCGGACCAACATCCGGCTCCGTAGGCCTCCTCTCCCTTTAGGGAGAGGAGGATATCAAATCACTCTCCAGTCATGTCGAGAACCCTCACGTTGCGAGTGGCAATTTCCTGCACATTGTTTCTCGCCTGTATTTGCGCCCTTGCCGGCCCCAAGGACAAAGAGCCCGCGCCCCGCTTTAATGCCACCACGACTACCGGCGAAAAATTCACCAACGACTCCATCAAAGGCAAGGTCGTGCACCTCGAATTTTGGACCACCTGGTGTGGCTTCTGTGCTGACGAGGCCGCCTTCGTCGACAAGATAGGCCACGAGCTCGCCGATAAAGGGCTGATCCTTCTGGCCATCAACGTGGGCGAGTCCAAGAAAACCGTCAAGAAATATCTCGAGCAGCATCCCCGCAAATGCAAGATCGTCATGATGGAAGACACCAATCTCGCCGCCATGTATCAGGCCACTGTCTATCCCATCTATGTCGTGATCGACCGCGACGGCAATATCGCCGCAACTCAGCGCGGAGCAGGCGGGGAAGAAGCCCTCCGCAAACTCCTTACCCGCGCCGGCTTCGAATCCGCCGACGCAGAGGACTCAGATACCGAGTAGCACGGTTTGGAAATCAACATGAATATTTCCGGCGAGTTGCCACCTGACTCTCCATCCATTCGCCCTTCCACCGCTCAGTATTGTTGATTGTTGCCTTTCTGCCAGGGGGAACTCACGCCTACGCTCAAAGCATGGCTCCTACGATTGAGCCCTCGATTTTAAGATTGGCCGCGCCCACCGCTGAGCCTTGGAAGCTCAGATGCGAGAAAGTAGCGATTGAAGCGCTGCGGGGCCGGACGGGCGACCACGTCCGCTTCAGCTGTATCTAGCAGACCGGCTATCTGAATCTCTTCAAAAGGACTTTCCGGACCTGTAGATGATCGACCGCTCGCAGCAGGAAGCGAATCCGGATAGCCAATATTGCGGCCCCCGTCCTCCAACACATGGAATCAAGTTCTTACAAGAACCATGGTGAGGAATCGTGGCTGTTAGTGCTCGATCCCGTCCCAATCCGCCTCTCATTACCTTACCTTTACCCTTCCAGAGAACTCAACCCTTTTGTTTTCAAGCAAATCCACGCTCCTTTGCAAAAGCTCCCAGGAGTGGGAGCGCCCCTTTGTCGTCCACCCGACCGTCCAATCGTGACGATTACGGTGTCCTGGTTCACGAACCACCGCGTCCCATTGCAGCCAGTCGCCCTTGGTGCCACAATTGGCAAGGCACGAGAATTCTTCGCGATCCGGGGAAACAACGGCGCGGCCCTCGGTGTCTAAGAATACTGAGCGGACATCGGGAAGCGTTCGACGACGTTCCCGGTTACACCCCGACTCGGTCGGAGTCGCAAGTCGTGCCTGGGTCCAGCGTTCCAACGTTGGACCGCAGCAGGGTGGCCCGAGTAACCCATCTGCACAGGATGGTGGGTTCAATCGGGTCGGAAAGGCCGGCAGTGTCCGATTGGGCTAGTGCCCTTAGCTGGGGCCGCGATGAAGCCGATCTCGTCCACGAGCTGCAAGCCGGCTCGGAGACGGCCTTCGACTGGCTGGTCACTCACTATCATGCACCGGTCTATAACCTCATCCTTGGCATGCTTGGCGACACTTCCGATGCTGCCGACGGCACACAGGAAGTTTTCTTGAAGGCTTTCCGCGGCATCCGCAATTTCCGCCAGGGCAGCTCTTTGAAGACGTGGCTGTACCGCATCGCCATCCGCGAAGCGCTGAATCACAAGCGCTGGTTCAAACGCCATGTGCAGAAGAATGTTTCCATCGATGCCGAGCCGGAGGAAGGGCAAGCGCGCGTCGAGATCGAAGATCTTGGCGCCACGCCCTTCGAGCAGCTTGCGTCGTTGGAAATTCAGGTAGTCGTGCATGGCGCTTTGCAACAGATTCCCGATGTTTTTCGCAGCGCGGTGATTTTGCGAGACCTCGAAGGCCTGAGCTACGAGGAAGTCTCCGAAGTCTTGGAATGCAGCGTCGGCACGGTGAAGTCCCGCATCCTTCGCGGGCGCCGCGCCCTGAAAGAAATTCTTGAGCCGCTCTTGGGCGGACACCAGACTCGCGGTTGTCACCCCCAAACGTATTCGCATGGCAATGTCTCCGAGGCTCAGCCGTCACCTTTCGGCGATGCTTTTTCAGCCGCACGGCGTATCACAGTTTCTTCCCAATGTACGTCTCCGCGGGCAAGTTCCACGGGCAAGGGTGTCCAATGAAGTGCAACACAGTGCGAACCAAACTGGCCGGTTATTTCGATGATGCGGTAACGGGTGGAGCGCGCGTTGAAGAGCGCGTGCGGATTCGACAACACCTGGAAGGTTGCGGCGTTTGCCGCCAGGAACTGGAACGCTTCCGCAAGCTGGCCGTTATGCTCTCGCGCGTACCCAAAAAAATTCCGTCGGCCGATCTGGCCGTGCGCATCAAGGTTGCTGCCGCTCAGGCGCAGCGTTCGCAGGACTGGCCGAGCCGTATGCGCCGCATGAAGGATCGCGCTGAAATTCTGCTTGACAACGTTTTCCGCCCGTTGACCGTCCCGGCTACCGGCGGATTCCTCTCCGCCATCCTCGTTTTCGTTCTGGTGCTCCAGATGATCGTGCCGGGCACCACTCTGCGCGCCGTCCAGAACGACGTGGCTCTCAATCTGATGCGCCCAGCCGAGCTGGTTTCTCTTTCGGACTATCCGCAAGCCTGGGCGCCGGAGCAGCAGGACCTCGAACTCTCTTTGCCACATGGCCTACTGATTGATGTCACTGTCGACTCGCACGGCCAAATGACCGACTACCAGATTCTTTCCGGGCCGACGAATCCGGAGCTTCGGCATCATCTTGACCAGTTGCTGCTCTTCTCGCGCTTCAGCCCCATGCTGAGTTTTGGCCGTCCTACGGCCGGCGGCCACGTGGTTCTCAGCTTCAGCGCCGTCCGCGTCCGCGGCTGATTTTCATCGGCATGAGAAATCTCATATTTCTCCTGGCCGTTGCATTTCTGTTCTGTTTTTCTACCGGCGCGCCTGCTCAACTGGAGAGGAACGACTCGGAGCGCCAGCTCTTCGAAGCTCTGAACCGCGAGCGCACTGCCCACGGCCTCTCCGCACTCCAGTGGGATGAAACACTCTTCAAAGCCGCCCGCCGGCACGCCCTTCTCATGCTCAACCTGAATAGGCTCGAGCACCGGCTCCCCAGCGAACCCAACCTCGAAGAGCGCCTCGCCGAAGCTGGCGCGCGGTTCGGTGCCATCGCCGAGAACATCGCCATCGGTCCGAATCCCCAGATCATTCATGGCGGCTGGATGGATTCGCCCGGTCACAGCAAGAACATCCTGGACCCGCGGCTCACCTCCGTTGGTATCGCAGCGGTGCGCGGGCCGGGGGGCCTCTTCGCGGTCCAGGATTTTTCGCAGATTGTCCCGGAATTGAGCGTTGAGCAGCAGGAATACAAGGTGGTTTCATTGCTAACCGCACAGGGATTCAGGTCGGCCAACGCAACCGAGGGCGCGCGGAAAACCTGTGAGAGGGATGCGGGATTCGCAGGCACGCCAGCAAGAGCGATGATCCGATTTGAGGCCACTGACCTGAGCAAATTGCCGGAAGATGTCGAGAGAAGGATTCGGAGCGGGCCTTACAGCAGGGTTGCGGTGGGGGCGTGCCGCGCGAATGGCGCGGCCGGATTCACGCGCTATCGCATCGCGGTTCTATTTTTCTGAGGACAAATCGAAATTCGGCGGCCCGCCGGGACTCAATGGGACTCAAAGAAACTGTTGTGTCTGGGAACGGGAAGAAATACAATACGTAGGTCATGGACGCCGGGCTCGCCAACTCCTACCGCTGGTATCGATTTACTGGGGATCCATCCAGGTGGCGGGGGGCGTTTTTGTAAAGCGAATCCAGAGAAAAAGATTCGACCCACTCGCCAGCCGAGTGGGTTTTTTGTTTTAAGGGACGAAAAACAAATTGAGAGGGCCGGAAAGATGATCATCTCCATGAAATTGCACGCGAAGCGCGAAGAGATCGATGAAGTACGCAAACAGGTGGAGCACTTCGGGTACAAGGTGCACTCCATCGAAGGGGAAGAACGCGTGGTCATTGGAGTCGTTGGTGTGGGAGATGTGACCGCGTGCATGGAATCGATTGAAGCCATGCCGCAGGTGGACAACGTGGTGCGGATCTCGGCGCCGTATAAATTTGTGAGCAAGGAATTCCGTGCTGGAAAAACAAGAATAAAAGTAAACGGAACGGAAATCGGCGGGGGAGAATTCGTGGTGATGGCCGGTCCGTGCTCCGTGGAATCAGAAAAACAGATCATGCAGGCCGCCGAAGGCGTGGCGAAAGCCGGCGCGAAAATGTTGCGCGGCGGCGCGTTCAAGCCGCGAACTTCGCCTTACGATTTTCAGGGCATGGAAGAAGAAGGTTTAAAGCTGCTGAAGAAGGCCAAGCAGGCCACGGGACTGGCGATCATCACGGAAGTGATGAGCGACCGCGATGTGGATTTGGTCGCACGATACGCCGACGTGATGCAGGTGGGCGCGCGAAACATGCAGAATTTCATGCTGTTGAAGGCGCTGGGAAAATGCGGGCGGCCGGTGCTGCTAAAGCGCGGATTGAGCAGCATGGTGAAAGAGCTGTTAATGTCTGCGGAATACATCACGGCACACGGAAATCCCGATGTGATTTTGTGCGAGCGGGGGATTCGCACGTTTGAAACCGTGACGCGAAACACCTGCGACATCGCCGCGATCCCCGCGCTGAATGAATTGACACACTTGCCCGTCATTCTCGATCCGAGCCACGCGACGGGAAAGCGGAGCCTCGTGCCGGCCTTGTCGCGCGCGGGCGTAGCAATTGGCGCCGACGGACTGATCGTGGAAGTACATCCCGCGCCAGAAAAAGCCATTAGTGACGGCGCGCAATCGCTCGACCTCGCGCAATTCCAAAAAATGATGAAGGATCTGGAGCCGTACATTCATCTCTGGAACGAATCGAGGAAGAAAGAGGTGGCCGCCGTCGCCAGCTGAATACAGAGAAGCGAAGGACCTGGAGCCCTATATGAAGCTGGGCAGGAAGCGAGCGGCGGCATCGGCGGTGGTCGGATGAGTTCTTCGGTCGGTGAGGCTGGTCTGCAAATTGTTCCAAGCATTTCCACGATTCGTGAGGCGCAAAGATTTCTAGCAAAGTATTTTGTGCCGACACGGTTGATCGCTGCGCCGTTCCTGAGCGCGGCGGCGGGCAGAAGTGTTTATTTGAAGCTGGAAACGGAGCTGCCGACGGGCTCCTTCAAAGTGCGAGGCGCGTTCTGGGCGCTGGCGCAGAGAATGGCGAGGGGGCAGGTGAAGGAAGTGGTGGCTTCGAGCACCGGGAATCACGGAGCGGCGGTGGCTTGTGCGGCCAAACAGTTTGGTATCAAGGCCAAGGTCTTTTTGCCTGCGAACTGCAATCCGGTGAAGCGCAACCGCATTCGAGGGCTCGGCGCGTCGATTGTGGAGAGCGGCGGCGACGATCTGGCGTCCGCGTTCACGCTGGCTGCGGAGTATGCCAAACGGCCGGGGGTGCATTTTCTGAATGATGCGACCGACGAGGATCTGCCCGCGGGGCCCGCGACGATTGGATGTGAAATCCTGGAGCAGCTTCCCGAGACCAGCGTGGTGGTTGTGCCGGTGGGGGATACGAAGATCATCGGTGTGCAAGCGGAACGCGCGCCAGCTTACTACCTATCGTGGAAGAAAGGCAAAGCAGTGACAACCGAGACGTGCGACACGATTGCCGATGGGCTAGCGACACGAACGCCGGAGGCAGCGAACGTACGCGATGTCCAGAACCTCGTCGACGACGTGGTCCTGGTGAGCGACGAGCAGATGCTACTCGCGATTGAGACGTTACTTCTGGAGGAACACGTGTTGGCGGAACCGGCCGGGGCCGCGAGCACGGCGGCGCTACTGCGATCCGGCATCGGTGGCGGCGATCACGTGGCGCTGGTGGTGAGCGGAGCCAACATATCGCGAGAAATGCTCAGACGGGCCGTTGGGAATGCGTAACCATCGGAAAAGGCGACCGGCGACGGAGTGTCCCTGCTCGAGGATACGGTAGCGAGGTACCTTTGTCCCTCGGACTTCCACGGATTCGTCGCTTCGCGATG
>Ga0209152_10001048_pt1 | contig 11344 bp, 5 predicted proteins | sample GraSoiAngelo_107_FD_185873 | JGI IMG/M metagenome (GOLD analysis project Ga0209152, IMG submission 185873) | Grasslands soil microbial communities from the Angelo Coastal Reserve, California, USA - 14_0903_09_30cm (SPAdes) (version 2) | ecosystem: Environmental > Terrestrial > Soil > Grasslands ...
GCCGGCGTCAGCCGGGGGGGTGTTGGGCTCTGTCTCGGACAGGTTGCCGGCAACGATCAGGTCGAGGTTCCCATCGCCGTCCACGTCGTCGGCGATGATCCCGCGGATCGGTGCGATCTGCGCCAGATTGGGCAGCGGCATCGACGTGAACGTGCCGTTGCCGTTGTTCTGCAGGTAGACGCTCGCAAACGTATCCGTCTGATAATGCAGGGCGTGTCGCAATTGGGACGCGCCGAACAACTGCTCGACGGACGCCGTCGCAAACGACGCGTAGGTCGGGAATCGCAGCGCCGCGGTATAGATGGACGGTCCCAGTCTCGCCCGGCCGAAGACCGGATACTCCGTGCCGCCGATTTGCTGCGTCAGGACGATGTCGGTGGTCCGACTCCCGGTGAAATTATCCGCATAGACCCCGAATCGGCTCTGCGGCGACGTCGTGTACGCGAAGTTCAGCCCCACATTACCCGCAACCAGATCGGGACGGCCATCGTGGTTGAAGTCGCCGACCGCCAGGCTGTACCACCACCCCCGCATCGGCGGCAGGCCCATTGCTGCGGTGACATTGCGCAGGTGAGCGCCATCGTTCTTGAAAAACTGCAGCGGCATCCACTCTCCCGCCGTGACGAGATCCAGCTTGCCGTCGCCGTCGAAATCGATCCACACGGCCGCCGTGATCATCCCGCCGGGATTCATCAGTTCGGGACAGACCAGGGCGGTGACGTCCGTGAAGTGGCCCCCGTCGTTGCGGAGGATGTAGCTGCGCGCCGGGTAGGGATAATTCCGCGGCGCCAGTCGACCGCCCACAAAGAGATCGGGTTTGCCATCGCCGTTGAAGTCGCCCACCGCGATCGCTCCCTTGCTGGTGAGCATCGCGGGTAGCGCCGCGCTGTCTCGCACAAAGCGCCCGCCGCCACGATTGATGTACAGACGGTCCTGCAACCGTGGCGACCGCGGCGCCAGTCGATAGCTGCCACTCGCGACGTACAGATCGGGCAGGCCGTCGCCATTGGCATCGAAGAATGTCGCTCCCCAGTCCGTGTAGGCGCTGTCGGCTGCCCACGGCTGCCCCGCGACTGATTCCACAAAGCCGCCGCCGGGACGTTGCAGGAACAGCTTTCCGGGAATCCCATCCGCGCCCCCCACGTAGACGTCCTCGAGGCCGTCACCGTCGACGTCCCCCACGGCGAGTGGCGGCCCTTGCCTCGAGAGTGGATAGGGTAGCAAAGGCTGCACTGTGAAATCGACCGACTCGCTTGCAGGCTGCGCGAATCGCAACGCGATAGCCGGGTCCATCGGCTCGAACAAGCGGTGTCGGCTATCGGGTATCGGGTGACGACGGCCGGAGGCTGCATGCGTGGCGTCGGATTGCTTGAGGATCAATAGCTGGTCGGCGGCGACATGAGTCAGTATCTGCACCCGCCGGTCGGGCCAGACGACGCGCAGGCTATCCACACGCGTCGCCCCGCCGAGACCGAAATGGGGCCGGTCATCCACCGTAGACGTGTAGCCGCGGTAGGGGGATTGGTAGATGTACTGCTTCTGCCCCCCCGCCGTGAGGATCAACGTCGATCCGATCCCCGACCGGTTGGGCGACTCCCCCGCGAGCTTGATCTCGAGATAGTGATGCGCATCGTCCTTGGGTGCGACATTCTCATAGATGAATGCGGGCGCGTCGATGTTATTCACCACGAGATCGAGCCTGCCGTCGTTGTTGAGATCGGCATAGGCCGCGCCGTAAGAATAGCCGGGTTGGTCCATTCCCCATGCTGTGGTCTTGTCGGTGAACGTCAGGTCCCCGTTGTTCCGGAAGACGTAGTTGGACACCCGGTAACCGGGCAGCTCCTTCAGGAGATTCAGCGCCCCTCGCTGGTCACCAGCTCGGCGTGCCCTGAATACCTCCATCTGGTAGTCGAGATCGATGGTCCCTTTGGGATAGCCGTTGGTGATGACGATGTCTTTGTATCCATCATTATCGAAATCGCCGAACAGGGCGCTCCAGCTCCAGTCCGTGTACGCGAGGCCCGCCAGGTGGGCGATTTCACTGAACATGACAGCACCGTTGTTGGTGACGCCGTTGCTCATCTGCAACGAGTTGACGTCGTAGTCGTCGCGAAATCCCCTGTGACGCAGTTCCATCCGACCGCCCTCGGTGAGGTAGCCGCTCATCCGCTTGCGTCGGTCCAGGGCGGCCGGCATCATGTCCACCTGCAGAATGTCGGGCCAGCCGTCGTTGTTGAAATCGGCGATATCAACGCCCATACCCGCAAAACTCGTGTGCTTGAGCCACGCGCCGGCCCGATCGGTAAACGTTCCATCGCCGTTGTTGATGTAGAGGACGTCATTGGGTGCGACGTCGTTGGAGATGTAGAGGTCGGGCCACCCGTCCCCGTTCAGGTCGGCCACCGCCACGCCGAGTCCATACCCGAGCTGCCGCAGTATCCCCGCTTCCTGCGATACATCGGTGAATGTCCCGTCGCCGTTGTTGCGATAGAGCTTGTTGTAGCTGGCAGGGCTGTTACTGCGTACGCCCAGCGGGTGCGCGTCTGTTGCACCACGTGCAAAGTCCTGAGGTGAATTGTTGAGCAAGAAGAGGTCGAGGAATCCATCGCCGTTGTAATCAAAGAAGACGGCGTGCGTGGTGAAGCCGGTGTCGGCGATGCCATACTTTGCAGCAGCTTCCGTGAACGTGCCATCCCTGTTATTGATGAATAGCAGGTTGGCCCGACTCTCCCCTCTGGACCATGGGGGTCCTGAGACGGAGACGTAAATATCCAGATATCCGTCGTTATTGATGTCCACCATGGTCGCGCCGGTGGCCCATCGGTCCGTCTTGACGCCCGCTGACTCCGTGATGTCTTCGAACCGCATGTTGCCTTTGTTCAGGTACAGGCGGCTCGAAACCATGTTACCGGCGAAGAAGATGTCCGGCAGGCCGTCGTTATCGATGTCGCCCACCGCGACGCCCCCGCCGTTGTAGAGATAGACGTCGGTCTGGACATTGACGGAGTCGGTGGTCGCGATGGTATTGGCGAACGTGACCCCGGTTTGGGCCGGGCTCAGGAGCCTGAAGAGGGGCCGGTCCCCCGCCGATGGGCGGCCACAGCTCATCACGGCCATGATGAGCACGAACGCGCGGATCGAGCGAAGCCGGCGTCGGAGCATGGGTGCGAGAATCTAACGCGCTCTGTCGGGGGTGGGTATCATTCGGTCCATGTCTGAACCTTCTCGTCGCGCGTCGCTGGGACTTGGTGTCTTCGCTGTCGCGTGTCTCATGCTGACAAAGTGCAGTAGGCCGTATCGGTCCGAAGGAGAACGGCTCGCGCACACCTATTGTGCTGCCTGCCACATGTTTCCCGAGCCGGCACTGCTGGACAAGAAAACCTGGCGAACCGGAGTCTTGCCACAAATGGCTCTGCGACTGGTTGTGCCTCCGAAGTCGTTGTTCGCCGAAATGCATCGGGATCCAGAGATGGTCGTTCTGACCAAGGCGGTGTCAGAACCAGATTGGGAAACGATCGTCGCGTACTATCTCGAACATGCCCCCGATACGTTGCCACAACAGTCCCTGCCGGCTCAACCGCAGGTTGATCCCCCCCTGTTTTCCGCCGGTCCGTTCGTGCCGCGGCTGCACAGCAGCGCGATCATCACGCTGCTGAAAACGGACACCGTCAATGAACGGATTTTTGTTGGGGAGGCCGGAACGAACACGTTTCGGGTGTTTGACTTCGACCGCCATCTGAAAGCGTCGCTGACCCTGGGTAGCCCTCCGACCGACGTGATTTCTGAGAGAGACCGTCTCCTCGTGCTCGAATCGGGCATGCTCGAGCCCAATGACCAGCCAAAGGGTACGCTCGTGCAATATGATTTTGCCCGTGACGGGTCGCTGCATTTCAGCAAGGTCCTGATCGACTCGCTATTCCGGCCGGTCTTCGTGAAGCAGTTCGACTTTGCTGGGCATGGCCGGAAGGACTTTGTGATCTGCGAATTCGGCAACAACCGCGGGCGCCTGGCGCTCTATCGGGAGGATGGCGCGACGTATCAGCGCCACGTGCTCGATGCTACGCCAGGCGCGATACGGTTCGAAATCCTCGACCTCACAGGGGATGGATTTCCGGACATCGTGGCGCTGTTCGCGCAGGGCGATGAGCGCATTGTCTTGTTCGCCAATGATGGTACAGGCGATTTTGCCGGCCGGCGTACGGTGTTGGCCCGCTTTCCGCCGATATACGGCTCGATGTACTTCCGGACATCGTGGCGCTGTTCGCGCAGGGCGATGAGCGCATTGTCTTATTCGCCAATGATGGTACAGGCGATTTTGCCGGCCGTACGGTGTTGGCCCGCTTTCCACCGATCTACGGCTCGATGTACTTCACCATGCGTGATTTCAACGGCGACGGCAAACCGGATATCCTGTACGTGAACGGCGACAACTTCGACTATTCGCGTGTTCTCAAGCCCTACCATGGTATCCGGATCCTGGAAAATGACGGCCACAACAACTTTACCGAGCGCTACTTTTTCCCCGTGTATGGAGCAGCCCAGGCGGTCGTTGCCGATTTCGACAAGGATGGTGACCTCGATATTCTGACCACGAGCAACTTTGCCGACTCTGCAAGACACCCCGAGCGGGGCATCATGTATTTCGAAAATGTCGGTCGCTACCAGTTCAAGCCTTATGCATTTTCCATCGCCCGCGGCAACCAATGGAATGTGATGGCAACGGCCGATCTGAACAGAGACGGATGGCCGGATGTCATCATTGGCGCCATGCACCTGGCAGACATTGCCAGGATTCAACGGAGCTTCCGCGGACCGACGTCGGAAGCCGCGGTGGAGCCGATCCTGTTGTTCGAGAATAGGATGTCACATGATGGAGGGAGCAGGGTCCGTCCCTGACCCGGAATCCTTGGGGGATCCGGCCGTATCTCCAGTCGCCGTGTGAAAAGACTATATTGTGGCAAAAGGGGGTCCCATGATCTGGTACCCAGCGCGCGTCCTGCCGCCCGTCGGCATCGTCGCCGGACTCATCCTCGCATGCGCCCACGGGCGCGGCGCGGGCGAGAGTGCGGCGGTCCAGAGGCCAGCTCCTCCGCCGCCTTCCCCCTCGACCGTGACGTCGGACGAGATCGCCCGGCAGCCTGTCGTGTCGCTCGATCAGCTGCTCGCGGGGCGCATCGCCGGAGTGACGGTGACGCCGGCGCGCGGCGGCGGCATCTCGGTGCGCATCAGCGGCCCCACGTCCTTCTCTCTGAGCAACGAGCCCCTCTACGTGGTCGACGGCGTCGCGGTCGAGCCGGGTCCGAACGGCACGCTGAGCTGGCTGAACCCGCACGACGTCGCGTCGATCGAAGTGCTCAAGTATGGCGCCAGCACGGCGATGTACGGGGTGCGCGGGGCGAACGGCGTAATCGTAATCAAGACGAAGGGGTCGCACTAACCTCTAAGGGCATGGCGCCGAGATCGCGCACCAGCCCGACGCAGGCCGCCGCCGTCAAGAGACAGACGCCCCCCAGCATCACCACGTCCAGTGGCGCGTTCGGGTTGCCCTCGCCGAACACCAGCCGGATGAGCGGCCCGAACCCGATCGCGGCCACGATCTCCGGGATGACGATGAAGAAATTGAACACGCCCATGTAGACACCCATCCGCTCGGGCGGCACGGCGGTGGACAAGATCGCATACGGCATCGATAGAATAGACGCCCACGCGATTCCGACGCCCACCATGCTGAGCGGCAGCAGATATTTGTCGTGAATCAGGTACAGCGAGAGCAGTCCCGCCCCGCCGCACACCAGTGCGGCGGCGTGCACTGTCTTGCGGCTGGTCCGCTGCGCCAGCCGCGGCAGCGCGAGCGCTACCAGGAAGCAGGTGATCGAATAGAACGCGAAAGTGAAGCCGCCCCACTCGATGCCCTGGGTATAGCGGGCCGACTGCGGATCGGTGGCTCCGAACACGTGCCGCGCCGTGGCGGGCACGAAGAAGAGCCACATGCAGAACAAGCCGAGCCAGGTGAAGAGCTGGACCACCGCGAGCTGCCGCATCGTGGCCGGCATCTCCCGAATCGCAGCGGCGATCTCGCCGAGCAGGGGCCCGAGCCCGCGCCGGCCCCGCCGCGCGCGGTCCCACGCGGCCGGGTCCTCGGGCGGGAACTCGCTCGTGGTCACGATCGTCCACAGCACGGCGAGGAAAAACACCACCGCGCCGACCTGGAACGAGTGCTTCACCGACAGCGGCACACCGCTCGCCGTGCTCCCCTGCACGCCCAGCCAGCTGAACACGAGCGGCAGGGCGTTGGCCAGGCTGGCGCCGACGCCGATGAAGAACGACTGCATCACGAACCCGGTGGTCCGTTGGGACACCGCGAGCTTGTCGGCGACGAACGCGCGGAACGGCTCCATCGAGATGTTGATGGACGCGTCGAGTATCCAGAGCAGCGTCGCCGCCATCCACAGCGCGCTCGAGGTCGGCATGACGAACAGCGCGATCGACGCCAGCACGGCGCCGGTGAGAAAGTAGGGACGGCGACGCCCCAGCGGGCCCCACGTGCGGTCGCTCAAGGCGCCGACGATCGGCTGCACCAGGAGCCCCGTGAGCGGCGCGGCGAGCCAGAGGAGCGGCACCTGGTCCGATCGGGCGCCCAGCCGCTCGTAGACCGCCGACATGTTGGCGAGCTGCAGCCCCCAGCCGAACTGGATGCCGAGGAATCCAAAGCTCATGTTGAACAGCTGCCAGAATCGCAAGCGCGGCCGTTCCATGGGCACGGTGCCGTTCATCGCAGTGGGCGCAGAATCTGCAGCTTGCCGTCGTTCCGCGCCACGACGATCAGGCGGCTGCCGTCCGCCCGTTTCACGAGCCCCAGGTGGCGCACCTGCCCGTCGATCATGAGACCGCTCTGCTCCGCGTCGACCGCCGCGAAGCGACCGTCGCCCGTGCCGGAGAGCAGCAGGCCGTAGCTGGCGTCATACCGTCCGAGCACGGGTTGCACGTCGTAGACGTTCCCCGCGAGGAGGAGATCGGTTCGCCCATCGCCATCGAAGTCCGCCGCCAGCGAGGCGTAGACGGGCGCGAACTGCGCCTCGACGGGGAGCGGCCGCAACGTGAACGTGCCGTCGCCGTTGTTCCAGGCGACCGAACTCGCGAACACGCGCGCTTCCAGCACCGTCGCCTGCTTCAGCTCCGCCGCCGGGAAGATGTCGTCGACGCGGCTGGCCCCGAAGTCGGCATAGGAGGGGTAGCGGCTGCGCAGCTGCGGGATCAGCCGGACCAGCTCGTCCCGGCCGGCGAGCGGGTAGCTCACGCCGTGCTTGTAGAACGTGAGGATCTGTTCGAGCGCCCCGTTGTGCCCGAAGTCGTGCACGTACAGCCGCGCGGGCTCGGTCGGGGACGCCCGGAGGTAGGAGTTGAGCCCGAGGTTACCCAACACGAGATCGGCGCGGCCGTCGCCGTTCAGGTCGACCGCCGCCAGGCTGTTCCACCAACCCTCCGATCCCCCAAGCCCGGCCTGGGCCGTCCGGTCCACGAGCCGGCCATTCTCGTTGTGGAAGACGCGCACCGGCATCCACTCGCCCACCACGATCAAGTCGAGCCGGCCGTCGTGGTCGTAGTCGGTCCACGTCGCCGCGGTGACCATCCCGGCCTGGGCGAGCGCCGGGGCCTGCTCGAGGGTGACGTCGTGGAAGTGTCCCGTGCCGTCGTTCTCGAGCAGGTAGCTGCGAGGCGCGACGCCGTACTGGCCCGCGACGACGCGCCGGCCCACGAACAGATCGGGATGGCCGTCGCCGTTCCAGTCCCCCACCGCGACGCACGAGCCGGTCTCCGAGAGCCGCGGGAGCGCCTCTGCGTCCCGGTGGAAATTCCCCTTCCCGTCGTTGATGTAGAGGCGGTCCTGGAGCGCAGGGTGACCTCCCCAGAACTCGTTGCCGCCGCTCACGACGTAGAGATCCGGGTACCCGTCGCCGTTGGCATCGAAAAACGTCGCGGCGACGTCCTCGGCCAGGCTATCGGCCTGCAATGCGGGCTGCGTGCTTCGGCGGAACGTGCCGTCCCGCTGCTGCATGAAGAGCTCGCCAGCCTGCCATTTGGCGCCGCCGACGTAGAAGTCGTCCAGTCCGTCACCGTTCACGTCCGCGACGGCCAGGGCAGGGCCTTCGCGCGACAGCACGTGCGGAATCAGCGGCTGGCGGTTGTAGTCGTAGTGCTTGAAATCGACGCCGATCCGGTCCGTGACGTCGGCGAAAACGGGGGCTAGGGGCTGGGGGCTGGGGGTCAGGGCCGTGGCGTCTTGCTGTGACAGCGCGATGGCCCGGTCCGCCGCGACGTGCGTTAACACCTGAAAGCGCCGGTCCGGCCAGATGACGATCAGGGAGTCGATCTCGTTGGACGTGCCCAGCCCGAAGTGCAAGCGGGGATCGACGGAGGACTGGAAGCCGCGCGTGGGCATCTGCTCCAGCAGCTGGGTCGTGCCATGCTGCTTGACGATCACCTTCGCGCCGATCCCCGCCGTGTTGGCTCCGGAGCCCCGCAGCACGACCGTCAGGTACGAGTTTCCGTTGAGCTCGCGCGCGTGGTTGCGGTAGATCGCGGCCGGGGCGTTGAGATTGTTCACGACCAGGTCGAGGGCACCGCTGTTGTTCAGGTCCGCGTAGACCGCGCCGTTCGAGAACCCCGGCTGTGCCAGGCCCCACGGTTGCGCCATGTTCGTGAACGTCAGGTTGCCGTTGTTGCGAAACGCGTAGTTCGCGATGGGGACGTGGGGCATCAGATGCGTCAGGCGCCGCAACAGCCCCGAGCTGATGCCGGACGCCAGGGCGGCCTGGACGGCGGAGTCGCGTACCGCCGCGAGGTAGTCCAGGTCGTTGGGCCGGCGATAGATGCCGTTGGTGACGAGGAGGTCCTTGTTGCCGTCGTTGTCCAGGTCCGCGAACAAGGGCGCCCAGCTCCAATCGGTCGCGTGCACGCCCGCCAGATAGCCGATCTCGCTGAAGCGCACAGTGCCGCCCACGACGCCGCGGTTGAGCTGCAGCGTGTTGCGGGCGTACTGCGGGTAGTAGCCGGCTTGCTCCTTCATGTGTTCAATCGGCCACGGGTCGGCGTTGGCGGAGGTCTTGAGGACGTCCTCCCGCTCGGGCAGCATGTCGAGCACCATCACGTCGGGTCGCCCGTCGTTGTTGTAATCGGCGGCATCGACGCCCATGGAGGCATGGCTGGTGTGCCCCACCGCACGGGCGATGGACTCGGTGAACGTGCCGTCGCAATTGTTGATGTAGAGAAAGTCGTTCTCCTGGAAGTCGTTGGCGACGTACAGGTCGGGACAGCCATCGAGGTTCACGTCGGTCGCGACCACGCCCAGGCCGTATCCCTCGACACCTCCGTAGATGTGGGCCTGCTCGCTCACATCCACGAAGTGGCCCCCGTCGTTGCGGAACAGGCGGTCACCTGATCGTGGATGGCGCGGCTCGCGTTGCGGGTGGGTGCTCGGCCCGCGCTCGGCGTGGGTGGAGTAGTTGAGGAGGTACATGTCCAGGTCGCCGTCGCCGTCGTAGTCGAAAAACACGGCCTGGGTGGAGTAGCCGGCGAAGTCGAGTCCATACTCCTTGGTGCGGTCGGTGAAGGTGCCGTCGCCGTTGTTGATGTACAGGACGTTGTGGCCGTGCATCGTGAGATAGCTCATGGCGGAGACGTAGATGTCCAGGCGCCCGTCGCCGTTGACGTCGGCCATGGTGACGCCGGTCTTCCAGCCATCGGGATCTGCCACGCCGGCGCGCTCGGTGACGTCCTCGAACCGGTAGTTGCCCAGGTTCCGGTACAGCCGATTGGGACCCACATTCGACGTGAAGTAGAGATCGGGCAGCCCATCGCCGTCGACGTCGCCCACGGCGACGCCGCCGCCGTTGTAGTAGTTGAGGAAGGTGATGATGTTGAGCGCAGTGTCCTGGTCCGGCACCTGGTTGACGAACGTGACGCCCGTGGCTGCCGGTGGGAGAAGCTCGAACAGCGGGGGGGGCTGCGGCGTCCTGGTGCAGGCGGCGAGGAGCAGCAGTAGCCAACGCGTTCCCACGTGCCTTATCGCGCCGGCCGAATCCGGATCGCTTGCCCGCCCCCGGGAGCGAGGACCAGATGGAGGCTCGTCCTCGCGTCGACGGCGCGCTGCGAGATCGAGACCGGCAGGGGGTTCGTGAGCCAATGCGCCCCGGGGCCGTCTGCGTAGATCTCGGCGACGTAGCGGCGACCCGGCGTCAGGAACGACAGCGGGATGTCGAACGTGCGCCCTTCCTCGTCCGTGATCGCTCCAATGAACCAGCTCGGGGCGTTCCGCTCGCGCCGCGCCACCACGACGTAGTCACCGATCTTGCCCGCGAGCACGCGCGTGGTGTCCCAGTCGACCGCCACGTCGCGGATGAACTGGAAGGCGGGCTGGTGCTCGTAGTTCTCGGGGAGGTCCGCCGCCATCTGGAGCGGCGAGTAGAGCACCACGTAGAGCGCGAGCTGCTTGGCGAGCGTCGTGCGCGGCCGGGGCTCCTCGGGACGGCGGGGCCGGCCGGTGCCGCGCGCGATCAGGATGTCAAAGATGCCTGGCGTGAAGTCCATCGGCCCGGCGAGCAGTCGCGTGAAAAAGAGAATCGTCTCGTGCTCCGGCGGGTTGCCCCCCTCGCCCCCCCAGGCATTGTACTCCTGGCCGCGCGCCCCCTCCCGCGTCATCATGTTCGGGTAGGTGCGCCGCTCCCCGGTGTCGTGAATCGGCTCGTGGACGTCCAGCATGATGCCGTACTTCGCGGCCGTCTCGATCACCTTGCGATAGTGCCGCACCATGTACTGTCCGTGGTGCGAGTGGCCTTCGCTCGTCAAGTCGGCGACGTAGCCCGACTTGACGGCGTCGAGGCCGAGCGAATGGTAGAGCGCGAAGGCGCTATCCAGCTGGCGCTCGTAGTTTTCGATTCCCCCCGACGTCTCGTTGTGGATGATCAGCTTCACACCCTTCTCATGGGCGTAGCGCGCGACCTCCGGGAGATCGTAATCGGGATAGGCTCGCGTGAACGAGAAGGCGTTGCGGTTCTGAATCCAGTCGCCGTCCCAGCCCAAGTTCCAGCCCTCGACCAGCACGCCGCCCAGTCCGTTGGCGGCGGCGAAATCGATGTAGCGTTTCGCGTTCGCAGTCGTGGCGCCGTGCTTGGGCCCCGAGCTCCAAGTCATCGTGCCGATGTGCATGCCCCACCAGATACCGATGTACTTCATCGGCTTGATCCAGCTCGTGTTCTCGAGCACGCTGGGCGGGTTCAGGTTCAGGCCGAGCACCGACGGCGCCAGATCGGTGGCGCGGTCGGCCAGCTGAATCGTGCGCCACGGC
>Ga0209152_10001052_pt1 | contig 11338 bp, 14 predicted proteins | sample GraSoiAngelo_107_FD_185873 | JGI IMG/M metagenome (GOLD analysis project Ga0209152, IMG submission 185873) | Grasslands soil microbial communities from the Angelo Coastal Reserve, California, USA - 14_0903_09_30cm (SPAdes) (version 2) | ecosystem: Environmental > Terrestrial > Soil > Grasslands...
GCCAAGGTTCAGACCCTTCCGGGTCCCGCTAACTCTTCGTTTCAAGAGGGGATCGGGGATGCTGGAACTTCCTATTTTGCCGCTGCTCGGATTGCTGGCCACTAGTGCGATATGGGTTGCGGTGATCGTGACGCACGAGCTTGGAAGGGAACTAGGAATTGTTTGGGTCATAATGGGAATGGGACTGTTCGTCTACTTCAGGCGCAAGAATCATTTGCCTCTCCGTGGACGTGCGCCTCCCGAACCGCGGGAAACCTTAGGTCCTGAAAAAGGAGAAGGGCCTATTCTGTCTGCTTGAGCTTCTTCTCTATGAAGTCTACTTGTTTTGTTAGGAATTTCTTGTAGGTTCTGAGAAGTCTTGCCTTCTGGGGCTTAGTCTGCTTGTCAATCGTAGTCATGGTTCTGCGGAAGGTCTCCACAGTCTCATCTAGTCCGGCTGACACCTTTGGACCCGTGTCTTGTACAAACTTCTCTGTAGAAGTTTTCAGTGTCTTGCTTGCGGCAACTAGATCCTTGCTCAATAGCTGAAGGTCTTTTCGCATCGCCTCGAGAGCTTCCCTGGCCTCGCGACGAACCTCATCTCGCACATTCTTCTTTTCTGACATCTCTGACCTTAGAGAAGCATCCTTTGAAGATAAAGCTTCGAATTTGAACAACTTCGTCTGAACTCATATTATACCCGTTGATAGACCGGGAATGGTATGAGAGGGGTCCGGGACAAGGTCTACTCAGCATGGAAAGCGGGCAAGCCTCCTAGCCCGGCCATCGGGACGCTGGGGATTAGAGTTAGCAGTATAGGAGAGAGCAGAGCGGTTCTCGAAATGGACGTGGACGAGAATCTGCACAACTTGTCCGGGACGATGCATGGCGGAGTTATGGTGGATATTGCGGATGCTGCGATGGGGATTGCGGTGGCGTCCACGTTGAAGGAGAATGAGGATATGACCACTATCGAGTTGAAGATAAGTTTCATGCGTCCTCACATCAAAGGGCGGTTGGTTGCCGAGGGGACGATTGCAAAGAGGGGCCGACGTATCGCTTTCACCGAGGCGGTTCTCACGAACATGAAGAAGGAGATTGTAGCGAAGTGCAGTGGGACGTGGCTGATAATGTCCGCTTAGCTTGGTCTATGTCATGTCGTCAAAACGTCCCGTTGAGCTCGGTAGAGACGTGAGGCTCTTCCTTCTCTTCCTCTCAGAAATCAACCTTGTCATGGGCGGGCTGTTCTTTGTCTATCCGAGCTTGGTGGTAAGTCTGTGGCCTTGGTCTGTGAAGGCTCTGGCCGTACGGTTCATTGGGGCAATCTTTCTCGCGATCGCGTTTGGCTGCTGGTCCGCTCTCAGGGCTAAGATCTGGCAAAGAGCGAAGATTCTCGTCCTGGTCGGAGGAACGTTCTTCGGAATAACATCGCTTGTCTCGGTAGTCCTCGCTGCCTCAGAGGGTGGCGGATACGTCGTCTCCGCTTGGGCGGGATATTTCCTTATTGCAAGTCTCGGGAATTTCTACCTGTTGAACAGGTATGGTTGGGCTCGGAAGCCTCAGGATAGATTGGGCTCTGATCGACCTTGGAAGACTGCCCGTTGGTTCTTTCGCATCCAAACCGTCATTGTTGGAATATTCGGCATTATGATGCTCTTGCTGCCAGATGTCGCCCAGCACCAGTTCTGGCCATGGCTGGTAGCGACTCCGACTCTGCAAATGTTCGCAGGCTTGTTCCTGGCAACGTGTCTCGCGACTGGCTGGGCTTCCTTGCAGACGGATATGGGTAGAATCAGAGTTCTACTGCCGCTCGACGTGATCTTTCCAAGCCTTGCGCTATTAGCTGTCGCGATTCACTGGGACGTGATATCATCTCAGAGCCCAAGCACCTTGGTGACAGGTGTGTGGGTCTTCATCTACGCTTTCGTTGCAGTTGGCTCGGTTTTCCTCTACTTTTCGTCTCGAAAGATAGCGACAACTTAGGACCGCTTCCTATGCTGGAGGTATAGAGCTCCCAATAGAATCGATGCTGCCGCGGCGCCGAACAGGATTGGATTCGAAGACACCAGCTGAACGCCTACCTTCACTACTGGGCTCTCGGTGATCCCTCGTAAGTACGGTATTTCATAGGCTGCTGTAACATATCCGTATAGCCACACGGCGAGGAAGCCGCCGAGAAAGATTACTAGTGCACCACGAGCGGAACCTCGGTTTCGGGCTCGGGCGGGATCAGTGGTCTGGTTTGTTTCCTGGAATTGAACGGCGTTTTCTGTCTCAGGACCTGTTTCCTCGGATTCTAGTGGATGAGCATGTTTTGTCAGGCTATTCAAAATATCACCTTTTGTAACGTTAGCGGTGCGAGGCGTAGCGGAACCTTCAGATTGCTTGCTCTGACCGGAAAAACTGAACCGGTGCTTTGGCCTCGGGGGTTTCTTCGAATCAGACCCCAAATTTGCTAGTCCCCCATCATTCTCTGGGCCGAACGGCGATTTGGGCATGGGAGTACTCTCTAGGGATAGGGGTTAGGACTCGGACAAGGTTGGAGACACGTTCGCTGTAGGAAATGCTCGAGAATTTCTACTCTATCAGATGTGAGGGTTGAAATTTGATTGGTCGAGGAGGTCTTGTTCGTAATTCGTAAGTATGGTGAACTTAAGCCGATCTCCTCGCTGCGGTCGATAGTTGCGATCAACAAGGTCAAGCGATCCAGCTCTTGTATTCCTGGGGACTGGTGGTGCAGATTGCACTCGGCGTGTGGGATGTCTGTGCGAGATTTGCACGGAAGCGCGTCAGAAACGTGGAAGATATTCACGTAACGGACCGAGTGTTTTCTTCACGGGTGCCGACTTGCTGTACGTAGTATCCTTTTAATCGCCTGGGGAATGCGAGTGGGTCGACGATAAGAATTCGGCGTTGCCGAAGCCTCCGGAGAGAGCTAGCTTGGCGGGGGACCGGAGTCTCTTCCCGGAAATTCCAGTGCTGTGTCTATGGTTAAGACATGGGTGGCCACGTTTGGGGATTTCGCTCGATGGGTCGATGACCAATAGTAGACTTTGCTTCCAGCAGTGCTGCTATGCGGCGAGACTCGACCGCGCAATGAGGTCTTCCAGGAAGAGCACAGCGACGGGTGGCGGGTTCTTCTTCACCTCCGCGCTGACATCTTTTTCATGGTGGGCAAAGACGGCTGCGCCTCGGATGTTCTTTGCCAGAGCAAGGACGTAGCAATCTGCTAGGGAAATCCTGCGGGCACATTTTTGCATCCCAGCTTCATAGTCAAGCTGGGTGGAATCGTAGAACTTAACGAAGCCTGTTTTCTCGAGGGTCTCGAGAGCGTCCAGAGCGAACTGATGGTCCCGTGCTCTGCAGAGGATGTAGAAGGTCTCGGAGAGAGTTACGTGGCTGCAATAGGTGGCTCTACGCTGTCCTAGAATCTCCCTTTTAGCAAGTTCCCCGGTAGGTTCGCCGAGGAAGTATGCTATCAGGACGCTTGAATCAATAGCGAGCTTGCTAGGCAGATCTGGCGAGCCTTTCATGTCTCTTATTCTCCGATGCCCTCAACCGCCGGAGATCTTGCCAGACTCCTTTCTCTCCGCGCAGAGCCCCGAAGAGCTTCCCGAAACGGTCTCTTGCCTCCCGAGTTCCCTGGGCTTGCTCCATCAGGAAGGCAATCGCTTCATCGTAGCTGACCCTTCGCCCCGTTTCCGACTGCAGCCGGGCGACCAGTTGGAATAGCTTGCCCTGGGTTTCCTCACTTAGCTGAATCGTTGTGGCCAAAGAGCGTTCCTATAGCCGCTATAGTCCCTATGGCATATATACATTCCGGGCCAGCGACTCCTCGGGGAAGACGCTGCATCATCTAGTTCCCAACCCTATTCCCGGCACAGAGAAAGGTTACCTTACAGGATAAGAATATTCGGTAAAATAGTTCTCCAGGACATCTTTGTGAGTAGTCATCAGTCGATGAGGCCCAGTCCAGAGGCGAAATGTGGGCTGTGGCCCGTAGGAGCCGACTGGACGATGCTGGGCTAGAAGGTTGCCATGACCAGGCGTAAAACTCTGACATGCAAAATGGTCTAGCTGGCAATCCTGAAAGTCGATACAGATGAGTCAACAACCGAAGAGTTGACAGAATCTCGAAAGCCGATCCTACTCTTCTTTCTCTCCCCCCTGATCGGCTCTCTTTCTGTAACAATTCTTTCTCTCTGACTTTTCTGCTAACTATCTGTGACCCCCGGGGGGTCTATTTTTCCCGCGGCCCGCCCTTCGCGAAGACGAGAGCACCTCTCCGAGATTGCGATCAGGTCCGTAGCTAAACGGCTTCAAAACTTGGAAAGCTCCTTAAAACCGGTGATAATTGACTAAATTCGGCGAGAATGTAAATGTGTTATATATCATGACCGCGAGCCTGGTTGCGACACGGCATGGGCGATAAACCAACAGCCGCAATGGTCTTGTCTCTGATCGGTGGAATATGCGTGATCCTTGGAGGGGCGTTAATAGCATTCGTTGGCTCCCTGGTCTCGTCTTTCGGCTATCTAGCCAACGGTGGCACAACGGGCGGCACTCTGGTAACCGTCTTCGGAATCGTTGGAATTATCATGGGTCTCATTATGATCATCGGCGGCTTCATGATGTACTCTAAACCCGGTAGCGCAAAGATGTGGGGAGTCATCATATTGATTCTCTCAATTCTCAGCTGGATCAAAACCGGAAAAGCCTCCCAAATTTCGCAAGAATCGCCGAAATTCGGTGAGAGCGGAATATGTTAAATATATACTGTCTGAGCGTCGCTCAGACTGATCTGAAATGGGCGATAAACCAACAGCCGCAATGGTACTATCCCTGATAGGCGGACTATTCGTTATCTTCGGGGGAGCCGCCCTTGCCTTCGCTGGATCGATAATTGGCTCATTCAACGTTACAGGTGCAGCTTCCGCTAGCAATACCGTGTTGGCACTAGGAATCGTAGGCGTCATCATGGGACTAATCATGGTTGTTGGAGGATTCATGCTGTATTCCAAACCAACCAGCGCCAAGATGTGGGGCGTAATCGTCTTAGTACTATCAATAATCAGCTGGGTTACCGCACTCGGAGGCTTCTTCATCGGCTTCCTTCTCGGACTAATCGGCGGCATACTCGCACTAACCTTCAAGCCAACAATTGTTCCAGGCGCGACGCCTCCGCCTATGATGAGCTCGTCAATGCCAATGGGCTCAGCACCGATGGGATCGATGGGCATGACCTGCAAGAACTGTGGAGCAAGTATTCCTGCTGGGGCAACACGTTGCCCTAGTTGCGGAGCGGGTCTCTAGCAACTATGCAACCGAAGCCGCCGCGACCAACAGGCGTAACAGTTCTAGCCGTACTAGCAATTCTAGGAGCAATAGTGCTACTGTTTAGCGGAGCAGTGCTCATCGGACTTGGGCTCCTCCTTGGTACGCTAACCGCGTCTGTTGATATTACAAGCGCAATTACAAATGCTGGCTATCCCGGACTGAGCTCGCTCGGCGTAGGAACCATATCGGCATTAATAATCGGTCTTGGCGCAGCAATCTTGATTCTCGGAATCCTGTATCCAGCCGTCGGAATTGGGTTCCTCGGTGGAAAAAGATGGGCGTGGAACCTAGGGATCATAGTCAGTGTCATCGGAATAATTCTCGACGTAATTCAGATGATTGGAGGCAACTACGGTAGTATCCTCTCGCTGATAATCTCGCTACTGATAATCTACTATCTAATGAGACCGCACGTCAAAGTCTTCTTCGGCAAGGGAACCCCGATGGCATCACCCTCTACTGTGCCAGGAACGGGTTCCTCGAAACCCTAGTCGAGCCGATATCTCAAGCAATCAGGAGCAGGCTTTCTCTCCGTTCTGCCTACCCATTCCGAACTAGCTCACATTCCGGGAAGGAGTTTGGTAACAGTCCGCTTAACATCTTCCGGTGAGACTCGATTTTCCCATGATGCAGAGGCCTCCGCGGCCGATCGGAATTACAATCCTTGGAATAATCGAGATCCTAATCGGGGTCCTTGGATTTCTGGTTAGCATCGCGATAATTGGCGTGTCGGCCCTCTTCTCAACCCTTCCCACGGTCGGAACCCTAATCGGTACTGTGGGACTCGTCATTGGCGGAGTCTTTCTCTTCTTTAGCCTCGTCTGGCTGGCCACAGGCGTGGGATTTCTCCACGGAAAGGGCTGGGCGTGGACCCTAGGAATGATCTTCACAGTTCTCTCAATTCTCGGCGCCGCCTACGTCGCGTTTACCGGGCTTTACCAAGCAGGCTACGCCCTAGGCTTCTGGGTTCTGATGATAATCTACCTCACCAGGTCACGCGTCAAGGCCTTCTTCGGCAAAGGAAATCTTCCAACCTACATGCCCGCAATGAACATGCAACCTACAATGAGAACCGCCCCAGCGCTCCAATCGCAAACTCAGTACGCTCCAGCAGCGCAACCATCTCTCCAGTACACTCCTGTCTCCTCTACACCAGCACCAGTGCTAGCTATAGCAACGGGGAAGTGTCGTTCCTGCGGTGTCCCTCTCGCTCCAGGCAACACGTTCTGCACTAACTGCGGCGCGAAACAGTAGCCCTTTTCGTTCTCAGAATCCCAGGCTGTGCTATGCCCAAGGCGGATGCGGTGGGAGAATGGACAATCTCACCACGCCACAACCGCTTGTAAACATCCCGCAATCCGAGGGTCTTGACCTCCATGCCAAACTCGTACGGCTCTCGACTCAAGACTCCTTTCTTCAGATTACGCGCAAGGAAGGCGTGGGCTCTCTGAGAGGACATTCCCGGGGAGGGATGGAACCATCCTATCTTCTTCCACGAGCCGGCAGAATACCCGGTCTCTTCTTCTAACTCGCGCCTAGCGCAATCTTCGGGGTTCTCGCCATTCTCGATGTGGCCCGCTGGCAGTTCCAGCTCCCAGCCTTGGATAGCATGTCGATAGTTCCAGACCATCACAAGCTTGTCCCGTCCAAGAACCGGGATCACTATTGAGAAATCGTCGACGAATAATCGTGGATGGACCATTTGGAAACCGGTTTTGGAGACGATCCGGTCGCGGTGAAGCTTCAAGTCACCCAGCGACGCGATCCTTCTGCTCTCCACTGTCTTCCAGGGTGTCGGCGTCCTACGAAACTTCAGGTTCTCTCTTGACGACATGGGACACTCTACGCTAACGTCTTGCACATGAGCAAGTGTTTCTCGCCCAGCTTTGCTTGTGCTTTGAAGCCTTCCCTCTCAAACATGGCTACAGTTCCAAACCAAAGAGACCATGTTCCACCATCCTTGGAAGTGGACGGGTAGGCCTCGACTATTCCTCCGCCCTGCTCCCGTATCGAATCTAGCGCTGCCTTCAGCGCAACTCCTGCTACGCCCTTTTTCCGGAAATCCCTGTCTACGAAGAAGCATGTGAGACGCCAGAGTTTTCGGCCTCGTTCACCCGGTAGGTCTAGATTGCTGTAGTTGCGGCCTGAATCGATCCGGGGCAGTTCCTCCTTTGGACCATATTGGCACCATCCGACAGCTTGACCGCCTGTGTAGACGAGAATTCCATGAGATCGGCCTTTGGTGACTAGAGTCTTCTTTTCCTTTCGATTGAAGGCGATCGCGTCTTTCCGTTCCAAGCCTTCTTTCAGTAAACGGCCTTCTGGGTGGTGATAGAAGGTGCACCAACAACCGCCCTGAACCCCGTTGTGTTTAGCGAAGAACTTCTCGAAGTCAGGCCAGGTTTTGGAGTCTAGCTCTTTGATTGTGTAGTGGAGCCGCTCCGGCTCTGGCTTAGTTGTTGTCTTCGTTGTCGGATTTCCTCTCTGCTTAGAGGATCGGCGGCTCTTTGTAATCTCCGAAAACCTTCCGTCCCACATCCATGATTTCCCCTAGTGTGGCGTAGGCTTTGACGGCTCTAACCATAGGATACATGGAGTTCGCTTTCTCATCCTTGAACGTCTTCCGTAGCTCATCCAACGCTTGCTCAACTTTGCCGTTGTCCCGTGTTTCCCGGACCATGTTTATCCTTGCAACCTGTCGTCGTTGTGCCTCCTCGTTGATCTTCAAAGTGTCAATTGGTTTCTTCTCTTCGATCTGGTACTTGTTCACGCCGACGACAACCCTGTCCCCTCTCTCAAGTTCCTGCTGGAAACGGTAGGAGTTCTCAGCGATCTCTCTCTGGATGAAGCCGGTCTTGATCGCGTCCAACAATCCGCCAGCTCTTTCTATCTTGTCGAAGTACTGGAAGGCGCGTTCCTCCATTTCATCAGTCAGCCATTCCAGATAGTACGACCCAGCGAGCGGGTCGATCGTATCAGCAACGCCGGTCTCTTCCGCGATTATCTGCTGGGTTCTCAACGCGACCGTTGCCGCAGCCTCAGACGGCAACGCCCAAGCCTCATCATAGGAGTTCGTGTGAAGAGATTGTGTTCCACCGAGTACAGTCGCGAGTGCTTCGATGGTGGTTCGTACGATGTTGTTGAGGGGTTGTTGCCAGGTGAGGGATGCACCTGAGTTCTGCGCGTGAGTCCTGAGTAATAGTGACCTCGGGTCTTTGACCTTGTACTTGTCTCTCAACACCCTGGCCCAGATTCGCCGGGCAGCCCGGAACTTTGCGACTTCTTCGAAAAAGTCCATTCCGCAGTTGAAGAAGAAGGAGAGGCGGGGCGCGAAATCCTCGACTTTGAGCCCTGCTTCGATACCAAGGTCAACGTACGCAAAGCCATCGGCGAGTGTGAATGCGAGTTCCTGGACTGCGCTGGAGCCTGCTTCACGGATGTGGTAGCCGCTGATGCTGATATAGTTCCATTGAGGCATTTCTTTCGTACAATACACCATCATGTCACGGATGATCCTGAGATGCGCCTCAGGAGGGAAGGCCCACTCCTTCTGAGCGATGTACTCTTTGAGAATGTCCGCTTGAACTGTCCCTCTAAGCTCCTTGGGTTTCACACCCTGTCTCTCAGCAACGCCAACATACATCGCGGTTAGAACCGACGCAGGAGCATTGATCGTCATACTAGTACTCACTTTCTCCAACGGTATACCTTCGAGAATGACCTCCATGTCCTTCAACGAGCCCACCGACACACCGCAACGTCCCACCTCTCCCTCGGCACGCTGGCTGTCGGGGTCATACCCGTAGAGCGTCGGCATGTCGAATGCAATGCTCAGACCAGTCTCTCCATGTTCCAGCAAGTAGTGTAGACGTTTGTTTGTGTCTTCAGGGGTTCCGAAGCCGGAGAACATGCGCATCGTCCACGGTCGTCCCCTGTACATCGTCGGGTAGACCCCACGGATATAGGGATACTCGCCTGGAAGCCCGATCTGCTCAGACTCGTTGAGGTATGACACATCCTCTGGAGTGTAGACTCTTTTCACCGGAATATTCGATAGGTTTCTGAACTCCTCCTTTTGTTCAGGGCTAGCGCGAGTCCATGGTTTCAGCGTCTTGCCCTCCCACCGGACCCTCTCTCGCCTGATCTTCGCAAGTTGCTTCTTGTCAAAGGTAGTCGGTGGAGCCCTTCGTTCCTGCTTGATCTCGTCTAGAACTTTCTTCCAGTAACCCTTTGCCAAAACACGATCACGAAACAATAGATGATGCCTGGAGGTTCCTATTTTTCTATTATCCTGACGCCCTTCATCGCCGAATCTTGAAATACGCTCTGGAGGCGAGAACAGAACCGAGAATTTCACTTGGCTCGGGAGCTATCTTCTCAAGTGCTCAAAGGGGACCATAGAGCCGTAGCCAAAGCGATTTCGATAATCGAAGCTGGCGGTGAACCTAGCCGAAAGCTCATTCAAGAATTGTATCCGCATACGGGCAACGCATTCACCATCGGCGTTACCGGTCCAACCGGGACCGGTAAGAGCACTCTAGTCGACAAGATGGTTGGAGAGTATCGCGAGAGGGAACGAAGCGTTGGAGTTTTGGCAATCGACCCGTCCAGCGCATTCACGGGTGGTGCGTTGTTGGGAGACCGGGTAAGGATGATGGACCATAGCCTGGAGAAGAAAGTCTACATTCGAAGCATGGCGTCCCGAGGTGACCTAGGAGGACTTGCTAGAGCTGCAAGAAACACAATACGAGTATTGGATGCAGCTGGGATGAACGTTGTCATCGTGGAGACTGTGGGAGCGGGCCAGACGGAAGTACAGATCGCGTCTACGGTGGACGCGACAATAGTCGTTTTGATGCCTCAGCTAGGCGATGAGGTTCAAGCGTTCAAGGCAGGCTTCGCTGAGATTGGTGACTTGTTCGTCATCAACAAGTCAGACTTAGTCAACCCAGCAAAGACGATCTACAACATCGCAAGCGGTCTGCAAGAGAGAGATGGATGGAGGCCACCAGTTCTGAAGACAGTAGCAATCAAAGGAGTGGGTGTCTCAGCGGTTGTTGATGCAATCGAAAAATTCCAGAAGCATTTGGATACCGGAAGCCTCAGGGAGAAGAGATTGAGCAAGAGGATCCAGTCCGAGCTGGTGGATGCTGCTTTCTCAGATTTCTATCATCAAACCGTTAAGCGTCTCGGAGATCAGAAAGAACTCGACTCTCTGGTTGGACGAGTTGTCAGACGCGAACTGGATCCGGAGACAGCTGCCTTGAGGCTTGTAGGAATTATCTCTAAGATAGGAGAAAACGATTGACTGATCCTGTAACAACAGACTCTGGGATACCTGTCAAGAAAGTTTACGAGAACAAAGATGTTCCACTGAACTGGACAAGGTCACTGAGGAAACCAGGGCAATTCCCATACACGCGTGGCATCTACGATGGAATGTACTCGGACCGGTTGTGGACCATGCGTCAATACACAGGTTTCGGGTCCGCGAAAGAAACCAATCGCCGCTTCAAGTATCTGATATCTCACGGTGAGACAGGGCTCAGTACAGCATTCGACCTGCCAACACAGCTCGGTCTCGACTCTGATCATCCGAGGGCTGCGGGGGAAGTTGGGAGGGTTGGGGTCGCAGTCAGCAGCGTACATGACATGAGGCGTCTCTTCGAGGGCATCGACCTCGGAAGGGTCAGCACCAGCATGACGATCAACGCTACCGCACCGATTCTGCTTTCTCTCTACGTTGCCGTTGGAATGGAACAAGGGATTCCTCAGAACAAGTTGAGGGGAACGACTCAGAATGATATTCTGAAGGAGTATATTGCGAGGAACACGTACATCTATCCTCCAGAAGCATCGCTGAAACTCTCCGTCGACCTCATAGAATACTGCGCCCACAAAATGCCTCGCTGGCACCCGATCAGCATCAGCGGATATCATATCCGCGAGTCAGGGGCGAACGCGATCCAGGAACTGGGCTTCTGTTTTGCAAACGCGATCGAATACGTTAAGGCCGCTTTAG
>Ga0209152_10001054_pt1 | contig 11327 bp, 9 predicted proteins | sample GraSoiAngelo_107_FD_185873 | JGI IMG/M metagenome (GOLD analysis project Ga0209152, IMG submission 185873) | Grasslands soil microbial communities from the Angelo Coastal Reserve, California, USA - 14_0903_09_30cm (SPAdes) (version 2) | ecosystem: Environmental > Terrestrial > Soil > Grasslands ...
ACTCATCATGCTCATCTCCAGTAGTCCAGAATACGCCACCCTTCAGACCCGGTCTAGCTCTAGGAGAGATTCCAAGATCCGTAAACTGGTATCTCTTGTAGTCCGGGCTCTTAGCAAGATCCGCTTCCTGGACTAGGTCTCCTCTATCGACCTTCATCCCGTCGGTGTTGAAGAGCGGAATGTCCTTGTACGTGCTCGCCAGGAACTTATCGGCCAGAATAATAACTGGAACCTGATAGTGCTCAGCATAGTTGAAAGCATCAAAGGTATCGTAGAAGCACTCCGCAACATCTCCCGGTGCAATGATGATCCTAGGAAACTCACCGTGGGCAGCGTGGAGCGCGAACCGCAAATCCGCCTGTTCCGTCCTCGTCGGGAGTCCTGTGGCGGGTCCAGCTCTCTGCCATAGAATAATCACAGGACCTGGCGCCTCCGTTATTCCTGCCCATCCCAGTCCTTCAGCCATCAGCGAGAATCCAGGACCCGAGGTCGAAGTCGACGAACGTAGACCCGCGTGAGCGGCACCCGTAGCCATGTTTATCGCCGATATCTCATCCTCTGCCTGAACAACGATCATGTTGTAGTCCGGCTGATGAGACTCGAGATACTCACTCTCGTCAGTGGCCGGAGTGATTGGATAGTAGGTCTGGAAACCGCATCCCGCCTTCAACTTGCCAATTGCGATCGCCTGGACTCCCCGTATCATCATCCGTTTCGCGCCTAGCGGTTGCTTTCGCAACATTATCGGGAAAGCGTTCTGCCCGAACATTTTCTTCGCATAATCGTAACCGTGACGTGCCGCGCTGATGTTCAAGTCTCCAAGAGCGGCTTTCCGTCCAGTGAAGCCTTCCTTAATTGCCTCGATCGCCAGGTCAAAATCGTAGTCAACTAACCCGATGGAAGCACCTAACGCAATGGTGTTGACCATGACTTGATACTTGCTTAGCTCCTTGTCTTTTCCGAATTCTTTGAGAGCATCAATCAGAAGGTCCATGTAGGGTACGGGAAAGAGCTTGATGTCATCTCTACCAAATGACTCAGGCTGCAATTTGAGGCTGGAGTCATAGATTATCCCGCCCCCAGGGCTGACCTCATGCCGATGACCCCGATGAGTAGGATGAACCTTGTTCAGGTCACCGAACATCGTTTCCCTATCTAGGGCGACCAGAAGGTCTACCCAGTCGACGTGGGATCTGGGCTCCCGCGAATCAACCCTCAACCGGTAATAGCTATGTTCACCCTTGATATTTGAATGATATTCGATATTGGCAAATACATGCAATCCGCCCCGAATGCATGCCTTCGCGAAATTCTCGGCGACGGAATTGATCCCGCTACCCTGAGGACCGCCAATCATCCAGGTGAAACTGTTAACCATGCTCAACGATTATTCAACACTAGTCATGGCTGAAACCATAGAAATAATCTTGCTTGTACACAACCATACCGGCAAGAGCCGATGAATACCCACGGCCTTAGCAGACGAGATTTCGCGGCTAAAAACAAGCACTATATAGCCTAAGCTCGACGATGGGGCTCTAATTTGAACGGAATTAGAAGAGCTTCGGCGGCCGAAGCCTATGGAACATTTCTTTTGACACTCGTCGGTCCAGGGACTATCACAGCAACCAGCTTGGCTGGGCTGGGATCGACAGCGGCTGGGCTAGGGGTCATAGGACTTGCCCACGGGTCGCACTACTAGTCGCGGTCTATTCAATAGGACACATCTCAGGAGCACACATCAACCCTGCGGTCACAATAGCGTCTTGGGCCACCAAAAGGCTGGAGCCCAGAAGGGTCGCACCCTACATCATAGCCCAACTAATAGGAGCGACAATCGCGGGACTAGCTCAGCTCGCCTTATGGTCTTCCAGCGACAACTACAGCGTGGCAAAGGCAACCAATCTTGGCGACACAACTCCCGGCTTAGGCTTCGGGGTCGGGGCTGCTCTGCTCGCCGAGGTTATTGCAACCGCCATTCTCGTATTCACAATATTCGGCGCGACCGACAAGAGAGCTGACCAGTCATGGGCAGGTGTCGCCATAGGACTGGTTCTGGCTGCGTCGATCTGGATGTTCGGTCCCATATCCGGAGCTTCGCTGAACCCCGCTAGAACATGGGGCCCCACTATTGCTTCGGCAGCGTTCAGCCTCACGCCCTTCGCCACCTTGTGGATATACATCGTAGGTCCAATCTTCGGAGGGCTTCTGGGCGGCTTTCTTTACGATGTCGTCCGGTAAAGTCCGCTACGGCATCGATATTAGAATATCCACTCCTTCAACTCGAGTCTCATATGTTTCTGACAGGGACCACCGCGATGCGTTAACCTCTCATCAAGGGCATAGTACTTTCCCGCAAACTTTCCTAAAAGAATCTCTCCTCCTTCGACTACAAAGCGGCGGAACGAGTTTTCTACAACGTCTGACTCGGAGCAAAGTCTGGCCATGACCATTCCGGTAAACAAATCGAACAGACGTTGGAAAGCTATGACGAAGGCGGAGGAGTGTAGTCAGGATTCACTCTCTGATTGATCTCGTTCGCCAAAGCATGACCGTGAAGAATTACTGTTACCTTTTTCACCCCATCAAGTTTCGATGTAAGTTGACGAATGTTCATCCCAATATCCTCCGCGAAAATCGGCGGACAGAACGGGGCGGTGAGATGATATTTTATGAACAGCACTCCGTCTTCTTTGATGTCGATCTCGTCGACTAGGTGCATCTCTGTTATCGGAAGTCCAATCTCGGGATCCACAACCTTCTCAAGCTCCTTTGTGATCTCATCCACTGTTACCATCTTGTTCTCCTCAATCAAATTGGTTATGATTTCATTTATGCATTCGTGTCTCCGGCCTAACCGTCGTCAGTCCCCGAAGACAGCGATTGATTATTCGACTATCTACCGATAATAATGGAGGTCGCCGCAACTGGATTATGACATAGGTCATGTTTAAATAGGCTACTCGTCCTTTTTAATTGCCGTCTCCGTTTGATAATTCCCTGCGAAGTGGCCTCGAAGTCAGTTATCCCAGCCCTACGCGCACTTGTGGCTAGGGAACTCATAGAAGAATACGGACTCAAGCAGGAACAGGTCGCGAGGAAACTCGGAGTAACTCAGGCGGCCGTAAGCAAGTATCAGCATCAGGTCCGCGGAGAAGCTGTCGAGCTTGGAGCCGCCCCTGAAGTCAAGGCCATGAGTAAAGATATTGCGTCGATGTTATCCCGGAACCCTAACCCGCTTCAAGTTTCACAGAAACTGTGCCAGGCTTGCACCGATATTCGTGCGCTGGGCCTGATGTGCGAGACTTGCCGCAAGGTAGATCCCACCTGGGACGTAGAGCATTGCACAATATGCTTCGGAAACCACAGCTGCTCTGAATTAGTGAGCATCGAACCCAGCAGCATTGGAAAGTATCGGCGTATCCCAGTACTCTCCTGAGGACTCTCGTGAGTTCATTATTTTAGACTGGCAAGTCCAGGCCAGAGCCAGTCTCGTGCGCTCTCTCTCCCATTAGCTAACATTCAATTTGGATTAGAGTGACTCGATTCTCAGAGCTTCTCGAACGCGGTGAAGTTGACTAATACTTGATGAGTCTTCCGCTTGAAGCCTTTCGGTAGGGCCCTCTCTTCCTTTTTCGAGATTTCTCCTTCAGCTCGCGTCGTCGAACTAGCTTGTCTTCGACACTCATCTTACCTGATCATACAAAGCATAGCTACTCGTCAATATCAACATTCGGGAAATGAACTCTTAAATGGGCTGGGCCGAACGCTGACCCTCAGCAAGGGGACAGGTTATCTACTGATGCTCGGTCTGTTTGGCAAGAAGAAAAACCAGCCTTCTCCTACGGGAGGTTCGCTGGAAAACCATGAGCCGCTCGTTCTTAGCAAGCTTCAGGAGATAACCGTTGGCGACGCTGAGATGTATCAGTCTCTTTCTAGACTCCTCTTCCTCGACCCGAAGAAAATCATCACCACTTTGGAAGATGCGGTCAACCAGGCGACCGCTTTTGACTCAAATGGAAACAAGACTCGGGCCGAAGTGTGGTACAGGATTGCGGGCGGGATTGCACTATACCGTGGAGATCCAGAAGGCGTCAGGAAGTTTTTCGAAAAAGCGTCTTCGATTGCGGGAGACCGTCGACCGGAATACAAAACAATCGCGAGCAGAGCCCAAGATGCAGTGAATTTGGCCCGAAAATTCTACGAAAGCATGTAGGTAGACAATTCACAAGGACCAAACCATCTTAGTCGAAGGGTTGTCTACTAACCGAAATTCGGAATGATGGTGCTCCGGGCGGGAATTTCAGCAGCTTACTGCCGCGTTTGAACCCGCGATCAACGGCTCTGGGGCTTGTCCTCCCGTAAGCCTCCCCGATCTAGGGCTCGACTGGCCGCCCCACACCATTGAGGCAAAGGCCGCTATGCTAAACCGGGCTACACCACCGGAGCGACCGAAGTCTTCGAAGGCGGTTTCTTTTACCTTTGGGTAAGACCCCAAAACACTACGCCGATTTTTCGGGTTGACACTTTACTAATGCTGCCTGCTTTCTCATTTCGTGATCCTGAATCCTCTGAACTCTCCCGTATAGCCTGACCACTCAACCTCGACTTTTCTGACGACTGCGCCTCGGGGACCAACATGGCAGAATCGAACCAGCTCGTCCAATCGCGCTCTCTCTCCCTCGGCTAGAGCCTCAACCTTACCGTCCGGAAGATTTCTCACCCATCCAGAGATTCCCAGTCTCGTCGCAAGATCAGTCATCTCTCTTCTGAAGAAGACCCCCTGGACCAAACCTGTAATCAGGATTCTTGCTCGGGCTTCCATTCACTAGCGAAAATTACATGGATGCATTTCTCTCTTGCCTTAGACCTGAGCAGAAGAGGAGACCTAATGAAATCGAAGTGTCAGGTTGCCGGAGGCGAGATCACTTGACGTATAGGAGGAGCGAGAGGTGGAAGAGGCAGTTCCTTCGAGGCAATATCGAGCTCTTGGAGGAGACCGGTCAGAACGAGACCGTGAATAGCCGAAAATACGTTGAGCGTCATGTAAAGATATCCAGCTTCCTCAACGTCAAACCTTAGTCCATGCTTCATCAGAACGTCCCTTGTCCTCGGAAAAGCGACTATCAGATCCCCGATCGTGGTATCAGCGCGAATCGAATCTATCTCTATAGTGAAGACTCGGGAATCATCCAAGGCTTGGGGCGGCGAAGGTCGGGCCTGAAATGGGAGGCTCGCGACTATTGGACCCTTAACAACCACTTTTGAAAGTGATTTTCTTTGCGGCTTTTGGTTATGGGCACCACTCTGCCTCGTGATCTTCTTTGAGGCTTTCTTTGATTTGGCCTTCTTGCTCCGTGTTTTCTTCTTGGTCATGATCATCACGAGGTCAGCTTGCGGGGTAGGTCGCCCCACTCGACTCCTGTTAATAGGCGACTCCGAGTATTAATACGCTCGGATGACGTTCGAGTCAACTCTCCGAGGGCTGAATGGACCATGCTATCGGGAGACCCTGCATGAGCTGTTGAGCGTGTTGAGACGCTCTGATTCGAAGCTCGTCTGCGACAGTCTGAAAGACCGGTGCAATGTAGTCCTCAATCTGGCCATGGTCAGACAATCGCGCAATAATCGGGTCTACAGGGACCGAGCCTAGGAACGGTACGTTGAGCTGCTTTGCTAGTTTCTCGCCTTGCGGTTCTCCAAAGACGTTGATAGCCTTACCACAGTGGGGGCATGTTAGAAAGCTCATGTTCTCCACTAAGCCCAGCAATTCGGCGTTCATCTTCTTCGCCATGTTGACGGCCTTGGTAACGATGAGGGAGGCTAGTTCTTGGGGGGAGGATACAACGATGACTCCGTCTAGTGGTAAGGACTGGAGGACTGTTAGCGGGGCGTCGCTAGTTCCGGGAGGAAGGTCAACGAGGAGATAGTGTAGGGATCCCCATTCAACGTCCCAGTAGAGTTGTCGAATGACACTGTTTACGATTGGGCCTCTCCAAATGACAGGCATCTCCGGATCATCCAGAACGAGGTTGATTGACATCACTTTGATTCCGGTCCTAGTTACTACAGGGGTTATGCGGCCAGAGGGAGTTTTGGAAGGCCGGTCTTTGAGCCCGAACACTTTGGCTATGCTGGGCCCTGTCAAGTCAGCGTCTAGGATGCCCACTTCGTATCCTAGCCTTCGGAGCTGGACGGCGAGCATGCTGGTGACGAAGGATTTTCCGACTCCACCCTTGCCCGATGCGATCGCGATTATGTTTCTCAATTCGCGTTTTCCCAGCCTATCGATGCCCGGGCCGGGACTATTTCCCTGCACTGGCTGGGTCTGAGTTGTCCTGTTCTGGAGCCGGGTTCTGAGTTCGTTCAGCTCTGTCTTGGACATTGCCGTCGTCTCTACGGTTACGGATTTTACCTCGTTCGATTTCTTCAAGGCTTTCTCAACATCTGTCTGGAGAGTCTTTGCGAGAGGACAGTGTGCGACTGTAAGTGCAATCGTGACTTTGACATGGCTACCGTCTATCGACACGTCTCGGACCATGTTGAGATCGACTATGCTGATCCCTATCTCGGGGTCAAGAACTCCGCGGAGACATTTGACAACTGAATTTTTGTCGATCAACGGTTACATGATCCGGGAGACGTTCTCTGGACTAGCATGGGGTGAGAAGGTATTTACACTCTCTTTCCATAAAACTGCACGATCTTTGAGAGAATTAGGTCTACAAAACGATCTTGTGCACCATTGCGATTCTCCTCGTTGAGGAGCCTGAATTCAGCTCACACGACTTTATGGCTCGACTCGGTAGAGGGTCGTAATAGGAAGAAAATGTCTGTTAGCGAGAAGACGAGAAGGGCCCTGAAAGAGTTTGGCCTGACAGAGTACGAGGTCAAGGTGTACGTTTCACTTGTGGAATCGGGCACTCAGGCGGCTAGCGAGCTGAGCCGTACTGCTTCGATCCCTTACTCTAAGATATACGAGATTCTGGGAAATCTTGAGAGGAAGGGATGGGTCGAGACAGAGCAAGGTAGGCCGAGCAAGTACTATCCGAAGGCTCCCTCGACCGCGCTAGAATCATCGAGGGCTAGGTTGGAGACGACTTTGAGGTCGAGTCAGTCGGACGCGATGGAGGAGCTTCAGCCGCTCTATGAGAAGAAGGGTGTCCGGGAGAAACCGGACATCTGGATTGTGAGAGGTCAGAACAATATCTTGGATAAGATTCGTGAGACTCTTGGACGGACGAGGAGAGAGCTTTTCGTTGCGATGCCGGTGGCGCCCGATCCGATCGTCTCGATCGCACTACCTATCCTCGCGTTGATGAGGGATAAAGGGGTCAAGGTGTCGGTGATGGTTCCGCAGACGACGAGCCGTGAGACACTCCGAAAACTGAAGACGCTCGTCCAGGTCCGTACTCGGGAACAGATGTTCGGAGGCGGAATAATCTCGGATGATGATCAGATAATAATTCTTCTAGGAGAAGATCCCCTGAAGGGACTGACGCTGGCGATCTCCTCGGATCATATTGGACTGGTCAGGTTTGGTAAGAGCTAAGACCACTCACCTAACAAGAAAGACTGTCCAAGGATTTTCACATTATCACAGTCCCAAGCAACAGTTAGAATCATCCGCGGAAAAGGCAGTCTCGTGCCGCGAGAAAGAAATTTGCGGCCCCCTTTTTTCCGAGACGGGTCTCGCGAGCTGAAGCTGTTCTGGGCGATTCTTGCATCCTGGCGCGCAGAATGGAAAGGTCGACTGTTTTTCCAGAGTGGAAATCAAGCGTACGGCTCTTCATGAAAATCTCGGGATCTAGAATCGCTTATCCCGATTTCTGATCCGAGCTTGTTCTGCGCCTGTTGGGTTTGATGAAGAACATTCTGCGGTTTTTTCGATTTCGAAGAGCGTGTGAGGAATGGATTACTGTTTGTTAATTCCCTCGCAGAGTCGAGTTTTGTGTCGCGGGGAGCAACTACTTTTGAGATTTTTTGGCGAGGGGTCTCGCCAGTTGAAGCTGAACCGGGCGAGTCTTGCGAAACAGGGCGCAGAATCAGCAGGTCGCCGGTTTTTGACATCGTGTAGCTCAGCGTGCAGGTCAACGTGCAAACTGCGGGATCTCAAATCGCCTGCCCAGATTATTGATCAGGGCTTGTTCTGCGCTTGTCAGGATTGAGAGAGAACAGTTTTGGGTTTCTCATCTTCTGCCCCGCCTCCCTCCATGTCTCCCCGAAGACTTGCCCTACCACCGTGGTCCTGGGAATAGGTAGTGGCGACGTGGCAACAGGGTAGTCTTTATTCGCCCACGGTCTTGCAACGTAGCCGCAGCATCCTGCTACGCGGGGGTACCAGAGCCAGGTCTAATGGGCAGAAGGCGTGAAGATAGCCTGCCTTGGGCTTAGGACCCTGTGGCGAAGGCCTTCGTGGGTTCGAATCCCACCCCCCGCACCAATCACAAACTATTTCGACTGTTGCTGCCAAGAATCCCTGTTCTGGTCGAGATCAGAAAAGAGAGACGGATTCTATGAGTCTTGCCGTTGTTAGCAGTCGTATCCGCCGGTTGGATATGCTGACGCGCATCCGACGCTGCCTGTGCCCGTTGCCGGGCTGAGAGTTCCAGCGCTACCAGCGTACAGTACAGGGTCTAGTGCTATGATACCGTTGGGCGGGTTGATACTGTTCCAGACGTCAGGGTAGACCCAGTTGATGTTGATGTACAGCTTCACAATGCTGACCTGGTTGGAGCCTACTGGTATACCACACGGAGTGGCTCCAGCTGAACATCCACCGGTTCCAGCAGGCGTTGTAGCACCGTTAGTACCGATACCCTGCTGCCAGCGACCACAAGCACTCGCAGGCGGACTAGCCGCCAAATGGTCAAGTGGAGTCACGCCGAAACATGCCTTCGCAGCGCTGAAGTTGGTAACACCTGGAGCAATATCACCCGACCAGAGCCAGGTGGCGAGGAAGCCACTGCTCCGGAAGTAGTCACCAGGGAAGCCGGGCGCGATGCCTAGACCGTTGCGTTGTAGTGTGTAGCTCTGACCTGTTCCTGGGTTCATGATGTTGCCCGGGGCACAGTTCTGACCCAGACCAGCACCAGTACCACAAGTCCACGGACCAGAACCAATGAAGATATGGCCAGCAATAGGATCATAGAGAGCACCCGTCTTCACAGCATCAACATTCATGAAAGAAGCGCAGATAGCGCAAACGGGTGCATCAGGGCACGCCGTAGGAGAAGGGGTGTTAGGCGAAAAACATAGCGCGGGCGGTGAACATGGGGCAGCAAAGTTCGGATAGCAGTTGGCAGAAGTCGGCGCCACTCCGAGCTTGTACTGTACTGGAAAACAGTTGTTGCCTGGCTTGGTGCAGCGGGCTATCCCATTATCCCAATTCGAGGTTCCTATCGGGCACGGTGCCGGCACGATGTTGGGCGCTGTACCGGTAGAGGGTTGTGTACCCCCACAGGTCCAGTATCGACCCGGCATTATGCTGACACCCGTCAGGAAGAGCCGAGTGAACGGTCCAGTGCTCTTCAGGTTCAGGTCGAACTGTGTCGGGCTCAGAATAGTCACACCCGACAGTGTCGAAGCACCACCGCTCTGGAACGCACCGTTAGCAAGCAGTGACAAGTAGCTGAAAGCCACGTCGAACGAAGTGACCGGCTTACCATCCTGCCAGCTCAGGTTCGGCATCAACGTAAACCTGTAGGTGAGAACCGTACCAGCAGGCGGAGTATAGGTCAGCGTCGTCTGTGGCAGTGCACTAACGTCCATCCATGAGAGATCCTCAGCATTGTTCAACGGGTTAACATTGTGCAGCGTATCATAGACGTTACCGATCATGTAAAAGTCCCAGACAGTACTACCAATGTATGGACTGACAGTACGAGTAGTCTGCTTGAAGCCCTGACGGATAGTACCAGGCTGAGCAGGAGCAGTATTCCAAGCATTCAGCCAAGTGTAGTAGTTGGCGAGACCGTTACCGAAGTGGTTGATGGCCCTGCTCCACGTAGCAGCCGTATTGCCCGGAGTATGCGAGAGATAGCCGAACTGGTCAGCCTGCTGGAAGATCGGGAACGTAAAGGCCTTGCTACCAAACAAGTCCTCAGCCTGATAGCCAGCACTGACAGCAGACAGCCCACCACCATGTCCAGCAGTACAACTACCGAACGTCGGAGTGGTCTGGCTGACAGTAGGATCAGTTCCCACCTCAGCAGTCAAACAGTTGGCGAACTCCATCTGGCGTGATATACTGTCATAGTTGACACTGCACACGTACATGTAGTTCCCAGCACTGTTCGTTGGAACTGAACCGTTGTCGCAGGTTCCACCGTTCGCCACGTGAATCGAAGAGATTCCGGAGACGAAGCGGCTGTTGTAGCCCAAGTAGAGACTACTGTCAAACGGAAAGACATTACCAAACGCTGCAGTGTACATGTGCCAGCTGACATCGATATGGTCGGTGGACGTGGTGAAGCCTGTAAAGGCAGTGATTGGGCCATGCTGCACCTTCACTTGGTTCGTGTGCGCCGTGTCAGTTCCACATCCGGTAGTGTATGCGCCTGTGATGAGTGCGCACATAACCTGAGCAACACTGTCACCGAGATGGAGTCTCGGAGTATTGTCGCTCCTGACGAAGAACGTGATCCCGCCAGCGGTCACAGCTGGTGCGAGGTTTGTGAGTGAGCAGTTTCGTAGAGCCGGATTAGTGCTCGGATTGACGACACCGGTCGCCAGGCCCGCATCTATGAAGTGGGCCGCGGCAGCGCACATGTCGAGATCCGATAGAGTGGGCAGCCAGGCAACGCCGTTACCAGCACTCGCCGAGGCGAGGTGGTAGGATGTCCCACCAGCTGCGCCGACAGCACATTGGGTACCGGTCTCTACAAGTGAAGTGCCTAGAACCGGCTGTAGTGAAGCTGGGACAACACCGTTATCCCAGGCACACGGATTCGGACTAGGCAGTCCACCGTTGCTCGTTGGCAACGGATTGTCGATAGGCGAGGAGATGCCCTTGACGGTAGGCTCGTTCGACGTGAATTTTGTCTTGTCGATTAGGTGAGAGATGCCCTGGCGAATGTCAATGCCACACTGAGAATTGCCAAAGTTCATGTTGCAACCCCAGAAGTTACCAGCCCCAAGCATGAACTCTATCTCGAAATAGCCATGCTCGGAAATTGTCGATGTAATATAGAAGGCGCTGTTGGTAGTGAACGGAGACAGCAGATCAGGCGTCAGAGGCCAGTCAGTAAGATCGATGCTCGGAGTAGCACCCTGAATGTTCTGGAACTCCGCACTCTCATCAGTGAAGATCGTCGCCAGAAACGTGT
>Ga0209152_10001058_pt1 | contig 11305 bp, 6 predicted proteins | sample GraSoiAngelo_107_FD_185873 | JGI IMG/M metagenome (GOLD analysis project Ga0209152, IMG submission 185873) | Grasslands soil microbial communities from the Angelo Coastal Reserve, California, USA - 14_0903_09_30cm (SPAdes) (version 2) | ecosystem: Environmental > Terrestrial > Soil > Grasslands ...
TGTTAGAGCCAAAGCTGGTTTTTACTCCTGACCCTGCCCATACGGCGTATACGCAGTCCTTAGAAGAAGGGATGTTACGCGGGCAGAAGCCCTCGCCCTCGTCGAAGACAACGAACAATGCCGCTCTCTTGTTCTTGAAAGTAGTGCTGCCCAGGATGTTTGGAACAAGGCTGCTGAGATAGTTATCTCCCGAAGGGATTGATGTGGAACAGTTGCCCGTGGAGCCGTGCATGTTGTTGCAGTCGTTGGGTGTGAGCCACATGAAGTTAGGCGCTGACAGGGAATTCAGATCGGTGATGAGGGGGCAGTCTGTAACAACGCAATTGGTTGGATTCGCCTGAACAATGTGGCTGCACCGCGTAGCGTTATTCAGAATGTTTGTGAAGAAGACGAACGGATTGTGCTCTGGAGTATAGAGAGGGTTGGAGTTTGGGTTGGGGTTTATGTCGCAACCGCTTGAGAGCGCTTGATTTTCCATGTAACCCTTCCAAGTCAGGCCCTTCGCTTCGAGCCGGTCGACAAGATTCACGTGAGCTGATCGTGCGCATGGAAAAGCGATACAACCGTAGATGTCTCCTCCAAGCAGAGCAATATAATCGGCCTGGCTAAAGTGGGACACTCCCAAGTACTGGGACCCTATCGAATAGTTGTTGGCAAGTCCCGCAAGGAAGGGTGCACCATTGGCGCTCGAACATAGCGGTGGGCTTTGGGCGCAGATCTGGTTTATGCCATGATCTTCCATTACGATTATGACAATGTTGTCAAAGAGTGACCCTGGAGGTGGTGCTTGGGGGATGACGACAGGGTGGACGGAATTATCTACGCTTGCAGTAGACTGGTTGCCTATTTGCGAGAGAGCGGCCACACCCAGCGCTACTGTCAGGAGTACGATTGCTAGGCGGACTCTCGCGTTACTATTTCTTGAGAACTTGTTTCTCCTCTCCACGTCGCCTGGCCAGTCAACTCAACCTGTAGACGTTGAAGCTTTGCTGGATTATTTTCTTGAGGTAAGCCAACCGAGTTGCAAAATCAAAACTGGGATGGCAACTGATAATTCTGAGAAATGTTGTTATCGTGATCACTGTGAGCTGAAGGGTTTCCTAGTATAAAGCTTTGCGGCATTCTAACTATATCCAGAGCGATCCGGATCGACCCGTGAACATTTGGGAGATTTAAAGCGAAACCGATTATTTGTTAGGTCCCTTGATCCATCCACGGATACCCAGTCCAGGATCCTTCTTTGAAGCGAGTCGCGTCTTCACCAGCAGCGAGTTGAACCTCGGGTCCGTGCGGATGGAGTCGAATCTTGGTTCAACTTTAGCCCATGCTAGCCAGCTTGAGCGTTCTTGGAAGGCTCTCTCTAGCCAAGTGAACACTTGGTCTTTGTCTCCGAGGCCGACGTGGATCATGGCAATCCAGTAGGAAGGGACATACTGATGTTTCGACCTTTCCGTCAGCTTCTCAAGAATTTTCCCTGCTTCATCTCTCTTCCCGGCAGCGCCGTTTGCATGGCCAAGCATGGCAAGTGAGATCGTGCTTTCTCCCGACAATCTAACAGCGTTGGCCAGTTCTGCTATGGCTTCGTTGTACATTCTCTTTTGGAGGTACGGTCGACCGAACCAAAGGCGTGCTTGGACAAAATTGGGGTCAATCTTGATGGTGTTTCGATACTGTTCAATGGCGCGGTCGTATTGTCGGCTGAGGTATAGAACATGTCCGATTCCCGTGTTTATCGAGAGTGATAGAGGATCTAGAGCACCGGCGTAGCTCATTTCTGATAGTGCTTCGTCGAAGCGTCCTTGAGATTTCAGAAAATCGGCGTAATACTGGTGGGCGGGTGCGTAGTTGGGGTTGAGCTCGATCGCTCGTTTGAATCCCTTCTCGGCGCCGTCCCAGTCCCAGTCATACTGGAACCTCAAGAGTCCGAGGGATGTGTGTGCCTCGGCGAGTCGGTTGTCGATTTCGAGCGCTTTCTCGGCAGCAACTCTCGCCTTTGGGAAGGCCTCTTTCGGCGGCAAGAACTCAAGGAGCGCAAGAACGGCGTAGGAGTCGGCTATTCCAGTGTAGGCTAGAGCGTATTGAGGATCCTTCTCTAGTGCTTTCTCGAATCGCTCGATCGCTTTTTTCAGGCTTTCCTCTGTTCTGATGTTTAGGAAGTAGCGGCCTTCGAGATAGAGAGTGTATGCTTCTTTGCTTTCTGTTGCTTTTTTGGCGAGGTTTTCCTTCTCACCTTTCTTGATCTCGACCTCTAGCGCATCAGCCACTTTCTGGGCGATTTCGCTTTGAACCGCAAAAATGTCCTCTAGATCTCGATCGTATTTTTCGGACCATAGTTGTTCTTCCGTTTCCGAGTCTGCTAGCTGGATTGTGATTCTGATCTTATTTCCAGCCTTTCGTACGCTTCCTTCGAGGACGGCAGAGACATTTAGTTCCTTGCTGATCTCCCCGAGGGGTTTCTTGGAGTCCTTGTACCTCATAACCGAGGCTCGCGCTATTACTCTTAGATCAGCGATTTTTGAGAGCGCTGAGATCAGTTCTTCAGTCATGCCGTCAGCGAAGATCTCGTCCCGAGCGTCCTGACTCATGTTGGATAGGGGAAGAACGGCAATTCTGCGCCTACCCCCTTGCAGCTGCGACCCCATTGGTTGCCCTTCCCCTCTTTGGTCCACTACCAGGCGAACGTAGGTTTTGAGCTTTCAGCCTTGGAAGATCTTGGCTCTTAGGACCCAGATCCTATTTCAAAGATCTTGAGAAAAATGTTTGATGACTAAGACAACAGAAAAGCCCGCGGGACCGAGCGATGGTAAAGTCTTAGCAATCTCTGGTGTTCGCACGCCTCTCCGGGGGTTTAGAGCGAGGAGATTGCTGGGGGCGAACTTGAGGTTTCCCCAAGATCTGTCCATCCGGACCAGGCGGATTGGCTGAAAATGTCTGAAAACAGAGAGTTGTTCGTGCCACGGACCAAGACCGCGACGCCTGACCCGAACTGGACGAGGGCCGGTCTGTCAGGGGTGGTTCCTCCCGGGCTGTCCCATGTCGGACTCCAGACTCCCGCCGATGTTCTGGAGATATGCCAAATTCCATTGGCAAGTCCAGTTACTAGCAAATGAAGCGTTCCCGAGGAGTCGAGTGCCAGGGAGGGAGCGGTCGGAGTGGCCCCACCGATAGAGAACCAGTTTGACCAAGAGCCACTAGTGAAGTTGTAGGAATTGTACCATAAACCATTGTCCATTCCCCTCACAGCAATGTCGATCGCTCTTTCATCGGCTACTGCTGCTGGAATGTCTGGCGTGGCCCCACCTGGCGTATCCCAGGCTGTTGCCCACGCGCCATTGACAAAGGCCTTGTGATAAATGCCGTTAGCGAGTCCTCTCACCACAAGGTCAAGCCTGTTCGCTGAAGGAGTTACTACTAGAATAGGCGATGAGGGCGTCTGTCCGTTGAGACTTACCCATCCTGACCAGGTCATGGTTACCGAGGACATAGAGTTTGCATAGGTGACATTGTCTAACCCTCTCACTACGAGATACAGTGTGCCATTGAGGACTGCACACGCAGGCTGGTCCGGGGTGGCACCGCCGGGACTATTCCAAGAACTTGACCACGTGCCGTTTGTGGATGTCTTAAGATAGATGCCATCGTCCATTCCACGGACAACAAGAGTCGTGCTTGTTCCGGACGAACAGACGGCTGGAGGTGAGGGTGTGGCGCCGGAAAGGGACTGCCACCCCGTCCAGATACCCGAGGAGAGCCTGTTCCAGTACAATCCATCGTTTAATCCACGAATAACAGCGGCCAAGACGGAAGTTCGCTGCAGAGTGAACGCCTTCATTAGGGGAAAGTGATCCTGACCGGTGTTGAACGCGTAGGCTGTGTCGCCTATCCCATCTCGGGTCGGACAGATATTCTGTTGAGGTCCACTGCAATTGTCTACGCCCTTATAGTCGGACCAGTAGTTCCCACCACTGGGATATCCGTTGTCCCATGAGTTCGCGCCAGGCTTGTCGTCCTGGGCCTGAATCGTGTTGCCGACTATGTTGTTGTGGTAGACTAGGGCCCCGATTGCGGATTGGAGGCTAATCCCTGTGACTGAACAAGAAGTGTACGATGTTACGTTATTCTCGAAAATCTGAATGTTAGTGGGCGCGGCAACAAAACTGACTCCAACGTCGATGCCGATTGTGAGAGTGCACGAAACGGCTCGAATATTATTCCGGGAGACCTCAACATTGCGGGAAGAGAATACCCCGATCCCGTCGCTATATCCATACTGCGAAGAGCCGTCAATGGCCACATCGTTACCAGAGACAGTCGAATTCGACACTCGGTCCAGGTCTAGATTATCTCCCATTCCTCCCCTAACAGTGTTGCCAGTGACTTGAACGCCTGTCGAAAAGCCGATGCTGACTGGCATGTCCCCAGAGTTCCGGAAGGTTGCCATATCATTACTCAAAATCGTGGTGTCGGAGGAATATTTGAGAGTGAAAGGAGCGTCGCCACCGAGCTGGTTAGCGTAGACTAGGGCGTGGTGGCATCCGTACATGTATAAGCCGCCATAGCCCGCGTTATAGTAGGTCCCACCGGGATAGAGATAGTTTTTCGTAACTGTCAGGTTGGAGGAGCTGGAGATGCGAGCCGCTTGTCCTAGCGCCCCGGTAACGGTATTGTTGAAGAGGATGAGACCTGTGACCGAGGCGATGGAGATGCCATCAGCGGTGATGCAACCGTCAGGTTGAACGCAGGCGCCGCCGCCATCTACGCTGTTTGACCTCAGCATGATATTTTGCGACGAACCGATTGAGATGGGGCTCGAATGGTAAGCGCTGACCGAGGAGCTTTCTATGACACTATTCGCAACATAGCTCAGACTGATTCCAGGCCCACGGCCTGCTCCAATCACCTGGACATTCCGGATGACGAAGTAGGAAGTCGTGTTTCTTATTGTTATCGAGGCGTTTGGAGGATTCCAAGTGTTCGGATAATTCCAGCCGTTAATAGACCAGCCTGAAATGATATACGGATCCTTTTCCGTGCCGGTCCCACCTGTTACTCCGTTTGTGGCCGTGAAATCCGCATTCCCCGTGATCAATATGGGTGAATGCGGACTCTGCGTGGACGCAGCCGTGACGGCGGCGGCCCTCGAACTCTCGGCAACTGAGGTGGAGAAGGCTATGAGGCAGATAAGTAGTGTAGTCCGAATAATAGTCGGGCGCTTTGGACTAGCCCATACGAGAGACAAGCTTGGCGGTGCTCTATGTATCCAAGGATACCTGATGTAATCCAAGTAGCTTGCTAGGGAACGGTTATGCTGCTGATGATTTAAGCATGTATGCTTTTCGTCTATCTTTCTATATCTGAGTCGATCGTCCGCCTGCACTCGACATCGCTTCCCGGCGACTCTTCAGCCCTTTCGCATTATGATTCGATAAACTGGGCACCATGCCAGCGGATGGACATAAAGTCACAATCGGGGCGAATCTGCAATGCGAGAACAAATCTTGCCAGGCTTGACGGAACTCATAAATCGATTTCATTCCTAATGCGGCGGCTCAATTGGGCCGGTCTCATCGACTTTTGCTCAATAGGGATGCATTAGGGGATAACTGTCCTGGTTGTTGCTGAACGTGTAGGGAGTGTCGCCTATGCCATCGGGTCCTGTGCACATGTCCTGGCTGGGCCCACTACAATTGTCGACGCCCTTGAAATCCGACCAGAAGTTTCCTCCGTCGGGATAGCCGTTGTCCCAGAAATTGTTGGAACCTTGGAGGTCAAGTGCTAGTTGGGAGTACCCGAAGAAATTGTTATGGTAGATAAGCATGTTTTGAGTCGAGTTCAATATCAATCCCTGAGGATCGTACTCGAAGGTGTTTGTTAGGAGGGTAATGTTGGCCGAGCCCGCCACTAGAGCACCGTTTCTGTCTAAGAGAGTGTTATTCGAGACTGTCGACTCAAAGACTCTGCTCAATGATATCCCTACGGAGTCTCCATAAATGTAGTTGTTTGAGATCTCGACGTTCTGGGTGCTCCCGAGGGGATAGCTGGAGACATCTATTCCAGCAAGGCCTTTTCCCCATGTCGCGGCCATGATATTATTGTCTGTCACGGTTGCTAGAAACGAGTTCGTAATCACGATACCTCTCCCATTATCGCCTGACAGTCTGTTTCCGGCGACGAGGAAACTGTTCGATTGGTCTGCTGAGATTGCATCTTGGCTGTTTCCCTGGATCGTGTTGCCGGTTATGACGAAGTTGAGCGAGCGGTAGACGAGGATTCCGTCGTTGCGGAGTGTGTTGTTTGAAATGTCCGTGTCGATGATGTATCCCGCGTTGACTCCGGCACCGTTGTTAGATATGTCGTTATTGATTATCTCGGCGTTCGTCGGGCCTCTAAGCAGGATTGCCTGGTTGTTCCATTCGATGCTTGTTCTTTCTACCTGGAGAGAGCTGCCACTTTGGACTGTGACTCCTACGAAGAATCCTACAATTCTGGTCTCCTGAAGGTCGCCGTTCGTCACGTTGTAGAGGATTACCCCGGTGTAGGTTGTTGGGTTTGCTTGGGAGTGAATGTAGAGGTTGCTTATTACAAAGTACGCGTCCGTATTGCGGATCTCAATCCCATTCCGGTTACTACCGTCGATGTCCCATCCCTGGATGATGTAGGGGTCCGAGCTGGTGCCGTTGCCTCCGGTGACACCGTTATTCGCGGTGAACCCTCCGTTACCTTCTATGAGGATAGGTGTGTGGGGCTGGTGGGCTGAGGAGACCATCGCGTCTAGTACGATCGCTGTGGGGTCAGTACCAGCGCAAGTGAACGAGGTTCCGCTCTGCGATGCGTCAACTATCCTGTAGTCAACGTCTAGAGAACCTCCGGCTGGAGTTACCTCGCTGAAGCCTGTCGATGGGGTGCATGGTCCTCTGTCATTTATCGCGGTGCTTGCGATGACAAAGTCCAAGCTAGATGTTCCTGCTGAAATGGTGCAGTCGTTTTGGCCGAAATAGCCATCAGCGGATCTGCATGGTGTGGACGCGGGTAGTGACGGGTTAGGGTCGAATATGGTTGCCGTGTTGATTCCTTTGACGGCAAAGACCAACATCGATCCCGGCGCATTTTGTCCGGAAAACTGTACTGAGATACTGTCTGACTGTAGAGGCGTGGGGGCGATGGCATAGTATTCCCATAGCTTGGAAGCGGGAGAGTATGATGTGCGTTGGGTGTAGCTTAGGCCGCTGCTGTCGTTGATGGAAGACACGTTTCCGTTGCATCCTGTGTAGCCGCACTCGATGATCAAAATTATCACATCATTGCCGTTGTTTGTAGAAAGTAGTTCTGAGTTTGGTTGCGAGCCACAGCACATCCATGATGGCTTTCCTACTCCGTCCAATCCTATTGAAGGGGAAGCATGAACAAAGTTAGGTAGAGACATCAGAGCGGCTGTGAATAGAAGCAGGACAGGGAAAACCGTTTTGGCTACCAAGTTCGCCTAGTTTGAATCTTGAGCTCCCTACCGATAAACGGTCAGTACACAGCCCAATACATTCGATTACAACAGACGAGAAGAAGGAGTCCAGGATTTCGTCCTGATTGGACGAGTCCGACCATACGACGGTGGCTTCAGATGTGAGGGCTCAAGGTCATCGAGATGATTCCCTGATCTCGAATCTGGAAAGCCTCCGGGGACTCTCCCGAAATCGTTCGGAATTGTCGTCCACTTTCCATGGTCATCCCAGCCAGGACTGTGCCCTGGGGGAGCGCCTGTAATTATAGCCAGACAGGAAATCGTTTCTAGAAAATAGGGGTCTTAGCGACCGACCCTCGCGCCGTATGAGCGAGTCCCTCGGACCGACTCGAAAGTCGGTTAGTCTTCTTCGCGGGGCGACTTTTTCTTGTAGCCCTCAGCCGGCTTGTCAACCGGTTTCTCTTTCGTCTCATCGATCGGTGAGACGAGCGGCGTAGTCGTATCCGAGGATTTCAGGTTCACCGCCGGAACCTCAGGCTTGTCGATGATTATAGGCGCAGTCGCCTGCTTCTGGTCCGAGACACCTAAAGCCTGTTCCTTGATCGGTGGCTTGCTCGGAAAGGTTGGACGGACAATAGGACGAGGTGTCTGCCGTCCCGGCGACGCTGGCTTCTGGCCCATAGGGCCAACGATCACGCTTGGAGGCGGCGCCCTCGGGACTGGAACTGGAATGTAGGGCTGCTTCAATCCTTGATCCGGAACGATACGGGCAGTCTTCCTCAGACCCGTAGGATTCAGAACACCAGTAGACTCTCCAACGTACTTTGGACTGTCTTCCCAGCCAGAAGAGGAAGCGACTACCATTGGTTTCTCCGAGAACTTGGAGTCAGCATCCGGACTTGAGATCGATGGTCTTTCGGAGATGACCAGAGGTGGACTCGGTGAAGGAGGCATCGGAGGCTTCGCCTCGATTCTCGGTGGCGGAATCCCTGTTTCGCCTTGAAAAGGAGCTTCAAAGATATTCCTTCCCCTGATCTTCGGCGTTGGCGGACCTGCCTCTAGAGGAGTCCTGAACGCTTTCTCCCATGAGCCAGGATTTGGTTCTCCAGGCGGTGAACTCATCGCAGCGGCGAAGCTGGGCGATGGAAGACCTGGAACCGATACGCTCGACGCGGAGGCTGCTCTGAGAGAGGGGATCTTGTCGACTCTGGGCTCTGCGACCTGTGCTTCGAGAACCAGGTTTCGTTTCATCAGGTTCTCCAGCATCTGCAAAGCTCTCTCCAACCGGATACCCGGCCGAAGTCCACGGTGAAACTTGAAGGCCAAGGTGATCGCGAACGCAGCAATAATGACGAGAACCGCAATATCGACAGTGGTAAAAGCGAGCTGCGGAAATTTTGTCAATTGATCCCCGAGTCCCGCGCTCACTGATGGATTGTTTGCGTAGACGAGGAAGATCCAGTACGAGAGCCAGCCAACCAGCATTGTCTCGATTGCAACGAGCTTGATGAGTAATCTTCTCATCTAGACACATCCCATGCCCGAGACGACTGAGATACCCGTGTGACCGAACAGCCTAATCCTTGCTGTAACCCGCTGATACTCCTCAAGGTCTCTATGTCCTCTCTCCGACTCCCCGATCCTTCTTCAACGTCTTCAGTATTGTATCCAGCGCAGTATCCCAATCCATCTCCCCACCAGCAGAGCCCTGCTCACCCGCCTTGTTGTCCGTAGGCCGCGGCTCTTCCGAACCCCGTGCTTGAGGTGGGCGAGGCGGAGATCCGAAGACATCCTTGTCCTGCGCCACGCCTCCCAGATCTGCTTTCTCAGCCGGCCTAGGCGGACTCCAAGGCTGAGGCAATGGGCCACCGGGAGCCTGTACTGGTCGACCTTGCGGAGGCGGCCCGGGAGGACGAGGCTGATCCGACCTGAAAGGCGGAGCGACCCCGACTGGACCAGGCTGCCCCGGTCTAGCCGGAGGATAACCAAGTGGTCGAGGACCCTGCCCAGGCGGAAACGAAGGCCGCTGCCCCGGAGGTCCGGGAGCGGGACCAGGTCGAGGTGGGCCTCCTTGAGGAGGAGGGCGAGGCGCGACACCCTGACCCGGTGGAGGAGCCCACTTCTGAGGGGCCGCAAGCCCTGGCTTCGGAACAGGATCCGTCCACTGGCCACTTCGTTGATCAGGAGAAACCCACTTCGAAACTGGAAACGGGGTCTGAGATGCCTGTGGAGGCCTTGGAACCTGACCAACAGGACCACCGAAACCTGGAGAGTCAGACCCGGGCTTCTGTTCGACAGGGTTCGGCCTGGGGAAGACTGTTCCAGAGTCCGGACGCCGCTCGCTGGATTGTTCGGGTTCAGGCTTCCATTGGGATGGGAAACTCATTCGCGACGGCTCACTCGGAATCCTGTTCATCGGAGCACCACTCTCGCCTCGAAAAGGCACTGAGGGCTGAGGAATAGAGGGCGAGGGCCTTGGAGTTTGCTCGGGCCTGTATTGGTCCCTCAGCGTCGAGTTCAAGATCGAGGTCGAAGGCTGAGTAATCCGGTCAAGAGTCTGAGACGTAGAAATCGAGGGAGCAGCCGTCCTGGAGGATGCACCGATCGAGGACGGAATGGCGCCTCGTGACCCACTCCCTGCAGACGGTGTGTTCTTGGGCAACGGCGGAACAGCATAAGCAGTGTGCCGGGAAACCTGGCCTGGAGGGGGTCCGGTCGGCATTATCTTCCCTTGAGAAGTGAGGCTTCCAGGCGTCTGCACCGGTCCACTTGACTTGAACAGTCTAGCCTTCTCTAGTTTTCCGGTCTCGTCTCCTCCGCGTCTCCTCTTCAAGAGAAGGTATCCGAGGCTGGAACCGCCTCCGAGGCCTCCTGTTAGAACTATGAAAGGATACACGGGTCCGAGAGTAGCGTCAACGTAGGAGTGGAAATATACATCGTAGAAGTACTGGTTCACAAGCCAGAGGCTCAAGATCACGTTCGCCGCGAACGATGCGATTGTGGTTATGCCTAGCTTCCTCATCAATAATCATCCTCGACCTTCTTCCTTACCCTCGTTGGCCGCAGACCGGTCCTGACGGTGGAGACCAGTCTCATGAAGCCATAAGCCGACGCGGCCATCAGAACACCGACCAGAAAGACTGGATTGAACGAGCCGAAGTACTGCTGCTCGTAGACATTGTAGAAGTACTCCACGATAAGCCATGTACCGAAGAAGAGCACGATGAAGTACTCGAGCAGAGAGGTTAGGAGAGCGGTCTGGTAGACCCCGACGCCTGTAGACTCCTCGCTAGGCCAGCCCAACAAGTTTTCTATGTACCTCCTGCTATTGCTCTTCCTGGGTTGGGCCTCCTCTTCCTCAACCCCCAATAATACTCAACGCAACAGCACAACCAATAGAACTCACATTAAGCGTGTTGTACCCGTTCTGTCAACTCTTCGGTTGTTGTTTGGCGGTAGCTTCGGTCGTCTCTATCTGTTATGTTCGATGAATGACTCGTTAGTTGTAAGGGCAGTCGTCGTATGAGCCTGTCACCATGAAATGAGGGGGAGTGACTCCGACCAGGTGACAGGTCTGAACTGACATGGCTGGTTGGTCGGCCACTGTAAAATCCTTGACTGGCAACAGGCAAAGCTACCACGCTATGGGCGTGAGGGGGCGGTTGAGGTTCGACCGTTCCCTGCCGAAAGGAGACTGCGCATCTCTGAGGCGCAGGGGCTCTTAGGTGAAGCAGTGAAGGGGAACCCGACGACGGTAATCCTCAGAGTCGATGAGAGCAAGCCAAGTCCTCGATCAAATGGAGACCTGGCGGAATCACCTGCGAAACTGGAAAGAAAGGACACCAGACT
>Ga0209152_10001061_pt1 | contig 11293 bp, 16 predicted proteins | sample GraSoiAngelo_107_FD_185873 | JGI IMG/M metagenome (GOLD analysis project Ga0209152, IMG submission 185873) | Grasslands soil microbial communities from the Angelo Coastal Reserve, California, USA - 14_0903_09_30cm (SPAdes) (version 2) | ecosystem: Environmental > Terrestrial > Soil > Grasslands...
ACTACGTAAGAGCCCAAGCTAGCTACGTTGCAGAGATAGCTCGCAAGCTTGTAGGCTTCATCCTTGTTCAGCCGACCTCTTTTGTCCACAGTGCGCAAAGAGAAATCTGGCTAGAATACATAGCTGTTCAGCCCGCGAGTAGAAGGAAAGGGATTGGAACCATGCTGATGTCAACTGTAATCGAGTACGCGAAAACTCATGACACTTCTCTCCTGTACACGACACTGAATCCCAACAACAAAGAGTCCATTCAATTCCTCACGAAGCATGGGTTCGAGGTCAAAGATTGGAAGGAAGCAACCAAGAAACTGAGTCATTGACTTACCAGATCAGTTACCAGTTGAGAAATGTCAATTGCGGCTGAGTCTCGCAACTCAAGCGTCGTGTTTTGGGTAACTTCTCTGGAAGCAGAGTTGTAGGTTTCATTCTATGTCCCTTGATTGCAGATAGTACGGGGAGCGACATGATTGTCCCTAGGAAACGCCTTGAAAATAGCCTGAGGGTCCACGACGATGTTAATGTCAGCGGGAGATCTGCGATCCGCGATACGGACAGGTTGATCAGTCTGGTGCTAAAATCTGGTCCGCTGACAACGCTCCAGAAAAAAAAAGGTATGAAGGCGAGTCTCGCGACGCAGAACTGGAAGATCCTGTTTCCGGTTCTAGGCTAATGCGACTGGCCTGTCTATGCTTTCGGCTTAGACTCTGCCTTCGCTGGTTTGGCTTCCTTCGCAGCGGGCGGTTTGTCTTCCTTGCCAGCTGCAGGTTTCGCTTCCTTGCCCGCTGGAGGCTTCGCCTCTTTCGCTGGTGTAGCCTTGGCGTCTTCCTTCTTCTCAGCAGGCTTCGCTTCCGTCTTCTTCTCGGCGGCCGGTTTCGGTGCCTTAGCTGCTGGCGCGGCTGGCTTCGGCTCCGCTTCCTTCTTCACTTTCGCGACCCGCTGGTCTTTCGGAAGCATCCGGTTCTTCAAGTACGCAGGGACAATACCGGCGGCCTTCTCATCCGTGTAAATTTCGACCATGCATGTAGCGCTGGATCCTCCTGTCCGTGTCGCAATGCTTCTCACGAATACTCTGTCGACTGGTGCCTTGAAGTGTTCAGACGCGAGCTTCCGCACAGTCAACCGGTCCGGCGTTCCCGCTCCTTCGTGGTGAACAACTAGTTTTGCTTCGCGGCGTCCCAGCAGATTGTTCGTATGCTCTTCGACTACTTCAAAACTCAACTCTTAACAGCCTCCGCCGTCGCTTCAGCGCCGCTCACAATTACGCTGTTAATCTGCAAAGTCTCTTCCGAGATGACTCGTCCTCTAATGAGCTTTCTCTGCCGCTCACCATCATCACTCGGCCGATATCCTACTCCGGCTGAGAGGAGAGCCCTCTTACGAGCAGCACCCTGAATATCAAACCGCATCGGAACACCATCCTTATCCGTCCCACCAGTAATCCGCAACTTCACATTACCCAGCCCGAGAAGTTTACCGTCGACTTCTTCCCCGATACTCTTCCCAACCAGTGCTTGAGCCTTCGTCCCTTCTAGCGACGCGGCCTTAGAAGTCTTAGACTTCGGGTCCGAGACTATCAGCTGAAACTTCGCCAACTAGTTCTACTCTTTCCAGCCGCGGGGGTTTCCGCTTAATAAACGTCAATAACTGGGCTAAACGTATATCCCAATTCGTCCGGTTAGAACTAGGATTCCTCCTTGCTCCCTAGATCGCAATGGCTAGAGCTAACGCCACTCGTGAAAGCGTCCTCCATTGTCGGCTTGATCGTAGGCGGAATCGGGAGCTGGAAGAGCTTGTCGTTCATGGGTCTAACAATATACACATTCCTCTCTCCGGACCCTTGGAGGGGCATAATCTTCTTCATAATGTTCTTTCTGCTGGGCGGTCCTCTCGCACTCGTCTCAAGCTTGTGCCTCTTTCTTCTAAGATTGACAGATGAGCAGAATGACATTCTCGGCTTCCTTTCCTTGTTCGGTTCGATTTCTATACTGGTAGTCCTTCCCTACTTCTTTCTCGCCTCCTCCTGACCACCAAAAAGACGTCAAGACTAACGAGATAGTGTGTCTCATCACGAGATCTTGGATGAATCAGGAATCCAGGTCTTGCTCTTCGGGTCCTAGACTATGAACTGAAACTTGGCCAATCCGATCTCTCAGCGATTTGTGGACCTATTGCAGCCTAACAAACGTCCTTGGGATGGGAAACAACCAAAGGCAATTGTTAGGTCGTTGTCGCTTGCCGAAAAAGTCCAGTAATCAGAGTCACGAGAATACTTCGCTCCTTTTTCGAGACGCCTAGTGGCCCTGGCGGGGCTTAAGCGGACTGAGTTTGTAGCCATGATTGCCGCCTTTGCTTTTGTTTTCTAGCACGACCTATAGCGAAGACTGACACCAACGCCAGGGCTGGGACAAAAAGGATTAACGGCCCGATGGCAGAATTTGTGAGAGTGTCCGGAAATCCAGTTGGAAAAAGCGAAACGAGCAATAGAACTGTTATGATCGCGCCCTTCTCGATCTGTCTGATCCATTTTTGATACCATTCGAAGTATTCCGCGTGATACAGTCTTAGGTGGTACCTGAGCCCTAGGCCCAGACGGTAGGGGCCTTGCCTGCAAATCTGACAAAGAGAGGAATTGGTGATTCCTTTAGGTGAACCCTCTATGACCTGATCCAGCGTTGATGTCTTGCCACTGTTCCGCCAGGTGTCGTTGTATCTATCGCTCAGTCCATCGAGCGTGGGTTGCCAGAATAAGAGAAGATAACTGAACCATGCTAAGATTGTCCAACCCCAGAAAAGAATGAGCCAGCGGGTTAGGCCAAATATGACTAACGAGGCGAAACCTAGCAAAACGAGAATGATTACAACGCTAACTCTTACGAAATAGCTATTGAGTTGGCGATATTCTCTGTCGAATTCTGGATGAAGAGAGGTATAGTGGCTTCTTAGTGACCAACCTCGACCACCTGTCTGGCCGCAGATCGGGCACTGAGAGTAGAGGATTGGAGGCACGATCTTATGTTATCGAACGTACCACATAGGCGTATCTGGTGATTCATGTTCCCTTTGGTCAGCCGCTGGAGCTGGTCGTAGCTCCCGCAGTTAGAGTTGGTAGCTCGCTGAGGAGCGCAATTTCTCCTGGGCTAAGATAGTCCCTGAACTTTGAAGAGAGCACTCTCGCGTGCTGTACCGGGACATCTACATACAGAACATCGCCCTCGTTGATCTGTCTTCCCACCATCGGCTTGTCGATCGACACCGCAACTTGCTTTCCTGCACCAGCTTCGCCAACATCCTTTCCCTGGTCTTGGATCCGGACGACCTGTCCGATCCGCTGTCCTCTACCGTTGATGAGCGGATACTTCGGCTTGATGATCCCATCAAGCACTTCGACCCCGACGATAGCAGGATCGCTACGGCGAAAGACGAATCCCTTCAACAGCTTGATCTTTCCGGGTCGTATGAGAAGGTCCATCTCCGCCTTCGCACCAGCCAGTCTCTGGGCGTCGACCCAGCGAGAATACTCCTCCAGAACATGGTAGAGCACATCGCCCTTGAAGACGGGAATCTTTGATAACGCGATCTCTTCCTCCGCGTCAGGCAACAGCTTCACACCAAAAGCTAGGACGACGCCTAGGTATTGATCCTTGACGCGCACGGCCTTCGCCTCAACAACATCTCTCCTCGAAACATCACCAACATCCGCCAGCCGGACAGGGATCTTCGACGCCTCCAGAGACGTCGTCAGGGCTTCAAGCGAGCCAAGAGCGTCCGACTTTACGACAACACCGCTGAGGTCTTTCTTGACTCGCACTTCCTCAACTTCACTGAGAATCCTCTCTTTGATCGCCTTCCTACTCGACGCGTCCTTGACCCCGTAGAGCGATGAGCCGGCAATCGCATCCTCCAACCCTGCAGCAGCGATCTTTATGCCAGCCGCTGCATCAACGGACTTCGCGTTTGAGAACTTGTCCCTCGGATCACGGATCTCGTCTAAGGGCTTCGGAAGAAGCAGCGCCCGGACCCGCGTACCGATAACCCCATTCCGTCCCGCGATCATGATCTGGTCGTCCACTTCCAAACGTCCGTTGTAGATCATCGCGTCAATAGTCATACCCAACCCTGGCTCCTCCTTCACCTCTAGAACCGTTCCTTCGGCAGGACCGCTCGTAACGCTCAGCTCTCCCTTCATGTAGACCTGCGTCAGTCCGACGAGAACCGCCATCAACTCGGGGATTCCCTCGCCCGTCTTTGCACTCGCCGGGACCAATGCGACTGTCTTCGCGAATTCTGTTATCCGGTCGAACCTGTCCGCCCTGATACTATATCTTGACAGGGTCCCCATCATTGTGTAGAGCCGATTGTCGAGATCTGTCAGCACTTCGGGCCGTTGGTTAGTCATGTTTTCCAGAAACGATCCCGCATCCGAGCTCTTCCATCCAGGAACCGCGTCAATCTTGTTACAACAAATCAGAAACGGGGTCTTTCGCGCTTTCAGAATCGTCAGCGACTCGACCGTCTGAGGCTCAATCCCTTTCGTAACGTCAATGACCAGTATGGCGACGTCTGCGGCTGATCCTCCCCTCTTGCGAAGGTTGCTAAAAGTCTCGTGACCTGGAGTATCGATGAATAGGATTCCCGGAACCTCTACCGTCAGCTTGAACCGTTCCAGCAGGGGTCCAATAATCTCTGTCAGTGTCTTAGCCGGGATGAGGCTAGCGCCAATCCACTGCGTTATCTGGCCCGGCTCACGAGCCGCAACTGAAGTTCCTCTAAGCCGATCTAGAAGTGTAGTCTTGCCATGATCTACATGGCCTAGAACCACTGCAATAGGCTGACGAATCGGCATATCTAGGAGACTCCATTAGCATCCCTAGTAATGTCGCTGAATATTAAACCCTGAACCGTTAGTTACAACAGAATTATGATTGATGGACCTCTACGCGGATTCTCATGATTGAAAGCGTCGGATCCGAGACGTATCTGGGCGGGTTCTATAGCCCAATTCGACTTGGCGTCGGCGCGAGGATCGGAGGAGGAGTCTACGCGACCGACAGGCGGTTGTTTATTCTTGGGCACGGGAAAGCCACGTTTCCTAGCAGTCTGAACAAGATTGCTCCTGGGTCAGACAAGGGAGATTTTGTTCCTACAACTTTGAGCAGAGATCAGAATGAAGCCATAGTTCGAGCGTTATCGGAAAACAGACTGTTCGAGATAATCAAGGAGATGGTCTCGCGGATAGAGGTGAAAAAGCCTCCGGGTATTCTCAGAACAGGATGGCTGAAGCTTAGCTCAGGAGACAGCCCAATTTTTCAGATTAAGGTAAGCGGGAACAACGAGTATGAATGGACCGTCAGAATCGTCCAAGCGTTTAAGCCGGAAGCAGTGACTCTCGACTAGAACTACCATCCGCCTGTCGCAAGGCGCATACCGAAACTTAGGCACAATGCTTATACTAGGCAGGGGAGTCATTATTCTTCCTAGGAGAACAATCAATGTATGTGAGGGCCAAGAAGATCGGCTCGAAACGATACGCCTACCTTGTCGAAGGCGTGTCAAAGAAAGGTAAAGTCAGACAGAAGACTCTAGCCTATCTCGGCCCACTAGTGAAGATAGCGACGGGCGTTCCAGACGAGATCAGCCGAAAAGTTGACGGTAAAATCAGGAACGTTGATTGGAACAAGATAAACATGGACATACGAAGGATTCCACTAGATTGCGACGAGTTGCAAGAGATCAAGGGAAACATGTTGCCGAGAGTTCTCATTGGGAGGCAGAATCGTTCGCAAGAGATCGGTCGCGGTAACAGGCCTAGGGTGGAAGGGGAACTAGCTGCTCTTACCATAATTGCACGAAGAGGTTTCAACAAGATGTTTCGGACCCTGAAAGATGGAACGCTAGTCATGCGATGAGCGTCAAGCGTTCCCTTTCGAAAACCTACTCTGAGAACCTCACTTCAAAATCCTTCATTTCCAGGCTTCGGAAAGAGCCTAACGAACTGAGAAAGAAGATGCTCCTGCTAGGCTATGTCACCAGCGAGCTTGAAAAGAAGAAGCAGACAATATTCCTCGTAGGCGGACAGGCGGTCGAGACCTACACAGCTGGACAGTTTCTGACGGGTGACATTGATGTTACAACAAGCGATTCAGCTACAACTCAGAAGATCTTGAAGAGTCTCGGATTCGAAGAAATCGGAACGATATGGCTCAACAAACAGCTCGGCATAGCATTCCATATCGTCGGATACTTTCCCCCTGAAAGATCCCGTACAATCCGCGTCGGTCCGTACAAAGCAAGAATAGTTGGAGTCGAAGAGTTGATACTGGATACGTTGTCCGCGGCAAAGTTCTGGAATATACCAGCCGACTATGAAAAGGCCAAGGTTCTCTATGACAATTTCGAGAAACAGATCGACAAGGACTACCTACGAGAGATCGCGAAGAAAAAGAAAGTCGATGACTTGCTTCTCATAATCACCGAAACGCCGTCGCCCAAACTCGGAAGATAGACGTTCAGCTTATTCAAAGAATGGATTCAGTTTACTGGATCGAACGTAGAATCATGACGTGTCGAGGCTGAAGATTGAGGATTCCATCTTCGCATTCTCCACGCTGTCAGAAGCATGAATTACGTTCGCAGTAATAGAGACAGATAGGTCGCCACGTATCGTCCCCGGCTCGGCGGTCAGAGGATTTGTTGCTCCAATGAACTTCCGAAGAGTCTCGACAACGTTGGGCCCCTGAAGAACCATCAGAACAACGGGACCCGAGGTCACATGGTCCACCAGTTCCTGAAAGAACGGCTTCCCCCTATGCACGCTGTAGAGAGACTCGGCTTCCCTGTGCGTGATCTGGTGCAGTCTCAACTGTTTGAATGTGAACCCTTTCCGTTCCAGCCTGGACAGGACTTCGCCCACGAGGCGGTTCTTGACTGTGTCAGGTTTGAGGAATGCGAAGGTTCTCTGGTTAGACTCGGTCAGCGTCCCTTCTCTCTCTTGCCGTAGTACGCTGTCCACTTTAGTTTTCTAGAGTCGCGATCGAAAGAAAGGTTGCTGACACGGCATCTTCTGGAACAGAAATAGAGAATTGTTCCGTCGTTTTTGATGTGCATTAGGCCTGTGGAGTTTGGAAAGTTCTTTCCACAGAATGAGCATTTGAATGTCTTTGGCGTGGCAGTCGACTCCCTACCTGATCTTCTTGGCTTCTCGCTCCGTCTCTCGGAGCATCAGAATATCATTCAGCCGGATCGGTCCTTTAATGTTTCGAGTAATAATTCTCCCCTTGTCCCGTCCCTCTAGGACCCGCACTCTGACTTGTATGACTTCGCCGGTGACTCCGGTCCGGCCGATTACCTGGGTTACTTCAGCTGGGATTAGCGGTTCTTCGGCGCTGTCTCTGGACCTACTCACTTAGCGGCACCGGTCTTCCTCAGAGTCTCCACAATCTTCAAGACTTCCTTTAGAGACTGGGCTGCATCACCGGGCTCGACTACAGAGATCGCTGCGGACCCGACGTCTAGGCCAGCGGATTTTCCGAGTTCAAGCTTGCTCGGGACGTACAAGTAAGGAATCTTTCTCTCCTCACACAGAATCGGTAAATGAGCAACAACTTGCGGAGGCTCAACATCCTCAGCAATAACAACAAGTTTGGCGATCCCTCGCTCGATCGCTTTGGTCGATTCGTTTGTGCCCTTTCTCAGCTTGCCAGTGTCTTTGGCGACTTGTAGTATTTGGTAGGTCTTGTCAACCGCTTCTTTCGGAACCTGGAATCTTACATACACGGATTTTTGAGCCATTTAGCCTCATCTCATCAGCTTGAAGAAGTCAAGGCGGCTGCGGGGTTCTAATAAAGTTTCGATGAACCACGCGAGAAGCTTCTGATAATCACTTCTTCCGGTTCTTCTTCCCAATCGGCTTGGCCTTGACGGTCTTGTTTTTCGTAGCGACTTGCTCTTTCCGATTGGGTTGTCCTTTACCTTTAGTGATCAGGTTCCGCAGACTGTTGTTAACGTATCCGCCCCATGCGTTTGAGCAGGCGTCGTAACACTCAACTTCTGGAGTTAGGCCAAGGTGATTAAAGCGGACTTCGGTTTTGTCACCTTTTTTACCGATTTCAAAGGTGATTTTTGTGCCGTTCCATTCGGTTTTGTCCTCAATAAAATTGAGGTAGCTGTCTAGAACAAGCCAGACGACTTTTTTGCCGGGAATGAACTCTGTTATCTTCTGTTTGGAATAATGGATGTCTTTGTAGCGGTACGTCCACTCATCGCCGAGTTTGTTGGTACTGCCTTCAATGTTTCCTGACCACCAATCACGAACATTGTTGATGGCAGCGAAGGCTTCTTCCGGAGTTTCGTCCACGATAAATGTAGTGGAGTAGTTTTGGGACTTCATGATGTTGACTCGGGAACTACATAGCTGCCTAGTTATTTTTTGACTATTCTCGCTTCGCGGTCGCAACCCGCCGAACATTTGTTTGTGGCGGCGGAAGTAAACCCCCGGACATCTTTCAGATGACGCTAAGTCACGAGAACCCGCAAGAAACAACACTAAATACGCGCGTAGACGGAAAGACAGCATTCCATGTCGCAAGCAGCAACCCCGCAACAGAAGCAAGCCGCAAAAGAGCCACAGAAACCAAAGGCGAAGAAGCATCGGATGAGGGGAGACCTCTACGATCTTTCAGGAGCCGTAGCCAAGTTGAAGAATCGGAAATGCCCCCGCTGTGGTTCTGTCATGGCCTTCCATGGTGGGACTGCTCAGAGATGGGTCTGCGGCTCGTGCAGTTTTACTGATTACGGACAGAAATAAACCGGGACTCTCCGGTCAGCAGTCTCGTTCTATCTGACTCTGACGGCGAACCGGCCGGGCACTTTTATTCCCATCAAGCGTGCCACTTCAGAGTTGGCAGGATCGATCACTACAACCAATCCTGTCCAGTCGTCGCTGAAGATGGTCTGTTTACAGTTGGGACAGACGGGACCTGCGCTTATCATGCGGCAGGTCTTACACGCTTTGTCGGTCAGCTTTTCTTCTCCGCCTTCTCAGCCCTTGCCGGCTTGGCCTCCGCTTTCTCTGCCTTTGATGGCTTTACTTTTAGATCCTCTTGAATCCACTCGATTCTGCCTAAGAATGGCTGTCTGAGGGTTATGCCGATCTTACCGCCGGAGCCTCCTCTTGGGAAGCTGACGGCGATTATTCTGCCCCTCACAAGGTTTCCCTTTCCGAGGTTTCTATGACTCTCCCGGCCTGCCAAGACTCCATGCTTCTCGTCATAGGTGATGAAATCATCCATTATCTGTGATACGTGAAGTAGAGCGTCTTCAGGACCTATCCTGACAAACGCGCCAAAGTCAGTTACCTCCACAATCTCTCCCTCCACAACCTCGTGCAATTCGGGGAAGAAGGTTAACAGTTTGAAGACTGCGCGATGGTGAGTAGAGCCGTCACCTGGTAGAATCTTGCCGGTGTTCTCTACATCTACTCCGGTTACGAGGATGACGTATCCTAGTTGTTCGTCGACGTAGTTTTCGTACTTTAGTTTGATCTGTTCTTTGGCAACATCATCGATAGGGTCGCCAAATTTCTGTGGAGGAATACGGACCACGTCTTCCACAGTTACTATTCTGAACATATGATCTAGAGGATTTGGGCGTTATTTTAGGGCTCTCTTATCAGTTCTAACGCGATGTCGGCCGGTCCGGGACCGATTATACCAATTTGCGAATTTCAGGAAAGCCCTAGCTCGATGAGAGGTCTTGTTCTTGAAGCCCGGCTTGGTCTGGCCGAATGTCTCTCTGAAACCTTCCGGAATGAATATCGGATCATAGCCAAAGCCGGCATTGCCTCTGATCTCTCTTGACACGGACCCTCTAACTGTCCCAGTGAAGACCCTGGGAGAAACGTTGGCGGAAGCAACGGCTATCGAGGTTTGAAAGTAGGCGTTTCTTTTCCGCTGATCATGCATTAGACCAAGGATGCCCTTCAGACCTATCGTCTTGTAGACGTATGACGAAAAGGGGCCAGGGAATCCTCCCAAAACATCGATGAATAATCCTGAATCTTCTACCAGCAATAATCCTGTATGATCAAGGGAGGCTGTCTTGACTGCGAACCTTGCGATCTTCTCTAGACTCGAATCCTGCACTTCGACCTTTGGTCGTTTGAGCTGTCGAATCTGGATTCCTCGGGCGTCTAGGATTGATTTTGCTTCTCGAAACTTGTCTGGGTTCTCTGTCATGAACCAGACGGTGTTCCTATCGGATCGCAAAATATCGCCCTCTCCTAGCTATCTCACGGGCTTTTCGCCAAGTAGAACTGGCGACCTTCTTACTTGTGGTCTTTTCGTATCCACGAATCATCGAATTCATCATGGATGAAGGATTCTGGCGATGGCTTGCAACTATCGACCGCTGGAGAAGATGGAGGTCGACCCCACGATCTTCAGGCTCGACTGATCGACGTGACATTCCAAAATCGACGATGAAGGGCGCGCCGAGTGGGGACACAATTACGTTTGAAGTTGTGAGATCCCCGTGAACAATTCCTGCCTTGTGTAGGAGTCCTATTTGTTCCCCTATTGATCGGAGAAGTTTCTGAGCCTCACCCTTGCCCATGTCATCGAAACATTCCCGAGCGACTGTACCATCCAGGTGGGTCATTACGATGGCATTGTTCTCAATATCTACGCCGACAATGCTGGGAACTCTGGCTCCTGCTGCTTTTGCTTCGTGGATTACGGATGCCTCCGAGATTGTCCTGTCGTGTCTAATCCGCTCGTCAAGAATTGGATTCCTGTATTCTTTCCTCACACGGCGCTTGACGATAACTTTCCAGGGTCCAATTGTTGCAAGATACAGATCGGCCTCCGCTCCTCTGTGGAGGGGTGTAGAGGTTAGGCTCGCGGTATCCATGGGACATCAACCTCATCCATACGCCACCTCGGAGTGACAAAGCTGTCTGATATTCTGACTGTGATGCCGGATTCGTAGGCGAGTCGCCCGGAGCATGCGATCTGAGCTCCACAATCGCCAGAGTATTCAATTGGTACGGGGTGGAAGGACGCGCCGTGATCTTCAGCGACCAAGCCAATCATCTGTCTAAGCCTCGGACTAGCTGCAACCCCTCCGGCAAGCAAGACTTCGCTTCGTCGAGTCTGGACTAGGCTTCGCTCGACTGCTTCGCTAAGCATTGAGAACGCTGTCTCTTGGAGTGAGAAACAGAGATCGGCAAGATTTCCCTGCCTGCGCAACGAAGTCGCCGCGGCCGTCAGCAGCCCCGAATATGCCACATCGTTTCCCT
>Ga0209152_10001068_pt1 | contig 11238 bp, 8 predicted proteins | sample GraSoiAngelo_107_FD_185873 | JGI IMG/M metagenome (GOLD analysis project Ga0209152, IMG submission 185873) | Grasslands soil microbial communities from the Angelo Coastal Reserve, California, USA - 14_0903_09_30cm (SPAdes) (version 2) | ecosystem: Environmental > Terrestrial > Soil > Grasslands ...
ACAGCATTTACCTGACGCGACGCTGTCCAGCTCTGCCCGGCAACGTGACAACCTCCTGCCAGTAGGTTCACAATAGGGGACGACAAAAACTGAGGATGGCAAGCTGCTGTTCTCCTGAATCCTTCACCGACTTCCGGTCATCACTTACCCTCTGGAGGAATGAATGGCACACGAACTACCCCCTTTGCCGTATGACTACTCCGCTCTGGAACCCTACATTGACGAGAAGACCATGCACCTGCATCACGACATGCACCATGGTGCCTACGTCAAGAACCTGAACACTGCTCTGGAGAAGTATTCCAACCTGCAGTCAAAGAATGCGGAAGAATTGCTGCGCGATCTCAACGCAGTTCCGGAAGACATCCGCACCACCGTCCGCAACAACGGCGGCGGTCACGTGAACCACACCATGTTCTGGAAGATCATGAAGCCCAAAGCTGGCGGCGACCCCAGCGGTCCCATTGCCGACGTGATCAAGAAAACCTTCGGTACGTTCAAGGACTTTCAGGCCAAGTTCAACGATGCTGGAGCTAAACAATTCGGCAGCGGCTGGGTGTGGCTGGCTGGTAAGCCCAACGGCGATGTCCAGATCATCGCTACTCCCAACCAGGACAACCCGCTTTCGCAGGGGCTTTATCCGATCTTCGGCAACGACGTCTGGGAGCACGCCTACTATTTGAAGTACAACAATCGCCGGCCCGAATATTTGGCTGCGTGGTGGAACGTGGTCAACTGGAGTGAGATCAACAAGCGTTACGAAGCCTTCAAGTCTGCCAACGAACCAGCGATGGCCCATCGCTAACTAAAGGAAGAACTGTGTGGGGACGGGTCTGTGACCCGTCCCTACAGCTTCCGATTTACCCAACTTTGTCATTCTCTGCCTCGTCCCAGTCGTGGAAGGCGCCTAGGAAAGATCCTGCGGCCGCCGGAATACCCATTCCAGCGCCTGCCGCGCTTGCTTAGCATCTGGAAATCCCGACGCAGCCACTGCACCTTCAATTACTCTTTCGATTTCGTCACTACGCAGAACCCCCGTGCAATCCTCGACTTCCGCGAGAAACAACATGAAATGCGCCAGCCGGACAGTAAGGTCAGGATTAAGTTGGCGCTCGCGTACCGCATGCGAGAGTTGCTCAAAACCCTCACCCCCCAGCACCAGTTGTACGATCTCGTTACCATGGGTTCTTGCCATAAGAACAGAAACCCCTAACTCGGCCGAAACGTTCGGCGCAATCGATTTTGAGAACCCCTGCCAGGACACGCCTTGCCGTGGGCATCCTGGGCAGCTGGTGCGGGCAGGGATTTATCCCAATCCGCCCCTGAATTGGGGGCCTGCCTCATGCGGTCCAACTGCCCAGGGCGTGCTCCGCTCTCCCAAGCACAGTGCGGAGCAAACTCAGCTCCGAAAGCCAGAATCAATGACTGGAAGAGCGCTTTAGCAGAGGCGAACGCAGACTAGATCCAGCAGATTCAAGCACTCTAAGCGGTGCAAGGCTAGATCATGGCAGCAAATGCCAAGGCTCAGACGGCTAACAATGTGCAGCAGCGCGTGAAACGCGGGTTGTGCTAGAAGGACATGCTGGCGCAGAAGGCCATCAACGTCGTCACGGTTATCGGGGGTCACCAGGACGGTCGCCACCGACACAATCACCAGCAGAGCGACAGCGGTTTTGAGAAAGGTCCCCACTTGGGCTTTTGTATAGCGCTGGAAATAGGCTCATGTCAATACCACCGACATACCACCGACTGCCGATACGCGCCCCGCCCCGCCAACCTCCATCAAAACGGAAAGATCGAGGTTCTATGGTCCAGCGAAACCGAAGCAAGAAAAGATGGGTTGAAGGTAAGAACCGATTCCACGCATCCGCCAGCAGGATGATTCACCAAGAATGGGGCGACGATTGCTCGCACGTTGGCTTCGAAGAGAGTCTCACCAAAGGGTCCCGGTTCGGGGATGCGGATGCTCACCTACTTCATCAATCGTGGAGGACGGGGTCTAACTGCCGAGCGCCGGGCTGAGCGGCAGAAAGCGAAATCTCTGCTCGCGAAGCGGGTGGGGCAGGAGCGGAAAGCCCGTAAGCGCAAAGCTGCAGCGTGATTGACGCAGCTGCCTGCATCTTTTTGCAGCCGGTGCTATCCCGCCACACTCATCTCCGCCACAGGCCCGGTGCGCCGCCACTCTTCGTATCCAACCGCCGCATAATGGATGGCGCGGTCAAAGAATCCCTCGAGCAGTTCCAGCAATTCAAGGTGGCTAAAGACCTCCGGCGGGCGGTCCATTCCCGACTCCCGGTTAACGAACTCCCAGAGGTTCTCCTTGGTCAGAATGATGGCCCACATAAGTTCGCTCAGGGGCACTCCTTGCGCCGCCCGGCGTCCGCCAACCTCCCGGTAGCGGCGCTCAAGTTCAATCTCTCTCTTGCCCAGCAGCCATTCCCCAAGATGGTGATAGATCTCATAAACCCTCTGCTGTAACTCCTCAGGCGGCACTTGGGAATATCCGCTGAGCCGCGGCGAGCTGCGAACCCTGGCCAGAAGTCCGGCGGCCAGCGCGTCCGAGTGGGTCTCGATCAGCCGAACGAGCCGATAGGTCAGCAACATATCCCCCTCGCTTTCACTCTTGCTCTTGCACGTGAAGGGCTCAAGCGAGTCCGCCGACGCCGTATCGTCTGCCTTATTTGGCAACAACTTGCGGAGAAGGCCAGAGGCGGCCGGGCCCGCCACTACTGCACTCTGCAAGACCACGCTGCAAATCGCAGTACCGCCGATCGCCGCGCCAGCGGTAACCAGGACTTGCCCGCTTCCCGCCATCCAAAAGTCCGATAATCCTTCCTTTTCATCGAGCATCTAATCGCTATCCCTCGCGGATAACAAATTGGGCCCGATTCCCAGTGCACCGGCATTAGGTAACCCTTCGATTGGAGCGCTAACTATGGATTGGATCGGCTGGGTGGCGACCGTTGTCTTTGCAATCTCTTACTTGTTCCGGGAACCCGCCAAGTTGCGCTGGATCCAGGCCATTGCTGCGCTCTTGTGGCTAGGCTATGGCCTTGCCATTCACGCGCTCCCCGTAGTGGTGGCCAACGCCATTGTGGCCTCGGCGGCTGCGTATTCCTCATTCCAACTCTTGCGAGAAAAGAGACGGCAAAAGCTTGGGCCCGACTGTTCTCTAGATGAGGAATGAAGTGTGGACGATTTGGCGGCTGTAACTTTAGCTTGCTGCTTTGCGCATCAGCTTCTGGTTGTAGCCCCCCACTTGATGCGCGACGTATCGTGGCAGGTGCGGTTCGAGCCTCTCCACGATTTCTATTCGGTTTTTCCAGAGAAACTGCTGGACTGCACTCTTGGGTTCTTTGGCTGTCATCTTCCGTCGCCATGGCCAGGAAGTCATGACATGACAACAAACACACAGCACTTGGGTCAGTTGCACAGTCTCCAGCATGCCTTGAATGGCCAAGTGCTCCGCGCCCTCTATGTTCATCTTCAGGAAGTGGATTCGGCTCAAACCTAAGCGCTGACGAATTTAGTCTACGGTTGTGGCTGGAACCGGAATTCCCATTGCAGTGCCTGGCTATGGCCGGGTGTTGATAGGCGAGATAGCCACCGGAGGTCTCGTGCATCCAGATCCCCTGGGGTCATAAAATATTCTCTCCACGCCCTTGCCGCTCCGTTTGGCGAGGTAGTTCACGAGAGGAACAAGGAGCAATCGGAGTCCTGGTTGGTCGAACAGCCTTTTCACGTGGTCCAGGAATGGCGTCGGATTGGGCGACAACATTTGGCTCATCATTCTGATGGAGAAACGATGTCCGGCGCTGCGATGGTGATGAATGAACATCCTTGCCGGTCACACTCTCAAAATGGGAGATTGCATCTGCCGGCGCGCATTAGCGCCCGTCTCGCGTTATCTCGTGCCTGTCGGGCCGTCCGGCACATCCATGCCATAGATGACAATGGTTCGTGATCGACGGACACTTCGAAGCCGAGAGCTTCTGGGAGTTCGTTGCGAGGCGCATCAAGTTGCTGGCGCGCAAGCAGACGAAACATGCCACAAAACCGCGCGCACGTGCCGCCGCCGCCCGTTGAAGTTCAACGAGAGCGAAGAGCCTTGCCCTCCAGGCAAGCTATTCACTGCCTGGCTTCCGCTGCTCGTATCCCGCACAGGAAAGCACCGGCAACCGCGGATATTTTTCGAAACGAGGGTCAGTGAGTGCAAGCCGGCAAAAATAAAACACTGAGTTGCGGTCCGAGCGGACCACGCGGGCATGGATGCAATCCCTGCACAAACCGGGCGGCTGCGAGTTGATCTCCGCGGACACCTGCGCAGAATAGCATCCTTAAGTCTGGAACGAGAGTCGTAACGCGGCCAGGAAGTCCGCCAGTGTGACGTGCGTCACGCTGGTCAGTGACAGCGATAACCTCGCCGTCTTCGCCCGGAAATGTAATATCTTTGACAGCCTTCCCCCATGCTGTGACCAAAGGCAGGAGCAAGCAAAGTGACGAGGAATCAGAGGATCCCTGGCCGCTTAGGGGAGTCATTTGCACACAGCCCGCATCCGATGTGGGTTTTTGACCAGGAAACGCTGGCTTTCCTGGAAGTCAACGACGCGGCCGTGCGGCGCTACGATTACACTCGCGAGGAGTTTCTTGGCATGACCATCCTGGACATCCGTCCGGTCGAGGACGTTCAGATGCTGGTGAATATCGCCCTCCGCCCTCCGCCCCCAACGCAAAGGCCCAACCCACGGCCAACGCTGGAGACACCGGCGCAAGGACGGCCGCGTGTTCTGGGTGGAAATCACAAGGGAAGAAGTGCGCTTTCAAGGCCGCCCTGCCGACCAGCCCGCCGCCTTCGCCCTGTAATGGCGCGACAACCCGCTCGGTAAGCCCCACCTGGACCTCGACTTGCGTAACTAGGACGTCGATCCAAGATGGTCTAGGCTGACGTAGATACGGAGTACTACTCACTATGAGAATAGCTGCAGTAATCGGTGCGTCAATACTGGGCCTGCTTGTAGGAACAACTACTTTGGCAAACGCACAGCACGGCCGCGAGGACGGCCGGGAGTCTGGTTCCCAGAAGCAACATGGAAACAAGCACCAGGAGGAGCGCGGGCGCTCGTCTGTCGAGCACTCGGATCGACACCATGCGAATGGGCCGGAGCGGCGCGAACAACATGCTCACGAAACACACCGGGCTAACCAGGACAGGTCTGAACGGCAGAGGGCACATGACCGGTCGGCGCATGGGCCGGAACGCATGAACGAGGCGCGCTGGCATGAACGGGAACAACACTCCAGACCGCGAGATGTCTGGGAGGACCATCGTGCCCAGCATTGGCAGCGCGAACATCATAGTTGGCGCGAACGCGGAGGCTACCGAGGCTATCGTATTCCTGAAGACCGCTTTCGTGCCCACTTTGGCCGCGGACATTGGTTTCGCGTTCACAGCGTTCCCATCATCGTCGTGGACGGACATCCCCGATTTCAGTACGCAGGCTTCTGGGTCAGTCTGGTTGATCCGTGGCCGGAATACTGGTCGCGTACCTGGTACGAGACCGACGACGTTTACGTCGACTACGTCAGTGATGGCTATTACATGTACAACCGGCGCCATCCCGGAGTCGCTATTGCCGTCAACGTCTCGTTCTAACCGGCAACCAGAGATCCCTTAACGTCTCGGCGAGGTGGTTTCGCGCCGATTAGGCGGTTGCGGTAGCCAGGGGTTGCCGCTCCTTCGCTCCCATGATGATGAGCCACAGCATGATGGCCAACTCACCGAACATGACGGGGAAGGCCCAGTTCGAGACCGTCGACTCGTATTGCGGACACAATATCCCCGTAACACTTTCCGCCAGGTAGGCGAAGCAGTTGAGCATCAGCCAGACGCCTAGGATGCGGGGCAGGAACCGCGACCTATACACCAGAAGGCCGAAGGGCAACAGCCAGAGTCCCCAAAAGACCTCATTCACCAGCACCCCGTGGCCATGTAGGCGGAGAAACAGCATGGCCAGAGCGTCGCGCTGCAGCTTGTCGAAGACGGTCAGAAAATCGGCGCCGCGCACGAGCACCAGCGCCGCAGCATCGTTGATCGTGTTGAGGAAAGAGATAGGCGTCACCATCAGGGCGCCGAGGATCACCACCAGCCGAGCCAGTCCCTCGTCCACTCCCTCGAACAGCCGGTAAAGAGCCAGCGTGAGGAAGATGACCATGGTCGCGGTGAACAGATCGCTGAGAATGCCCAGGCGGAACAGGGTCTCGTGCGCGGCGATGTTGTTGGCCGTCGCCGTCGCGTCCCCATGCACAAACAGCTTATTGGGGATGTAGATGAGGCGCAATGGCGCGGTCATGAGTGTGAGATAGAAGAGCCCTGCGACTCTGGCGTTTTTGCTGAGCGAGGTCATGTGTGCTCCGTTTCGGCGGGAGTCTAGCAGGAGGTACGGGGCACGGAGCTAAAAAGTTTCCGAACCGGTAGGGCGCAGCTTTAGCTGTGCCGCCAAACGAGGAAATCAGGAACAGACGCGACCTCGCAGAAATGCCAGACATACGCCAGCCGCCACCCTCTCTTTCGATAAGCCAATGTCGTGGGAACTGTCGGTGAATCACAGGGGCGTCTGCGTCGCGTCCTACTGGATGAGTTCACGTCCGGCAGCACCGCCAAGAGAATCATGATCGGACTCGGCGCTGGGCGCAGCACTGTCGATTGCCATTTACTCATCCAGAATGCCGAAGAGAAGAGCTGTTCAACAAGAGGATCCGGGTGCGCGGAAAACTTGGCCTGGAGATCAGGGCGGCAACACGCAGCGCCGGCAAGCGGTCAACAGCTTTGAGCAGAAGGTGCTGGAAGAAATTGAGGGACTAGAGTAAGGATTGCTGTGCAAACCCGACCTTCTTAGAGAAAATGCATCCCGAGCAAACGTGCTCTTTGCGCGAGTCGGGGGACGCGCTTTTCACCGGGTAGGGCACAGCTTTAGTCAACTGTGCCGCCAAAACCAGCAAATCCGGAACCGACGCCGCCGAGCCTTCTCGGCGGCCCGGAGTGCCCCACGTTTCTCGATTTTCGAAACCAGGGATGGTAGCCTGGAGTCTCGCGAACCGGTAATCACCCGCGTCCCGCAACAAGCGCGAGACACGGGGCAGCCCGCGTGCTCTAGTTTGATTTTTCCAGAGCGGCAGTCAGATGTGCCTCGCTGCCCGCGTCACTCGATATCTCTCGCGACCAGTCTTTATACCCCGCCATCTTGGCCCCGATCGTATGTTTCCCCGGTTTCAGCTTCAGGGTTGCCGGACTGTTTCCGTAAAACACGTTGTCGACGTACACATCGGCCCCCTCAGGAGTAGTCGCAACGCTCACCGTACCGATGGCTTCGCCGGACGCCGCGCTCGCTGTCGAAGCCTGGCTCGCGTTCTTCGGTTCCGCCGACTCTTTGTTCACGCTGGTCGTGAGGCCAACGGGAATGAATTCCCTGTCTTTTTCGCCGACCGAAACCGGAGCCCCTGTGACGCCCTGCAACGCCACCAGGATCGCGCGATAGTTATCCTTGTCGCCCTGCAGCAGAACGCCGGCGTTCTTGCTGTCCGGGGTGTTGTACTGGATACCGATGTAGTGCAGCCGCGTCTTGTGAAAAAGGCCAAACAGCGCCACCGGCGCGACCAGCACCGCCAGCGCCACCATGGTCCCAACGCGCCGGTGAGCTTCCTGTCCATAGCTCAGGGAGATAACCGACTTAGGCGGTATTACGAGTTGCTGCTTATCTTTGAAGTCCAGCGTGATGGCGTCTGGCGTGACCGTTAGCTTATTGTCCCAATCCTTGGGATTAACCTTCGACGCGACCGAGCCTCCGTTGTAGCGCACCCGCGTGAAGGTGTTACCTTCCGCGTAGGCCAGAAGAGATGCGCAAAGCATGACTGCCATGAAATTCGTAGATATCCCGGCCATGCTCGCAAGATTGGCGCGGTAATTATGAGTGTTGCGTTGAACGGTGTTCATTAGACTCTTCCTTTCTGGAAGACAAGATAGCGGCGAGAATGTTATCGAGGCCGACCTGGCAGAGGAGGTCCGAGCCGAGGGATCTGCTTTTCACGGGGTAGGGCACAGCTTTAGTTTAGCTGTTCCGCCAATGCCAGCAAATCAGGAACAGAGATCAGCAGGGATGCCCATCCGTTTCGCGATTTTCGAAACGTGGGATGGTGGCCTGGACTCTCGCGATCCGGTAGTCACCCGCGTCTCGCAACAGGCGCGAGACCTGGACTCCCGCAGCGTTCTTTCATTTGCCGCAACCGGGCGTGTGTAGATAGAATGCATTCTCTTTTGAAAGCAGGCATGCGTCGACGTCTTGTCTTCTCGCTCTTGGTTCTAGCCAGCGCCCTGATGACTTCGGCGCAGTCGACTCTTCCGGATACCGACTTCGAACAAGGTTCCGTCATCGACCATGTATATGTGAACCATGCTTTGAGGATCACCTGGGAGCTCCCGAAGGATTGGACGGTACAGAGCGAAGGTGGGTCGATGCTGGGAGAGAATTACCATGTTCTCTTACGCGTCCTGCCGTCCGGAATCCAGTCGCAGGATTTTATCGAGTTCAACTACTCTCGATCTGCTGATCCTATTGGCGAAGGCACGGTCTTGCAGAACAAGGGTTGGGAGCCCCTTGGTAATCCGGGATACTACACACTGGGTGGAGGGATCCCGACACATAGGAGCGATTACAAGTCGAAAAGCGAACCTACGCGCTATTTGACTCTGCTCGACGGTCAACATTACGGCTCGGTGACTCTAATTCTGAATGCCGATTCGCCTGCGCGGATCGAGGAGTTCGGGAAGTCCGCAGGGCAAATGAAGGTCCAGCCCGACTGGGGGAGCCCCGAAGCAGCGACGCCGATGTCACCCGGTTCGCAGCCGCTCCGAGTTCGAGTTTCCCAAGGCGTAAACCAAGGCTTGCTGGAACGCAAAGTACAACCGCCGTATCCTGATGCACCACGGAAGGCCCACATTCAGGGAGCGGTCGTAATGCTTGCCCATGTTTCGACCAAGGGAAAGATAAAGAACCTGTTCGTATTGTCAGGCCACCCACTTCTGAATCCAACGGCGCTCGAGGCAGTCTCGCAATGGCTATACCGGCCGTATCTGCTTAACGGAAAACCTGTCGAGGTCGAGACGCAGATCACCGTAATTTTCTCTTTGCACTAGGGAATTGAAAGCCTGCGGGTAGGATTCCTGATGGTCATAACAAGACCCCCGCCCAAGCGGAGCTTGGACGGGGCGCCCCGTTGTCACCAGGCTGCCAAGAGAAAAGCGCGGACAAGAGTGTCCGCGCCACACAAATCACGCAAATGCTAACTACAGCCGCTCGTGCTGCCGCAGCTCATGCAGCGATAGCACGAACCGTTGCGGGTCATGATCGAGCCGCAGAACGAGCAGGTCGGCGCGTCGCCCAGGTCCACGAGACCCGAAAGGGCATCGGCGGCGTGCACGGAACCGACCGTTGGTCTTTGGTCGTTGGTCGTTGGTGCAGCAGCGCCGTTCAAATCGCCCACACCTTCAGGTCCCGGCTGCAACGTTCGCGGACGCAGGTTCTCGAACAGCAGCTGCTGCTGTCCGGTCAGGAAACGCAGGTGCAGCCAGCGGAAGATGTAATCCATGATCGACTTGGCGTAGCCGATGTCGGGATTTTGTGTCCATCCCTGGGGCTCGAAGCGGGTGTGCTCGAATTTCTCGCACAGCAGCTTAAGCGGCACGCCGTGCTGCAGCGCGACGGAGACGGCCAGCGCAAGGCTGTCCATCAGACCGCTCACCGTCGAACCTTCCTTGGCCATCTTGATGAAGATCTCGCCGGGCTCTCCGCTGGGGAACAGACCGACCGTGATGTAGCCCTCGTGTCCGGCGATGGAGAACTTGTGCGTCACCGCCATGCGCTCTTCTTTCAGCCTGTGACGCACGGCTCGCGGCGGAGCGTTGAGGTCTTCCTCCGCGAGCGCAGGCGTGGATGCCGGCGAGACGCCGGCGCTACCCGATAACGCGGTCTTGGAGCCCGCCGCGCTGAGAGGCTGGGACTTCTTGCAGCCGTCGCGGTAAATGGCAACTGCTTTCAACCCCAGCTTCCAGGACTGGATGTACGCCTCCATGATCTCCTCGACCGAGGCCTGCTCGGGCAGGTTCACGGTCTTTGAGATGGCGCCCGAGATGAACGGCTGCGTCGCCGCCATCATGCGCAGATGTCCCATGTAGTGGATGAAGCGCGTGCCCTTGGCCGGCTTGAAGGAGCAATCGAAGACGGCGAGGTGCTCGTCCTTGACGTGCGGCGCGCCTTCGATGGTGCCGGTCGCGTCAATGTAGCTGACGATCGCGTCGGTCTGCCCGTGCGTGTAGCCGAGCTTGAACAGCGAGGTTGGCACCGTCTGGTTGACGATCTTGATCATACCGCCGCCCACCAGCTTCTTGTACTTGACCAGCGCCAGGTCAGGCTCGATGCCGGTCGTGTCGCAGTCCATCATGAAGCCGATGGTGCCGGTTGGCGCGAGCACCGTGACCTGCGAGTTGCGGTAGCCGAACTTCTCGCCGTGTGCGAGCGCTTCGTCCCAGCACTGCTTCGAGGCTTCATAAACAGCCGCAGGCACGTTGGCCTTGTTGATGTTGTTTACCGAGGCGCGATGCATGCGGATGACATCGAGAAACGGCTCGCGGTTGATGTACCAGCCCGGACAAGCAGCGCCAGGCATAGCTGCCGAGCTTCGCTCGGCCTGGCGGACGGGGACGTCCGCCGCTCCGTGGGCAATGCCGGAACCAAGATTCGTCTCGGCGAGGCTCTTCCTTGCCGCCTCCGTCGCGGGTACCAGCGGTTCGCACAGTTCGGCGATCCGCGAGGACTGCAGGTACGCCTGCCCACACATGATGGCGGTTACGCAGGCTGCGTAGTCGCGTCCGGCATCGGAATCGTACGGCAGACCCGATGCCATGAGCAGCGCGCCAAGGTTGGCGTAGCCGAGGCCGAGCGGACGGTAATCGTGCGAGTTCTTCGCGATCATCTCCGTCGGATAGCCGGCGTTGTCCACCAGGATTTCCTGCGCGGTGATAACGATGTCCGCCGCGTGCCGATACGATTCGACGTCGAACGTGCCGTTGGGCGCGAACTTCAGCAGGTTCAGGCTGGCCAGGTTGCAGGCCGAGTCGTCGAGGAACATGTACTCAGAGCAGGGGTTGCTGGCGTTAATGCGTGCCGCGTTCTTCGAGGTGTGCCA
>Ga0209152_10001072_pt1 | contig 11218 bp, 10 predicted proteins | sample GraSoiAngelo_107_FD_185873 | JGI IMG/M metagenome (GOLD analysis project Ga0209152, IMG submission 185873) | Grasslands soil microbial communities from the Angelo Coastal Reserve, California, USA - 14_0903_09_30cm (SPAdes) (version 2) | ecosystem: Environmental > Terrestrial > Soil > Grasslands...
ATCCGCGCATCGGCACCGAGCAAGCCTGCGGACTACCGCCCGGACGGGAACGTGCCCAGGCAGAGAGGCGATTCAAAATAAGAGACTTAGGATCAGTCGCCAGCGGCGGCACTACGAGACATTTCGCGAGACATTTCGACCGATTCGGCCAAACCCCGGCGCATCGGCCCCAAAACGAAGGCCGGCACTTGGCGCTCGGGAGTCAGCGACACGTTGGTGGCTTTGCGGGGGAATTCCGTGCGGCGGTCCAGCCGTAACCCTGCTTCTTTCAGAAACTCAGCCGAAAATCCCATGTCCTCGGCGCGATCCACACCCCAAAACCAGAGCTTCTCTTCCTGACGCTGGAGGAAATCCAGAGCCTCTTCGAGTTTTTTCATGGCGCGATCGAAGGATGAGGCCAGATAGTAGATGCCCAGTGTCCAGGCGTGCCGGGGGTAGTGGACCTGGATGCGCACGCAGTATTTACCCGATTGGTTGCGGTCGATGCTGCAGCGATAGTCGTTGCGGGCGGCGGAAGTGCGGGCTGTCATGTTGGTATCACCAATCCGTGGAGTGCTGGCGCTGGGTGGCCATGATTGCTCTGCTCCGAATTCTGGGTGTTAGCCCCGGAACCCCAGCTCCGCAGAGACCACAGCGTAGCGGGTCGAATCCGGTTTCAAGGAAGACCACTATAGGATATCGGGACGCGCGTGGAAACACAAGGGCACCGTTCCAATTGAATAACTAGTTTATTTTGTGTAACTTAGACTAGCCTAGAGTGCCGAAGCTCTTCAGTTTCTCGGGCATGAGTTTCAGTTTGCCTTCCTGTTTTAAGCGCGTGTCCAAGGATGTCCGAAAGGCCTCAAACGCCAAGCTCCGCTTGGACTGCAGGAGCTCTTCGGTCAACTGCTTCTTTTGTTTGTCGAAATCGGCCGGGTTGGATTCTGTTTTTTCGGCCACGCGATAGACCAGCCAGCTCTGTCCCAGGCTCAAGGGGGCGGGCACGTCGCCCGTCTTCAGATGGAAGGCCACGGCGACCTGCTTGCCGCTCGCCGCGCCCGGGATGGACCCATCGTGCGCAATGGGATCGCTCGTTTTCGGCTCCAGGCCGAGGGCTCGGGCTGCGGCTTCGAATTTCTCGCCGGCCTTGACGCGCCTGGCTAGTTCCTCCGCTTTACTCTTGGCCATCTCGGCGGACTTTTCTCTCTTGAGATCGGCAATGACACGGTCGCGGGTTTCTTCAAGCGAGCCCTGGTGTGCCGGCTGGATGGACTTCACGGACAGAACCACGTAGCCGCGATCGGTTCGAACCGGCGGGTTCAGCTCACCGATGCGCAAAAGGAAGATCGCATTCTTGGCGTCCTGCGAATTCGCGAGCTCCAACAGGGGGTCTGTCGCGCTGATGAGCCGCGTTTCGCCCACCACCAAGTGATGTTGTTTCGCCAGATCGTCCAGGGAGATCTTGTTGGACTGGCGGATGGCAGCGGACAACTGGTCCGACGTGTCGCTAGCCAGCTTATCGGCTTGCGAGAGCAAGAGCGGCATGCGCAGCGATTCTTTCACTTCTTCGAACGGCTTGGTGTGAGCGGTCTCTTTTTCCAGTACCTTGATTATGTAGATGCCAATCTGCGTGCGGACCAAGTCAGAGATAGAGCCCACGGGCAGGCTGAAGGCCGCCTTTTCGTATTCGGGCAAGGCCTGTCCCTGCCCGATCCAGCCAATGTCGCCCCCCTTGTCCTTGGCGGCATCCTCCGAGTATTTTTTGGCCAGGTCCTCGAACTTTCCGCCCTTCCTGGCCTGCTTTAAAACGTCCTCGGCCTTCTTCCTGATCTCCTCGACTTCGGCGTCCGTCTTTCCGCCGGTCATAAAGAGAATGTGCTCCAGGTGCACGCGGTTCGGCACCTGATACTGCTGAATGTTGGCCTGATATTGCAGCTTGAGCACGTCATCGGAAACCTGGATGTTCTGGCGGAGTTGATTTACATCCACAAGCGCGTAGCGCGCCACACGCCGTTCGGGGACCTGATATTTCGACCTGTTCTTTTCGTAGGCCGCGCGAATCTCCGCCTCATCCGGCGAAATCTTGCTCTCCAGGTCTTCCGGCTTGATCAGGGCATAGTCCAGCTTGACTTTTTCATTCTTGTAGCGGAACTCCTCCTGAAGTTCCGCGGGCCCCACGCTGACCCCGTCGGTCACCAGCTTGCGGAATTTTTCCTCCAGCAGTCCCTGACGGATCAGCTCTTCGAACACCGGCACGGTCAGCTGGAAGCGCGCCTGGACTTCGGCCGAATAGCGGTCCATGCCGACAAACGTACCACCGTTGAATGCCGTCGGAACGTATTGGCGAATGCGGTCTGCCCGCTCCTGGTCGGACACGGTAATTCCGAGACGCTTGGCTTCATATTCAATCTCTTTTTCAAATACGAGTTGCCTCAGGATCTGCTGGGCGTAAAGGGCCTCGAGGGGCTTCATGTTCTGATTGCGCTGCTCGATCTGGTTGAGCTGCTGGCGCACATCCTGCACGCTAACCGACTCGTCCCCGATCTGGGCCACGGTTTCGGTGGAGATCTCGCCGCTGACCGGCGACTGCGGAACGAGGTAAAGCAGCATGCTGCCTCCGAGGACCAGGACGACGACCCCCAGAAGGATGCGATACCCCAGCTTGCTCTTATCTTTTGCTCCAGCCATCCGATGAATCTCCCGCGTCCGTAGACAAACTCAACATTATAGGAGATATAGGCACGCGCCTCAAATACAATCGTATTTGCCGTCCCGACCAGGCAGATTCCAGTTTTTCCCCGCCCGGTCGGGGAAGCCACCGGCAAGAACAAGAAATAGTAGACTTTGAAGGAGCGAGCCACCGCAGACGGAGGCCGCGCATCGAAACCGCATGCCAATTCGCGCCAACCAAGAACTTCGTATGTTTCTTGTTCTGAGCGGCGCGCTGTGGTCCCTTCTTGGGGGGCTGCGCGGATCGTTTGCGCAGCAAGCTCCCACAGGGAATCCCCCGAGCTTTTATCGCGATGTGCTGCCCATCCTCGAGCAGCATTGCCAAAGTTGCCACCACGCCGGGGGCATCGCCCCGATGCCCTTCGAAACGTACGGAGAGACGCGGCCATTCGCCAACGCCATCCGCCGCGCCACGCAGCAGAAATCCATGCCCCCGTGGTTCGCTGATCCAAATGTAGGAAAGTTTTCGAATGACCTATCGCTGCGGCCGACGGAGATCGAGACGCTCGCGGCGTGGGCTGAAGCGAAGTCGCCCGCTGGGGAAACGAAGGATGCGCCGCCGGCCCGGCCCGGGGTGGAAAGCTGGAGTAACCGTAAGGCGGATTTGCTCCTGAAGATGCCACAGGCGGTGCCCCTTCCTGCGAGCGGCGACATCGAGTACACCTATGAAATTGTTCCCACAAATTTCAAGGAGGATCGCTGGGTGCAAATGGCGGAGGTTCTGCCGTCGCTGCGTTCGAACGTGCATCACGCGGTTGTCTATGTTCGGCCGCCGGATTCGAACTGGCTACGGCATGCGCCTGTGGGTGTTCCGTTTACCGCTTCGACGTTGACGGATCCGGAAGACCGTCGCGGCGCTCACTGGACAGATAGCGACGTCTTGCTCGTCTATGCGCCGGGCAGCTCGCCGGATGCTTGGCCCGAGAAAATGGCGAAATTCATTCCTGCCGGCTCCGACCTTGTTTTCCAGATGCACTACACCGCCAATGGCCGCCGAGCCTCCGATCAATCAAGCATCGGACTGATTTTTTCGAGCCATACGCCCGAGCAGCGCGTACTGACGCTCCAACTCACCAACGACCATTTCGTGATACCGCCAGGCGTGCCGGATTACCGCGTGGAGGCGCGCGGCACGCTTCCTCATGACGCCACGCTGCTCAGTTTTCTTCCCCACATGCACTTACGGGGAAAGTTATTCGAATACAATCTGATCCGCAAGAGCATGGGCACCGAGGGCAAGCCGGATTATGAAATCGAGCCGCTGCTGCGCGTCAACTATCACTTCCACTGGCAAATGAGCTACCGTATCTCCGCATAATCCGGATTGGCAGGCAGAGGTGCGCTGGGGCGAACAGATCCACGACGAAATGATGGTGGGTTTCTTCGACGTGGCGGTTCCCGCCGGCGTGGACAAGCAGCATTTTTTCGCCCGGACGAAAGAACCACAACAAGTTCAGTGACCGACCTGTACGAAGGGACAGGCCAAGCGGCGGTTGGGCCGGGTGCGGCTGTGCTATTTGCAATTTGACTACGCGCGACACCGCAATTCAGTCAAGGGGAAACCGCTGTGCTACATTGAAAAGTTGGAGCTTTCCGAGCACCACTAACCGTGACGACACAAGCACCCATCGATCCGAAATTCGCCCCGGCCCACCAAAAGGCGCCGCGCGTGGAAGTGTATTGGAAAGCGGTTACCTACAAGACGGTGATCGGTTACGTGCTATTGGCCCTGGCGATTGTTTCCGCAGGGCTCTACCTGGCCAAACCGGACTTGTAGCCGTGGCCGCCGATCAGAGACACGCCAAATTCGTCAATCTCGACGGCAAAGTCCAAGTGAAAAAAGTAAGTTCGGTGCAGTGGGTGGAAGCAGACTACCGTACCGTGCTGGATAAAGGCGATCTGGTGCAAACGGGCTCGGAGGCCAACGCGCGTATTACCTTTGCGGACGGCACGATTTACACGGTAAAGCCCGATACGCTGGTGACCGTCGAGGAAAATACCACGGAGAGCAACAAACCGACCAGCGTCGCCGTGCGTATTAGCATAGGCCAGGTCGATCTGGTAACACCGAACTTCAGCTCACCGGATTCCAGGGCTGCCGTCAGCACCGAGGATGCCAACGCGCAATTGCGATCGAACAGCCGCATGGCGGTGAAAAATGACCCCGACAAGAAGGAAAGCGAGATCGTGGTTTCGGCCGGCAGTGCGCAGGTACAGCGTGGCGCTGAAAAGATAGACCTCGCGCCGCGAGAAAAAATCACCATTCCCATTGGCGGGCCAATTCAAAAATCAAACGTGCTGGGACCTCCCGAACTCGTAGCACCGCTGAACCTCGCGCCGATCGTCGTGGAAAACCCCAAGACCTCCCCGCTTCGATTCGAATGGAAGCCCGTCCAGGATGCCGTATCCTATAGGCTGCGGATCAGCACCACCGCGATGTTTACAAAAACCGTGCAGGAAGCGTCGGTCCGGGGAACCGCCGTGGAAATCACCGGGCTCGACCCCGGCGACTACTTCTGGAATGTCACGGCCACGGATGGAAAGAAACAGACCAGCGAAGTCAGCGAGAATTTTAAGTTTACGCTGGTGGCGCAAGGCAAGGCGCAGGCCATGCTGCTGGAGATTGACGCCACCCAGTTGCATGGCCACGTGGTGGAGATCGTGGGACATACGGAACCAGGAGCGGCACTGATCGTGAACGGTCAATCCGTGCCGAACGTGGCCCCGGATGGAGCTTTCCGGCACTTCACCGAGCCGCTCGATCCGGGCCAGCACACCATTTCAATTATCGGATCGAATCGCCGGGGAGGAACGGCGATGAAGCAGGTGCCCATCGTGGTTCCGAAGTAAGAGAAGACCCCAGCGCCTTTGCGCTGGTCGTGGTGTCCGGAGACAATGGTTCGCGGGGCTGGCCAAGGTAGGGTCAGCGTTATTGCCGGCCGGACAGCGGAGCGTCTTTCTCCGCAGGGGGACGTAGGGATGAACAAGAACGGTTACAACATGAGGTCGGTGTTCAGTTTGTTTTCTTCTGACCTCGCCATCGATTTGGGCACTGCCAATACGCTGGTGTTCGCGCACGGCAAAGGCATTGTCGTGAATGAGCCTTCGATTGTGGCTATCAACAAGTCCACCGGAGAAGTGGTGGCCGTGGGCCGCGAAGCGAAAGAAATGCTGGGGCGCACGCCGGGCAACGTCGTGGCCATTAAACCGATGAAAGACGGCGTCATCGCCGATTTCAAGGTCACCGAGAAGATGCTGACCTATTTCATCCAGAAGGCCCACAACCGGCGCGTGCTAGTGCATCCGCGAATCGTCATCGGCGTGCCGAGCGAAATCACTCCGGTGGAAAAGCGCGCCGTGCAGGACTCCGCGTATCGCGCGCGCGCCAGCGAAGTTTTTCTTGTGGAGCAAGCCATGGCCGCTGCGATTGGCGCCGGACTACCAATTGAAGAGCCTTCCGGCAACATGGTGGTGGACATTGGCGGCGGCACTACGGACATCGCGGTCATTTCCATGAGCGGCATCGTCTATTCGCGGTCCGTGCGCGTGGCGGGCAACGAGATGGACGAAGCGGTCATGCAGTATCTGAAGCGCAAGTACAACCTGCTCGTCGGCGAACGCACGGCGGAGCAGATTAAGATGGAGATTGGCTCCGCGTACCCGCTGGAAAAACCGCTTACCATGGAAGTGAAAGGCCGCAACCTCATTGAAGGCGTGCCGCGGACGGTAACCATCGACGACAGCGAAATTCGCGAGGCCCTGAGCGAATGTGTGGCGACAATTTTGAACGCCGTGCGTGTGGCCCTCGAGCGCACACCTCCGGAGCTTTCCGCCGACATCAGCGACCGCGGTATCGTCCTGACGGGCGGCGGCGCGCTGCTGAAGAATCTCGACAAGCGCATTCGCGAGGAGACCGGCTTGCCGGTATCGATTGCCGATGATCCGCTGGCTTCGGTGGTGCTCGGCACGGGAAAGATGCTCAGCGACTTCAAATTGCTGCGTCAGGTTTGCATCGACTAGGAAACAGTTTTCAGTTTTTGAACTTTGGGCGGAGGTTGCGGTTCCCAAGGGACGAGCATGGCGGAACGATTCGCCGCCGTTAGTTCGAATCGAACACGCCGGATCACGGACACCACCAGCCACCAGTCGCTGGTCGCCGGCGCTCCAGCAAATACTAAAGAGAAGACTGCCCTATGGTTGCCATTCCCTCTCGCCACAAATCGCTGGTCCTGCTCGCAGGAGTCATCGTGCTGCAGGTGCTTATGCTAGCCGTGCAGATCAAGCGCGACTCGGAGGGACGACTCATTCGCGTCTGGACCGTCGGCGCCGTTTCTCCCTTTGAGCGGGCCGGCTCCTACGGTTTCGGCTGGATTCGCGACATCTGGCGGCACTATTTTGCGCTGCAAAACACCACCAAAGAAAGCGAGCAGATTCGCCGTGAGAACGATGCACTGAAACTGCAAATCGCGCAGCTTCAGGGCAAAGCCGCGGAAGCCGACCGCCTGGCGGCATTGTTGAATTTCCGGCAGTCGCAAGCGAACGTCCCCATGATCGGCGCGCGGGTGATTGGCACGGGCGCGGGAACCGCGAGCCTGACGATTCAACTGGATCGCGGAGAGCGCGACGGCATCCGCAAAAACATGGGAGTCATCACTCCGGATGGCGTGGTTGGCAAAGTCGTGGAAGCCTATCCGAATGCCTCGCAGGTGCTTTTACTGACCGACAAGGAAAGCGGCGTCGGCGCGATGTTGGCAGATTCCCGCGTGCAGGGCCCGGTGGGCGGGCTGGGTGAGCCTCTGCTGGTCATGAAATATGTGCCCAACGACGACACCGTCAATTTGGGAGAACGGGTCATTACCAGTGGCATGGACCGCATCTTCCCGCGCGATCTTCCGGTGGGTACCGTCGCAGAAATCAAGCCCGGCAATCAGTTCAAGCAGATTCGCGTCAAACCGGCTGCCAATCTCGAGCGTCTGGAGGAAGTGCTGGTGCTTCTTTCGCTTCGTTCCCTGGAGATGAAAAATGAAGAAAATACTGGGGATCCGCAGCCGCCCCCGCCCGGCGCGCCGAATCCGCCACGGGCGGCAAAGCGATGAACGAGGCGTTTGATATCCGCGGCGAATCGCACATCGAAGTTCACAAGTTTCGCACCGGTGCGATCATCATCGCCACTTTGCTCGCGCTGGTGATCCAGGCATCGTTCCCGATTCATTTTGCAAAGACCGCCGTCCTCGATTTGCCTTTGTTGGTGACAATTTATTTCGGCCTCAGCCGGCGCAACCCTTCCACCGGGCTTCTCCTGGGCATGGTTGTCGGTCTTCTGCAGGACAGCCTCAGCGGCCCCAAGGTTCCGCTGGGACTTTACGGTATCGCCAAAACCATCATCGGGTATCTCGCTTCCTCCATCGGCGCGCGCTTGGACACCGAGCATCCCGCCGCGCGGTTCGCGCTCACCGCTACCTTCTTCGTGGCGCATCAAGGCCTGATCGTTCTCACGCGGCGCATTCTGCTGTCGCAACCGGAGCCGTGGTTTAGCATGCACCTGGTGGGGGCCGCCCTCGCTAACGCGCTCGTCGCCGTCTTCCTTTTCCTGCTCCTCGACCGCCTGCGCAAAAATTGATGGGCGGGCAAATGCCTCAAGATTAACTCGTCAGCAGGAATTGCTTGAAGTCGTCATAGGTGCTCGATATTGGCAGAGATAACTTCTCGCGCTTCAGGTAGGCCGCGAGGCGATCGGGCAACGGCGGGGCGGGGCCGATGGCTTTCATCACTACGTCGGCGAATTTCGCAGGATGCGCTGTGGCCAGCACCAAACCCTGTGCGGGATCGGGATGTTCGCGCTTGTAGGCTTCCCAACCAAGAACGCCGACGGCGGTGTGCGGATCGGCGATATAGCCGAACCTATCGTGGAGCATCTTCATAGCGGAGAGCGTTTCTTCGTCCGTCGCACCGTGGCCCCAGATTTCCTTTTGCAGGTATTCCAGGCGGTTGCGGCACAAATCGAGCAAGCGCGGAAAATTATTGGGACTGCCGACATCCATGGCGTTCGAATAAGTCGCCTGCGCCGCGCGGGGATGAAATTCTCCGGTGCGCAAATATTCCGGCACGACATCGTTGGCATTTGTGGAGGCCACATACCTCGCGACCGGCAACCCGATGCGCTTGGCGAAGATTCCCGCCGTAAGATTGCCGAAGTTTCCGCTGGGCACGGAAACGATCAGCGGCACCGAGGCCACCGGCAACTGCCGGTAAGCCGCCACGTGATAAAACATCTGCGGCAGGAGCCGTCCGATATTGATGGAATTCGCCGAAGTCAGCCACACGCGCTTGTTCAGCTCCGCGTCGGAAAAAGCTTGCTTCACCAGCCGCTGGCAATCGTCGAACGTGCCCGCCACTTCCAGTGCGGTGATATTTTCGCCGAGCGTAGTGAACTGTTTTTCCTGCGCTTCGCTGATGCGCTTCGAAGGATAGAGAATCACTACGCGAATGCCGGGCACGCCCAGGAAACCATGCGCCACGGCGCTGCCGGTGTCTCCCGATGTTGCCACCAGCACGGCAAGCGGCCGCGTTTCACCGCGCACAAAATAACCCATCAGCCGGGCCATGAAGCGCGCTCCGAAATCCTTGAACGCCAGCGTCGGCCCGTGAAACAGCTCCAGAATGTGCAGTCCCGGCGAGAGCGAAACGAGCTTCACGGGAAAGTTGATCGCCTCGCTCACGACTTGCCAGAGCACTTCCTCCCGAACATCCGGAGTGGCAAATGGCCGCACCACGCGGAAACAGACTTCCGTGAACGGCAGCCTACGAAACTCCTCCAGTTCCTCCGGCGAATGCCGCGCAATCTCCACCGGCATGTACAGCCCGCCGTCGGGCGCAAGCCCGCGCAGCATCGCGCCGCGAAGCGAGGTGAGCGGAGCCTTGCGCAAGGTGCTCCGATATCTCAATGAATTTCGCTCATCGCGGGCTTCCCGTTTTGCCCCGGATCATTTTCAGGAACGACGGGGCGTCCAGCGCTCCATCCCGCAAGGCGGCAACTTCGAGCGTGCAATGCGCCAGCGCTTCATAGCTTTGACGCCGCGCGGCAAGCAGCGCCGGGTAACATCGCGCCACCGTCTCAAGTGGCTTTTCGCCCGCCTTTGGTTGAAACGCGCCCCGCCATAACACCGGCTTTGGATCGTTCAAATATCTCTCCGTCAGCAGCTGCTGCTCTTCGGCGGAAGCCGCCAGATACACGATCGTCACCTGGCGGCGCAAGCGCATCAGCAAATTGTTCCCGGTGTAAATGACGCTTCCGGTGGTATCGAGCACCAAGGATTTCTCAGGTTGCTTCTCTAGTTCCGTCAGGATTTCATCCAGCGTATGAATCTCCTCGGCCAAGTACTCTGACTCGTGCCGGGTGTAGGTGGTGGAATCCGGCCAGCCCATCCATGCGGCCACGCCGCTCGTGCCTCGGTAGCCGCCGGCGGCCAGACGGGGGGCGAGCTTTTGCTCGATCCAGTCGTCACAAGAAACAGTGGGATACTGGATGGCCGCTAACTTCTTTGCCCAGAACGTCTTCCCGGCACCGGACATGCCGACGAGCGCCAGCCGCAGGGGTCTTTCCTGTTTCGTTTCCATGATCCTGTCTGAATGGCTACCATAGCGTGATACCCATAGCTACGGCAACCAGGGTCCCACGGGGTCCCACCGTGAGCGGGCCAGAAAACCAACGCGTTCTTCTTGGAACCTGTCCTCCGGGACGGCTTGCGGCCCGCTCCACCAGGTGGTACGTTTAAAAGGACTCTTGCTGCTTCGGGCAGCTTCAGTCCGGCGGTGATTCGGGCGCTCCGGGAGATTTTTTCGGTTCCCAGGTTCGAGGAAATTTTAACGGACATTTTCGGCGTGACCCTGACCGGGTCCCCGAGCAAGTCGGGGCAGACGGGGTCAACTCGAAACCCGCGCTGTGAATTTTTTCGTGACGCGAGTTTAGTCCGGCCAGTTCAGTCAAATTAGGCCGGACCGGGCTGAAAGCCCTGTAAAAGTACTCGCGCGCGGGGTTTTCGTGTCGTACTGGTTCCGCAACGACAATCGATTGCCGCAAGGGCGGCTGGCCGTGGCCTCCTACATCATCGTGGGAATGGTCGGCGTGTTGCTGCTCGGTTTCTGGAAACTCCAGGTTATCGACGCCGACAAGTACAGCTCGCTGGCCGAACGCAATCGCGTGCGCTACATTCCCGTGATTGCGCCGCGCGGCCGTATGCTCGATCGCGATGGCCGTGTGCTGGTGGACAACCGGCCGTCCTTCAGCGTGCTCCTGCTTCGCGATGATCTGCCCCTGGTGGAAAAGCATCTCCCGGGCATCTCCGACGGTCTGGGAATCCCTATCGATGATTTGCGCGAGCAGCTTAACAACACGAAAAATCTTCCGAAATTCCAACCCATCATTATCAAACCCGACGCCTCGCGGGCGGATATTGATTTCATCGAATCGCATCGCGCGGACATTCCGGTTCTGGAAATGATCCCCGTC
>Ga0209152_10001075_pt1 | contig 11210 bp, 10 predicted proteins | sample GraSoiAngelo_107_FD_185873 | JGI IMG/M metagenome (GOLD analysis project Ga0209152, IMG submission 185873) | Grasslands soil microbial communities from the Angelo Coastal Reserve, California, USA - 14_0903_09_30cm (SPAdes) (version 2) | ecosystem: Environmental > Terrestrial > Soil > Grasslands...
AGAGAAAGAAAAATGCCCGAGATCATAGTTCTAGTTGATGAGAGAGATAATCCGATCGGATACGAAGAAAAACTAGCAGCTCATCGCGACGGCGGGAAATTGCATAGAGCATTTTCAATCTTCATTTTCAACTCCAAGAAAGAAGCACTTCTCCAGCTCAGATCAAAGGCGAAGCATCACTTCCAGAGCCTCTGGAGCAACCCATGTTGCAGTCATCCAATAAAGGGCGAGAAACTCGAGGCTGCAGTCCATAGAAAGCTCAAGCAAGAGTTGGGGTTTGATACGCCGCTAAAGGAGACTTTCAGTTTTGTGTACAAGGCGACCGACCCAAAGAGCGGCTTGACAGAACACGAGTTCGACCATGTCTTTGTCGGGCAATATGATAGAGACCCGAAACCTAATTCTGAAGAGGTAGATGATTGGAAGTGGGTTACGCTCACCGAGCTCCAAAGGGATCTGGACAAGAATCCGGCGAAATATACTCCATGGTTTCCAATCGCGTTTAACAAGCTGAGAAAGCAGAACCTAGGTCTTCCAGAGGACTAGACGCGCGAGATTGTGAGAGATTTGGAAACACCCGTTCTGAGGAGAAGTTCAGCCATCTCCTCGTTCTACAAGCTCACGATGGAAGAAAGGCTCAGAATCGTCAAAGAGTTCGCAAGTCTAACCTCAGAGGAAGCCGAGACCCTAGCCAACGGAACAATGCCGAGCGCGACCGCTCAGCGAATGATCGAGAATGTAATCAGCATGTTCCCAATTCCCCTAGGAATAGCAACGAACTTCCTCGTCAACGGAAGAGACTACCTAGTCCCGATGGCTATAGAAGAGCCATCAGTAGTCGCAGCGGCAAGTAACGCGGCCAAGATGGCACGACCCACTGGCGGCTTCACAGCCACCAGCACGGAACCTCTGATGATCAGTCAGATCCAGATCGTGAAATGTCCCTCGCCGAAGGACGCTGAAAAGGAGATCCTTTCGGCAAGAAAAGAGATCCTCGAAAAAGCCAACCAGCAGGATCCGACTCTAGTCTCAATGGGGGGCGGGGCCAAGGACCTACGCGTCAGAATCCTACCCAGCCAGGTCGGAACGTTGGTCATTGCCGAGCTTATAGTCGACTGCCGCGACGCCATGGGCGCCAACGTTGTCAACACCATGGCCGAGGCTGTGGCACCGATGCTTGAAAAAATTTCCAAGGGCCAGGCCCGATTGCGGATTATTTCAAACCTTGCGGATAGGAGGATTGCTAAGGCTACGGCGACCATTTCGAAGGAAGTCCTTGGGGGCGAGGACATTGTAGACGGGATTGTCGAAGCATACGCGTTCGCCGCTGCCGACCCGTACAGATGTGCAACCCATAACAAGGGAGTCATGAACGGAGTAACCGCCGTCTGCCTAGCCACCGGGAATGACACTCGCGCGATAGAAGCAGGGGCTCATGCTTACGCGGCTCGATCTGGACATTATTCGCCCCTTACAAAATGGAAGAAAGATTCCAAAGGAAACCTATCGGGGACAATCGAGATCCCGGCCGCCGTCGGAATCATTGGGGGAGTTACAGCCGTGCACCCGATGGCGAAGATCTGCCTGAAGATCCTCGGCGTAAAGACGGCTCGCGAGCTCGGGGAGGTTATGGCCTCGGTGGGATTGGCCCAGAACATGGCCGCATTGCGCGCCTTAGCTGCTGAGGGAATTCAGAAGGGGCACATGTCTCTTCACGCTAGAAACATCGCAGCGATGGCCGGTGCTCAAGGAGATCTGATCGACCTTGTGGCGGAAAAAATGGTCGCAGAGCGGAAAATCCGGCTGGACCGAGCTAGAGAATTGCTGCTCGATTTGTCTAACTCAAAGGAGAGCGGCGCCTCCCAAAAGAAAACCCACAAGTCCTAACAGCATCCACATCAAAACGTGACCCTTGACTGATCGAATGTTTTCAGGGGTCTGGTTACCGACTAACCTGTATGCTGAGTAAAGAAAACCGATATCTGCAATTATCACTGGAGGAAAATACAGCCAGGAAATACTCTCAAGAAATGGCGGGAGAAAGCTGAGCAGAACTGCAGCAACGAATAATCCTGCAGATGCGAATGCTGCAGGCTTTGCGCCTCTTACTACCGCTAGGGTCCGGACTTGACGGAGGCTGTCTCCCTTCACGTCAGCTATTCCCTTCGCGACTTCCCTGCCAAAGTTTGCTAGAAAGGCCACAATGGAGAAGATGAAGAGCAGAGGGCTGATCGAATTCACGGCGAGGCCTCCGTAGAAGAAGGGTAGCGCGACGTTGAAACTTACAACCGCATTTCCTATCAGCCCGGTTTTCTTTCCTTTCGTGTTATAGTAAATCATCAGCGCGAGAGCGAGGAGCGCAGTTAGAAACGTCCATAGGTTGAGCAGCGCGGAGAACGCTATCGCCGCGGCGGAGAGGGCCGTTGCCAACGCGACCGCGGTTCTGGTTTTCACTGTTCCGGAAGGGAGTGGCCGTTGCGGGCTGTTGATCTTGTCAATTTCAATATCGTAAACGTCGTTGGCCACCATTGTTCCAGCCATCATTAGAGCAGCAGTCAGGAACCCGAAAACGGCCTCTCGAATTCCCGGGAGAATGCCGAGGCCAATTGCTTCACCTATGACAACGCCAAGCCCGATCATTATGGTATTTGGAGGCCGTATCAGCGTCAGGTACGCGCTCAAACGAACTAATGACGCGCGGTTAGACACGCTCAGAGCCCCGACACTCCAGAATATTCCACTTTGTGATTTCCACAACATCTGGCTGTTTGGAATAAGGCTAAAAAGACTCCCGGGGGCTACGCAATGGTTTGACCAGTCTTGTCAGTCAAGAAGGAACCGACGCTTCTCGATGACCTCAACCAAGCTCTTGCCGGAGAAACCCTTGCAGCTTTCCGATACCTATACCTCAGCAAGATAGCCAGCGGAATCAGCTCACTGCCCCTTTCGAAGCTCTTTAAGGAAATGGCTGACGGGGAATGGGATCATGCTTCAAGATTCATGGAAAGAATCATACAGCTAGGAGGAGTACCTATATCAAAACCCATTGAGTGGGAGAAGAAGGCCTTCTTTTCTTATTCGGACCCGCCGCGGAGGGGAAATGATCTGAAGGCGATGATCAAGGAAAGCTTGAAGCTTGAAAGATCATCGCTTGAGTTCTACCAGCGGCTCGCCAGCAAGACTCGAGATACCGACATGGTTACTCATAAGATGGCGATGGACGCAATGGCGGATGAGGCCCGTGAGGAGCGAAAGCTCACAGCGCTACTAGACTGACGGCTAGTCTTCTAAACCCAGCCTCGGATCTGCATGGCGTCTCGAACCTTGCCTATCGCGTAGACGTAGGCACCGGTACGCATGTCGACGTTCTGCTCTTGACTGGTCTTCCAAACTTCAGCAAACGCCTTTTTCATTATCGCCGTTAGACGATGGTCTACTTCTTCGGCGGTCCACCAAAGGTGCTGAAGATTCTGCACCCATTCAAGGTAGCTTGTGCTTACCCCGCCAGAGTTTGCTAGGATGTCGGGAATCAGAGTGATGTCTCTCTTGAAGAGGATATCATCGGCCTCCGGGGTCGTCGGCCCGTTAGCGCCTTCAGCAACTAGCTTTGCCTTGATGTTTCGAGCGTTATTTTCTGTGATGACGTCCTCTAGAGCTGCAGGCACGAGTATGTCCACGTCTAGCTCGAGGAGTTCCTCATTCGAAATGTTCTCGGACGCCGGCAGGTTCGCCAAGCTCGTGTTCTTCTTCTTGTACGCTGCGACCTCGTTGAACCAGAGGCCTGTTTTCTTGTGAATTCCTCCCTTCGAGTCGGAGACGGCGACAACTTTGACACCGGCTTCTTCAAGAAACATGTGCGCGAAGGAACCAACGTTTCCCCAGCCTTGAATTGCGCAGGTTGCCTTCTTCAAGTCGATCTTGAGATGTCTCCCGGCCTCCTCAACAGTGACCGCTACTCCCTTCCCGGTGGCCGAATCTCTTCCGAGGGAGCCTCCTATTATCAACGGTTTACCTGTCACGACCGCGTTCGCGTTATTCCTCTCGGTCTTACTATATTCATCCATAAACCAGGCCATCGTTTGGGAATCAGTGTAAACGTCAGGCGCCGGTATGTCGCGGAACGGACCCACGATCTCGCTGATGAGCGAGAAGAATGTTCTAGAGAGCCTCTCCAGTTCGTGTTTGGATAGGAGTTTCGGGTTGACTGTGACTCCTCCCTTCGCGCCTCCAAATGGAATACCTGCGACCGCGCACTTCCAGGTCATCCACATGGATAACGCCTTTACTTCTTCGATCGTGACGTTGGGGTGGTATCTGATTCCTCCCTTGTAAGGTCCTAGGGCGTTGTTGTGCTGGCTTCTGAATCCCTGGTAGAGGAGGATTCGTCCGTCGTCCATCTTGACCGGGAAGTTTATACTGAGAATTCTTCTAGGCTTTCGAAGAATCTCCTGAACGTTCTGGTCAAGCTTCATCAGGTCAGCGGCGCGCTGGAACTGTTCTACAGCAATGTCGTATTGGGTTTTCTGCATTCCGAGGCTTGACGGAGCGGCTTCGTGCTTAGAAGTAGTCTCTAGCAACCATTATGCCTTCGAATCGGAAAGCGCGGAGAAACTTCCCATTTAGACCTTTCTTCATAATTCAGGGAAAAACCCGGTTTTAGTTTTTCATCGAGGGAGAAGAGTGGAAAAATTGAGGGACAAGCCTTTTTATAAAGAAACCAGGTGTTTTCTCTCTCCGTTTCAAGAAAGGAGTCTGAACTAATCCAATGTCCGCAAAACCCCATCTTAACCTGATAGTGATGGGTCACGTTGACCATGGAAAGAGCACGCTGACAGGTCATCTTCTGTTCGATGCAGGATACATTGACCAGAAGACAATCGAGCAGTACGCGAAAGAATCCGAAAAGACGGGAGCAGGTGATACTTTCAAGTACGCCTGGGTCCTAGACACTATCAAGGAAGAGAGAGAAAGAGGAGTCACTATCGATCTCTCATTCCAAAAGTTTGAGACACCGAAGAATTTCTACACTATCATAGACGCGCCCGGACACCGGGACTTCATCAAGAACATGATCACCGGTGCAAGCCAGGCGGACGTCGCAATTCTCGTCGTCTCCGGTAAGAAAGGCGAATTTGAAGTCGCCGTTGGTCCTGGAGGACAAGCGAGAGAGCACGCCTACCTAGCAAGAACTCTCGGAGTGAAGAACTTGGTTGTCGCAATCAACAAGATGGACGACCAGACAGTCAAGTATTCCGAGGAACGCTACAAGGAAGCTCGAAAGGAACTAGAGGGTTTGCTCAAGACTGTGGGCTTTGACGTTTCAAAGGTCCCGTTCGTCCCGACCAGCGGATGGCTGGGTGACAACCTATCGAAAAAGAGCACGAACACGCCGTGGTACAAAGGAGTGACAGTGTTCGATGCGCTAAACGATTTCATTCCACCACCGAAGCCTCTGGACAAGCCTCTTCGCGTTCCGATTCAGGACGTGTACACGATCACTGGTGTTGGAACTGTCCCGGTGGGACGTGTCGAGACGGGTGTTGTGAAGGATGGTGACAAAGTCATCTTCAATCCCTCCGGAAAACTCGGCGAAGTAAAATCGATCGAGACCCATCATGTGCGGATGACGAAGGCTGAGCCTGGAGACAATATCGGCTTCAACATCAGAGGCGTTGCAAAGAACGAGATCGGACGGGGAGAAGTCATGGGCCACACCGACAAGCCACCGACGATCGCGAAAGAGTTCATCGGGCAGATCATTATCATATATCATCCAACTGCCATCGCCGCAGGATACACGCCAGTGTTGCACGCGCATACCGCGACAGTCGGTGTGACGTTCGAGGAACTTATCAAGAAAATCGACCCACGTACGGGTCAGGTGGTTGAGGAGAAGCCTAGCTTCCTGAAGGTCGGGGACAGCGCCCTGGTGAAGATGAAGCCCTTGCACAACATGGTCCTAGAGGCCTTCTCGGACATTCCAGAGCTCGGACGGTTCGCCATTCGAGACATGGGCAGCACCGTCGGGGTTGGCGTGGTCAAAGAGATCATCACGAAAGGCTAACCCCAGACAACTATTCCTGACTGGATGGGTAGCGGCGAACCCAACGAGGGTTCAAGGATCTTCAGCTTGTTTCGTACCGACAGCCCATAGGCTTTTCTTTGGAAGGTCATCGGGGCACATGCATCTATTGCTCCTATCTCTAGGAACACTCCTCATCTTCGCCCGCTTCGCCTACAGCGGAAGGCAAAGATAGATGCCTCCAGGAAACCTGGACTAGGCCTCGCATGAGCCCGCCGCTAGCCTGTCACCAACCGGGACTCACGGTAAGTTTACCGTCGGATCCATCACAATCCCTTTGACGAAGATTTCCGCTTGAGTTTACACCAAGGTTTTTAACCGCACCGGACCCGCCCTAACCCTTCGCTACAAAGGTCGACAATGAAGGTATCTTGGGTTGGTTTCCAAAGCTAGAATCCGTTTGTCCAGCACGGACCCCCAGGACATCAATACCATCTGCACCGAGATTCGAGACATAGCCGATAAGACAGGCGTAAAGCTGAAGGGACCAATACCGCTCCCAACGAAGAAGCTAATTGTTCCGTCCCGAAAATCACCTGCCGGACAAGGAACGCACACTTTCGATAAGTGGGAGATGAGGATTCACAAGCGGCTCATCGACGTAGATCCCAATGAACGATTTTTGAAGAGATTGATGAGGATAAGAGCACCGGACGATGTTTTCATCGAAATAGAACTACTCTAACCCGAACTATCTTCTAGTCCTTTTCACAGATTGAACCCTAGGTTTCTTGGGCCTACGCAAGTAAAGTGCGAAACCTCCCAGCGCGATTACGGACATGAACCCCAAAGCGACAAAAGGTGCTGAAGCCTCGGCAACTGCTACTCTTACATGAACACTGAGGGCCACTTGACCGTTGGAAGCGGTCAAGGCAATGTAACGGGGCTCCAGGGTAGCGTTCCAGGCAGCGGAAACGCCGAAGGTAGCTGTTTGAAAATTGTTGTCGAGAGTTAAGTTCGAGGGCGAGGATCCGTAAACCTGAGCGGGAAATTGCAGAGGTTGGTCCCGTGTCACGGGAGAGAGGCCGAAGGAAAGTGCGACTGAACTTTGAGAACTGACTCGCACTGGTATGTTTAGGGAGCTTCCTCTCTGGACAACTACATCAGCTAACGGGTTTGAAAGAGAAAATGAAACAGGTATGCTAGCGTTAACATAACCTATTTCTCCAAACCTCCCAGCGACGAACCAAACAAGGTTATCTGGACCAGGCATCGCCCACCACGCTTCCGGTGCTGAACCTCCTGGCACAAAGTATTCGGTAAGGACCTCCCTCGACGGATCATAACGCGCAATACGTCCAGCAATATGTTCCGAGAACCAGACATTGTTCTTGGCGTCCACGAAGATTGCGTTCGGAAGCCCGTAAACCGCGCAATTGTCCGGGCAATAACCAATTGGAAACACCTTCCATAAGCTCGTCTGAGGATTGAATACTCCAAACTGGTTGCTACCGTGATCGGTGAACCAAACGCCACCAGACGCGTCAACCGCGACCTGAATTGGCGCAGACAGGCTGACAGATGATGGAGGCGAATACTCGCTGAAAGGTTGGGAGGCTCCAGGGACAAGACGTCCAATCTTCCTGGATCCCGCTTCAGCGAACCATATCGTATCGCCGAGAGCGTTTACAGTAATTCCTTGAACTATGGTGCCGTTAGTTGGAACCGCATAAGTTTGGTTCAGATGGGTTGACGGATCGAACATGCCGATCGTGCTCGCGCCCGAGGAGGCCACCATAGACATCCATATTCGACCGTGGGTGTCATTTGCGAGGTACTGTATGCTTTGGTCTTGAAAGGTAATCGCCCTTGTCGCGCTTGTCTGGGTCGAATTACTGGTGTCGTAGAATGCGAGTGTCGAGTTCTCCGTAAACCAAACCTTGGTTGAAGGCTTAACCGGGTCAGCAAGGATCGAGCTGACGATCACATTTGGGAGACTTAAGAGTACTTTCGAGGTTTCGTTGACGAAGAATTCTCGGATCTGTGATGAGACAGGATTGGTGCCAATGCCAGCAACCCATACAGTTGAGCTGGTTGGATAAATGAGCCAAGGGCTCGGGCTCCCACTAGGGACCTTCGGCAGAAGGGTCACGTATTGCTGTGCGCCTGTTTGGAGAACGATTCCTGGCTTGACAGCCTGTAGGGTCTGACCTGGAAGGGGCCCGAACGAGGAGAGAAGAGTGAGAATCAGCAATGGTCCGATCGTGTATGATAGTCGCATTATGATTCTCCGGGAGCGATGCTTAGGTCACGTTCAGTAGCCCATTTTGCATAAGGTAATGGACTGTGCACCTGATGGTGCAATAAATTTTGAATTGCCCGAGCTTAGTGGCTTGAAACTGTAGTTTCTGATGGTCTCCTCCAACGAGCTCTAGACCAGCGTTGGAGTACGAGGCCACTGCGAACCCGTGAGCCTGGGTATCATTATTGATCACGGTGAAAACCACTGTGTCACAACGCTGTACCGTAATAATCGGCCAAGCTTCGTTATGAGACTGGCTGCCATTATACCCGGTCAAATCTGCAATGATCGTGAAAGAGCGCACTGTTCCAGTCATGCCGGAACAAGGGGATGGAGGAGGGCTCAGAACAAATGCGAACACTCCTCCGGCCGCAAGAGACGCGGTAACGAACGCGATTATGACCATCTCACTGGTTCTCAACATCTCACCTGTCGACTTTCAGATATGACTAAACTGGATCATGATGGATGAAGACCCGTCTAAAAGAGCCTTGGCCCATAAGGTGTAGTCGAACGCGAATTCGAGTTCATCAAAGACTCAGGCGCCATAGTTTATCACAATAGTGTGGCCTGTGCCGTACGGGTAGGATTGTCCTCCGTAGTACGGGTCTCCTCCCGCAGTCGGCGAGCAGGGCGATACGGATCCGTTGCTGGTAGAGCAGTAGTCATACATCTTGAGGACCAGGGAAGCATAATTTGCAGATGTGGAATTGGTTCCATCAATTGACATGGTCACCCGGTTCCCCGAGCCAGCCGTGAATCCCAAAATGTCTGTATTGTTAAACACGACCGGATGAGGAGCCCCGTTGATAATAACAGAATGAAACGTCTCGTCCCATATAGAAAAGAAATCGCCAAGGTTATACTGCGAGTTAACATCTGAAGCCTCGATGTGGATTATACCTGACCCGTCATGGGTGTGAAGAGGCTCAAAGCATGAGCCCCCAGTTGCAACCCCTGGGTTATTGAACACAGGGTTAGCTATCCCCACAGCAGCGGGAATCACCACGCCTTGACCGTTGATGTTTATTCGGAGCCAAGGGTGAACATGAAGAGTTGTAGGTTCAAACCCGAGACAATTCAACTTAAACTGTGGCGGCGTATGTGGAATTAGGGCGACCGCGGTGACTATGATCCCTATCAGCACCACAACGACTGAGATGGATATAATGGCCCTCTGACGGCGTTTTCTCTTGACATCTCCTAGAATCTTCTGCTTGCGGGACTGTGTCTGAGACATCGAGAATCTACTGCTAGACCGGGAATGGCATCCGGGCAATAATATCTTTGGGGCGAAACTTCAAAGTCTGACGAGTGTTTTAGACCCTACAGCTTCAATTCGAGATGATGCGCCTTAAGGCATATTTGAGAATGCTGACGAGGGGCTTCCGAGCGGGGGTACCAGAGTCAGGTCAAAGATATCTGACTAAATGGGCGGGTCGCGCCTAGCATGCGCGCGCTACACTCAAGACCCAATACTGCGAAGGCGTCGATACGATTGACGCCTTAGCTAGTCGCGGGTGTGCTATCCCGTGGCGTAGGCCTTCGTGGGTTCGAATCCCACCCCCCGCACCAGCAACTGCTAAACGCTTCGGCCTAGAAAGGAGTCGTTTCACGCGGGTCTCGTATCGGTAACGTCCCGTTGAGGAAAGACGCGGTTTCGAAGTCAGAGACTTTAGATTATCATCAGTTTGACTGTTTTCAGCTTGTCTTCTTTCTGAAACGCCTTGGTCATAGATGAGACTTTTTTTCCATCTCCCTCGAGAAGGAAAACTTCGATGCAGTTGCTGTGGCTGATCTTGTTGTGAATATGCGTTCTCACGATTTGCTCGAACTCATGCTTGAGCCTCGTGATCGGCTCCTCGTTGGACTCGTCATGAGTCACGACGATTATCGCGTTTACCCGACCATTCAAGGAGTTCTTTTCCTTAGAATCCTCAAGCATGAGGCGTATTGCCGCTCTGAAAAGCTCAGATCTTCCGGCAAACCCTCCTGACTCTTGAATCTGATCGATCTCTTTGATCATCTGGTCGGGAAGAGACAAGCTAACAATTGTCATGATTCGGTTCTGGGCCGTTAATAACGTCGATATAAGGGGCAGGCTCTGGGTTATTAAGAGTGATGCTTTGGCGCAAGAGGCCTTCGTCGCTATGAGTCCGTTAATAGGTCCGCGAGAGATCATCGTTCAAAAATTAATAATATTTTAACGCAACTTAATAAGGAACCCGGGATCTCCTTTGGATAATATGTCCCGGGTTAGACGAATTTATGCGATCATCGCAATTGTCGCCGTTGCTCTAGTTGGGTCTACCGCAGCCGTCAACTACTACTATCCAATCTTTCAATCCTCCTCCCAGAAAATCAAGGTGTTGGCGACTTTCTACCCAGTTTACGACTATACACGGAACGTCGCAGGAGACAGAGCAGACGTTTCTCTACTCGTCCCGATGACCGTCGATGTCCACGACTTCGAACCCACACCGTCATCAATTCAGTCAGTATCCACAGCGAACGTACTCGTCTACAGCGGCGCAGGCCTCGAACCATGGATTCCTCAGATAGTCGCCGCAGCTAACAACCCTCATCTCATCCAAGTCGACTCAAGCCAGGGCATAGACCTCATCCAGGTTCCACCCCAATTCCAAAAGGACAACAGAGCTGTCGACCCTCACATTTGGCTGGACCCAGTTCTAGCAAAGAGGCAGGTCGACAATATAGTTCAAGGGCTCAACAAGGCAGATCCTTCCGATCAAGCATATTTTGCCGCTAACGCCGGAGCCTACCAGGCGAAACTTGACCTCGTTAACTCCGAGATGGTCAACGCCACGGTGACCGTGGCCACGCACGAGTTTGTGCCTTTCCACGTAGCCTTCGGCTACTTTGCCA
>Ga0209152_10001076_pt1 | contig 11197 bp, 5 predicted proteins | sample GraSoiAngelo_107_FD_185873 | JGI IMG/M metagenome (GOLD analysis project Ga0209152, IMG submission 185873) | Grasslands soil microbial communities from the Angelo Coastal Reserve, California, USA - 14_0903_09_30cm (SPAdes) (version 2) | ecosystem: Environmental > Terrestrial > Soil > Grasslands ...
CCTCGAAGGACTCCTGAAACAGGGGAGCAAGGCCCTTCGATGTTTCTAACTGATACTGGACGCAAGACTTAATCCGGTCGACATGCTCTTTCGATTGGCTTCGACACGGGTTCCCGCGCGCATGGTCAGGTCATCGATAGCGGCCCGACCGGGGACGTACCCAAACAAACGCTCCCGGGAATCTAATTCGAATCGGGTAAGCAGCCCTGCGGCTAATCCGGGGCGCCGCCGGTACGAGAGAGCGAACTAAGGCTTATGTGGATTGTCCGACTAGCACTGCGGAGGCCATACACGTTTGTCGTGTTGGCGCTGGCCATCATCCTGCTGACGCCGGTGGTGCTGCTACGCACGCCTGTGGACATTTTTCCCGACATCAACATTCCAGTCATCAGTCTTGTGTGGACCTACAATGGCCTGCAACCTCAGGAGATGGAGCAGCGCATCACCTCCAACGTCGAACGCGGGGTCACCACCCTGGTGAGCGACGTCGAGCACATCGAATCGCAATCCTTGTCGGGCATCGCCGTCATCAAGGTCTTCTTTCAACCGGGCGCCAACATTCAAACGGCACTGGCCCAGACTGCTGCCATCTCGCAAACCTTCTTGCGATTCCTCCCGCCGGGAACCACGCCGCCGCTGGTAATCATCTATTCGGCGTCGACCGTGCCGGTCATCCAGATCGGCCTGACCAGCGGTACTCTCAGCGAACAGCAGCTTTTCGATTTCGGCAACTACTTTATCCGCACGCAGCTGGCGACCGTGCCGGGTGCTGCCACGCCCTTCCCCTACGGTGGCAAGCAGCGCGTCATCAGCGTGGATATCAATCCAACGTCGCTCCAGGCTAAGGGGCTTTCTGCCGTTGACATCGTCAACGCCGTCAGCGCGCAAAACCTGATTCTCCCGACGGGCACTGCAAAACTTGGCACTCTTGAGTACAACGTGGAGATGAACGGCAGCCCGCAAACCGTCGAGGAACTCAACGATCTCCCGGTCAAGACGGTCAATGGCGCGACGATTTACATGCGGGAAGTCGCTCACGTGCGCGACGGCTTTTCTCCACAGACCAACATCGTTCTGTCCAATGGACAGCGCGGCGTACTCATGAGCATCTACAAGACGGGTACCGCTTCAACGATCGATATCGTTGATCGTGTCAAGCAGATGCTCGAGTACAACAAAGGCTCGGTCCCTGAAGGCCTGCATATCTCTACCTTTTTCGACCAGTCGCTCTACGTCCGCGCTTCCATCCAGGGCGTCATTCGCGAAGCGATCATCGCCGCCTGCCTCACGGCCGTCATGATTCTGCTCTTCCTCGGAAACTGGAGAAGCACGCTGATCATTGCCATCTCTATTCCCTTGTCCATTCTCGTCAGCATCCTCTGTCTCAGCGCTCTCGGCCAAACCATCAATATCATGACCTTGGGCGGCCTGGCGCTCGCTGTCGGCATCCTCGTCGATGACGCCACCGTCGAAATCGAAAACATCAACCGCAACCTGGCCGTGGGCAAGGAAACCGTCCAGGCGATTCTCGACGGCGCGCAGCAAATTGCCGTGCCCGCTCTTGTTTCCACGCTCTGCATTTGTATCGTTTTCATTCCCATGTTTTTTCTGTCCGGCGTGGCTAAATTCCTTTTCGTACCGCTAGCCGAAGCCGTAAGCTTTGCGATGCTGGCTTCTTATATGTGGTCGCGCACCATTGTACCCACCTTGGCCATGTATCTCCTGAGCACCGAAGACGAATACCGCGCCGACGAGCACATCGGAGAAAAGATGGGCTTCTTCCGCCGCTATCAACAGGGTTTTGAGCGGAGTTTTGAAAAATTCCGGGGTGGCTACCAGAGAGCGTTGGGTATCGCACTGCAGTCGCCCAAGCTGTTCGCCGTGTGCTTCCTGGCCTTCTGCGTTTTTTCCGTCTTAATCGCCGGGTTTCTCGGCCGCGATTTCTTTCCGAAGGTGGACGCCGGACAGATTCGCCTGCACATGCGCGCTCGCACTGGTCTGCGCATCGAGGAAACGGCGCGTCTCGCCGACCAGGTAAACGGCGTCATCCGTGAAACCATCCCGAAGGAGGAGCTCACCACGGTCCTCGACAATATCGGCTTGCCTTACAGCGGCATTAACCTCACCTACAGCAACGCCGGCACGGTGGGGAGCTCAGATGCAGAAATTCTTGTCCAGCTGAAGGAAGTGCGCGGCAAGCCCACCGGGGCGTACATCAACGATTTGCGCGAGAAGCTCCCGCAGCGTTTTCCCGGCGTGCAGTTCTTCTTTCAGCCGGCGGACATCGTGACACAAATCTTGAATTTCGGCACTCCCGCGCCTATCGACGTGGAAGTCACCGGCATGAACCAGCGCGGAAATTATCTCATCGGGGAAAGACTCGCGAACGAGTTCCGTCACATTCCCGGTGCGGTGGATGTGCACGTTCAGCAGGCCTTTGATAATCCCACGCTCTGTATGGAAATCGATCGGGCCCGGGCCCAATCCGTGGGCATGCAGTCGCGTGACGTGGCACAAAACGTTCTTGTTTCGCTCAGTTCCAGCTTCCAGACCGCCCCGGCCTTCTGGCTGGATCCGAAAAACGGCGTGGAGTACTCCGTGGCGGTGCAGGAGCCCCAGTATCGCGTGGACTCTTACCAGGCGCTGCAAAATACACCCATCAGCGGCAGCATGCCGGGTTCGAGACCTCAGATTCTGGGAAACCTGGTCAAAACCTCTACGACTGCCCGGCCCGCGGAAATATCGCACTACACCACGCAACCGATGATCAATGTTTATGCGGCCGTGGATGGCCGCGACCTTGGTGGCGTCGCCGACGAAGTGGAAAAGCGCGTCCAGGCCATCGAGAAGGATTTGCCGAAGGGCAGTCACATCGTCATTCGCGGCCAGGTCCAAACCATGAAGAGTTCCTTTGCCGGGCTGGGCTTTGGTTTGCTCGCCGCGATCGTGCTTGCCTATCTCCTGATCGTGGTCAATTTTCAGTCTTGGCTCGATCCCTTCGTCATCATTACCGCTTTGCCCGGCGCGCTCGCCGGCATCTGCTGGACGCTGCTGCTGACGCATACCACGGTCAACGTCCCATCGTTGACCGGCGCGATCATGTGCATGGGCGTGGCCACGGCGAACAGCATCTTGATGGTTTCCTTCGCGCGCGAGCAGCTGGAGGAGGGCAAGAACGCCCGGGATGCCGCCATCGAAGCCGGTTTTGTGCGCATCCGGCCCGTGCTCATGACCGCGCTGGCGATGATCATCGGAATGGTGCCGATGGCCGTGGGGCTCGGCGAAGGCGGCGAGCAAAACGCGCCTCTGGGCCGCGCCGTGATTGGTGGGCTGGTTTTTGCCACCTTCGCCACGCTCTTTTTTGTGCCGTGCGTTTTCTCCATGATCCACGGGCGCCGGGAGCGGAGATCGGCGCAGCGGGGATCGTTGTCACCGGCAACGGTTTGAAATTTTCTATCTGGAATTAAGAGCGAGGATGGGGTAATGATGGAAGGCGGAGTTCAGATGGATCCTCGAGACCAGGGGCAACCACAGAGAAAGGGCAGCCAAGTCTTCACGATTCTTTTCGTTATCGTGATGGTGCTGGTGGTCCTCGGGGCGGTAACTCTGTTCGAGCGCCGCTCGCAGTATCAGGCGCTCGCCAAGGAGACGGAAACACTGGCGATTCCCACGGTGGCCGTGATTCATGCTTCGGTGGAATCAGCGGAGGAGGACCTCGTCCTGCCTGGCGCCATGCAAGCCTATGTTGAATCGCCCATCTATGCGCGCACCAACGGCTATCTGAAAAAGTGGTATCACGACATCGGCAGCCGCGTCCCGCAAGGCGAGTTGCTGGCGGACATCGACACTCCCGAAGTGGATCAGCAGTTGTCTCAGGCGCGCGCCGAACTCAATACCGCGCAAGCCAACGCGAATCTCTCCAAGATCACCGCAACGCGTTACCAGGAACTCATCAAAACCGACGGCGTCTCCAAGCAGGAGGTCGATAACGCCGTCGGTGATCAGGAAGCCAAACTCGCCACCGTAAAATCCTCGGAAGCTAACGTGCGGCGGCTCGAGGAACTGGAATCCTTCAAACATATTTATGCGCCTTTTAGCGGCGTCATCACGCGGCGCAGCGTGGACACGGGCACGTTGATAAACGCGGGGAACGGCGGCACATCGCAGCAGCTGTTTTCTCTCGCGCAGACCGATCCCATTCGCGCTTACGTCAGCGTGCCAGAAGCCTACGCGTCCTCTATTCGCGCGGGACTTGGCGCCTACCTCGAGCTCACTCAGTATCCCGGTCAGAACTTCCAAGGCAAGGTCGTTCGCACGGCTGAGTCGATCGACCCCGGCACGCGTACCCTGCTCACCGAAGTGGACGTGCCGAACCACAATGGCGCGCTGCTTCCCGGCGGTTACGCCCAAGCGCACTTGCAAGTGAAGGTCTCCGGAGCCCGGCTTGTTGTGCCGGTGAACGCGCTGTTATTTCGCTCCGAGGGGCTTCGCGCGGTGGTTGTGGATGCAAATCACAAAACGCACCTCAAGTCGCTCACCGTCGGCCGCGACTACGGCACCACTCTCGAAGTCCTCGCGGGCCTCGACGCTCACGACTGGATCGTGTTGAATCCCGCGGATTCCCTCGACGACGGCCAGGAAGTACGTGTCAAGGAAATCGCACTCGACAACCCGCCGAGCCAGCCGGCTGCGCGGCCAAACCCCGCGCCAGGGGCCAAGAAACAATAATAATGAGACGCACCAGGCAATTCTCCGCCCTGGCCGGGCTTGCCGTTTGTGCCCTCATCGGCGGCTGCACGGTGGGGCCGAAATACCAGCGCGCCACGGCTCCCGTGCCAGCGAAATGGGATGTCGCCGAGCCGTGGCGCGAAAGCGCTCCGAAAGACGGCCTCGCCAAGGGCCAATGGTGGAGCGCTTTCAACGATGACGATTTGGGCGCCCTTGAAAAACAATCCCTCGACGCAAACCAAACCATCAAAGTTGCAGCCGCTCGGCTGGAGCAGGCCCGCGCCTCCGCTGCCGTTCAGATCGCCACGCAATTCCCTGTCCTTTCGACAACTCCAAGCACCGGACGCCAGCGGCTCTCCGGTAACCGGCCGGCTAACAGCAATCTTCCTGTGAATTCCGCGGTATCGCAGTCCAATAACATTCTGCCGTTCACGGTGGGCTACGAAGTTGATCTCTTCGGCCGGCGCCGCAGCAGCATCGAGGCGGCCCAGGCGTCCTACCAAGCCAGCGCCGCGGATCTCGAAAATGTTCGTCTGGTCATCACTGCCGAGCTCGCAGGCGATTACTTCACCCTGCGCCAGCTGGATACGGAACTGGGAATTCTGAACCGCACCGTCCAGAATCTGAAAAAAGGCCTGCAATTGGTGGATTCGCGGCACAAGGGCGGGGTAGCCTCGGGGCTGGACGTGGCTCAGGAAGAGACCCTGCTCAACACCACCGAGACGCAGGCGATCCTGCTGCTGCAGCAGAGAAAACAGTTTGAGGATGCCATCGCCGTACTGGTGGGCAAGCCGGCGCCGGATTTCCGTCTTCCGAGTAAGGAACTGAACGCGGCGCCGCCCTCCTTGGCCGCCGGGCTGCCTTCCGATCTCCTGGAGCGGCGTCCGGACATCGCCGAAGCCGAGCGCCAAATGGCCGTCGCCAACGCGCAGATCGGAATTACCCGGGCCGCCTACTTTCCTTCGCTGAATCTTCTTGGAAATGGCGGCTGGCAGGCCGCGGACATCGCCAAGCTCTTCAATGTGCAGAGCACCGTTTGGGGGGTTGGCGCAAACGTGGCGGAAACCATTTTCAGTGGTGGTTCCCGGCGCGCCCAGGTCCAATTCGCGAAGTCCGGCTACGACGCCAGCGTGGCCGGCTATCGCGACACGGTCCTAAATGCCTTCCGTGAAGTGCAGGACGGTGTTACCGGCTTGACCGTTCTGGAGCAGGCCAAGCAATCACAGCAACAGGCCGTCGACTCCGCCCGCCGTACTCTGGACATCGCCAACAGCAGGTACACGGGCGGGCTGGTGAGTTACCTGGATGTGGTCAACGCGCAGCAGAATCTGCTCAGCAACGAGCAGGAGCTTGCCGTCATCCAGGGCCAGGAGCTCGTCACCAGCGTCCTGCTCATCAAAGCCCTCGGCGGCGGCTGGGACGCGTCAAGCCTTTCGGCTGTGCAGGTGAAGTCCAAGCTGAAAGACGTCGTGGCGCCTTAACAGAAAAGGCATCCCATCAGGGGTTGCCCGTGTCGTGAGCGGAAACAACGCGGCCGTATGGGGATGCACGGCTGAGGCGGTCGAACATTTGATACGCAGCCGTCGCAATCCGAATGATTGCTTCCCCGCCGTCCTTTTCCCGGTGCAAATAGGTGGTCATCACGCTGATGACGAACGGTCGATTGCCAGTGAAAACGATGCCGGAGTCATTGCGCACGCCCTCGAGTTCCCCCGGCTTATTGGCTATTCGCAGATCTTCGGGTAATTCTCGCGGGATGTAGCTTTCCTTGTGGATGCTGAGGAGCTCAAAGAAATCGTCGGTCATCTGCTTATTTAATATTTTTGCGCGATACAAATCTTCCAGCAGCATCATCATCTCGCGCGGCGTAGCGATGTTCTCGCGGCCTTCTGCGGCGGCCTTCACATCCATCATCTTTCGGCGAAGACGGGTATGCGTCAGGCCAAGCGAATCGAGCAGCGCATTCACGTTTTCCATTCCGATGCGGTCAATGATGACATTGGTGGCGGAATTGTCACTAACAGAAATCATCAAAGCGGCAACGTCGCGAAGTGTGAGCCGCGTGACGCCGGGCGTGAGCGCGCCGGCGACGCCGCTTCCGCCAACGAGATCGGACGATTGCAGCGTGTAGAGGTCGCCGAGTTTGAGTTTGCCCTGCTGCACCTGATGATAGAGTTCGGCGAGGATGGCGATCTTGATGGAGCTGGCCGTGGGAAGCACTTCATCGGCGTGGAACAAGTATTTCTGCCCGGTGGAGAGATCGAGAATGGCCACCGCCAGAACGCCGTCGAGGTTGCGATCGATGTCTTGGATTGCGGCTTCCAGCTTTTGCCAAAGAATTTGCTCTTTCTCCTGCGGCGTTTGCTGCGCCAGCGCAGGAGTAGGAAGCAGGGCCAACAAGGCAACCGAGAGAATTCGTCTGAGCACGGTGACCTCCGGGTCGGCCGGATTATAAGGCCTAAGCGCGTGGAAAGAACGAAGATAAAGGCCGTCCTCTAGAGAAAGAGCAGCTGCACGATGCTTCATTCCGCGTCTGGGGCGTACCGAATGGACAAAGCAAATTTCTTGTTCCTGGAAAGGAAAGGCAGCCTGGGAGGACAATGAATCATGCACCCATTTGCCTGTGGAAATCCGAACCGGCAGATTTTGGGGCATCAGGCGAAGGAACACCGACCAGCATGGCAATTTCTGGAGAAAACACTTATGCGCAAAATCATAGCGGGCGCTTTGTTCATGGCTTTGGCAGGAGCGCTCACGGTCGCAGCACCCCAGCGGGACCGCGATGACCGGCACGACAATGGCAAACACAAAGGTCAGGAGAAACACGAAGATCGCGGCGATGATCGGCACGACAATGGCAAACACAAGGGCTGGGATAACCCGCAAAACGCCCACTACCGCAACTGGGATTCCGAACACGACCGCATTCGGCCGGGCCGGGCGTACCCGCATGGCCGCTACGAACACGTGAAAGCGGAGTTTGTCGCGCGGCGAATCGATTACCGGTCGCGGCGCGTGGTGCTGTACGACAATTCGAACTGGGTGGTTGCCTCGTACGACCTCGATCACTGCCGCGATTGGGAATGGAACCGCGATCGCGTATACGTCTACGACGACGATCACCACCCCGGCTGGTATTTGCTGTTCAATGCGCGACTCGGACGCTACGTCCACGTCGAGTATTTCGGCCTGCAGTAGATAAGTCGCGCCATAGACGCACATCAATCGGGCGCGGCTGCTCGACAGATCAAAGGTTATCGAGGAAGAATTGAGTGACGCGTTGCATCAGGACGCGGCGCGCCGGTGGATCGCTGACCCCATGGCCGCGACCGGGAAACGCCAGAACCTCAACGTATTTCCCCGCCGCAATAAGATCGTTAATCACCGATAGGGTGTTCGCGAAATGCACGTTGTCGTCGCCGGTTCCATGAGCGATGAGCAGTTTGCCTTTGAGCTGACTGGCATATTTTACCGGTGACGAATCTTGATACCCTTTCTCGTTTTTCTGCGGAAGGCCGAGGTAGCGCTCGGTGTAGATGGAATCGTAGTAGCGCCAGTCGGTGACCGGGCCGCCCGCGAAACCCACTTTGAAAACATCGCCGGCTTCAAACATGGCGTGCAGCGTCATGTGACCGCCGTAGCTCCATCCCCAGATGCCGATGCGATTGGCATCAACATAGGGAAGCGACTTGAGATATTCGACGCCGTCGCGCTGGTCGGAAAGCTCCTGTGCGCCCATGCGAAAGTGCAGCGGCGTTTCAAAGGCATGGCCCCGCCCCGCCGAACCGCGATTGTCCAGGGCAAAAATGATGTAGCCTTTTTGTGCCATGAGCTGGTGCCAAAGGAAGTTGGCGCCACCCCAGGCATTGCGCACAACTTGAGCGTGAGGACCACCATAGGTATAAACCAACACGGGATATTTCTTTTGAGGATTGAATTCTGGCGGCTTGATGATGCTGGCGTTGAGTTGGACGCCGTCCCGCGATTTCACGGTGAGAATTTCCATGGAAGAGAGACGGTAGTCCGCAAGCTCGGCGACTTTGTTTTCGTTAATGGTAGCGATACGCGATCCATCGGCGCGGTAGAGGTCCTGGCGCGGTGGCGTCGCGGTGTTCGAATAGGTGTCGTAGAAAGCGGCAGCATTGGGCGCAAGAACTGCGGTGTGCGTGCCTTCGTCCTTGGTGAGCCGGGTGAACCCGGTTCCGTCGATGCCCACGCGGTAGAGGTGGCGTTCCAGAGGAGATTTTTCCGCGGCGGTGAAATAGACAAAGCCCTTGGATTCGTCGACAGCGTCCAGCGATGAGACGTCCCAGTCGCCCTTGGTGAGCTGCGCGAGCTGTTTCCCTTCAAGGTCGTAGAGATAGAAGTGGCGATGGCCGCTTCGCTCGCTCGACCACAGGAAGCGCCTGCCATCCTTGAGAAAATAGAGATCGTCGCTCACGTTGATCCAATTGGGATCATTTTCGCTGAGAGCGGTGCGGGTCTTGCCTGTGACGGTGTCGGCAAAAAGGAGATCAAGCATGGTTTGGGTGCGATTCAGGCGCTGAACCGCGAGATGTTTGGAGTCCGGGAGCCAGTTCACGCGAGGAATGTAGATGTCGGTTTCCGCTGCAGTGTCCACAGCGCGAGGTTTGCCGCCGCTCAGTGAGGCCACAAAAACGCGTACGACGGGATTGGCGCCCCCGGCCGTAGGATAACGCTCCATTTCCGCTTCCCCGCTCGGCGAGGAAAAATCGACCAAGGGGTACTGCGAGACTTTGCGTTCGTCCATTTGGAGATAAGCGATCGCCGAGGAATCCGGCGACCACCAGTACGCGGTCTTGATCTCCAGCTCTTCGGGATAAACCCAATCGAGTTCGCCCTTGCGAATCTCTTCCGTGCCACCTTCGGTGATCGCGCGTTCTTTGCCGTCGGCGAGATTGACGAGCCAAAGGTTGTGATCGCGGACAAAACTCACATTTCGCCGATCGGGAGAAATCTTGACGTCCGCCAGCGTGGCTTTACCCGCGACCAGCGTGCGCCCCGTTTGCGACTTCACATCCAGCCATGCAAGTGCCGTGGGGCCTTGAAACAGAATGCTCGCGCCATCGAGCATCCATTGATATTCGGAGGGTGCGCGACGGCCGAGGCCCGTGGCTTGCGTCGGTCTCGACGTATCCACCGGCAAAATGGATTCCAGTTGGTCGGCGGCAACGAGCAGACGGCGTTCCCCTGACGCGGCGTCCATCACCCAAAGTTCTGTCTTGGCTTCCTTTCCGGAACCTTTTGTTTCGAAAAAGCTGAGCTGCTTGCCGTCGGGAGTCCAGGTGAGCCCGCGCGTCAACCGCCCACTCAAGCTCGGCGAAGAATAGATGCGCTCCACGGTGAGCGCCTTGCCTCCGGCAACCGTCTGAGCCCGTGCCCCGGGCGCAAACCATGCCAGCAGCATCAGGGCGATCAGGTGACAGATCGTCAAAAAAGAGCAACGTCGCGAACCCATCTGGTCCTCCGAAAGCGCGCCATTCTATCCCGGTGTGGGCATCAAGCGAAATGGGAGAGTGCCGGAGAGCACTCCGAGCCAAATCAGTTGCTGGAGAGAGCGGTGTAAGCCATGAAAATCCAGGACCGGCTCATCCAGAAACACTCCACCGTCCATCAAGCCGTCCACCCGAGCCTCCGCGTTACCGCGGCTTCACCATCAACATCTAACCCGGAGGCCAGCGGAAATTGCGGCCTCCCAGCAAATGCAAATGGAGATGGAAAACGGACTGGCCCGCGCCGCTGCCATTGTTCAACACCGTGCGGTAGCCTACGAGGAGGTTGCGTTCGCGGGCAAGCTGTGCGGCGACCAGCTGCAACTTGCCTAGAACAAGTTGATCTTCGGATGCGGCTTCAGTCAACGACTCGAAATGCTTCCGCGGACAGATCAGCGAAGACTTCAGGATCTTCGTAGACCATCTTCGATGGAATCTTCTTGGCCGCGATCTTACAGAACAGGCAGTCGGTGCTCATCGGTTCCCTCCTCCGGGTGGGCCTTCGTCGAGACGCGTAACAAACGGAGTAAATCCTTCGCGGTCGTGGAGTTGCTCGCCGAGCTGGCGCGCGGCGTCTTCGCCGGAGATCCTGCCGACGCGCACGCGATAAAACATGCCATCGGGAGAATCATATTGCTGAATAAAGATGGGCGAATAGGAGGCGCTGAGCAGGTCGCGGAGCCGTTCGGCGTTGCCGCGATCGCGGAAAGCACCGACCTGCACGGTGAAAAAACCAGCGATAGGATCGACGCCGCCAAGAACTTCCACGCGCACCGGCACGACCCCGGCGTCAACCGAATCGACCTCTCGCGCAGCGGCGAGAGAGAGATCGATGATGCGATTATCGACAAACGGGCCGCGGTCGGTAATGCGAACCACCGTGGACTTGCCGTTGTTTAGGTTGGTGACGCGAACCATGGTCTCGAATGGCAGCGTGCGGTGTGCCGCGGTGAGTT
>Ga0209152_10001077_pt1 | contig 11196 bp, 10 predicted proteins | sample GraSoiAngelo_107_FD_185873 | JGI IMG/M metagenome (GOLD analysis project Ga0209152, IMG submission 185873) | Grasslands soil microbial communities from the Angelo Coastal Reserve, California, USA - 14_0903_09_30cm (SPAdes) (version 2) | ecosystem: Environmental > Terrestrial > Soil > Grasslands...
CTTAGGCTCCAAAACCGATCGCGATAATATCGAAATAGCTTGATTAATACTTGTGCCCACCCCAAACGGTTAGACAGTTCAACATGAGAGCTTCTGGAAGAGCGGTGATAATCGACGCAAGTTCTTCAGGAGCTTCCGGAGACAAATTCCTGGGTGCGCTCATTGATCTCGGTGGAAGCCCAAAGAGTCTGGCCAAAGTTGCAAAGGTTGTCGAAGAAAATCTTCCCGGCGTGAATCAAATCCAAGTCAAGACGACTGGTGTAGAAAGGGGAGAGATTAGCGCGCAACTGGTCGAAGTAAGGTCTGAAGAAAAGGTCTCGAAGAGAAGAGCGAGTGATCTCCAGTCATCTGCTGTGAAGTGCGCAAAGGCGTTGGGACTCTCCGAGTGGGGAACTGCTGTTGTCAAATCCATCCTGGACACTCTTGCTTCGGCGGAATCTCGGGTTCACGGTCAATCCACGAAAGACGTCGAGCTTCATGAGCTCGGATCGGCAGACACTCTCGTGGACATTCTGGGAGTCGCATACCTTGTGGATGAGCTCGAACTATCCGAAGCTGGGTGGTGGTCCAGTCCGGTTGGAGTCGGAACCGGAGTTACGGAATTCTCCGGGCGAAAATATCCCAATCCAGCACCAGCTGTCGCCGAAATCCTCCGATCACACAGGTTTCCCACCAAAACCAACAATATCCAATTCGAATTGACAACGCCTACAGGTGCGGCTATAGTCGTAAACCTAGCAACCGATCTTGCGAGTGAGGTACCGGTTATCTCGCCCAACAAGATCGGATATGGCGCGGGAGCTAAGGATCTGGACCAAGTGGCCAACATTCTCCGGCTGACAGTCGGAGAACTTACGGGGAATGGTCATGCTCATGATGAAGTCGTCGTATTGGAGACCAACTTGGACGACGTTTCTGGAGAAGTAATTGGACGGGCGGTCGAGAAGTTGATGGAAGCGGGAGCTAGAGACGTAACAATCACTCCGGTCTTCATGAAGAAAAACAGGCCAGGCCAATTAATCTCGGTGATAGCTGACAAGACAAAGAGCGAGCATCTGGCGGAACTGCTAATGGAAGAGACCGGGACCCTTGGTGTCCGAGAAATACAGGTTTCGAGACACATCAGCAGAAGGACCACTGGCACGATCGCGCTCGATGTTGGAGGGAAGAAATTCCAGGTTAAAGTAAAGAGGGCGTTTACATCGAGCGGCCATTCCGTGAGCGGCAAGGTGGAGTACGAAGATCTGCGAAGAATATCGAACGAAACTGGACTGAGTATAAGGGAGCTTCAGCAAATCGTTAAGAACCGTGGGACTGGGCGCGACACATGAATTCATGTGACTGGAAGAATGCAAATTCGCCAGACCAGATTCGATACTAAACGGATAACTCTAACCGCATCTCTAGCAGCGCTCTACATTATTCCGCGGACAATACCGCTTGATAGGCTCATAGGGATATCCGGTTCCATCACCTTCAGCGGAATCATAACACCGGTCTTAGGTGTCTTCCTCGCTCCTTCCTACGGAATACTCGCGGTTTTCCTCGGAACAATGATCGCCGCCTTCATTCCTGGATCGGCCGGGACTCTGAAATTCGGCGGGCTCGATTTTCTCGGTGGAGCACTGAACGTTGCTCTAATCAGTCTTCTCATACGTGGTAGGAAGACTGAGGCGACCCTAATGTACGTCGCTACGTTGGGGCTCTTCGTCATCGATCCCAATACCCAGATTTTTGTTGGAACAAACCTTCCTGACTTGCCTCCTCCATTCCAATGGCTTCGTCTTCCCAGTCCGCCCGTTCCGTATCTCTGGCTTCACCTGGTCGCGCTCGCGGTGTTGTTGTCTCCACTGACTCGAAACCTTCGAGATAGCTTCGTGTTTGGAGCGCGTAAGGATTTGGCCAAGGCCGTGCTCGTGGTTGCTTTCATTGGAACGATGATCGAACACGTCACGGGAGGGATTCTTTTTGCCAGTGTCGCCGGAGCGGGCGCGCTTCGCTTTTGGCCAGCGATATTCCTGGTTTATCCATTCGAGCGAGCGATTATCGTACTCGGAGCAGTGCTGGTTTGCACTCCGCTGTTGCTCGGAAGTAGAGATCTCATCGCGAGATATCGGTTGCAGGAAACCTAGAGACTAACGTAGGCGAACGGTCAGGATGCCGGGATTTCCCTCTTCGGTTCTCGCCTGGCTCTCTTTCTCCTGCTCGCAGACGTTACTAGATTGGTCTTTTGCGCATTAGCCTTCTGTGACTTCAGAGCTTCCTGCTTGACAAGCTCGGAGAATTTATCTGCGCCAGTTGCGATCGATGCGAGCGCCAGGCTAGTCGTTTTGGCCGCGACAGTTCCAAAGGCGGCGGCTAGTTTTAGTCCCGAAGCAAAAGCCGCTAAGGCAAGGTCCTCCGCTGCCTTGATGGATTCCTTGGAGGCAGAGATTTCATGGTTGCCTCGAGAATCACTATTCGATTTAGGATGTGTCTTTGCCGCGACCTTGCGAGACTTTCTCCTGGCCAAAAGATGGTCGCAACGATCGTTGGTTTTCATTCTTATTTAAGATGCCGAGGCGTTGGTGTCGTGTTCCCCCTTCGGTTCTCTTCAACAGATGTCATTATATCGTGAGGTGCTCGGAATGAGATGGATCCAGAATGATGCTTATACACGTCACGATTGTCGTTAAGGACCAGAACAAACACTTGAATTCTACACTCGAAAGATGGGTTTCGAGAAGAAGGCCGATTACACGAATCCTGGCCAGCCCCGATGGCTCACGGTTGGCCCGAAGGGGAACCCATCGAGATGATATTATGGCAAGGGGGTATGGGATCCGATCCGAATTTGCGGGCAGTCATAAGCAGCTGGGTATCGGGACGCGTTGGGTGCTTGAGGTGGATGACGTCAGGACGATCTTTGCGGAGATGAAGGCGCGGGGGAGTGAAGTTCTTGGACCCACAGCTTCGCGACTAGGGCCGGGGTTTTTCAGCCGACCTCGTCGATCCTGACGGCAACCATTTCACGATTCATGAGACAGGCAAGCCGCCCACGACCACGGAGTGGGCCGAGACGGGCAAGAAGGCATGGCGAGACCAACTCGCCAAGCCGGAGCGGCCAGGACGCGGCTGTTGTCGGTGCTCGAACAGAATTGCCAAGTGTCTTGATCCCTCAAGAAGCAATCAACGGGGCACCTCGACGGTTTGAGCTACACACGAAGCTCTGCGAGACAGGAGAATCATGAGAAGTAAGTACTTGGCAATATTCGTGATTTGTATTGTCGGCGTTGTCGCGCTTGCATGGTACCAGAGTTCTACTTGGCAACACGGCGGCTGGACCACGTACTGGGCCGAATACAGCTTGACCAAGAACGGCAATCATACCCAGCTTCACGCCTCATACAGTAATGGGGTTGTTAATACTGAACAGGTGTACTGGCTGGATTTTGACAACAGGACCGCGGTCTACAACTATTTTGCATGTACTCCTTCGATGGCTGGTTGCACTCTCGACGGCTGCCCTTTCACAGTTCTCAACGATAGTGTCTCGGAGTATCGAGTCAGGGTTGAATGCAAGCCCGGCGCGTAACCCATTCCGGCGATTGTCGTGAAGGTAGTCGAGAAAACTGAGCCCATGCAGTATCGACTTGGAGGAGGTTCGGCGCGATAGCTGTGGATAGGGCTGGGAGGTAGGTACAAGCCATTCGACGCGTGGGTTACACAGCAGAGATTAGTACTCTAAACGTAACTTAGGGGAGTTGAAACATGGCTTCGGATACCAAAAGTAAAGAGTCGTGGGGCGAGGTAGAGTCTTCGAGCAGGAGCGCTACTCGGATGAACCCGTTGAAACTCTCAAGGGTCTTCCGATTTCAAGATCCGCAAACGGCCGCTCCGCAGATCTCAGACTTTCCCGATTCTAATCCTGCGGGGGATACTCCTCTGGAAATTCGGATGAAGCACTTTACGGAGATCGAGAACTTTACCTTTCTTGGGTATGTTCTTGGGCATGAGCTTGGGGGAACGACTCCCAGGCCGATTCGGACCGCAGCGGATCTGCAGGTTTCTGATGAGGAGTTTCAGAGCTTCGTTAACACGGCTAAGACAGCCAATGTGACAGATGAAGAGCTCGCGGATACAATTCTCGATGTGGGCATAAACTGGGAGCATTTCGTTGCCTCGAACGATAATCTCCTTCTCCCGGATCATCCGCTGAGGATTAGCGATGTTCTGATGCAGGAGAAGATTGACGCTCTCGATATCATCACGGAGGCATTTGTCAGGGAGCTCAATCTCCGGAGCATCGAGAAGCAGACTGGAACTAAGGCTCGAAAGAGCCACGAGTAAAACCGGATTTCTTGCAGCATAGCCCGACCCCCTAAAGAGGGGTGCGACTTTTGTTGTCGGGCCAGATAATCGCCTGATTCGACTTAACACTGGCAGTTCTGCATCTAGGTTCGCGTGGCTCGGATGGCTCCCGCTGGCTAATTCAGAGGACATCCAATCGCTTCATATTTCTTGATCACTTCTTGATTTCCCGAGCTCTTGCTTTCTCCTTAGTCTCGCCGGAGCTTCTTCAGGGAAAGCCGATCTCCCAAACCGATGGGATACTGATCTTTCCAGCAATGCTGATCGGGCCGTCTGTCACTGGGATTGTGCTGACGAGGGTTGTTGACGGAAAACCGGGCTCATCGAACTCTTCCGCCAGATCCGCAAGTGGAGAATAGGCAGGTATGCTCAGGCTCTACTCGTTTTCCAGCCTTGATCCTCATGACTCTCCACCTTCTCAGATCTTTCGCTTCTCCCGTCTTCACTCCAACTATCGTTTGTGGGTTTGGTGGTTAGGGTCCGCCTTCGCATGCGACTTACACGCGCGCTATGACGTAGGTCTAGGTCTACGATTTCGAGTGGATTCTCGCGTGGCCTCGCTTTGTTCGCCCATTTTGGATTACTATTAAGTAGTCGAGCGCCTAATCGAGAAAGCTAAACACGAGGATTGATGGGAAAGAATTGGCTATACCGAAACCTGCATCACCTGTTGAATCCGAGATCTTTGATCTTTTCAAGGAAACTGATCCTTCTGGAGCCTACATCAACGGGCTGAAGGATTATGCTGGGAAAATTTTCATTCCTTCGAAGAGGAATCTCGAGAAGTTCTCTAGACGTGTAGACGAGTTGCGGATGAAGGCTGAGAACAAGTCTCAGCTGAAGGCCCTGGACTCGTTTGCTGCCTGGTTTGGTCTGGCGGAGCCTCACATGGTCCCTGAGTCCGTTTTGAACGCATACTTTGGCTATCTAATCAAGGAAGGTATCGTCGATAGTCACATGAAGGCTCTGACTAGAAACGGGATCCGAGCCGTACAAGCAGGAACTGTGGAAGCTGCAGGCCGAAGCTGGCCAACGGGGCTTCGTCTGCTAACGCTGATCCGCTGCGATGGTCTGCAGGAGATTATCAGGACGATCAAGAAGGAGACTCAGGATAAACAGCTCAAGGAGAGTCTGGATGATCTTGCTGAGGTAACGAGAAAGTTTGCATCGGTCTTCCGGATTAAGGGTTTCAAGAATCAGGGTTTTGATGAGGTCTACAAGATCATCAAGAAGCAGGGCGCGGATCTAGGGCGGAAAGAGATCTATGCGCAGGCGCTGCAACGTCTCTGGGACTATTCGGAGACGCCTGGTGAGCTGGAGGCGAAGGGTCTCAAGTATCTTGATAGAGAATTGCCGAAGTTCCAGCGGATGACCGCGAAGCTGGCGAAGAAATACGGAGCTTCGGCGAGGGCCGAGGAGGTCTCGAAGATCATTAAGGCGAAGAGAGCGGTCAAGGTCAACGAGATCATTCCGTACCTCGCGGATCTTCGGAAAAGAGTGGTGAAAGTTGTGAACAAGAGTATCGTCAAGGTAAATCCGAAATACAATGCGAGAGTGATGGAGACACCGTCGTATCTGACGGCGATATTTCCGAGCGGGGGCGCTTTCTTCTTCGATACGTTTACTGATAAGCCCCAGCAGGTGTTCATCTGTACAACGGACCCGCGTCGGGATCCGAGCACGGCCCCGGGGGAGCTTCTGAATCTTCTTGTCCATGAGGAGTATGGGCACTGTGTTCACGCGTCCAACTCATCGTTCGGTTATGGTGCAAAGCCGACACTGGTGGACATGCTTTGGTCTCCTCTCGGAGGCGCAATCTCAGAGGGCATCTCCTTCCAACGAGAAGTCGAGTTCCAGGATGTGATGGAGAAGCTGCAGACGAGAAAGGGCTTGAACGCTGATGAGAAGAGTCTGGTGAACTTCTACGAGAAGCATGGTGGATTTGACAATATTGTGGAGGAGTACGAGTTCTATACGTGGATGTGGCGTATTGTACGATTCTTGCGTATCATCGGTGATGCAAGGATCAATTCTGGGAAGCAGGGTCTTGTCGAGTTTATCGAGTGGGCGAATAAGAAGACGGGCTTGTCAAAGAGCATGGTCTACCACCAGCTCTTCCCAGCACACCAAGGAAACGGGCCGGGATACGCATCCACATACGCCATAGTAGGCGAAGGCATACGAGAAATACAGAATAGAGCGGTAAAGAACGGGAAGAAGCTCTTGGACTTCAACACGTACGCGTGCAGCATGGGCTTCCCAGCAAGAACGATTTTCGAAGATCGCCTCCGAATCTTCGCCACAAAATAGGCTAGCCTATCTCTAAAGTCCCTGCCTTTCCAACGGTTCGGCCAGCAAAGCTCGGAATCGCTTGTGTCTCGCTTTCTCTCCAAAACTATTTCTGATCAAACGTAGGGTTTCCTTACCAAGCCTCAGCGCTGATCGATAGACCTTCGAAGTCTCCTTTGTCCCTCTTAATCCAAGGGCAATGGGATAATGTGTTCCGAGATTCGTTGGTCTCATCCTTGACTTCAAGACTTGATGCCAAACGTAATTCTCGCTGACGATCGATATATCGTTCAGTGTGACGATTGCTCTCTCTACATGTTGGGCGATGACTCGAGCCGTGTATCTCATCATATACTCATCTCGGTAGTGCCAACCGAACGGTCAATAGGCGAACCTCTCGGACAGTCTCCCAGATTCGAGATCAGGGCTGAACGGGCGTTTGGCTGACATTTTTCTCCACAGTTTGACTGAAAGTGTTCTTTGGTGGTGAGAGGTCCTTGATTGAGCGGCCGATGAATGAGGATCCCTTGGAAATTTCCACGCGTGGAACCCCGTGGAATATGACCTGAGTGGGCGAAGACCCCCCTCCCACCCCCAACTTTCTAAAACATGAGAGAGACGTTGGGTTCCTGCCGGAGGCAGCTTTTCTTTCTCCGCTTCAGGAAGCGCGAACAATAATCGCGAGGCATCAGGCGATATACTAGAAATCCTAAATAGCGGTCCCGGCGGCGGCAGCTTTCGATTGTTTCTTGTCGTCACAGAAGACCGAAGACGTCAAAATAATGATCCGGGCTGCTAATACTCTGTATCAGGCTTCGGGTAGGATTCAGAATGGGACTTTTCGTGGTCGGTGGCATTTTTCTTTCGACACCTACAATAGTCCGTTGCACAATGGTTTCGGTAACCTTCGTGTGTTGAATGATGATACGTTGAGTCCGGGCGCTGTTTGGCCGTTGCATCCTCATACTCAGAATGAGGTTGTGACGTATGTTGTTGAGGGAGAATTCCGTCATGAGGACGAGCGTGGTAAGGGCGGCGTTCTCCACAAGGGAGGAGTACAGCACACCACCGTAGGCCGTGGAATGTACCATTCAGAGATCAACAATCGAAGCGACATCCCCATGCGCTTCATTCAGATATGGTACATACCAGAACGGCTGAACATGACACCGTCTGTAGAGCAACAAGAGGTAGATCGGTCGGAAAGAACCAACCAATGGCTTCCACTGGTCTCCAAGAATTACCAGGACACTCTTCCACTCAGGGCCGACGGTGCAGTCCTCGCCTCATTCCTCCAACCAGGACATCGGATCGATTATGAATTGAGAGACGGTCATGGATTATACCTCTACGTCCTGGAAGGTGGACCCGTCCGCGTCGGCGACAAGCAACTGCCCGTTCTCAACGCAGCAGAAATACGAGGACAAGGAACCGTCACAACGACTGCAGGGGAAGAAGCCGAGCTTTTGCTACTCGAAGTCAACCTGACAAAGGGCTGGCCGACACAATAAGCTCTTCCACCCAGGGCCACGAGGTCATCCTGAGGCTTGATTGGGTGAAGTGTCAAGACCGTCAGACAGTCGCGTATTAATCACTCTCCGTAATGCAGTTGGCGTAGGGCCTGATCGATGTTTAGATTCATTCCTGGTCTTATCGCCTGGCTTGGTGGCGACGCTTACTCGGAGAATTCATCGCAATTATGTCGAACAGTATGCGTCTGTAGTTTATCGTCAAGGCTCTTGCATAGAACTGTCCTTCGATGCTCATTTCCTTGAATTCGTGGCCTTTTCTTTCGTGCGGGCCGAATCTTTCGAACGATAAGCAGTTTTCGAGGTATGGCTTGAGCTTGATTGCATCAGAGTCTACCACGACCTCTTTGAGTATCGGTCTCTTCTTTGACGCGGTGAGCAGGTCATTCAGCGCTTCTCTAGCTGCTTCATGGTTCTTCCACGCTTCCTCCACGAATGCGAGGAAGAGTCCGTTCGCGACCAGCTTTGAGACGAATGATCCGTCGTTGTCCTCCGCGTAGCCTTTGAGAAGGTGCGCTTTGATGTTAAGCTCATTTGTTCTGTCGAACCCGTACAGGAACCGGCGAGCCTCGCGTTCCGCCTCTGATTTGTAAGCGTGGTTGAGCGAGTCGCCGAACGAGCCGCTGGCTAGGAGCCACCTCGCCATATCATAATCTCCGGAGATTAGAGCGCTGGAGATCATGTGTGCAAAGTCAGGCTCGTATGGGATTTCGCTCATCAAGAGCCCCTTCCAGGTAGTCTTACGGTGCCGGTCGATTGCTCCAATCTCGACGAGCCAGTTCTCTGCAAAGGCGACTTCACGGTGGTCTAACCTTGACATGAACGCTAGCTCGGAGAGTTTGAGGCCATACTTTGACATGAGGAGCACCAGGTCAAACGGGGTCTCGGTTTCGAGAGCCTTGCGGACAGGTATCGGATTGATCTTCTTCGGAAGGGGCGCATCAGTAAGGATGACGGCTCGGCCTGGCTTGAAGCGTCCGATTCTGCCTATCATCTGTAATAGAGAGTTGTTGTCTATACTCGTGTAGTGTAGCGTCTTTTGACCGAGCTTGTCCTTGCTGTCAATCACGTCATCAAAAATCAACACGTTGTCCACGTTGATGTTCACGGAAGAAGCGATCACGTTTGTTGCGAAGATTCTCAGATTCTTGTCGAGCTCGGCTTGGCGCTGGATCCTATTGACTTCCGAGCCTTCAAGGCCTCCGTGAACATAGACTCCCCGATAACTGCTGGCATATTTTTCGACTAGCCGCCTCGTGGGGAGAAAGACTAGCCAGGACTCGTCGCGGGGCTGGGAGTAAAGATAGCGGTCTAGAGTTTTGAACATTCCATTTAGGTCATCTGCAAGCTCCACCTCGAGCGAGACGTGGTATCTGCGACCGCTCATCCGGTAAAGATTCGAGATGCCTAGGAAGGATAGGAACTCTTTCGGGTCGATTGTGGCGCTCATGACCCGGAATAGGTCCCTTGCTCCGGCTTCCTGCTTTTTCGCGAGTGACATGCAGAGTTCTAGCTGGGATGTCATCTGGTGGCTTTCGTCAAAGTAAATTGAAGAATCATAGATCGCGTTCTCAGCCAGCATTCTTAGCAAGACGCCGTCTGTGACTATCCTGATCTTGCCACTGACATTGATTTGAGTGTCCTTCGTAATGACAGCCAGCTCATCTCCCAGTTCCGGATGAAGCGCCTGGAGCGAATAGAAGAGAGCGTTGCAGGCGGCCCTCGAGGGCTCACGTATGACAATCTGCCTCTTTCCCTTCCACAATCCGTATTCGTGAATCGGGGTTACGGTGCTCTTCCCCGTTCCGACATCACCGATGACTATGAAGTGTTCCGAAAAGTCTACCGAGTCAAGGATTGAGAAGATTGGGAGTCTCGGCTCTGGCCGTTTGTCAGTCGTTTTCTGCGCTTGGCCCTCCAATCCATTCTCCGGGACGGCTGGAAAACGGGGACCATAATCAACGCTGGGTACCCTGCCCGCCAAATGATATTCGCCCTCCAGAATATCGTTTCCCCAAGGGCCGAGATAAACCAGCGCCGACAGGAAATTTGTTAAGATTGCAGTGGCGAGTCAGAAGTGCGCTCGAGAACATGAATCACGCAGTCAGAGTTCAGAATATTCCCCTATTCTCCCAGCTCCACCACTAGCTCTTCTATGAACGACTTAATAGGATGATACGGGCGCGTTGAGACACTTCTTCAATATCATTGGAGGTCTATTGACGTTAGCGTCTTTGGCACTCTCGTGGCGCGTCCTGAATGGAATCCCCGTTACAGTCTTTGAAGTATGGGGTTTCGGACCTGGCTTGGCATCGATAATCCCATTTGTCGTTCTGTTTGGTGCACTTCTTTCGATCCTTTCGCGTTTTGGAGGAGTCGCATCCATAGTAGGGGCACTCGCATACGCGGTGGATCTCCCGGCGGAGTTTGGCCTCGGATCGAACACCGCACCCGTATACTCTTCATTCGGAGTGGGTTATTGGATAGTCTGGATTGGAGCCATAATCTCACTCACGGGTAGGTCATGGAATCTACCCTTTCTCCAGAAGCTCTATTCAGGTCTCAGGCATCAAGGAGATCGAGAAAGCAAATCAGATTCTCCAAGAGGCACCCAATGATCAGATCAATTCGCTTATGGAGAAGAGAAGTAGAGATAGCTACGCGTGGTTTGCGAGAGCAATCGTAATTACTCCGGTCCGCGTTCCATTACCTGACTCTCTACGGGCACTCTTCCTACGCCATATTGGATCGAGTGCTCTATTGCGGAGCCTATGACGAGGAATGTTATCCCGGTCGCTCCGTAGAGGAGCCAGAGGCGTGCTCCGACACCCTCGCTAAGAGTTTCAAGAATCACATCGGTCGTGATCACAGCCTTCGGGTTTCTAAAGCAGAGAAAATGGGCTGTTGCGTGATTACGTTCTCTGTGATCTCGCGGAGAATTTCTCCCAGAAGAGAGCCTGAAGCCATAAGCGATACTAGGATAGTCGGGCTCGGGGGAAGAGCCTGGAGCAAATTGCAATTCTTAAAA